>ERZ777003.4117-NODE-4117-length-12755-cov-20.753465_pt1 | contig 12755 bp, 12 predicted proteins | sample MGYA00374956_ERZ777003 | MGnify/ENA primary metagenome ERZ777003 (study PRJEB29302, sample SAMN06268252) | bioreactor metagenome | isolation source: Joint BioEnergy Institute, California, USA | place: USA:Joint BioEnergy Institute, California, USA | collected... | reverse complement strand
CTAGGCCGCGCCGCCGCTGAGCTGGTCGACGCGGGCGCGCAGCTCGGCGAGCTCGCGCTCGAGCGCTGCGACGCGCTCGGCGAGGCCGTCGGCAGCCGCGACCGGTGACGGGGCGGGCGCCGCGTCGCCGTCCGCGTCGGCGTCGCCCAGCAGGTGCTGGTAGCGCTCCTCCTTCTGGCCGGGCCGGCGCGGCAGGCGCGCCACGAGGTCGCGTTCGATCAGGCCCTCGAGCGTCTCATGGAGCTCCGCCAGGTCCTCGAAGCGATGCATGCGCTCTGTGCGCTGCTTGAGCTGGCCGGGCGTCTGCGGGCCGCGCAGCATGAGCACGGCGAGCACCGCCAGCTCGGGCACCGACAGGCCCATCTCCTCCTCGAGAAGGTGCCGGTACTTGAGCGTCCGCGAGCCGTGGCCGAGGGCCGAGCGCACGAGCCGCCGCCGGCCGAGGGCGCCGAGGGCCTCGCGGATCGCCTCCTCGTCGTAGTCCACGACGGGGTCGCGGTTGGTGGCCTGGTTGCAGGCCAGGCGCAGCGCGTTGAGCGAGAGCGGGTACTGGTCGGGGGTGGTGCGCTGCTTCTCGACAAGGCAGCCGAGCACCCGGATCTGAACCGCATCCAGCTCCATGAGCGGCGAAAGGCTACCGCAGCGCCGGCGCCGCCCACGCCCAGGGAAACGCCGGGCCCGGCGGCGCTCAGCCCGCCGTGCCGTTGGCGCCCGCCGGCGGGCGCGGCTTCCCCGCCGGGGCCGGCGGGATGAGCTGGCGCGCGGCCTCCGCGAGCAGCGAGGCGAGCTCGCCGCTGCGGTTCTCGCCCTCGCCGGCCAGCGCGTAACCGACCGTCGCGGAAAGCGAGCGGTCCTCCCCGTAGCGCACGCGGCCCAAAGCGGCCAGGACCGCGCCCCCGACCTTCTTGGCGCCGGCCCGGTCGGCGTCGCGGAGGAGCACCGCGAACTCGTCGCCCGCGAGCCGGGCGACCTCGTCGGAGCGGCGCACGGAACGGCGCAGCTCCTCGCTCACCGAGATCAGCACCTGGTCGCCGGCGCCGCGCCCGTAGCGCTCGTTCACGGCGTCGAAGTCGTCGATGTCGATGCGCAGCAGCGCGCCGCGCTCCCCGGCGGCAAGCATCGCCGCGAAGCGGCGCTCGAGCTCGCGCGCGGTGATCAGGCCGGTGAGCGGGTCGCGCTCGCCTGCCTCCCCGTGCTCGGTAGGCAGCAGCTCGTCGACGTGCGCGACGGCGCCGAGCGCGGCCCCGCCGGGCCCGCGCACCGCGTCGATGCGCACGCGCACCGGCAGCCGCTCGCCGCTCGGCCGCTCGAAGTCGGCCTCGGCGCCCATCCGGCCGTCCTCTGCCCGGTGGGCGAGCTCGAGCGCCGCGGCGAGCGCCCCGCGCGGCAACCAGGGCAGGGGCTTGCCGACGAGATCCCCCTCGTCCACGCCGAGCAGCTCCGCGAGGGCACGGTTGGCGCGCACGACGCTGCCGTCCGCATCGAGCAGGGCGATCCCGCCCGGCGCCGACTCGAACGCCGCCTCGTAGAGCGCAGCGCGACTCGGATCGCGGTCGCGGAACTGGGATGTCGGACTGGAGGCGGACACGCTCACATCTCTGCTGTCGGTAACCCCCGCCGACCGCTTGAGTAGCGGCCCCGCGATTGATTCGTGCAAGGGGAGGTTACGACGCCACCGAGCGCACCCTTGCCTGACCCGCTTGAGCTGCATCGAGGCTGGCACCGCGCCCGCGCTGGCTGCCGCGGTACGCGGGCACGCGCAGGCGGTTGAGCGCGCCGGCGAGCTCGAGGCCGCCCCCGGTGTTCGCCGGGTCGAACGCGATGCCCTCGTCCGGCACGCGCCGCCCGAGACGCAGGTCGGCGACGGGCGTCCACGGCGAGAACGCGGTCGCGATCGCGAGCTCGAAGCGCAGGTCCGCGACGTCGCCCTCGGCCAGCTCGGCAAGGGTGATCCGGCGCCGGCCCGCGTCGGGGCGCGCCCCGATCACGACTCGCCCCGCGGCGCAGCGGTACGGGAGGAGCGTCGAGTACCAGCCCTCTCCGAAACCCCAGGCGGGGGCCAGCAGGTGGCGGGCGATCCGCGCGCGGCCGGAGCTCACGAGCAGGAGGTCCTGGTGGCGCCCGGGGCCGTAGGCGTCGTCGATCCGGACCGCGAGGCCGCAGGGGTCCGGGAGAGCCTCCGGCAGGCCCAGGGACCGCGAGAGCCGCACGCGCCCCGTGCGCTCGCGGCCCGAGTCGAAGAGCTCGGCGCCGGTCGCGGCGCCGTCGCGCGGCACCAGGGTCGCGGCGAAGCCCACACCGTAAGGGTGGAAGCAGCGGCGCCCGCGAAGGCGCGAGAGCGCCCCGAACGTCCGCGCGGTGAGCGCCTTGACCTGCTCAGGCGGCACGTACCGCCGGTACCCGGCGGCCGCTGGGGCTACCGCCCGGGTCGCCCACGATCGCGAGCAGGGCGTCCACCACCTGCGGGTCGAACTGCGTACCGGAGTTCGCGCGCAGCTCGGCGATCGCCTCCTCGACCGGGAGGGCGGCACGGTACGGCCGATCGGACGTCATCGCGTGGAACGCGTCGCACGCGAAGACGATGCGCGCCTCGATCGGGATCTGCTCGCCCGCGAGCCCGCGCGGGTAGCCCTGCCCGTCCCAGCGCTCGTGCTCGGCGCGCACGATCGGCGAGAGCTCGGCGAGACCCGGGACGTGCTGGAGGAGGTCGGCGCCGATGTCGGGGTGGCGGCGCATGATCGCCCACTCCTCCTCGTCGAGCGGCCCCGGCTTGCTCAGGATGGCGTCGGGGATGGCGAGCTTGCCGACGTCGTGTAGGCGGGCCGCGGCCTCCAGGCGCATGCGTTGCTCGTCGCCCACCCCGAGCCGCCGGCCGACCGAGCTCGCCAGCTCGACGACGTTCTCGGAGTGCTCGGCGGTGTACTCGTCGCGGGCGTTGACGGCGGCGATCAGCGCGTACGCCCCGACCCGCAGGGTGCGTTGCAGCTGGGCGCGCATCTCCGCGTGCTCCATGGCGAGCGAACCCAGGGCGGCCATCCGGCTCAGGATCTTCAGGTCCTCCTCGGTGAACCGCCGGCGCTCGTCACCCGAGACGACCACGAGCGCGGCGCGCACCTCCCCGCCCCACCGCATCGGCGCGCCCATCGCCCCCTTGGGCACGAAGCCGTCGGGCATCGGCATGGGCTTGCGGATCACCTCCGCGTAGTCACCGACCAGCAGCGGCTCGCCGGTCGCGATCACCCGCCCGCTCAGGCCGTGATCGGCGGGCCACCGGCGCTCATCGAACCCCTCGGGCGCCCGGTACGAGGCGATCGACCTGATGTAGCCGGGGTCCTCCTCGTCGACGACCATGGCGGCCGCCAGGTCGGCGCGGAGCGCGTGGGCCACGTGTTCAGCGAGCGTGGCCATCACGCCGGGGTCGCTGGGGTCGGTGTTGAGCGCATGCACGGCGCCCAGCACCTCGACGTTGTGGCGGGCGCGCTGCCGGGCGTGCTCCCGCGAGCGCGCCATGGCGAGCACGGCCCGCACGGTCTGGACGGCGAGCGCCATGACCAGGGCGGCGATCACGAAGTCCCAGGTGCCGGGCGACCTGCCCTCGAGCACGTCGTCGACCAGGGGTAGCCCGCCGATCACCACGACCGCGGCGGCGATGCCCAGCTTCGATGCCATGAAACCTCTCGACTCCCTCCGCAGCTCCCCTCGCGGGGATCAGTGCCATCCAGGCTGCGCCAACGGTACCCCCTACTACCCAGAATTCATAGGCTTCTTGCGCATCCTTCCGGCGAATCGTGTTAGATGCGCGCCGTGACGACCGGGCAAGTGTCCGCCCCCGCGCCCGCGCAGGCGTTCACGCACGAGACGCTGCGGGTGAGCCCCGCGCCCGGCGCGAGCACGACGGTGCACGTCCTGCGCCTGCAGCGCTCCCGGTACCGGGTACGCGTCGCTCGCCTCGACCCGCTGGCGCGGCTCGCCGACTGGTGCGCCGCAAACGGCACCGAGCACGCCCTGATCGGCGGCTTCTACGTGCGGGCCCGGTCCGTCCCGCTCGGGGACCTGTGGATCGACGGCCGCGCGCTTCCCTCCGAGCCCTTCGACGCGCCGTGGGACCGGCTGCGCTCCTGCGTCCACATCGAGGGCGACGACGTGGCCCTGCGGCCGCGCACGGAGCTGCCCGCGGCCGTCGCGGGAGATTTGTTGCAGGCGGGCCCGCTGCTCGTGCGCGGCGGCCGCTCGGCGATCCGCGCCGGGGTCGATCCCGAGGGCTTCTCGGCGGGGGCGCGCCAGTTCGACTCGGACATCACCGCGGGGCGCTACCCGCGCGCGGCCCTCGGCGTCAACGGCGGCGAGCTGATCGCCGCGGTCTGCGACGGCCGCACGGACGACGACTCGGGGCTCGAGCTCGGCGAGCTCGCCGACGTGATGGTGTCGCTGGGGGCGACCGACGCGATCAACCTCGACGGGGGCGGCTCGGCGTCGCTCGTCGTCTCCGGGCGCCTCGTGAACACCCCGCGCGAGGAGCACGGCGTGCCCCTCGTCGGGGGGCGCCCGGTCCCCACCGCGCTGCGGTTCGAGGCGCGCTGAGCCGGCGCCCCGCCACGTTCAGCCCTAGTCGTCGTTTTCCGGCTACGTGGGCTGAACGAACGACGCCGCAGCGCGACGTTCAGCCGTGGTCGCCGGATTTCGACTACCAGGGCTGAACGTGCGGCGGGGGTGGGACTCCGCCCCCGCCGGCCCGGACCCGACCGTTAGGCTCCATTTCCATGGAGCCTGTTAACGAACAGCCGAACCTGTTGATGGGCTTCTACTTCTATCCGCGCGGCGGTTCGGCGCACGCGTGTGCCGCGTTGGCCGCCGAGCTCACGCGCGCGGGGATGCCCGTCACGCTCGTCGCCGGCTCGCGCAGCGACGGCGACCCGCTTGCGATCGCGACCAGGTTCTTCGGCTACTGCGACGTCTTCCCAGTCGACTTCACGCGCGCGCTGCGCGCCCCCGACCCCGCCCGCACGGACCCGGGGCCGGGCGGGGCCCCCATGCACGCCTCCTACGAGGACCGGCCGGGCGCCGAGGACCCCGTCTTCGCGACGCTCGACGACGAGGCCTTCGAGCTCCACGTCGCGGCCTGGCAGCGCGAGCTCGAGCGCGCCGCGACCGGCGGCGTGGACGTCCTCTACCTGCACCATCTGACCCCGATCAACGAGGCGGCGGCGCGTGCCTTCCCGGATGTGCCGGTGATCGGCCACACCCACGGCTCGGAGCTGCTCATGCTCGAGGCCATCGATTCGGGCCCGCCCGCCGAGTGGGCGCACGCCGAGGCGTGGGCTCAGCGGATGCGCGAGTGGGCCGCCGCCTGCGAGCGCCTGGTGGTGAACAGCGAGCAGGGGCGCGAGCGCGCGGCGCGGCTGCTCGGCGTCGACCGCGCCCGCTTCGAGCTGATCCCCAACGGCTTCAGCGACGACTTCGCGCCGCGGCCGATCGACCGAGCCGCCCACTGGCGCAAGCACCTGGTGCGGGAGCCGCGCGGCTGGGCGCCGGGCGAGCCCCCGGGGAGCGTCTCGTACACCGAGGCCGACCTGGACGCGCTGCGCGGCGTCACGCTGCTCAACGTCGGGCGCTTCACCGCCGTGAAGCGGCTGCGGCTCCTGATCGAGACGTTCGCGCGCGCCCAGCCGCGCTTCGACGAGCCGGCGGCGCTCGTGCTCGTCGGCGGCTACCCCGGCGAGTGGGAGGACGAGCACCCGCTCGAGACGGTCCGGCGTGTGGGCGCGAGCAACGTGTTCCTGGCCGGCTGGCACGAGCAGTCGGCCCTCCCGGACTTCCTGAACGCGAGCGACGTCCTCGTACACCCGTCCGCGAACGAGCAGTTCGGGCAGGTGCTTGTCGAGGCGATGGCCTGCGCGGTGCCCACGATCGCGGTGAACCGCGGCGGGCCGGCGCAGATCGTCGAGCACGGGGCAACGGGGTGGCTGGTCCCGCCGGACGACCCGCAGGCCCTCGAGGAGGCGCTCGTCGAGGCGGTCAACGACCGGCGCCGACGCGAGCAGATGGGCCTGAACGCCCGCCGCAAGGCGCTCGCCTCCTACGGGTGGTCGCAGATCGCCGCGCGGACGCAGCAACTCGTCGCCTCGGTCGCGGACGCGCCGATGGCGGCGTCGGCCACCCGCTAGCGCTGCCCCTGCAGCTCCGGGCCGGCGGCGCCCGCATCGCCGGGCCCGCCGGCCTACCCCCGGGAGCCGCTCGCGCCGAGGTCGAGCGGGGGATCGAGCACGAAGAGCTCGACCAGGACGTCGGGGGCCAGGTGGACGGCGCTCATCACGGCGACGACCTTCGAGCCGGTCAGCGACTCGACCGTCTCGCGGTAGCGGTCGCGCATCGCCTCCTGGAACTCGCGCCGGGTCTCGAGCACGCGGTCGGCCCGGCCGCTCGCGATCAGCGTCTCGTCGGCTGCGGTGAGGCCGTCGCGCATGACGCACATCAGGATGTCGTCGACGACGTAGGACTTGGCCTTCATCGGACCGCGGCCGTAGTGCTGGCGCAGCAGCCCGACCATCGCGTTCGAGACCGCCGTCAGCAGCTCGCCTCCACGCAGTTCGCCATGGCTCGCCGGGCCGTCAGACATTGACCACCACTCCCAGCCTAAACCGCGTTGTCAAGCGCTTTCCGCGATGCAGGATGCGGGAAACCACGGGCGCGCCTTGGTTGTTTTTCACCCTTGCCCTGGTTACGCGTCCGGGTAGCGTCCCCAGGGTGGAAACACGGGTTCGCGCCCGCTTCCTCACTGGGGGCAGACGTGGATCCCTCGACCGCGAGCGCCGATGCCGCTGGGGTTCCGCACACCGGAAAAGGGGGGCCTGGGGGTCGGCGGTGCGACGCAGTTAGAGAGAGGTGATTCATGGAGCCCAGCAACAAGGCGGCAGGGAGCCGCGGACGCCGTTCAGGGATGAACGGCGCGAAGGCCTCGGCCCGAAAGCGCGTCGTGATCGCGGACTCCGATCCGCTCGCACGGCGCGTGATCCGAGCCGCTTTGCAGGACGACCACGACTTCGTCGTCCCCGCTGAGGCCAAGACCGGCGTCGAGGCGATCGAGCTCTGCGGCTACTACAAGCCGGACGCCGCCCTGCTCGAGACGGACCTCGGCAACGGCCTGGACGGCATCGTCGCGGCGCGGAAGATCCGCGAGGCGGCGCCGGGCACCAAGATCCTGATGTTCTCCCGCGAGGACCGCGAGGACGTCCAGCTCGCGGCGCTCGCCGCGGGGGCGTCGGGGTTCATCCCCAAGAGCGCGGACATCGCGGAGGTCGTGCAGGGACTCAAGCACGTCATCGAGGGGCGGGCGGCGATCCCGCCCCGGACCACGATGGTGCTGATCCAGCGCCTGCGGATGCTCCCCGAGGGGGGCGCGGGCATCCGGCCGGTGCGCAGCGTGCTGACGCCCCGCGAGTGGGAGATCCTCGACCTGCTGAGCCAGCAGCTCGACACCCGCGAGATCGCGGAGACCCTCGTGCTGACCGAGGAGACCGTGTACAGCCACGTGAAGAACATCCTGCGCAAGCTCGGGGTTCACTCGCGCCGCGAGGCGGTCGAGCGCGCCCGCGAGCTGCGCGACCCGCTCGCGGGACCGACGCTGCCGGCGGAGGCGTCGCGGTGACCTCCGCCTAGGGCAGAAATGCACCCCGGCCCGATCAGGGCCCCGTCTTAGCGTGACGGCAATGCGTACCGGCCCCGTTGCAGAGCTGAGCGGCCCGTTCCGTCCCAGCCGGGCCAAGCGGGCGGCGAAGCAACCATCGACCCGGTGGTCGCAGGCATCGCCTGCCGCCCTTCGCACCCGTCCTGCTCGTAATCCGCAGCGGTAGCCCGGTACCTCCCGGTGCCCCGGCGCTCTCCGGCAGGAGCGCCGGGGGCGCCGGGGCTCCGACCCCCGGCGCCCGCTCGCCATACCACCAACCCGCGCGCCACACGAGCGAGGCGGGTGGTCCCGCACAGAGGGACGGAAACGCCTCTCATCCGCGCCGCTTCAAATGAGCGGCGGACGGGTCGCGCACGGCGGGAGCAATCCGCCTCGCTCGTGCCGGCGGGGGCGGTCGGTGCCTGACCCGGGTCGCCTCAGGCCCGCGGAGCGCTGGCGACCGGCCTGGGGCGGCCGGCGCGCCGCCGCGAACGCCACACGCCGGGCACGATCGCGAGCGCCAGGCCCACCATCGCAAGGCCGACGCCGAGGACGATGACCGCGCCCAGGTCCGTGGCCACGTTCAGGACGTTCGTCGTCCCGGGGTCCCCCGCCGCCGCGCCCCTCGCCCCGGCGGCCACCGCCTGCTGCGCGCGCCCGCCCGCGGCGAGCGCCGGCGCGCAGAGCGCGAGCGCGATGGGGGTGGCCGCGGCAGCAACGATCGCAAGCCGGGTCGCGGGCGAAGACCTTGAGCCGAGGCGCCGCGTCATGCGTGCGAGTCTCGCCGGAGCCGCGGTACCCCAGACGGGGGAATGTGTACCGGGTGGCGGGGCGCACCGGTGGCTGCTCTCACCACCCGGCCGCGGCCGCGGCGGCCCGACCCCGGCGGCCCGCACAGGCCCGCAAGGGAGAAACTCGACCAGCCGCTCCCGGTCGGCGTCGCCATCGTGGTAGGTCCGCTGCGCCGCACGCCGCGGACCCGCACCAACGCCGCTCACCGCGGCCCCCGAGGAGGAGCGCTGATCACGAGGGTGACGAAAGCCAGTGGGCACGACGTTCCGGTCGTCATCGCCGAGCTCGATGCCAAGCAGCGGGCGCGCCTCTCCGGCGCCATGGCCGCAAGCGACTCGGTCGAGGTTGTCGGCCAGGCCGCGGACGTGGCGACCGCCGTCGCGCTCGCGAGCGAGGCCGAGGGCGGCGTGATCGTGATCGGATCTGGGGTTCCCCAGGCGGAGGCCCTCGCCGTGCTCGAGGGCCTGCGCCGGGAGGCCCCGGGAGCGCGCGGCATCATGCTGCGCGAGGACCCGGACGACGAGGGGAACTTGGAGCTGCTCATCGCCGGCGCGGCCGGAGTGGTGGGCGCCGGCGATCCGCCGGAGTCGGTCGCCGCGGCCATCGCCGCTGTCGCGCGCGGCGAGGCCGTGGTCGGCGAGCGCCTGCGGCTGGCCCTGCTCAGGCGGTTTCAGCGCGCGACCGCGTCGCGCCGCGGCATGCGGCCGCTCCTCGGACCGCTCTCGAGCCGCGAGTGGCAGGTGCTCGACCTGCTGCGCGGCGGCCTCAGCACCGAGGAGGCCGCGGAGCGGCTCGGGATCGCGAAGACCACGGTGTACTCGCACCTGCGCAACATCGCGCGCAAGCTCGGCACCCGGACACGCGACGAGGCGATCGCGTTCGCCGAGGAGCTGCGCTTGCGCGGCAGCCGGCCCCCGAGCCGAAACGGCGACGCCCGCTAGCTCGCGCGCCGTGGTCCGCCGCCGCGGCGGGCCACCTCGGAGCCGCGCGCCCGGCGCTCGCGGCGCGCCGGCAGCGAAGCCACGTCAGGCGGAGCGTCCAGCTCTGCGCCCAGCCCCGCGAGCGGGTCGCGCAGCCGCTTGGCGACCTCGATGGCGTCGCGGCGGGAGTGCACGCCCAGCTTGCGCAGCACGTTCTTCACGTGGCTGTAGATCGTCTCCTCGGAGAGCACCAGCGCCTCGGACATCTGGTGGGTGTCCATCCCCTGGCTCATGAGGTCGAGGATCTCCCACTCGCGCTGGGTGAGCTGGCTCTTCACCGGCCGCATGCCGCTGCCGCCCTCGGGCAGCACCCGCAGGCGCTCGATCAGCGACATCGTCGTGGTCGGCGAGATCACGGCCTGGCCCTCGAGCACGCGGTCGAGGGCGTCCAGGACCTCGTCGACCTCGGCGCTCTTCGGGAGGAAGCCGACGGCGCCGGCGGCCAGCGCCTCGAGCTGATGCTCCTCGCTGTCCTCCCGCGAGAAGATCAGCACCCGTGCGTCCGGCACCTCCTTCGTGATGCGGCGCGTGGCCGAGACGCCGTCGCCGCTCGCCAGGCTGAGCTCGGTCAGGACGACCTCCGGCTTGTAGTAGCGGCAGAGCTCGATGGCCTCACGCTCGTTGTCCGCCTCGGCCGGGACCGCGAAGCCGCGCTCGCTGTCCTGCAGCGCGTCGCGGATCACCCTCCGGGCGAGCGGGTCCGGGTCGACGATGATCACGCGCGGCCGCGAGCCCGGCGCTCGCGCTGCGTCGGTGGCAACCCCGCCCTCGGGTTCCACCACGTCACGGTTGTCCATACGGACGCTCCCTCCGTTGTGGGCCGCTCCCTGGGGCCCGGAGGGGTTCACACTACAGCAGATCAGGGCTGCCTAGTAAAAATTGTTACGAACTGGCCCACCGCGAGTACCCCGCTGCTCCGGATGGGTGCGCTCCCACGCACGGGGCCGAGCGGCACCCCTACCCACCCGCCAGGCTGGGCGCGCGCGTCGGCTCGATCGGGAAGTTCTGGTTGAAGACGTTTTCGGGGTCGTAGGCGCCCTTGAGCTCGCGGAGCCGCGCGAGCGTCTCGCCTGGGAAAGCCTCCTCCAGCAGGCCGGGCGAGAACTCGCTCTCGAAGCTCAGGTACAGGCCGCGCATGTGCTCCCGCGCGGCGGCCCACCGCTCCTCGAACCCCCGGCCCCCGGCGACCCCGTTGAGCGAGAAGTTCTGTGTGCGGTGGGCGTAGGCGGTCGCCAGCGGATCGACGTCGTTGACCGCGCCGCCGACCGAGCGGACCTGCAGCCAGTAGAGCGACCCGTCGCGGACGCCCGCCTCCAGCTCGCCGGCGAGCTCCGGCGTGATGTGCTCGGCGAGCCCGGCCGAGACCCGGTGGTAGGGCTGGCCGACGTGCCGCGCGCCCTGCAGGGGCAGGATCGCCGGGTAGGGCACGAGCTGGGCGCGCTGGTCGAGCACAGGGCCGATCTCCAGCAGGGGCGAGAGCGCGGCCACGGCGCCCTCGGCGTCGTCGCTGGTGTAGACGTTGTAGATCTGCGCGACGGGCGTGCCGCCGCCATCGGAGAGGTTCAGGGAGCTGGTGAGCTCGCGCGGCGCCGCCTCGACCGCCGCGCCCCACGCCTCGAGCAGGCCCGCGGCGTCGGACGCGTCGAAGATCATCGTCGAGAACACGACGTCGCCCAGCTCGTACGCGTCGAGCTCGAACGCGGTGACGATCCCGAAGTTCGCGCCCGCGCCGCGCACCGCCCAGTAGAGGTCCGGGTTCTCGCCGGCGTCGGCCCGGACGCGGCGCCCGTCGGCCAGCACTATCTCCGCCGCGGCGACGTGGTCGATGGTGAGCCCGTGCTTGCGCGCGAGGAAGCCGATCCCGCCCGTGGTCGCGAGGCCGCCGACGCCCACGTCGCCGAAGTCGCCCGAGCTCATCGCCAGCCCGTGCGGGGCGAGCGCCCGCGCGACCGACCCCCAGCGCGCGCCCGGGCCGACGCGCACGCGGCCGGACTCGGCGTCGAGGACCTCGACCGAGTCGAGGTGGCCGAGGTCGATCACGATCCCGCCGTCGTTCGTCGAGCGGCCGCTGATCCCGTGGCCCCCGCTGCGGATCGCGAGCGGGACGTCCTGCTCGCGGGCGTAGCCCAGCGCGGCCGCGACCTCACCGGCGTCGCGCGGCCGCAGCACGAGGCCCGGCGAGCCGCGGTACATGTAGGTGGAGCGCACGGCCCGGTAGGCGCGGTCGCCCGGCTCGACCGCGTCCGCCGCCAGCTCGGCGGGCACGGAGTCGTAGTCGATGCCCCGCTTGCGCTGGGCGAGCGCGGCTGGGCCGCGCGCCGGGCCCGTGGGCGTGCCCGCGTCCTTGCGCTCGCGGTCGACCGCCTCGCGCAAGGCGGGCGCCACCTCGGCGCCGAAGCGCTCGATTGTGCGCGGGTCGTCCACGGAGAGGATGAACGCGCTGAAGCCCTGCTCGAGGACGAGCGGGAGCAGCTGCTCCACCCACTGCTCGGGCGGGCCCTGCAGGAAGCCGGCGCGGCGGCTCGCGAACGCGCCGTCGATGTTGAGCAGGCGCCGGATCTCCCGCGGGCTGCGTCCCGCGGCCTCAGCGGCCTCGTCGATGCGGGCGTTGGCGTCCGGGACGCCCTTCTGGTCCAGGTACGGGAGCGAGGGCAGCCAGCCGTCCGCCTTCTCGCCCGTAAGACGCAGCATCCTGGGCTTGTAGGCGCCCAGCCAGATCGGGATGTCATGGGCGGGCTCGGGACCGCGCTTCGCGCCCTTCAGCTTGTAGTACTCGCCGTCGAGGACGACCCCGCGCCGCGTCGACGTGTCCCAGATCGCGCGGATGATGTCGATCGCTTCGCTGAGGGCGTCCACCGCCTGGCCGGGGGTGAGCCGGCGGCCTCCCATCGCCTCGATCGCGTCCCAGAATCCGCCCGCGCCGAGGCCGAGGTCGACGCGCCCGCCCGAGAGGAGATCGAGGCTCGCGACCGAGCGCGCGATCACCGCGGGCTGACGCAACGGCAGGTTCATCACGTTGGTCGCGACGTGGATGCGCTCGGTGCGTGCCGCGACCCACGACAAGAGCGTCCACGTGTCGAGAAACCGCGGCTGGTAGGGGTGGTCCTGAAACGTCACGAGGTCGAGCCCGGCCCGCTCGCTCACCTGCGCGAGCGCGACGGTCGCCTCGGGCTGGTCGTTCTGCGGCGTGATGAAGCTCCCGAAGAGGAGGTCGTGTCCGTAATCCGCCACCGTTTGCCGCCTTTCCTACGAGTCTGCGAGCTACTACGAAAAACGTAGCATGGCGACGGACGCAAGGCCAAGCGGGCGCCATCGGCCGG
>ERZ777003.4115-NODE-4115-length-12772-cov-7.105921_pt1 | contig 12772 bp, 13 predicted proteins | sample MGYA00374956_ERZ777003 | MGnify/ENA primary metagenome ERZ777003 (study PRJEB29302, sample SAMN06268252) | bioreactor metagenome | isolation source: Joint BioEnergy Institute, California, USA | place: USA:Joint BioEnergy Institute, California, USA | collected... | reverse complement strand
GATATACAACACCCCGGCGGCCAGCGTGCCGGCCGGCAGGGCGACGCCATTGCGCCGCGGCAGCCGCGCGGCGCCGAGCCAGGTGAGGCCGAAGCCGGCGAACAGCAGCGCGAGGCCGCCGAGGGGCGCGCCCGCGACCGCCAGCGCCCCGGCCGCCAGCACCGCCACGGGGACGGCGATGCCCGGCACGGCCCGGGTGCTGAGGCCGCACAGATGCACCCACTCCCAGGCGAGCACGGCAGCCGCGGCGGCGACCAGTGCGGTCCAGGGCGCCGCGCCGAGCCAGATACAGGCGATCGCCGCCGGCCCGAGCACGAGCGCGGACAGCACGCGCTTGCGCAGGTCGGTCCAGCGGCGGCTGGAGGTTTCCGCGGACGACGCGGGGGACCGTGGCCCTCCCCCACCGGCAGCAGCGAGGCCCATCTCAGCCCGCCAGTGCCGCTGGCGGCGCTGCCACCGCGGCAGCGGCTTCCGACGACTCGGCCTGTTCCGGAGGCGCGGAGGCGGGTGGCAGCGGAGCGGCAGCGGCGGCTCCGGTCGCCGCCGCGGCATTGCAGCGCAGGCCGTAGCGCCGCTCGCGACGGCGGAACTCCGCCACCGCGCGAGCGAGATCGGCCGCACCGAAATCGGGCCAGAGCACGTCGGTGAAGACGAACTCGGCATAGGCGGCCTGCCAGAGCAGGAAGTTCGACAGGCGCTGCTCGCCGGAGGTGCGGATGATGAGGTCGGGGTCGGGCATTCCGGCGGTGTGCAGGAAGCCCGCGAAGGCGGTTTCGTCCAGCGCCTCCGGATCGAGCGCCCCGGCCTTTGCCGCACGCGCAACGGCCTGAGCGGCGGCGAGGATCTCCGCCCGCCCCCCGTAGGAAAGGGCGACGGTGAGGTTGAGCCGCGTGCCGTGGGCCGTCGCGGCCTCCGCGGCCTCGATCGCGCGGGCGAGGTCGGGGCCGAATCGGCTGTGCTCGCCGATCACCCGCAACCGGACGCCCTCCTTTACGAGGGTCGCGACCTCGCTGCGCAGGTAGAGGCGGAGGAGACCGGTGAGCGCGCTCACCTCCTCCGCGGGCCGGCGCCAATTCTCCGAGGAGAAGGCGAAGAGGGTGAGCCAGCCTATGCCCATCCGCCCGGCTGCCTCGATGGTCCGGCGCGCTGCCTCCGCCCCCGCCTTGTGGCCGAGCGAGACCGGCAGGCCGCGCGCCTCCGCCCAGCGGCGGTTGCCGTCCATGATGATCGCGACATGGGCGGGCGGCGGCAGGGCCTCCGTGCCGGGCTCCACCGACGAGGTCTGGCGCGGCCCGGGAGGCAGCGGCGCGGCGGCGCTCAACCCGGCCGCCCTGCGACGCGGCAACGGCGCCTGAGGGGTGCCTGCATGCCCATGTCGGGAATTCCGTGCCCGTCCCGTCGTCGTCCCGCCCGTCGCACCGTCAAACCTGGCGGATGTCCTTCTCCTTCTCGTGCAGCGCCTCGTCCACCTTCTTGATGAACTGGTCGGTCAGCTTCTGCACTTCCTCATGCCAGCGCCGGGATTCGTCCTCGCTGATCTCGTGCTTCTTGTCCCAGGCCTTGATCTGCTCCATGCCGTCGCGCCGGACGCCGCGGATGGCGACGCGCGCTCCCTCAGCATAGCGGTGCGCAGCCTTGACCAGATCGTTGCGGCGCTGCTCGGTCAGCGGCGGCAGCGGGACGCGGATCACCTGGCCCTCGGTCTGCGGATTGAGGCCGAGATTGGCCTCGCGGATCGCACTCTCGACAGCCTTGACCAGCGACTTGTCCCAGACCTGCACGGACAGCATCGCCGGGCCGCCAACCGAGATGTTGGCCACCTGGTTGAGCGGCTGCTGACCGCCATAGGCCTCGACGCGGACGGGCTCGAGCAGCGCGGGACTGGCGCGGCCGGTGCGCAGCCCGGCGAATTCGCGCTTCAGCGTCTCGAGCGCCCCTTCCATCCGGCGCTGCAGGTCCTGCTTGAGCGTGTTGAGGTCGGCGGGCATGGCCGGACCCTCCCCCCTGGTTGCTACTGAATCTGCTCGACGACGGTGGTGAAGCGCCCCTCGCCCTTCATCACGGCGGTGAAGGCGCCAGGCTCGTGGATGTTGAAGACCACGATCGGCAGCTTGTTCTCGCGGGCAAGGCTGATCGCGGCGGCGTCCATCACCTGGAGGTCGCGCGCGAGCATGTCGAGGTAGGTCAGCGTCTCGTAGCGCTCGGCGCGCGGGTTCTTGCGCGGATCGGCGGAATAGACGCCGTCCACCTGGGTGCCCTTGAACAGCGCGTCGCAGTGCATCTCGGCCGCGCGCAGCGCGGCGGCCGTGTCGGTGGTGAAGAACGGGTTGCCCGTGCCGGCGCCGAAGATCACGACCCGCCCCTTCTCCATGTGCCGCTCCGCGCGGCGGCGGATGTAGGGCTCACAGACCGAGGCCATCGGGATCGCCGACTGCACGCGGGTGGCGACGCCGATCCGCTCGAGCGCGGACTGCATGGCGAGCGCGTTCATCACCGTCGCCAGCATGCCCATGTAGTCCGCCTGCGCGCGGTCCATACCGGCGGCGGCGGCGGAGACGCCGCGGAAGATGTTGCCGCCGCCGATCACGAGGCAGACCTCGACGCCAAGGTCCACGACCCCCTTCACGTCCTCGGCGATGCGCTGGCAGGTCGCGGTGTCGAGACCATACTCGCGCTCGCCCATCAGGGCCTCGCCAGAGACCTTGAGGAGGACGCGCTTGTAGGCGGGCGACTTGGCGGAGACTGCGGTCATGGGTCCGGCGTGGGGGCCATCAACAGGCCCGGAACGGTCATCCATCGGGCGGGGCACCATAGGCAGCGCCCCGTGGGCGGGCAAGGCAAAGCCGGCCGGCCGGGACGGGGCCGGCCGGCACGGCAGGCGCTGGCTCGCGCGGTTGTCAGGAACCGCCGCCGCCACCCCCGGCCGGACCGGCCGCGGCGGCGACCTCGGCGGCGAAGTCGCTCGCCTGCCGCTCGATCCCCTCGCCGAGCTGGAAGCGGGCGAAGCCGGTGATGTTCACCCCGGCCTTGCGCGCGACCTCCTTCACCCGGGTCTCGCCGTCATGGACCCAGACCTGCTCGAGCAGGACGACCTCCTCGTAGTACTTCCGGATCCGTCCCTCGACCATCTTCTGGATGATGTTCTCGGGCTTGCCGGAGGCGCGCGCCTGCTCGGCCAGAACCGCCTTCTCGCGCGCGAGCGCGGAGGGATCGACGCCAGCGATGTCGAGCGCCTCGGGCCGGGAGGCCGCGACATGCATGCCGACCTGGCGGCCGAGGGTCTCGAGCGCGTCGAGCTCGCCCGGCCCCTCGATCGCGACCAGCACGCCGATCTTGCCGAGGCCCGGCCGGACCGCGCTGTGCACGTAGGTGGCGACCGCGCCGTTCTGCACCTGGAGCCGGCGGGCGCGGCGGATCGTCATGTTCTCGCCGATGGTGGCGATCAGCCGCGTCAGCTCGTCGGCGACCGTGTGAGTGGTGCCGGGGTAGGTGGCGCGCTTGAGCGCCTCCAGGTCCTCGCCGACCGACAGGACGAGGCCCGCCACCTCGGCGACGAAGTTCTGGAACAGGTCGTTGCGCGCGACGAAGTCGGTCTCGGCGTTGACCTCGACCATCGCGGCGACCTTCGGCCCGCTGGCGACGCCGATCAGCCCCTCGGCGGCGACGCGGCCGCTCTTCTTCGCCGCGGCCGAAAGCCCCTTCTTGCGCAGCCAGTCAATGGCGGCCTCCATGTCGCCGCCGGTCTCGGTAAGCGCCTTCTTGCAGTCCATCATCCCCGCGCCGGTCTTCTCGCGCAGGTCGCGGACCATCGCCGCCGTGATCTCGGCCATGGCGTGTCGTCTCCCGTGGTGTTCCTGCCGGTCGGTCGGCCGGCCTCAGGCGTTGTCCGCGCGGCTGCCGTCGTCGCGGTCGGACTGGGCGATCTGCTCCATCGACTCGCCGCCCACGCCGGCGGCGGGGCTGGCCTGCGCCGCGCCCTCGAGCGCCGACTCGCCGGTCAGCGACTCGGTCGCCGCCAGATCCTCCGGCAGCGGCTCGGCGATGGCGCCGATGTCCACGCCCGAGGCCTGGAGCTCGGCCGAGATGCCGTCCAGCACGGCGGCCGCGACGAGGTCGCAATAGAGGTTGATCGCGCGGATCGCGTCGTCGTTCCCCGGAATCGGATAGGCGATGCCGGTGGGGTCGGAGTTGGAATCGACCACCGCCACGACCGGGATGCCGAGCTTGTTGGCCTCCTCGATCGCGAGCTTCTCCTTCACCGTGTCGATGACGAAGAGGACGTCGGGCAGGCCGCCCATCTCCTTGATGCCGCCGAGCGCGCGCTCGAGCTTGTCGCGCTCGCGGGTCAGCATCAGGACCTCCTTCTTGGTCAGGCCCTGGACGTTGCCGGCGAGCTGCTCCTCCATCTGGCGCAGGCGCCTGATCGAGCCGGTGATGGTCTTCCAGTTGGTCAGCATGCCGCCGAGCCAACGGTGGTTCACGTAGTACTGACCGCAGCGGCGGGCGGCCTCGGCGACGTACTCGGCGGCGGCCTTCTTGGTGCCGACGAACAGCACGCGCCCGCCGGCCGCGACGATGTCGCGGATCGCGCGCAGCGCGCGGTCGAGCATCGGCACGGTCTGCTGCAGGTCCAGGATGTGGACCTGGTTGCGCACGCCGAAGATGTAGGGCGCCATCTTCGGGTTCCACCGGCGGGTGTGGTGGCCGAAATGGACGCCGGCCTCGAGGAGCTGGCGCAGGGAAACGTCGGGCATCGCCATCGGGCGTGACTCCTTCCTGATGGTCCGGTTGGGCCTCCGCGGCGCCTCCCCCTTCGGGGACCGGACCCTCGCCTGGGATGCAGGAAGGGCGCGCCGCGTGCGGATTTGCCGCCCCGGGCGCGGGACCCGGGCGGCGCCGGGGATATGGGGCAGGCGCGGGCATCGCGCAAGCGCGGCGGTGCGCAGGCGCAGGGAAGGCGGGCGAGGAGACGGGTGAGGGCGGCGGCGCGGATGATTACGCCCGCGCTTCGCGACGAGGCGCCCCGGCGTCCGCGGCGCGCCAGGCGGGTTCCGGAGGCCCGGCCCGGGGCCTCAGGCGCGGTCCCTCACCGCCTGGGCACCCTTCTGACGGGCGCAATGCGCGCAGCAATAGATCTGGCCGCCTTCCTCCACGCCGTGGCCCGCGATGCGCACGCCGCAGGTCGGACAGACCGGTGCCGCGGCCTGGATCGCACACTCGAAGCTGTCGAAAGTCCAGGTCCGGCCTTCCCTGATGAGCTGGAAGGTCTTGTCATATTCGTTGCCGCAATGGTCGCACCTGGCCATGACTCCTCCTTTCTCCGCGGCCCGGCCGGCGCGGCGCATCGGCGGGCCGACCGGCTGGACGCGGCGGCTCAACGCGTGCTGGGGGTGGAGCGTTCGCCGGCCGGTCCCACGGCACACCGGCGCGAGCGCGGGGAGGCTCGTCGAGCGCCTTCGCCTTCTGGCGCCGCGCCACCCCACGCTGGCGCATCGCGGGGGGCGAGGTCGCCAACCGCCTCGCCCGGGCCGGTCAGGACGATGCTCGGCGGGCTGACGCCGCGGCGGAGTGAGGATCGAGCCGGTGGCCCCGCCCGCCAGACCAGGGCGGCGGGCGGGGCCGTGCGCCGCTATTCGACCCGGATGTTGGCCTGCTGGGCCACGCGCCGGGTGCGCGCCTGCTCCTCGCGGATGAATTGCGCGAAGCCCTCGGGGCGCATCTCGGCCTCGGCGGCGAGGTCGGTGCCGAGCTCGCGCAGCCGCTCGCGCAGCGCCGCCTCCGACAACGCCGCGACCACCGCGTCGGACAGCGCCGCGATGACCTCGCGCGGCGTTCCCGCGGGCGCCAGCAGCCCGATCCAGCTCGCGCCCACGACGTCGATCCCGCTCTCCCGCAGCGTCGGCACATCCGGCATCAGCGCCGAGCGCTGCGCGGCAGCGATGGCGAGCACCCGCGTCTGCCCGCTGCGCCAGGTTGGCAGCACCGTGGAGATCTCAGCCATCGAGGTCGGGACATTGCCCGCGAGCAGGTCGGCGACGTTCTGGCTGGAGGCGCGGTAGGGCACATGCGTCACCCGCGCGCCGGTCGCGGCCATCAGCATCTCGATGGTGAAATGCGTCGCGCTGGCGTTGCCGGAGGAACCCATCGCGATCTTGCCGGGATCGGCCTTCGCGGCGGCGAGGAGGTCGGCGAGGGTGCGGAAGGGCGAATCGGCGCGGACGGCGATGGTGTGGGAGGTGCGGCTGAGCAGGCTGATCGGCGCGAAGTCCTTCGTCGCGTCGTAGGGCATGCGCGCCTGCACCGCCGGGTTCACCGCGAGCGGGCCGTTGGAGCCGACGAGCAGCGTGTAGCCATCGGGGCGCGACTTGGCGACCGCATCGGCGCCGATGCTGCCGCCGGCGCCGGCGCGGTTCTCGACCACGAAGGGCTGGCCGAGCCGCTCGCTCATCCGCGCCGTGATGAGCCGGGCCTGCACATCGGAATTGGCGCCCGCGCCATAGGGAACGATCACGCGCACGGGGCGGTCAGGGAACCCCGCCGCGCGCGCCGGATGCGCCGCGGCGGCAAGTCCGAGGCCTGCGGCGGCAAAGGTCAGCGTGTCGCGACGGCGAGCCTGCATGGCTGGGATCCTCCACTGGGTTCTGTTCGGAATGGGCGCGCAACTTGTGGCGCGCCAACCAGTCTGCCAAGCCCGCGTCCGTGAGCCGCGCCGCTGCCTGCCCGGCGCGGTTCCGTAGCAAGTAGGCAAGCGCGCAGCGCACGCCCTCCGCGCATCCGCCGGCGGGCGCGCGGGCGCCCGCCGCTCAGCTGCCGACCTTGAGCGTGCTGGTCAGCCCGCGCAGGCAGGTGAGCATGGAGAGCGGGGTGATCCGGCCGGTGCGGGGATTCTCCTCGCTCGGCACGTTCTCGATGGTCATGGTGAGGCGCGCCGCCTCCGCCTCGACGCGGATGGTGTGCATGTTGCGCGTCACGCCCGGATCGGCCCAGATCTCGACCATCGTGCGCTCCGGCCCGATGCCGGCGAGCCCCAGCGCGGCGGCGACGTTGACATTGGCCGGGAAGCCCTGCGCCGCATCGAAGGCGTTGCCGCGGAAGACGCGCGTCGGGGCGGTGATCGCGGTCACGTCGATGCCGTTGCGCTCCAGATAGGGCGCACCGGCGAGGCCGCGCGGCGGCTTGCGGGTCTCGATGGTGACGCTCTCGACCGCGCCCTCGGCGGCGGCGCGCACCGCGTCGAGGCCGAGCAGCGCGCCGGTCGGGACGATGATGCGCGCCCCGGTGCGCCGCGCCTCCTCGACGAGGTGCATGCGCGGCAGCAGCGCGCCGACCGAGGCGGGCATGAAGATGCGCCCGCGCGCAATGGCGGCGCGCGCCACTTCCTCGAACACCGCGGCGGGCGCCGCCTCCACCACGACATCGGCGCGCTCGGCGAGTTCCGCGAGGCCGACGACCGCCGGCGGGTGGCGGAAGCCCGCGAGGTTGCGCTCCGCCTTCGCCCGGTCGCGCGCCGCGACGGCGACCAGGCGCAGCCCCTCCACGCCCGCATCCAGCGCACGCGCCAGATGCAGCCCGATCGCGCCGAGGCCGGCGATGCCGACGGTGAGTTCCTGCTGCGCCATGGTCTCCTTCTCCCGGAAGTTGATCGGATCCTGCGGCGGCGCTCCGCCGCAGGTCCCTGTCAGAGGGGCGGAGTCACGCCTCCGGGCGTTCCCGCCCTCCGGCGATCCGCTTTAGACGACCGGGCTGCGCCCGCCATCCACGTTGATCGCCGTGCCGGTCACGTAGCCGCACTGCTCGCTCGCCAGCAGCAGCGCCATGGCGGCGAATTCCTCGGCCTTGCCGATGCGGCCGAGCGGCACGGACTTGCCCTGCTCCGCCTTCCAGTCCTCCCAGGAGATGTTGCGCTGCTCCTTGGCGTAGCGGCGCACCCACTGGTCGGACTCGATGATCCCCACCAGCAACGCGTTGACGAGGACGTTGTGCGGCGCGCCCTCGTTCGCCAGCACCTTGGTCAGCGCCATCCCCGCGGCCCGGCTCACCGAGGTCGGCGCGCTGCCGGCGAGCGGCGCCTTGGCGCCGATGTTGAGGACGTTGATGATGCGGCCCCACTTGCGCTCCCGCATGGCCGGGAAGGCCAGCCGCGTCAGCCGGATCGCCGCGAACAGCTTGAGGTCGAGATCGGCCTGCCAGAGCGCGTCCGAGATCTCGAGGAACGGTCCGCGCTGCGAGGTGCCGGCGTTGTTGACCAGGATGTCCACCTGGCCGAGCGCGCGGGACGCCTCGGCGAAGGCGCGTTCGCAGCCCTCGGCGGTGGAGATGTCGGCGGTGACGGTGGCGACCTTCACGCCCGGCGCCGCGACCGCCTTGACCTCCGCCTCCGCCTTGCCGAGCGCCTCGGCGCCGCGCGCGACGAGCGCGACATGGCCGCCCGCGCCCGCATAGGCCTTGGCGATGGCGAGGCCGAGGCCCTTGGATCCGCCCGTGATCAGGGCAGCGCGGCCGTTCAGGGTGAGCTGCATGGAACCTCTCCGGGATCGTGCCGATGATTGGCGAGGCGGACTGTCGCCGGGCCGGGAAGGTCATGCAACGGGGGAGGAAGGATGGGGCGACCTACGGGACTCGAACCCGTGACATCCAGGACCACAACCTGGCGCTCTACCAACTGAGCTAAGGCCGCCACAAGGCGCCGCAGCGACGAGGATAACCCGCCCGTCGGCGGGCGGCGCGGAGATAGGCCCTCTGCCGGGCCAGCGTCAACCGCTTGTGCTGGCCGACTGCCTTCTTCCGGCTCCGTGGCCGCGCAAGGGCTCGGCGCAGAGCCGCCTGCCGGCCGGAAGATCAGGCGAAGGCGACCTGAGCGATCGGTGGGGAATGGGCAGAGACCAGCCGCCAGCGCTCGCTAGGAGCGCAGCCGCGGGTTCGCCGCGAACGCCTCCTCCAGCGCCGCGCGCAGAGTCGCGCCTGCCACGCGCACCGGCGGGCAGGGCAGGTGCCGAAGCGGATGCGCCGTGAAGCTGGTGCGGGCCATCCCTCCGCGAGCCCCCCGGCGGCGAGGCCGTCATACTGCGGATTTCGGAACGGACCGCTCAACCCGGAACCGGGGGCGGCCCGACGGAGGGGGGCCGGCCGCGCTATCCCGCTGCGGCGCGGCGCTCCGGCGCCTGACGGCGCCCTGCGATCCAGCGCTCGAGCCGCGCCAGCGCCTCGTCCAGCACCGCCTCGTTCTTGCAGAAGGCGAAGCGGGCGTAGTGCCGCGGCGGGTTCTCGCTGGCGTAGAAGGCGGTGACGGGGATCGCCGTGACCTTCGCCTCCTCGGTGATGGTGCGGCAGAAGGCCACGTCGTCACCGTTGAAGCCGAGCGGGCGGAAGTCGGTGGTGATGAAGTAGCTCCCCCGCGTCTGCAGCACGCCGAAGCCGAGCCGCGCGAGCCCGGCGGCGAGCCGGTCGCGCCGCGCCTGGAGCTGCGGGCCGATGGCGGCGAAGTACGCGTCGTCCTTCATCAGCCCGACGGCGACGCCGCGCTGCAGGTTGGGCGGCGTGGTGAAGGTAAGGTTCTGGTGCGCCTTCGCGACGTTCGGGCCGAGCGAGCGGTCGCAGGTGATGTAGCCGACCTTCCAGCCCGTCAGACTGAAGGTCTTGCCGGCCGAGCCGATGCGCATGCAGCGCTCGCGCATGCCTGGCAGGGTCATCAGCGGGACATGCTTCCAGCCGTCGAAGGTGAGGTGCTCATAGACCTCGTCGCAGATCGCGTAGCAGTCGTGGCGCTGGATCAGATCGGCGAGGAAGGCGAGCTCGTCGGCGGTGAACACCTTGCCGGTCGGGTTCATCGGCGTGTTGAGCAGGATCGCCTTGGTCCGCGGGCCGAAGGCGGCGGCGAGTTCCTCCCGCGGCAGCTCCCAGTCCGGCGGCTCCAGCCGCACGAGCTTCGGCACCGCGCCGAGCAGCTTCACCACCGGGAGGTAGGTGTCGTAGAGCGGCTCGATCAGCACGCATTCGTCGCCGGGGTTGAGCACGGCCATCAGGCAGGCGGTGATCGCCTCGGTGGCGCCGGAGGTGACGACGACCTCGGCATTCGGGTCGATCTCGAGCCCATAGAACCGACGGTTGTGGTGCGCGACGGCCTGGCGCAGCTCCGGCACGCCGGTCAGCGGCGGGTACTGGTTGCGGCCGTCGAGCAGCGCGGCGGCGGCGGCGTGGATCACGTCCGACGGGCCGTCGTAGTCCGGGAAGCCCTGGCCGAGATTGATGGCGCCATGCTCGAGGGCGAGCGCGCTCATCACGGTGAAGATCGTGGTGCCCGTGGCGGAGAGGAGGGCGTTCTGCGGCTTCATCGCCGGCGTCTTTCCGTTGCGCTTCTGTAATCGGACGGACCGGCCCGCCGGAGACCGGCCGGCGAGGGGGGGCGCGTGGGCCCTGCGCCCGGGGCCCAAGCCCGTGGCCGCGCATCATAGGGGGTGGTCCGGGGGTCGCAACTCGCGCCTGGATTGGCGACGCGCCGGGGCCGCACCGCAAATGGGCTCTTGCTGCCCGCATATTGGGCGATCTGCCGACAGGATCGGCAAATCCATGCCTCGCAGGCGGAATTTCCCGCCCTCCGCTGATTGAAGGCCCGGCACGCCGCGTGCGATATCCGCCCCGCCTTCGTCGCCCCCACCGGGCGGCGGGGCGGCGGCCGGGCCGGGAAACCGACCGGACCGGACGCCCTCGCGCCGGCCGAAGCGGATGCCGCGCGCGGAGTGCAGGATGCGACCGGAAGGCGGGCCAGGCACAGGCGATGAAGAAGATCGAGGCCATCATCAAGCCCTTCAAGCTCGACGAGGTGAAGGACGCGCTGCACGAGATCGGCCTTCAGGGCCTGACGGTGATGGAGGCGAAGGGCTTCGGCCGCCAGAAGGGCCATACCGAGCTCTACCGCGGCGCCGAATACGTCGTGGACTTCCTGCCGAAGGTGAAGATCGAGGTGGTCTGCTCGGACGACCTGGCCGAGCGCGCCATCGAGGCGATCCAGCAGGCTGCGCGCACCGGCCGCATCGGCGATGGCAAGATTTTTGTAACGGAGGTTCAGGAGGTCATCCGCATCCGCACCGGCGAACGGGGCGAGGACGCGGTCTGACCGCAGCAGCATCACCGGCCACACCGCGATGCCCCGGAGGGCGCGCGGCAGGCCGGGAACGCCGGTGCGCGCGCGGGTAGGTGTCGGCGCCGCGCCGGCGATGACGGGACAGGACGGGCACCAGCAGGGGATCAGAGGACCGCACACATGGCGAAGAAGCCCGCAAGCGGCGGCGCGAACGGCGGCGTCTCCAAGGTCATGGAGATGATCAAGGAGCACAGCGTGGAGTACGTGGACTTCCGGTTCACGGACCCGCGCGGCAAGTGGCAGCACACCGCCCAGCACGTCTCTACGATCGACGAGGAGATCTTCGAGAGCGGGGTGATGTTCGACGGCTCTTCGATCGCCGGCTGGAAGGCGATCAACGAGTCCGACATGATCCTGATGCCGGATGCCGAGACGGCCTGCATGGATCCGTTCGCGGCCAAGCCCTCGCTGATCCTGTTCTGCGACATCGTCGAGCCCTCGACCGGCCAGCTCTACAACCGCGACCCGCGCAGCACCGCGAAGAAGGCCGAGGCCTACCTGAAGAGCAGCGGCATCGGCGACACCGCCTTCTTCGGGCCGGAGGCCGAGTTCTTCGTCTTCGACTCGGTGAAGTTCGGCACCGGCGGCAATTACGGCATCTACCAGCTCGACTCGACCGAGGGCCCGGGCGCCAGCCTGAAGGACTACCCCGAGGGCAACATGGGCCACCGCCCGGGCGTGAAGGGCGGCTACTTCCCCGTTCCGCCGGTGGACAGCGAGAGCGACCTGCGCGCCGAGATGCTCTCCACCATGGGCGAGATGGGCGTGGTGATCGAGAAGCACCACCACGAGGTGGCGCAGAGCCAGCACGAGCTCGGCATGAAGTTCGGCCCGCTGGTGCGCATGGCCGACCACCTGCAGATCTACAAGTACGTCATCCACAACGTCGCGCACAGCTACGGCAAGACCGCGACCTTCATGCCGAAGCCGATCTACGGCGACAACGGCAGCGGCATGCACGTGCACCAGTCCATCTGGAAGGACGGCAAGCCGCTCTTCGCCGGCAACGGCTATGCCGACCTGTCGGAGACGGCGCTCTACTACATCGGCGGCATCATCAAGCACGCCAAGGCGCTGAACGCATTCACCAACCCGACGACCAACAGCTACAAGCGGCTGATCCCGGGCTTCGAGGCGCCGGTGCTGCTCGCCTACTCGGCGCGCAACCGCTCGGCCTCCTGCCGCATCCCCTACGCGACCAGCCCGAAGGCGAAGCGCGTCGAGGTGCGGTTCCCGGATCCGGGCGCGAACCCCTACCTCGCCTTCGCGGCGATGCTGATGGCCGGCCTCGACGGCATCCGCAACCGCATCCATCCGGGCGACCCGATGGACAAGGACCTCTACGACCTGCCGCCGGAGGAGCTGAAGGGCATCCCGACGGTGTGCGGCTCGCTCCGCGAGGCGCTGCAGTCGCTGGAGGCGGACCACGAGTTCCTGCTCGCGGGCGACGTGTTCTCGAAGGACCAGATCGAGAGCTACATCGAGCTCAAGTGGCAGGAGGTGTACCGCTTCGAGCACACCCCGCACCCGGTCGAGTTCGAGATGTACTACTCGATCTGAGCCGTCTCGGGCCCAGGTTTCGGGAGGAAGGGCTCCGCCGCAAGGCGGGGCCCTTTTCCGTTGCCGCGGGTG
>ERZ777003.4114-NODE-4114-length-12780-cov-5.630177_pt1 | contig 12780 bp, 12 predicted proteins | sample MGYA00374956_ERZ777003 | MGnify/ENA primary metagenome ERZ777003 (study PRJEB29302, sample SAMN06268252) | bioreactor metagenome | isolation source: Joint BioEnergy Institute, California, USA | place: USA:Joint BioEnergy Institute, California, USA | collected... | reverse complement strand
CCCTCACTGCGCCGCGTCTTTCAGCTTCTTCAGCGCACGCGCCTTTACGCGCACGGATGCGGGTTTGGCGTCGAACCAGCGTTCTTCACCGGTGAAGGGGTCGCGGCCGAAGCGGCGCTTCTTGGCGGGAACTTGCTGGACGCTGATCTTCAGCAGGCCGGGCAGGGTGAAGGTGCCGGCACCGCGCTTGTGCACCGAGCCGAGGATGGTGTTCTCGAGGGCGGCCAGTACGGTCTTGACTGTCTTGGTGTCGAGCTCGGTCTGTTGTGCCAGGTAGGTGGCAAGGGTGGCCTTGGTGAAGGTGTCCTTGATGGGCTTGATGGCGGTGGTGGTTTTGGTTGCGCGCTTGGTTGCTGCCTTGGCGGCAACTTTGGTGGCGGCCTTGGCTGCTGTCTTGGTGGCGGCTTTGGTGGCTTTCTTGGCAGCGGCGGTCTTGGTTGCTTTCTTTGAGGTAGCCATGGATGTTTGTGAACTACTGAAAGTGGATATGGCGCAATTGTGGCCACGGCGCAAGTGGTTTGACAAGCAAAACAGGCTTGATTTCGCGGTTTTCACGCGAAGCGTTGTATCGGAAGCACAACGGTGCTCACTTTGATGCGTGGCTGACCAAAAACGCTGCAATGGGTGCACGAATTGGGTGCCCCTGCATGCCAGTGGCCCGGGTTTGTTGGCCTTTTGCGCGGGGCGGGTATTTCGGTGGCGCGCGCACGCACACAGCGGAACTGCGCATCATGTTGGTGCATGGTTTGATGACGCCAATTCAGTACGCAGATATTCCACAAGGCATTGCACGGCTTTGGGTACCTGGGGCGACCATGGGCGTACTGCATATACCTGTTCGCCGAAGAAACCGATGGGTTGCCACTCGGGCAGTATCAGGCGCAGCCGCCCCTGTTCGATTTCATGCGTTATGGAAAAGTCGGATATGAGCGCGATGCCCAGGTGGGCCAGTGCGGCTTCGCGCAGTATTTCGCTGTTGTTCACGCACAAGGGTCCCGCTACGGTAACGCTTGCACGTTCGGGGCTTTCGCGTCGCCCCTTGCGTTCGAACTCCCAGCGCACGGTATTCGATTCGCGCAGGTAGGTCAGGCATGCGTGCTGCTGCAGGTCGAGCGGATGTTGTGGGGTACCGTGGCGCTTCAGGTACTCTTCGCTGGCCACCAACAGGGGTTTGACGGGGCAAATGGGCCAGGCCACATAATTCTCCGGGGGCGCTGCTACGTGCCGCACGGCCAGGTCGAAGCCATCGCGTGGCAAGTTCACCAGTCGATCGTTCAGGTCGAGTTCAAGCCGCACCTTGGGGTAGCGTTGCAAGAAGCGCGGCAAAATGGGTGCAAGCTTCTGGCGTCCGAACGCTACCGGGCTGGTCAGACGAATCAGGCCGCGGGGTTCTTCAATCAGCCCCTGTATGTCGGCAATGCCGGTTTCTATCTGGGCAAACCCGGCGCTGATGGCGGCCACCAGGTGGGCGCCGGCGTCGGTAAGCGCGACAGAGCGCGTGGTGCGGTGTACCAGGGGCACTCCCAGGTCACGTTCCAGTTCGCCAATGCGGGTGCTTACGGTGGCTTTCGAGAGGCGCAGGCGTTGGGCGGTTTTGGTGAAGCTGCGGGTTTCCGCCAGTACCTTCAGCAGGTACAGGTTGGAAAAGGCGGCCAGCTGCGGCTGGCCCGGGGTGTCTCGCATTGTTCGACTTTCCAAACAATGTGGTCGGCAAACTGCGATTCTAACTTCGATACCGTAGTACTACACTGGCAGCACGAAAAATTTCCGGGGTGCAATCCATCATGTCCAACACATCATACGTAAGCGAACGCATCGAACATTGGGTACAGGGTGCACGTTTTGCCGGTTTCAGCACGCAAACGGCCGAGGTGTTCAACCCCGCCACGGGGCAGGTGACGCGCAGGGTGCTGCTGGGGGGCTCCAGGGAGGTGGATGCAGCCGTGCGCAGTGCGCAGGCCGCGTTTCCGGCGTGGGCCAATACCCCGCCCATCCGGCGGGCGCGGGTGCTGTTCCGTTTCCTGGAGCTGATGAACGCGCATCGCGATGAGCTGGCAGCACTGATTACTGCCGAGCACGGCAAGATCTTTTCCGACGCGCAGGGCGAGGTGGCACGTGGCGTGGAAGTGCTCGAGTTCGCCTGCGGCGTGCCGCAGCTGCTGAAGGGCGACTACACCGACCAGGTGTCCACGGGTATTGACAACTGGACGTTCCGGCAGCCGCTGGGCGTAGTGGCGGGCATTACGCCGTTCAACTTCCCGCTGATGGTGCCGATGTGGATGTTCCCGGTGGCGCTGGCCACGGGTAACACCTTCGTGCTGAAGCCCAGCCCCACCGACCCCAGCCCTTCGCTTTACCTGGCGCAGCTGCTGAAAGAGGCGGGGCTGCCTGATGGGGTGTTCAACGTGGTGCAGGGCGGGCAGGAAGCCGCGGAAGCAATCCTGCATCATCCCGACATTCGTGCCGTGTCGTTCGTGGGTTCCACGCCGGTGGCCCGTTCCATTTACGAGCAGGGTGCGCGCAACGGCAAACGCGTGCAGGCCCTGGGCGGCGCGAAGAACCACATGGTCATCATGCCCGACGCCGATCTGGACCAGGCTGTGGATGCACTGATTGGCGCGGCCTATGGTTCCGCCGGGGAACGCTGCATGGCCATCTCGGTGGGCGTGCTGGTGGGCGGTGTGGGTGATCGCATCATGCCGCGGCTCATCGAGCGGGCGCAAACCCTGCGCGTGCGCGACGGCATGGATGACACCGCGGAGATGGGGCCCATCGTTTCCCGAGCGGCGCGCGACCGCATCGCGGCTGCCATCGAGCGTGGCGTGCAGGAAGGGGCGGTGCTGCACGTGGATGGCCGCAAGTTCTCTCCGCGCTCGGCGGGCGAACACTGCGCTGAAGGTTTCTGGCTGGGGGCTACGCTGTTCGACCACGTGAAGCCCGACATGAGCGTCTACCGCGACGAAATTTTCGGACCGGTGCTGAGCTGCGTGCGCGTGGCCAGTTTCAAGGAGGCGCTTGATCTCATCAATTCACACCAGTACGGAAATGGGGTCAGCTGCTTTACCCGCGATGGCCATATTGCACGCGAGTTCGGACGGGCCGTTGATGTGGGCATGGTGGGCATCAACGTACCCATTCCGGTGCCCATGGCCTGGCACGGCTTTGGGGGCTGGCGCCAGTCGCTGTTCGGCGACATGCACGTATACGGTGAAGAGGGAGTGCGCTTCTATACGAAGCAGAAGAGCATCATGCAGCGCTGGCCCGAGTCGCAGCAGGGCGGGTCGCATTTCGTGATGCCCACGGCGGGCAGCTGACCACAAGGTGTATCGGTGTATCGCGCTTCGGTCTGTCCCACCAGGCGGACCGAAGTACGATTTTGATTGCGCGGGTTGAAATTAACATGATAAGAAATGCACGAGGCGGGTTGCCGTCGGTGCAGTCAACCTCGCCGCCGTGAATTTGCGCGAGGGCCGGTAAGGCAGCGTCAGGCGGTAGCGGTCCCGGCACAACCATTACGACAACATCAACCAGGTAGAGGAGACACCCATGTCAGCACGGTTGACGCGTTGGGCCACGGCGGCCCTGGCGGTAGCGTGCATGGCGCCGTTGGCGCATGCGCAGTCCAGCAGCAATTACCCCGATCGCACCATTCGCATCATGGTGGGTTACGCGCCCGGTGGGGGCATCGACACCATGGCGCGCATCCTGGCGGAGAGTCTTTCCAAGGAAGTCGGCCAGTCGGTCATCGTCGAGAACCGGGCAGGTGCCGCCGGCATGCTGGCAGCCGACGCGGTGGCGAAGGCGGCACCCGATGGCTATACGCTGCTGATGGGCGACACGTCGCTGCTGATTGCGCCGCACATCCAGCAGAAGGCAGTCATGCAGCCGCTGAAGGAGCTGAAACCGGTGGCCGGCGTGTTTGAGTCGCAGCTGCTGGTGGTGGCGAACAACAACTTCCCGGCGTCGAACCCGAAGGAACTGATCGACCTGATCAAGGCGAACCCCGACAAGTTCAGCTACGCCACCTCAGGCATCGGGTCCATCCATCACATGGGCTTTGAAATGCTGAAAGAGCGGGCAGGCCTGTCGATACTGCACGTACCGTATCGGGGCGCTGCGCAGCTCATTCCAGACATCGTCAGCAACCAGGTGCCGCTAGGGGTGGTCAGTTATGCAGCCGGGCGCGAACTGGCGCAGGGCGGCAAGCTGAAGGCCGTGGCGCTGCTGACCGCGCCGCGTGAGGGGCGTGTGTCGATGGCAGCGCCCGTGGCTGATGTCATTCCAGGCTTCAGTGTGGGGCCGCAGCAGATACTGTTTGCGCCGCTGGCGACGCCGGATGCCATCGTGCAGCGTATTGCCCAGGCCGTGGAAAAGGTGCTGGCCACGCCCGAAGTGAAGGAAGCGGCCGCGCGCAACGGCGTGCTGCCCGCCTACGTACCCCCTGCCCAGCTCGCGAAAGATCTTGCCGCGGAATCCGAGCAATGGGCCAGGCTGGTTGAATCGCGTGGCATCAGGATCGAACAATGATGACCAAACCCACCATCGGACTCATCGTGCCGCCCGCGCACGGCAAGGTTCCCACCGACGCCGCCAGCCTGTATGGCGATCGCTACAACTTCATCGCACGTGGCGTGGGCATTCATGCCATTTCTCCGGCCGGCTTCGAGCCAGTGGTCGACCGCATCGTGGAACTGGCGGAAGAGGTGCGCGCGGCCGGTGCCGAGGCCATCTCGGTCATGGGTACCTCGCTGACCTTCTACCGTGGGCCCGCGGTAGCCGAGAACCTGCGCCAGACCATGGAAGACGTGACAGGGGTGCCCTGCACCACCATGAGCCATGGCATGGTGAACGCGCTGCGCGCCATGGGCGTGCGGCGGGTGGCAGTGGCCACGTCGTACATCGACGACCTGAACCAGCGCCTGCAGGCTTTTCTGGTTCATCACGGCTTCACGGTGACGGCCATCCAGGGGCTGTCGATTGACGGCGTAACGAAGGCCGGTGAGGTTACCACCGAAACGCTGGTGGACCTGGCCTCGACGGTGATCGAGCGCGACCCGTCGGCCGAGGGCGTTTTCATTTCATGCGGAGGACTGCTGACGCTGGATGCCATACGCATTCTGGAAGACAGGTACGACCTTCCGGTCACGGCCAGTTCCCCCGCAGCGTTCTGGGATGTGGTGCGCACGGGCGGGTGGGATCCTTCCAGCGCCCAGGGTGGCCGGCTGTTCCAGAGTGTGCATGTCTAGCGTCAACACATAATGAAAATTGCCAACATAAAAGCCACCGCGCTGACGTTTCCGCTGTCCATCGATGTTCCGGGGGCGGGGCGCCATCATGAAACCATGGGCGCGTGCGTTGTACAGGTGGAAACCGATCAGGGCATCGTCGGCCACGGGCTGACCGCCATCACCCAGGAAAAGGTGATCGAGGCCATCGTGAACGAGGTGCTGGCGCCGGCGCTGAAGGGTACCGATCCGCTCGCCCATGAAGCCCGCTGGGAGCAGATGTACTGGATGCTGTCGTCGCGCGGGCAGACTGGCCATGCGCACCATGCCATCGCCGCCGTAGACATTGCACTTTGGGACATCAAGGGCAAGTTCCTGCAGCAGCCGATATGGCGTCTGCTGGGCGCCGCTCGGCAGGAGGTGGCCGTCTATGCCACGTTCGGGTTCGATTTCCTGGATATCGACGGGCTGCGCAGCGCGGCCCGGGCGCTGCGCGCCGAGGGGCTTTCGCACCTGAAGATGGTCGTGGGGCACCGTGCGTTGCAGCGGCGCGAAACCGGGCGCAGCGTGTTGTCAGTCGTCCAGGAAGACGAGCGGCGGGTGCGGGCGGTGCGCGAGGCCATTGGCCCCGAGGTATCGCTGTATATCGACGCCAACTGCAGCCTGGACGCCTATCACGCCAGCCTGCTCATCGACGCCGTGAAAGACTGCCGCATCAGTTTCTTTGAAGAGCCGGTTACGCAGAACGACGTGCGCGCCATGGCCGACCTGCGTGCGCGCACCGGCATGCGCTTGGCCTGTGGGCAGAACGAGGGCCTGGCTTATCGTTTCCGTGACTGGATGATCGAGAAGTGTGTCGACTACGTGCAGCCCAATGTGTGCATCAGCGGCGGCTACACGCAGTGCGCGCGCATCGCGGCGCTGGCTTCGGCCTTTAACCTGTCGGTTACCAACGGGGGGGCCTACCCGCTGCACAACATGCATCTGCAGGCAGGGGTGCACAATGGCACCATGGTCGAGTGGCACCTGCCGGCGGTGGCCATGATGCACGAGCTGTACACCGGTTTTCCGCAGCCGAAGAACGGAATACTGCGCATGCCGGAGCACCCGGGTCTGGGCTTCGAGCTGCGGCCGGAAGCCTTGCGTGAGTACGCTGCGCGCCGCGCATGATCGTGGTGCCGCAGGGTCGGGCACCGATGGGTTTCATTCAAGTCTCGCTGTGGTCGTTTCATGATTCTGACGCTGGATGACTTTGAGGAGAAGGCACGCCGGCGCCTGCCGCGGTGCCTGTACGGCTTTGCCAGCAACGGCGCCGAACGAGGGGCCAGCAAGGTGGCCAACGCGAAATCGTTCGAAAAGTGGGCCTTCGTGCCGCGCACCCTGATCGACGTGTCGAACGTGTCGCAGGAAACCTCCCTGTTTGGCATCAATTACAACTCACCCTTTGGCATTGCGCCCATGGGGGCGTGCGCATTGTTCACCTACAAGGCCGACCTGGACCTGGCTGAGGCAGCACATCGGCAGGGCGTGGCGCATGTACTGAGTGCCGCGTCGACGGTGCCGGTGGAGGAAGTGCTCGAGCGTTCGCCGCGCAGCTGGTATCAGGGGTACATTCCTGCCGACGAGCAGATCATTACCCGCCTGGTGCAGCGGTTGCAGGCGGCGAAGGTACCGGTGATGGTCATCACCGTCGACGTGCCGGTGTCATCGAACCGCGATGCGGACCGTCGGGCAGGATTCTCGATACCGGTCATTCCGCGCCCTTCGCTCATGCTTGACGGGCTGATGCATCCGCGCTGGCTGGTAGGCACGTTCTTCAAGACGGTGCTGCGCGACGGTATTCCACGGACGCCCAACTTCACGGATGACAAGGTTGGCAAGCCCATCATTACCACCCCGTCCAGGCTCAGCCGTACAGGGCGTGCGAAGTTCAGCTGGGAACACGTGAAGCTGATTCGCCGGCTGTGGTCGGGCCCGCTGGTGCTGAAAGGGGTGCTCAGCGTGGACGACTGCCTGTTGGCCAGGCAGGTGGGTGCGGATGGGGTGATACTGTCCAACCACGGGGGGCGGCAGCTGGATGGTGCCGTGGCGCCGCTGGAGGTACTGCCCAGGGTAGTAGACGCGGTGGGCGACCTGCCCGTGTGCCTGGATGGCGGGATCCGGCGCGGCACCGATGCGCTCAAGGCGATCGCACTCGGTGCTCGCATGGTATTTCTTGGCCGCCCCATGCTGTTTGCGGCCAGCGTGGGCGGGCGTGCGGGTGTGGAACATGCCATCCAGATCATGCGCGACGAGATCGCCTGCAGCCTTGCACTGCTGGGCTGTACCGACGTGAACCGGCTCAACACCAGCTACCTGATGCCCCAGCAGCTCTAGACGGGATATCGCCAGCAACCTGGTGTTCCAACTCCTTCCCGCAGTGCGGTATCGGCAGGCGTCCGATGGGTGAACGCTCGATTTCTTTTGGCAATCGTGAACACCGTTGACGCGTTGACCGGATCGTGCGCTTCTCATGAAGATAATCGACTGCACTGCGGCGGAAACTGCTGGAACCAGCCGGCAGGAGCATGCAGTCGTCCGATCGAACAGAACGTACAGGGGAGACACAACATGTTGATGCGATTCATGCGTTCATGCCTGGTCGCGACCGTTGCACTGGGTTGCATGGCCGCCGCCGTGGCGCTGGAGCGTGCATTGCCTTCCACCGTGAGGCTGGTGGTGCCGTACCCGCCGGGCGGAAGTGTGGATACCGTGGCGCGCCTTCTGGCCCAGCCGCTCGCGCAAGAGCTGGGCGTGAACATCGTCGTAGAAAACCGGCCGGGCGCGGGCGGGCGCGTGGCTGCCGGGTCGCTGAAGACAGGGCCTTCGGATGGCAGCGTCATCATGATCGCGCCGAATGCCCTGACCACGGTGCAGTCGCTGGTGTATGCCGATCGACTGCCCTACGACATCCGTACCGACTTTGTGCCCATCTCGCGGCTGGTCAGCTATCCGTTCGCGCTGTCGGTCAGCAGCGCTTCCGACATCAAGACGCCCGGGGAACTGAACGCGGCCATCAGGGCCAACCCCGGAAAGGCCAACTTCGGGTCGTCCGGGGCCGGCGGCATGACCCACTTTTCGGGTCTTCTGTACTCCAGGGCGGCCGACGTGAAATGGGAGCACATTGCCTTCAACGGGGGCGCGCCCATGTTGACGGCGCTCATTGGCGGGCACGTGCTGGCCGGCATCGACACGCTGAGCGATCACATCGAACACAGCCGCGCGGGCAAGATCCGCATCCTGGGGATTTTCAGCCCGGAACGTTCTTCGCTGGCGCCGGATATTCCCACGCTGCGTGAGGGCGGCATCGAGGGGCTGGATGTCAGCGGCTGGTTCGGCCTGTATGGTCCCGCCGGCATGCCGCAGGAAGCCGTGAAGCAGCTGGATGCGGCCGTGCGCAAGGCGCTGCAGGATCCCGCCCTGGTAGAACGCCTGCAGAAGCTGGTTCTGGAGCCCGCCTATGTGTCGAGCGAAGAGTTTGCCAGCCTGCAGGGCAAGGAGCTCGAGGTCTGGGGCGAGATCGTGCGGGAGTCGGGCTTCAAGCCGGAATGAGTGGCGGTCCGGCATGACGGTGTCGCAGCAGGCTGCCGGCGGCTGCGGAGGCGCGTCAACAAGGGCACCAGGGCTCTGTTGACGCCCGCACGGTTGGTGCCAGGATCCCGCTCCGGGCGCAGCACTCGGGCGGAGCATCCGCTAGCGAGCCAGCTCCTTCTTCAGCGCGGCAAGCAGCTGTTGGTTCGTTTCGGGCAACCCCACTGAAATGCGCAACCAGCCCGGCAGCCCATACGAATTCACCGGGCGCACGAGCAGGCCGTACGTTTCCAGCCGTTTTGCCACATCGGCGCCGTTGCCTACCTCCACCAGCATGAAGTTGGCCCTGGATGGTACATACCGCAAGCCCAGGGTGTCGAAGCCCGCTGCCAGCTGGGCCAGGCCTTCCGCGTTCACGCGTACCGTTTCGCGCAGGAAGTCGTGGTCGTGCAGGGCGGCGACGGCTGCAACCTGGGCAAGCTGCGTGATGCCGTACATGGGGCGCACCCGTTGCAGCATCTCGGTGATGTGGGGCTGGGCCACGCCATACCCTACGCGCAGGCCGGCCAGACCGTATGCTTTGGAAAACGTGCGCGTGACCAGCAGATTGGGGTAGCGCCGCACCCAGGCGAGCGAGTCGCCTGCCTCCTCCGGCGTCAGGTATTCGCGGTAGGCTTCATCCAGTATGATCAATACCGGTCTGGGGACCGCTTCGACCAGAGCGAGCACCTGCCCGGGCGTCAGGCAGGTGCCCGTGGGGTTGCCCGGGTTGGCCACGTAAACGATGCGCGTGGCAGGAGTAATGGCCGCCACCAGCGCCTGCGGGTTGACGTGGAAGTCGGGCGAGGGCACCACCACACACTGCCCGCCCACGCGATGCACCGCGGCTGCAAATGCCTGGAACGAGTATTGGGCAAACACGGCCGTGCGTTGAGGGTCGAGCAGGGTTGCGGCGGCGATGGACAGGACATTTTCCGAGCCGGCACCGGGAATGATCCAGTCGCGCGGAACATTCAGGGCGGAACTGAGCGCACTGAGCAGAGCGTGGCAGTCGTTGTCGGGATAAAGGGCCAGATTGATGGGCGTGTCGCGCAGGGCCTGCAAGGCACGCGGGCTGGGCCCCAGTGGATTCTCGTTCGATGCCAGCTGGGCAAGTTCGTGTTCCTGCTTGCCGATGGCGCCGGCCACGTCGGCAAGGGGGGTGCCGGGTGCATAGGGTCGCAGGCGCTGGATGTGGTGAGGGAAATCGAGCAGTTCCGGATGACTCATTGACGATTAAAACAATAGAAAATCGTTGTTCAGGGAAGCATCACGACAGCGGGCGCAGCAGGAGCGCATATGGCAGGCCCGGCAGTTGCCGGTATGTTCGGCGGGTGGGGCAGTGCCGTCAACCCGCGGGCTCCGCATCATGATTACCCCAGGGAATCGGCGCGTTGAACATGACCCTCCAACAGTTGAAGGATTTTCTGGCCATCGTCGAGTTTGGTGGATTCCGCGCGGCGGCACGCACGCTGAAGGTGTCGCAGGGCGGGTTGACAAAAAGCATTGCCAGGCTTGAGGACGACTATGGCGTTGCCCTGCTTGAGCGCAGCGCGAAAGGCATCCTGCTCACCCCTGAGGGCGAGGAGTTCCTGCTGCTTGCGCGCTCTGCCGTGCAGGAGGCCAACCGTGTGGCATCGTGGCTGAAACGGGCGGCGACGCGTCAGCAGCCCACCATCAATATTGGCGTGTCGATCGACCCGGCCATACGTCTGGCGCCGTCGGTGCTGAACGATTTCCGCAACTGCAACCCCGATGTAGCCCTGCACATTACGCATTCGATCAGCTCCGACTTGTTGGTACGTTTGCGTGACGGGCGCATCGAACTGGCGGTGATGCGCATGGAGCGACAGCAGAATACCGACGACCTGGAAGTGGTTTTCCTGTATCGCGACAAGCCGGCCATCATGGCGCGGGCCGGGCACCCGTTGCGGTACGCCCGGCGGGTAAGCGAACTTACTGCATGCGACTGGATTGTGGTAGGTGGCGCTCCGAACCAGGGAGTGGAAGATGCCAGCCTGGTAGAGCTGTTCGATGAGGCAGGCCTGGGGCGCCCGCGTATCGCCGCGTATTGTTCGTCGCTGTTCGACGCCATATCCATGCTGCTGGATTCCGATTTTCTTGCACGCCTGCCGGGCAACGTGCTGCACCATCCTCTGGTACGTGACCGCATCGTGGCCATCGAGGTGGAAGATCCGCCGCGCCCCTACGAGATTGCGCTGGTGTACCGTGCCGCCCGCAAGCTGAGCCGCGAGGCCCAGATGCTTGCCGCCATGATCCGTTCGTACGTGCGGGTGGACCAGCTGCGTACGCGGCTCTGACGCAAGTTCAGCGGGGCCATCCACCCGCAAGGGAGAGGACATGGGCGGGGTCGGGGTGAGGTGGATCAGCAACGCGGCGAGCTGTACGGCGTTGCGGGGCGCTTTCGCGGTATCGCGAAATGCTCAAACGATTTATGCTCCATGGACAAGGAGGAGGACGGAATGAAGATCACCCGCTATTCACGCAACGCGCGCATGTCGCAGGCAGTCGTTCACAACGGTACGGTGTACCTGGCTGGCCAGGTGCCCGACGATGCCAACGCATCCATCGAGGAACAGACCCGCCAGGTGCTTGCGAAAATCGATGACGTCCTGAAGAAGGTGGGTTCAGGCAAGAGCCGGCTGCTGACCGCGCAGGTTTACCTGGCGGATATCAGCGACTTCAACCGGATGAATGCGGTGTGGGAGAAGTGGGTGGATCAGCTTGAACCCCCTGCCCGCACCACCGTGCAGGCGAAGTTGGCCAACCCGGCTTTCCGCATTGAGGTTACGGTGGTGGCCGCCCTGGCCGAAGGGGTGCGCTTCGGGGATACCGACACGTCGTACTGACGCGGGAAGTGTTGCGGGGCAGCAGACCGGGTGCTGGCCTGGCCCCTGGTGCATCAATGCATCAATACATCAATACCAGGGCAGGATCCTGTCGGCGACAAGGCTGGCCCGGGCGTCGGCGATGTCTTGGCGATGGTCGATGAGCAACGAGAACACGTTGCCTGCGGAAGCTCCGAAGAAGGCCAGCGACAGCAGTGGCATGCCGGCAATCAAGGTGACGATCATCAACAGGAATGAGGCCACCATGACGGACAGGGTGGCAGGCGACCGCGCGGCTACGGAGCTGCGTTCAGATTGTTGAGACAAATCGCGGGAACTGTTGCTGACAGCGCTCATGGTTTGCAAGATCGATTCCTCCTGAAAATTGGCAATTGAAAGTGGCAGGCTCGATCGCATGTTCAGGAGAACACCGAACAGCAGGTGCTGGTTTCCGGGAGATCCTGGAAGCGACGGTACCTGAAGTGTAACACTTACTCTTCTATAAGACTAGGGTTTTCCCCTAGTAGTTCCCGCCCGTGTCGTCCATGCGACATCGACGGCGTACATGGTCCGTAATGTGGACACCAGTTCATGTTTTTGCCAAGGCCGCTGCTTCGTCCCTAGAATGGAATGCAGGCGGTTCAACACCTGTATCACAAGAGCCGGCGCAGTCTGGCCACGACAAGGAGGGGGAACTATGACGACGATACGTGGGGGATGGTTTCGCGGTGGCATGGGACGCTACGCCGGGCGCGTGCTGGGCGCCCTGTTGGGCACGGTGGTGGCCTGCAACCTGGCCAGCGCGGGGGAGCACGAGGCCTGGAAGCCGCAGAAAGTCGTACGCATCATCGTGCCCATCGTGGGCAGCACGAATGATGTGCTGGCCCGACTGCTGGCGCCCGAGCTCGAGGCAGCGTTTGGGCAGTCGTTCATCGTGGAGAACAAGCCGGGTGCGGGGGGCAATATTGGCGCCTATGAGGTCGTGCGCGCCGAACCCGACGGACATACGCTGCTGGTTGGTTACAACGGGCCGCTGGCGATCAACCCGACCCTGTTCAAGAACATTCAGTACGATCCGCTGAAAGACCTGCGTCCCA
>ERZ777003.4111-NODE-4111-length-12784-cov-11.649069_pt1 | contig 12784 bp, 8 predicted proteins | sample MGYA00374956_ERZ777003 | MGnify/ENA primary metagenome ERZ777003 (study PRJEB29302, sample SAMN06268252) | bioreactor metagenome | isolation source: Joint BioEnergy Institute, California, USA | place: USA:Joint BioEnergy Institute, California, USA | collected... | reverse complement strand
CCCTCGTGCTCATGCCGAGGGACATACGCAAAAACCCGACCAAACGACGGCCGCGAATCGCCGCCAAAATCCTGTGCAACTTCGCGCGGTTGAAAACGTTCAGCTACACGAAAGCGGCGAACTGGATCCTCGGTTCACCGCCTTCTAGCCATCAGGTCGACCAGGCGAGATGACCGCCAAATGTAGGCAGAACGTCGTCTCGATCGACTCGGGACGCGTCCGGTCAGGGCGCGATCGTCTCGGTCCTGACCGTCAGCATCACGGCGCCCTCCTGCGAGGCGTTGGCGCCGCCGACGTAGACGGTGACCGTGCCACCCGCGGCGATCGTGACCTTCCTCGAATCCGTCAGCGACGCGAACTTCGTATCGCCCGTCAGCGCCACCGTGCTCGAGCCGTAGATCTGGAGGCAGGCCTTTCGGTCCGCCGGCTCGTCTTCGCCGTTGTAGGCGGCGAGCGTCGTGTCGACGACGGCGTTGGTCGGCGGCGCTGCCGAGTTCCACATCGAGACCGTGACGGCCTTCGGCAGCGGGTTGTGCACCCGGATGTAGTCGTAGGCCACGTTGGTCGTCGTCGAGACCGTCACGCTCGACGAGGTCGCGCAGCTCGAGCCGGAGATCATCGCGATCGTCCTGTCCAAGGACAGGATGGCGATCGTCGAGCTGAGGCCGTTCACCTTCGACGCGACGTCGATGGTCTTCGGGGGCGGCGCGCACTCGCCCGCAGGGCCGTAGGTGCAGTCGGCCTTGCACGGCATCGGGCGATACGTGCCAGACTCCATACAGCCGGCAAAGACGAGCGCGACGGTGCCGGGAGCGCACGAGTTCGGCGGCTCGCCCGTGCACACGGGATTGTTCCAGGAGCAGTACTTGGAGCACACGAGGGTGCGCGTCCCGCAGTTGCCGCACTCCTCCGTGATGGTCGTGCCCGGGATGCAGCCGTTCGGGACTTCGCCGCTGCAGTCGCCGTACTCGCTCCAGAAGCCGCCACCTCCGTCGGGGTTCGCGAGGCAGATGGCCGAGTGCCTGCCGCAGGCGCCGCACTCCTTCTCGAAGACCTCGTTGATGTTGGCGCACGGCTCGCCGGGCTGAGGCGCGGGCGGATCCGGATCGCTGGTGCCCGAGTCCTTGTTGGACCCGCCGTCGGACTTGGTCCCGCCATCGCCGCCGACACCGCCGCTGCTGGTGCCGCCGCCGCTCGAACCGCCCGAGCTGCCAGGCTTGAGCGGAGTGCTCGGCTCCTGCGAGTCGGCGGGCGGGGTCGTCGGTCCGAGGTCATCTACCTCGGCGCCTGAAGCGCTGCATCCTGCGAACGCGGCGAGGCCAATGAAGGTCGCGACCGCTGAGATGAACAAACCCGAGCCAAGCCGACCCATCCGAACCTCCTGACGCCCCCAAGCCCAGAACGCTCGCATGTATGTGCGAGTGGGCTGCGGTTTAGCAGTCGCACGTGGATCGGCAAGTACTCATTTTCCGATTTTCCCAACGGGATCGCGGGCGATCCGCTTCGGCAGCCCTCGGTCCTCGCCCCTCGGTCCTCGGTCCTCGGCAGCATTGCCTCCCGCGCACGGGGACGAAGCCCGCGGGAAATTTCGCCCTGAGGTCTCGGATTTGCGCGGCCGCCGGCGTCAGGCGCGGAGGGCCGTCACGAGGCCGTCCATGCTCTTCTTCGCGTCTCCGAAGAGCATCCGGGTGTTCTCGAGATGGAAGAGGGGGTTCTCGACGCCCGCGTAACCGGCGGCCATGCCGCGTTTGAGGACGATCACGGTCTTCGCCTTCCAGACCTCGAGGACCGGCATCCCGTAGATGGGGCTCTGCGGGTCGTCGAGCGCGCCCGGGTTCACGATGTCGTTCGCGCCGATGACGAGCACGACGTCCGTCTTCGCGAAGTCGTGGTTGATCTCCTCCATCTCGAGGACGATGTCGTAAGGGACGCCGGCCTCGGCGAGCAGGACGTTCATGTGCCCGGGGAGGCGGCCCGCGACGGGGTGGATCGCGAAGCGGACCGTGGTGCCGCGCTCGCGGAGCGTCTGCGTCAGCTCGTGGACCGCGCCCTGCGCGCGGGCGACGGCCATGCCGTAGCCGGGGACGATGACGACGCTCTTCGCCTCGCGCAAGAGCGCCGCGACGTCGGCCTGCGAGATCTCGATGACCGCGCCCGCGGCCTCTTGCGCGCCCGTGGGGGACTTGGCGTCGGCCGTGCCGAACCCGCCGAAGATGACGTTCATGATCGAGCGGTTCATCGCGCGGCACATGATGATCGAGAGGATCGCGCCGCTCGATCCGACGAGCGCGCCCGTGACGATGAGCAGATCGTTCGCGAGCACGAACCCGGCCGCGGCGGCCGCCCAGCCCGAGTAGCTGTTGAGGAGCGAGACGACGACGGGCATGTCCGCGCCGCCGATCGCCATGACGAGGTGCACGCCGAGGATGCCGGAGAGCAACGCGATCGCGACGAGGTAGATGAGCCCGCCCGTCCCCTCCATCATGACGACGGGACCGCAGAGCGAGAGCGCGCTCATCGCGAGCAGCGCGTTGAAGACGTGGCGCCCGGGCAAGATGAGCGGCTTGCCCGAGATCGTCCCGCGGAGCTTCGCCCACGCGATGACGGAGCCGGTGAACGTGAGCGCGCCCACGGCGACGCCGACGCCGATCTCGACGAGGTGCACCGTCCGCTCGATCCCGCGCTCCATCGCGCGGGCCTCGGGCGACAGATACGACGCGAACCCGACGAGCACCGCCGCGAGCCCCACGAAGCTGTGGAGGATGGCGACGAGCTCGGGCATCCCGGTCATCTCGACGCGACGCGCGAGGACGGCGCCGATCGCGCCGCCGACGACGAGCGCGGCGGCGAGGAGACCGATCGCCCCGATGTCTCCGCCGAGATCGCGGCCGGGATGGCTCGCCCAGGCGCCGGCGGTGACGGCGACGGCGATCGCCATGCCGACGATGCCGGAGATGTTCCCTTTCCGCGCGGTCTCCTGCTTCGAGAGCCCGCCGAGGCTGCGGATGAAGAGGACGCCCGCGACGAGGTAGGCGACGGTCTGGACGCCTTCCGTCATCATCATCCGTGGCCCCCCTTCCCGTGGCCGCCGGCCTTCGCCGCAGGCTCGGCCCCGGGCTCGCGCCGGAACATGCGCAGCATGCGCTCGGTGACGAGGAAGCCGCCCGAGATGTTGATCGCCGCGAAGAGGGCGGCGAGCGCTCCGAGGACGCTCGCGGCGTCGAGCGTCGACGAGATCTGGAGCATGCCGCCGATGATGATGATCCCGCTGATGGCGTTGGTGACGCTCATGAGCGGCGTGTGCAGCGCGGCGGTGACGCTCCAGATGACCTGCCATCCGACAAAGCACGCGAGGATGAAGACCGTCGAGTGCTGGAGCAAATCGGACGGCGCGAAGCGCCCCGCGACGAAGAGCGCGACGATGACGAGCATGCCGCCGAGCGTCGTGCCCCATGCACGTCGCGTGGGCGATCGGATGTGACGCTGCGCGGGCTTCGCCTCGGGCGCGGGCGCCGTGCGCGGACGCGCCGACGGCCGCGGCGGCGGCGCCATCTGCGAAGGCGGCGGCCGCGGGAGGATCTCGCCCTGGTGCGTGACGAGCGCGGGACGGATGACGTCGTCCTCGAGGTCGATGTGGAGCTGCGGCCCGTCGACGAGCTCGGCGAGCAGGTGGACGATGTTGTTCGCGAAGAGCCGGCTCGCGGACTGCCCCATGCGGCTCGGCAGATCGGTGAGCCCCACGATCGTCACGCCGTGCCGCTGGACCACCTCGCCCGGCACGCAGAGCGCGCAGTTGCCGCCCTGCTCGGCGGCGAGGTCGACGATGACCGATCCGCGCTTCATCTTCGTGACGACGTCCTCGGGCACGAGGAGCGGCGCCTTCTTCCCGGGCACGAGCGCGGTCGTGATGATGATGTCGACCTCGGACGCCTGCGCGCGGAAGAGCGCCATCTCCGCCTCGATGAACTTGGCGCTCATCTCCTTCGCGTAGCCGCCTCCGCCCTCGCCTTCCTCGTCGATGTCCACCGTGAGGAACTTGGCGCCGAGGCTCTCGACCTGCTCCTTCGTCGCCTTGCGCGTGTCGAACGCCCGCACCTCCGCGCCGAGCGCCTTCGCGGCCGCGATCGCGGCGAGCCCCGCGACGCCGGCGCCGATGACGAGCACGCGCGCGGGCGGCATCGTCCCGGCCGCCGTCACCTGCGGCCCGAAGAATCCTTGGTAATGATTCGCAGCCTCGACGACGGCGCGATACCCTGCGAGGTTCGCCATCGACGAGAGCACGTCCATCTTCTGCGCGCGCGTCACGCGCGGGATGCGCTCGAGCGCGATCGCAGACACCTTGCGCGCCGCGAGCAGCGCCGGCAGCACTTCGTCCCGCTCCGGCTGCAGAAGCGAGACGAGCAATGCGCCCTCGCGGATCGTCCCGACCTCGGCGTGGGACGGAGGCCGAACCTTGATGACGATGTCGCTCTCGGCCCAGACGGCGCGAGCGTCGGCGATTCGAGCCCCCGCCTTCTCGTAGCCTTCGTCCGGATACCCGGACCCGGCCCCTGCCCCCGCCTCGACGACGACCTCGAGGCCCATCCCGATCAGCTTCTTCACGGACTCGGGCGTCGCAGCCACCCGACGTTCGCCCGCGAAGCTCTCCTTCGGTACACCTACTCGCATCGATGCGCCGCCCTCGTGCGTTCCCCCCGCTGCGCACGTGACGATACATCAGCCGGCGTCGCATGGCCTCGTGATCGACCACGAACGACCGCGAGCCCATGAGCAAAGCCCCAGCTCCACCGTTGCGGAATGCGGCGGAGCCGGGGCCTCGTCGAGAGCGTGCGGAATGCGCGCGGCGTGCGGCGCCCGGCGACGCCTCAAGCGGCGGCGACGATGGACGCCCGCGGCGCGATGCGAGCCGTGCCGGATGCAGGCCGGGCGCGCCGGTAGACGCGTCGCTCGGCGGCGTCGATGCCGAGGAAGGCCGTTCGGTCGCACGGCAGGCTCTCGTCGAGGACGCCGGCGCGCGGCGTCTCTTCGGCGTCCGCGCGACGAATGGCCTCGTAGCGATCGAAGCCGAGCCGGACGCGATCGCGGAGCGGCTCGTCGAGCGCGAGCTCTCTCGCGAACCCGCCCGCGCCTTCGGCGACGCGCGCGGCGAACAGCTCCGCGCCGCAGCCCGATCCGTAGCTGAAGAGCCCGATGCGCGTCCCGACGAGCGCGCTCGCCTCGGCGTGCAAGAGCGAGGCGACCGCCATGTAGAGCGATCCCGTGTAGATGTTGCCGACCTCGGCCGAGAACGCGAGCGACGGCGCGACCTCGCGAGCGAAGCGCGCGTCCGCCGCCGCGTCGTCGAGGCCTTCGAGCTTCGCGCGCTGCCGATCGGCCTTCTTCGCCATCTTCGGATAAGGCACGTGGTAGACGACGCGCGCGAGCGGGTCGCCGCCCCCTCGCCTCTCCTCCTCGCGACGCCACTCGTCGAACGCGCCGGTGAACGCGTCGAGGTAGCAGGCGACGGAGAAGTGCCCGTCGACGAGCGCGTCGCGCCGGTTCAGCGGGCGCCAGAAGTCATGGACGTCACGCGCGTACCGCCCCGAGCGCCCGAGCTCGATCTCGAGCAGCCGCGGGCGCTCGGACACGATCATCGCGACGGCCCCTGCGCCCTGCGTCGGCTCGCCCGGGCTGCCGAGCGCGTAGCGCGCGATGTCCGTGCACACGACGAGCGCCCGCCGCCCGCGCGCCGCCCCGCTCGCGATCCATTCGCAGGCGGCCATCAGCGCGGCGGTCCCGCCGAAGCAGGCGTGCTTGGTGTCGAAGACGCGGCAGCTCGGAGGCAAGTCGAGCAACCCGTGCACGTACGACGCGACGGGCTTCGAGTGATCGATCCCCGACTCCGTCCCGACCGCGCACATCCCGATCGAGTCCGGATCGATCCCGGCGCGTTCGATCACGCGCGCGGCCGCGTCGGTCGCGAGGGTCACCGGATCCTCGCCGGGCCCTGCGATCGCCATCCGGACCGCACCGAGCCCGCTCGTGTACTTCTCGACGGGGACCCCGCGCTTGGCGGCGAGATCGGCGAGCTCGAGGAAGGCCCGAGGCGTGGAAAGCGAGATGGCGTCGATGCCGACGGTCGACAAGGTCATGAGCGTCCTCCAAGGTCACAAGGAAGCGGTCACGCGCGCACGCGTGCCTCGTCACACGGTGACGCGTCCTCGTCGGCTCACAACGCGAGCCTCGCTCGACGGTCGCGGCCGCACGGCGAGCGGTCGCGATCGCGTCCTCAGTAGACCGGATCCGGCAGCGCGTCCGCCGGCAGACGGAAGATGAGGAAGGTCTGCGTGCGGTTGTCCTCGTTCCCGCGGAAGGGCGATTTGCCGTCCTCTGGATCGAACCACATCCAGCGCGCGACGGCGTCGATGCCGCTGACGCCCGCGTCGTCCTTCTGGCAGACGATCGGGAAGTCGCCGTCGTCGCTGTCGTTCGCCTCGCCGAACGCGAGCTTGCCCTTCGCGCCGGGCGTGATCGCGCCGGTCGTCGTCACCCACCCTTTGCTGTAGGTGGCGCCGTCCGCGCCCTTGTTGCACTCGGCGATCTTCTCGTTGACCTTGTCTTGGTCGGGCCCCGATCCGCGGTGGTCGTACGCCTCTCCGGTCGCGCAGACCTGCCATGCGCCGTTGCCGCTGTAGATCGGCTCGCCGCCCACGCGCTTGAACTGCGCGAGCGTGCCCTGCGTCACGAAGTTGTCCGCCCACGCGATGATGTAGAGGTACGCGCCCGGCGGCGCATCGGCGGCGGGAATGGTGTACGCGACGGGCCCGTACCCGACGGGGCAGTTGAAGATGCCCGGCCCGTCCGAGCCCTCGCCGCGGATGAACGTCTCGAGCGCCGTGCCGTCGCCCCAGCCGAAGCTGAAGGCGTTGTCCGTCGTCACGACGGCCTCGACGTCGGTCGCGGGAGGCAGCGTCGCGGCGCCGTCACCGGACGACGTTCCGGGCAACAGGCCCGAGCTCGATCCTCCTCCGTTCCCACTGCCGTCGTCGTCGGTCGGCGAGGCACTCGAGCCGCATGCGAAGACGACCGCGAGCCCGCCGAGCAAGACGGCGACGGACAGGAACGAGCTGCGCATGCGGAGATTGTCGGCCCCGCTCCCCGTGGGAGCAAGCGTTCATCGGCGGCTCACGATGCGGAGCCATGTAGGATGCACGAGCGCGGAGAGCGCCCGTACGCGTCGCGCGCGCTCGTGCGCGTTCGGACACCAGGCCGCAGAAGCCGCGTTGTCCGACGCCCAGTGCGCGTCGATCGCGTGAGCGCTCTCGATGTACTTGCCGTCGACGACGAGGCTCGTGAACCCGAGCGGATCGTCGTCCCCGTTCGCGAACGCGAGCCTCCCGGCCGCCTCGGCGTGCTCGGCACACGGGCACGCGAACCAAGCCTCGGCGGCGGCGAGCCTGTCGTGCGGCGCGCGCAGCGACGGCTCGGCGCGCTCCCACACCGCGAGCGCGACGCGCGCGGCCGCGATCGCCGCGCGGACGCACGCTTCCTTTCCGAAGACGGCGAAGCCGCCCGCCCAACGACGCACGTCGGCGTCCGAAGCGTCGGGCGCGGGCGCGCGGCGGAGGTGATCGAGGAGGAGGTCGCCGCTCACGCCCGGGCTCCCATGCGGAGAGACTACCAGCAGCCTCTCGCTTCCGCGCCCGCGCGTTGGACTTCTCCGCCTCGCTCGCGCACGTCTTCATGCGCGCCAGCCGAGCGGATCGACCACCTCACGTCACGACGGGGCACGGCGAGGACTTACTACCGATTACGATTGCGGCAGGAGCTTCGACGGACCAAGGTGGGCGGGCGCGTGCGCAAGCTCCGTCCGGTCAACGCGCCCCTGTCCAACGACGAGTAGGAGAAGCTGGCCGAGCTACTCGACCCCCACTCGCCGTTCGACATCGACGGTCTCGTCGGACTGCTGCACGCCGTCACGATCGCCCCGGGCCTCGTGACGCCGTCGAGGTGGCTCCCCATCGTCTTCCCAGACGAAATGCCCAGGAGCGATCCCGAAGTTGCTGAGGAGGTCGTCGGTCTCCTCATGCGGCTCCAGAACGAGGTCGCAACCGCGCTCCAGAAGCGGGACCTCATCATGCCTCCGGAAGACGATGTCGAGGGCTGCGACTCGTTCGCGGCCGGGTTCCTCGCGGGAGTCGAGGCCGACCCCGAGTGGGTGACCAACGAGGACCACTGGACGTTCACGGCTTGGGCGGCGTACCTCGCAGGAAAGCCGGAGCTGATCTCGCCGAACCTCCTGCAGAAGTTCGAGGACGATCCGGACCTCCGGCCGACGCTCTACAAGAGCATAGGGCTCGCCGTCCTGGACGCGCATGAAGTCTTCCTCGAGGTACGGCGCAAGGCATCAGCCGTGGACGCGTCGGCCGCGCAGGCGTCGACTGCGCGCCGTGTCGGTCGCAACGAGCCGTGTCCGTGCGGGTCCGGCAAGAAGTTCAAGCGTTGTTGCTCGACCGCCGACTCATTGTCCCGCACTGACAAGCCGCCCTCCCCGCGGAAGAGCGGCGGGCCGCCCCCTCTTCTCCGCGCCTGCGCCCAGTCGCAGGTACCGCTTCACTGTGTTGCGAGCGAGCCCCAGCTCGCGCGCGACGCGTTTCGTCCCCCCCTTGGCGGTGAACGTCTCTCAACTGCCGTACCGAGTCCGGCTCGTTCATCGGCACCTCCGCCATCGGGAGTGCCACAGCCGGCGATTCACACGCGATGTCCTTCATCTCGACCTGCCTTTCTACGGGTCGGAGAGGGGGCAGTTTTGGTTGCGTCACGTAGCCGAGCTCGTAATTAATCAGCAGCTTCCGCTTTGCGTGGAACGCAAGCCGGTTTTCGCCATCGAGAGCTTCGGCGGAATCTCGCCGCCTTCGTTGAGCAGATAGTTATCATTGCAAAATCGGCAAAGTAGGAAGCTGAACGTGAGTAGACGGATGCAGCGATCCCCCTGGCAACTCGCCCCCGATGACCTCCTGCGCACGCTCCGCGGTGCAGGCGGTCAGCTGTTTACGGATTTCGTCGACGCTCTGGTTCGCGCTGAAGCCGCCCAGGCGGGGATCTCGCCCGACAAGATTGCGACCAACATCAGGACCAACATCGGGGACGGCGGAGTAGACACTTTCGTCAAGGTCCCTCTTCATGGCACTCTGCAGATCGAAGCCCCGTCTGCGTGGCAGTACAAGGCGACCGACTACACACAGGTCACGGGAACGGAACTCGAGAAGGAGATGCGGAAGCAGTTCGCCGCCGCGCGCATCCGCGAGGGCGACGTCTACTGCCTATGCATATGTGACGACGCTCCAGCAGAGCGAAAGGAAGCGCTGCTGGCTCAGATGCGCGAAATCGCAAGGTCGCTCAGGGTCGACTGCCGCGAGCCGCGACTGCTTTGCGCGGGTGAGTTGGCAGATTGGGCTAGCCGTTTCCCGGCGGTGGTCTTGCGGTTCTTCCGGCCGCAGCTCGAGCTCGGTCTCCCCTACGAGGCATGGCTTCGGAAGGAGCGGGCTGACCTTCCCACGTACGTCGAGCTGTCGTCACGTTCGGAAGCCACCAGGCGTATTCAACACTATGTCGACTTCCAGCGGCCCGCGGACGGTGTACTGACTGTTGGCGGCGCTATCGGCATCGGAAAATCGCGCTTCGTAGCAGAGTCCCTGCAACCTGTCGGCTCTCTCGTCCTCTACTTGATCCATCCCGAAGCTGCTCTCACCACCGCGAGCTACTTGGTGAACAACCCCTCGGCGCGCGCGGTGATGGCGGTGGATGGCTGCACGACGGCCGTCCGGTTGCGACTCGCACACTTGATTCGTGGCATCGAGGATCGCGTTCGCGCAATCATCATCAACGACAGCGCGGAAGAGACGGCAGATGTGCGAGTCGTTATCGAGCCCCTGGAATACGATGAGCTTCACAAGGTTCTCGAGGCGAACTTCGGCGACATTGGACCGTCGCACCGACGGGCCATCGCCCACCTGTCTGACGGGGTCTTGCAGATAGCCGCGTTGCTTGGAGCCCGATACCGTGCGGATCGCCATCGGTTCATGGCCGACGCAGGAGCGAGCGCGTTCGACGTTCTCTGGAATGCCGTGCAGGACCGCAATGACCGATTGGCGCTGCAGGCCTTGTCGCTCTTTCCTCGACTGGGCTTCAAGGGAGAGGTTGGGCAGCAACTCGAACGAGTTTGTGAGCTGCTTCGGCTTGATCCCGCGGACATGATTGATCGCTACCGACGCTTGGGCCGCACTCCTGGTGTTGTCGAGATAGGGGTGCGCTACGTGAGCGTGCGGCCTCGACTCTTCGTGCGCCGTCTTCTCGAAGAAGCATGGGCACGATGGGTAGCGAACGATTTTCCTCGCTTCCTCGACAGTTTGCCAGAAGACCTAAGAGTACGGTTCGTGCGGCAGATCGCAGCGCACGGAGCGGAGCATCAGCGGGAAGCGATCGCCGACTGGGCGAGTGACTGGCTTGCTGGCTTGAGCTCACGGGATCTCTGCGTTGCCGCATCGCTCGAACTCCTCCTCGCGTTGGTCCAGGTGAGCCCCGCGCGAGTGGCACCTCGTCTGGCCGATCTCGTTGTTGGCGCCACGTCTGACGAACTGCGCGACGGAGAGCAGCTCAGTCACTGGTCAACCTGGATGCACGTCCGGTGGACGCTACGCGATCTGCTCGGCTGGAAAGCGACGTATCACCATGCAGAACGAGCGCTCTACCACATGGCCACTGCGGAGAATGACGTCGCTGCCGCCGCTCGTCAGGGTGCCGGGACGGCGTCAGGGATCTGGTCGTCATCGTTTCGCATCTTCCTCTCTGGCACGGAGGTACCGTTCACCGTACGCCTAAGAAAGCTCTCGGAACGCCTTGACGAGCAGAGCGAGGAGAGCACGGCTCTCGTCCTCGAGGCGTTGAACGAGATCCTCTCGTCTCACTCTCACCGAACGGAAGGAGTTCCGCTCGTTGCCGGCCAGGTGCGGCCGGAGGAGTGGCGCCCGAAGACGTACGGCGAATATAGCGAGTGCCTGGAGGCGGCTCTAGACCTGCTGCGTCGGTGCATGGCTTCACAGACTGGTCGGCGGCGGGCCGTCGAGATCCTTCGGGCGCATGGTCGAGGACTCCTCGGCAACGGAATGCTCGACGCCCTCCGTGCAGTGGTCGAGGTTGTGCCCCTCGACGAGACAACGAGGGTGGCGGCTCTCGGTTGCGTTCGAGAGTTCCTTCGCTACGACTGCGAGCCGGGCGATGACGGGGACGGCTACCCAGCTGAATATGTCGCGCGTGTAGAGGAGTGGCGACAACAACTGGAGAGGAACGACCTTGGAGGACGCCTTCTACAGGTGATCGGTGCGACACACTGGTCTGACGACGAGTCTGAGTGGCTCGGTGAGCTTCAGGACCTCGCCGCTGCGTTCTACGAAGAGATGGCCGAGCTGGAGTCCCGGCTCCCCTGGCTTGTCACGTGCGAAGGCAATGGTTCGGCACTGTTGGAGTTCGGTCGTTCGATAGGGAAGCTCGACGCAGCGGGAAAGCTCATCGACAAGGTCTTTCAAGCCGCCGAGCAAGCTACAAACCCGCTGTTCCTTCGCGGCTACTTGCTTGGGCTTCCGGAAAAGGCGGAGCTTGATTCGCGGGTAGGACAGCAGCTTGACGAATTGGAACGCTTCGCACCTTCGCTCGCCGTCGAGCTCAACAGGATGGTGCCTCGGGTCTCCAGTCCAGAGCAGCGAGCACTCCGACTGGTGCGGGAAGGTCGCCTCGATCCGAGCCTCCTGCACCACCACCTCTCACTACTGAAGCCCGAGTTCGTCGCGGAGGCACTCGAGACCGTACTGGAGGTACTGTCTGAGTGCCCTGAGGACGCTGCTGCCATTGGACTGGCGCTCGTCTCATCAATGGCTTGGTCGACGCCCGACGAACTTCCAAGAGATGCGAGGAGTGCGGAGCTGCTGTGGAAGCTCTTGGACGTAGCCATGCAGGGTGCACGAGCGGAGGCCCACGTCTGGGGGCGACTGCTGCGCCGGCTTGCCGAGAGAGACTTCGACCGCGCGCTCCACGTCTGTTGTAGGGCATTCATCAGCTCGGAGTTCGCCATCCAGGAGGAAGCAGCCAAGGAATTGGCTGTTTTCATCAGAGAAGATCCGGAGCGGTGCCTCGCGACGCTTGGACCGATGATTCTGGCCGCTGAGCCTTGGATCTTCTCTCTTGGACGCCGAAAGCATGCCTTGAACACATTTCCGGTGGACGTCATGAAGCGCTGGCTCGAAGTGAATGGAGCAGCAGCGGCACGACGGATCGCGCCGTGCCTACCGCTGCCGTTCGTCACGCCGGACGGAAGTCCTGTAGTGCCTGCGCTTACCGAGTTTGTGCTGGAACGCTTCGAGGACGACGACGTCTATGCGGCTTTTGCCCACGGTCGCCACAACGGACAGATCTACAGAGGCGACATTGCCGCCCAGCACGAGGCGGAGGCTGCACGCGCAGCTCCGTTCCGGAATCATCCTCTGCGCCGCATTCGCCAGTGGGCCAATGAGGAAGTTGCCGCCGCAAGACGGAGAGCGCAATGTTGGCGCGAGCGTCACGAAGAGGACTTCGGTGACTGAGTTGTGGCACGACTGGGACATCGAGGTACCCGCTGTGTCAGGCGCAAGTAACTTTGTATCCGTTCGACGAACTACGTCCGTCCGGAAGGGCCGCCAACGACGTGATCAGCCGCGCTTGTAGGGCGCACGCAAAACTGACCCCCAGACGCAACTAAAACTGACCCCCTCTC
>ERZ777003.4110-NODE-4110-length-12788-cov-6.255949_pt1 | contig 12788 bp, 14 predicted proteins | sample MGYA00374956_ERZ777003 | MGnify/ENA primary metagenome ERZ777003 (study PRJEB29302, sample SAMN06268252) | bioreactor metagenome | isolation source: Joint BioEnergy Institute, California, USA | place: USA:Joint BioEnergy Institute, California, USA | collected... | reverse complement strand
GCAGACAGTCTCCCCGTGGGTCTTTGACGGGTTCGGGACCGCCTTCACCAGGATGAGGGCGCGGTCCACCGGCTCATGCGGCGGCGGCAACCCAGGCATCGGCTGCTGAGACCGAGAGGTGGCGCACCTCGAAGCCGTGCGCCGCAGCGAGGGCGGAGGCCACCATGGCGCGGTGGCACTGGCTTGGGTCAGCTTCGAGGCAGAGCAAGCACACGCTGGATTCCGCCGCCTCGGCAGCCAGCGCCTCCAGCGCCTCCGCCGCAGCGGCGGTGCGCAGGTGCGCGCGGAAGATGGAGCGGAACCGCGCGGTATCCCCGGACCACGCCGCCTCCCGACCTGGCTTTGGGTTGCCCAGCGCTGGGATGTGCCAGTATCGGACGCCGGCCTCGGAAAGGTGCAGCCGCAGCGCGGTCTTCGCGAAGCCTTGCCGCCGCGAGTGGGCCACCGCGCGCACATCGGCGAGCACTTCCACCCCCGCTGTGCGGAGCGCCCGGAGGAAGTCGGGGACCGTGGCGCCTTCGTAGCCCAGGGTGAAGAGTACGCGCCGCTTCATCATGCCTGGCTCCCGCCGCGGGCGTGGTTGAGCACGAGCAGTCGCGTCAACGCCTCCTCCTCCTCGCCAATATCCCCTCTTGCCAGCCATAGGCCATGACCACGGCGGCGTCGAGCGCGCGGTGCAGTTGTCCGGCCAGGCGCGCTCTGGCGTGCGCTCGCCGCGTCGCCGGCGGCGGGTCAGGCCCCGCCCGATGCATGAACCTACTGCCGGCACCTCGCGGCGCAGACGGTCGCCTACCAGGGCCAGATGCAGCGCAATGGCTGGACGGCCCAGGACCTGAGGCGCCGCCTCGCCTAGGTGCCGGTGGAGGAGATGGCCCTGAGCATCTGGTCGCCACGGACCCTCGGCTCGGTCATCGACTATGTCGCGCGCAATCTGCCCCAGGACTTGGTCCGCCTTCAGGTCACCGTGGCCCGGGCCTGCGAGGCGCAGATACCCGACGCCGCGCAAGTCCGGGTCGGGGGTCCAGCGGCGCTTCTGCGACGATCTGTCCCAGCGCGCCTACTTGGCCGCCGGGGACCGGGACCGCGGGGTGCCCCTCGACCGCGCCTTGGAGGATGTCGAGTTGCGGACGCGGCCGCAGTTCTGTGCGGACGCCGCCGCGGTCATCCTGATGATGGACTACGACGCGCCCCGCCGCGCGCCGCAGCGGGTGGCGCTGGACGTGCTGGCCCAGTGCATGCGCGCCGGAGAAGTGGAGGTCCGCTGAGCCCGGATTGCGACCGGATCGCGACTCCTGGGGATCGCGCGCTCGGTCGCAGGGGGCACGGCGAAGGCCTTGGGCGCCGCCGACGCGGCCGGTCGCGGTGCGCGAGAAGCAGCGTTCCGATACGACCGACCACCAGCGCGCGGTTGCCGTAGCGCGCTGGTCCGCGCCGGCCCGGTGCACGGGCCGGCGGCCGCTGGCGCCCGCTATGCGGCTCCCCCCCCGCCGCCGTGACCAAGTCGGGGATCTATTCGGATCACCGGTGCCGGTCGTGCCTTGCGCTATCCGGCCTTCTGTCCCCCAATCGCCACACGAATAGAATATGGGGGAGGAAGGTCATGCATCCTGGCCGCCGCGACCTGTTGGCCGCGTCGCTCATCCTGGGCACGCCCGCCGCCTCTCGGGCGCAGGCGCCGGACTGGCCCCGCGCGCGGTCGATCCGCCTCATCGTCCCGTTCCCTGCCGGCGGGCCGACCGACGCCATCGCAAGGCTGCTTGCCGCGCCGATGGGCCAGACCGTCGGCCAGACCATCGTCGTTGAGAACCGCGCCGGCGCCGGCGGCAACGTCGGCGCCGAGGCGGCGGCGCGGGCGGAACCGGACGGCTACACCATCGTGGTCACCTCGATCGCCACCCACGGCATCGGCCCGGCGCTCTACCCGCGGCTGCCCTTCGATCCGGTGCGGGATTTCGCCTCGATCGGGATGCTGCACGTCTCGCCCTTGGTGGTGGCGGTGCGGCCGGACTTCGCCGCGCGCAGCCTGGCGGAGCTGGTGCGCATGGCGCAGGCGCGGCCGGGGGAGATCGGCTACGCCACCTCGGGCAACGGTACCTCGCCGCACGCGGCGGGCGAGATGTTCGCCGGCCGGGCTGGGATCCGCTGGCAGCACGTGCCCTACCGCGGCAGCGCGCCGGCGATCACCGACGTGTTGGCCGGCAACGTCCCAGTGCTGATCGACAACCTGATCTCGACCGTCGAGCACATCCGCGCGGGGCGGCTGCGCGCCCTGGCGGTGACGACGGCGGAGCGCTCCCCGCTGCTGCCGGACGTGCCGACGGTGGCGGAGCAGGGCTTCGCGGGCTACGCAGCGGCGTCCTGGATGGCGCTGGCGGCGCCGGCGCGCACGCCGCCGGCAGTGATCGCCGCGCTGAACGCCGCGCTGAACGCGGCGCTGGCGCAGGCGGAGGTGCGGCGGGGGCTGCTGGCGCTGGGCGCGGTGCCGGTCGGCGGCAGCCCGGCGGAGCTCGACGCCTTCGTCCAGGCGGAGCTGGCGAAATGGGCGGCGGTGGTGCGGCAGTCCGGGATGCGGCTGGACTGACCGAGGGCGCCCGCGCCGCGGTCCTGATCCCGCTCGGCGGCGGCACCGTCGGCGATGCCTCGGCCGTGACCCACTTCTTCAACCGCTTCGCCGCCGGCTTCCGGCTGGTCAGCACCGGGCGGTAGAGGCCCGACTCGTTGACCATCGCCATTTCCTGCGGGCCGCCAGGGGTCGTCATACTGTGATGTCCCCTTTTCGTCGTCATCGAGCGGCGCCAGAAGCCGGCGTGGCTCCGCGATGCCGAGGACCGCGCAGACATCGGCGTGCACGAACCACGGTTCGCCGCCGAATTCGATCGCCCGGACCGCCGCGCGCTCGAAGCTGAAGTCGTAGGGCACAAGGTTGCTCATGCCGCATTCGCCCCCCTCTCGGCCTCCGCCTCGGCCTGGCCGGGGCGCACGTAGGCGCGCCCTCACCGCAGTGTGCTTGGCCGTGCGGCCTGGTCGGGCGCGGACATACGGATAGCGAACGCCATCCTCGCTCGGCGACGCATCGGCAGATCGGGATGCCAAGCTCGCCGGGAGTGGCGCGGTGGCAACGTCCGGGAGCACCTGGGCTGATGGATCGTGCTCATCGAGGCCGACGCCGTATTCAGCCCACCCGATGAGACACGGCACCGGCGGAGCGGCCGCGTGACGGAAGCACGCGGGTCCGCACCGCCGAGCTGCGCTTCGAGGCCAGAGGGGTTTGCTGGCTTTGTGAGGCGCTCCGGCACGCCGGCGTGCTCTCCAAGTATGCGCACGGCCGCACCAACGACATCTCGCCACCCGTGATCATCCCGCGCGACAAGCCCGGATCGGCGCTGGACCGGCTCCCGCGGGCGCTGTTCGCGGGCGCTGTTCGGCCGTCGCTCGACACCAGCGCGTCCTGCCACTGAGCCCGCAAGTCGCCTCGATGCTGCTGCGGCCGCGCGGCAGGTGCCGTGGGGGCTGTGGGCAGAGGTCCCGGTACGGACCTGTCGCCTTCTGGCCGTTCCATGTACCGTCCGAGGCGCAGGGGCGGCGAGGGGTACGGAGGATCTTGGCAGGTGAAGCGCATTGCAGCTTCGGCCACGCTGCCGCAATCTGGGCCCGTCGAGCCAAGGGAGGAACGTGATGCGCCTCGTCAATGGGACGCCGGTGCGCGAGACGCTGGACGAACTCTTGGAACCCAGCGTCACTGCCCTGCTGCTCGTGGACGTTCAGAACGACTTCTGCCATCCGGCTGGCCATTTCGCCCGGCACAGGCGGGACATCTCCCATATCGAGGCCACCCTGCCGGCCATACGCCGCCTCGTCACCGGCGCGCAGGCGCTCGGCATCCCGACCGTCTTCATCCGCCAGTGCACTTTGCCGGACGGCGCGAGCGACTCCCCGGCCTGGCTGCGCTTCAAGACGCGCGACGGCAAGTCGCCCGAGTACACGCTGCGCGGGAGCTGGGGCTGGGAGTTGGTGGACGGCCTCCGCCCCGGCCCCGGTGACACGGAGCTGGAGAAGTTCCGCCCCGACGCCTTCGTCCGCACCGACCTGGAGCGGCGCCTGCGCGCCATGGGCGTCGAAAGCGTCGTGGTCGCCGGCACGACAACGGAAGGTTGCGTGGAATCCACCGTCCGCGGCGCCTCCTACCACGATTTCTACGTAGTCGTGGCGGAGGATGCCGTCTGCTCGACCAACCCCACGCTGCACGCGGGCTCGATGCGGCTGTTCGAGGCGCGCTACCCGCTGGCGCGCGTGGACGACATCCTCGAACGCTGGCGCCGCGCGCCGCGCCGGAGTCCGCCGCAGGGGGCCGCCGAAGCCGGGCGGGCCGCCGCCGAATGAGCGGCGCGCGGGAGGACGGGCGCGCCCTGCCGGTCGGGCTGCGCCTCGCGACCGGCCGCAGCGCGCGGCTGCGGGCGCTGCTGGCCGGGCCGGACCTGGTGCAGGCACCGGGCGCGTTCGACTGCATCACCGCGCGCCTCGTGGACACCGGCGGCTTCCCGGCGCTCTACGTCACCGGCTCCGGCGTCTCGATGAGCGCGCTCGGCGCCCCGGATGTCGGCGTGCTGTCCTTCGCCGAGATCCTCGACCGCGTGAAGCGCATCGCCGACTGCGTCTCCATCCCCGTCATCGCCGATGCCGACACCGGCTACGGCGGCCCCCTCAACGTGATGCGCACCGTGCGCGAGATGGAGCGCGCCGGCGTCAGCGCCATCCAGATCGAGGACCAGGCCTGGCCCAAGAAGTGTGGCCACGAGCCGGGACGGCGCCTGGTCTCCACGGCCGAGATGGTCGGCCGCATCCGCGCCGCCGTGGACGCGCGCCTCGATCCCGACACGGTCATCATCGCGCGTACGGACGCGCGGGCCTCGGAGGGGCTGGAGGCGGCGCTCGACCGTGCCGCAGCCTACGCCGAGGCCGGCGCCGACGTGCTGTTCGTCGAGGCGCCCGAGTCCGAAGCCGAGATGCGCCGCGCCTGCGTCGTGCTGGCCGGCAAACCGATGCTCGCCAACATGGTCGAGGGCGGGCGGACGCCCGTCCTGCCGGCGGCCGCGCTGCACGCCATCGGCTACCGGATCGCGATCTATCCCAACTCGCTGACTCGCGCCCTGGCTCGCACCGGACAGGAGCTGCTGCGCCGCCTCGGGGCGGAGGGCACCACCGCGGGGATGCGTGAACGCATGCTCGACCACAACGAGCTCTGGGCGCTGTTCGAGCACGCGCATTGGTACGCGGTCGAGGCCCGCTACGCCGCGCCGCCTGCGGCGGACGAGAGGCGCTGATCGCTGCGCCAGGTCACGCGGCCGGCGGGATGTCGAACGCCAGGATCGTGCCGCTCGCGCTTTCGGTCACCAGCATCGTCGCCCCATCCGGCGTGACGCAGCAATTCGTCGGCATCAGCCCGAACCCCGTGCAGTCGGCGCGCCACACCGGGACGCCGCGCGGGTCGAGGCCCCAGACGATCCCATGGCCCGGGTTGGTGACCCACAGTCGGTCGGCCGCGTCCACCGCCATCCCGTCCGGCCCCGCCGGCCCGCCGGGGAGCTGGCAGAACAGGTTCGCCTTCCCGACCATCGCATCCGCCGGACGCAGCGCGAAACGCCACACCTGCGACGAGCGCGTCATCGCCACATAGCAGTGCGTGCCTGCGCGGTTGAGGGCGATGCCGTTCGGGCTCGGTGCCGTGGCAATCAACCGGTCGAGCCCGCCGTCGGCGCGCAGGCGGAAGACGCGCCCGGTCGGATCCTGCAGCCCGGTCTGGCCCTGGTCGGTGAACAGCACCGAGCCGTCGCCGGGATGCACGACCAGGTCGTTCAGCCCCTTGAAGCCTTCGGTCAGCGCCGTCTCCAGCACCGGCGCGATGCGGCCGCTCCCGGGGTCGAGCGCAAGCAGGCCGCGGCGGTAGTCGGCGATCAGCAGCGCCCCGTCCGCCGGGCGCAGCGCCATGCCGTTCGGCCAGCCCTCGTACTCCGCCACGACCTCCCACCGCTCAGGTGAGTCGAGCCGCAGGATGCGGCCATTCGGGATGTCCACCACGTGGAGCCGCCCCGCTGCATCGAAGCAAGGCCCCTCCAGAAAGCTGTGCAGGGCAGCGCCGGTCGCATTGGCGTCCGCCCAGGCGGAGCGCCGGGGGTGCCGCAAGGCCTCCGGCAGCCGCGAGAAGGCGCGGACGGCAGCGATCTCGCGCGGCGGTGCGAACCACATGGCATCCTCCTCCCTCACCCTCTGGGGCGGTGCCGTTGCATCCTGCCCTTCGCGCGCCCAGTATTGCCCGGATAATGGCGCGCTGAGTAGCATCCGATACTCGGACGGCTGCGCCCACAGGACCAAACCGCCCCGGCGGATCAGGGAGGAACAACACGCGATGACACTGCACCGCCGCATTCCGCGCCGCCCATTGCTCGCCGCAGCCGCTGCGGGCCTCCCGCTCGCCGGCAGCCGCGCCGCGTCTGCCCAGACCGCGCCGGTCACCTGGACCGCCTACTCCTTTGCTCCCTCGGCCCAGCTCACCCCGTACAAGCACCTCGAAGCGATGGTCCAGCGCATCGAGCAGGCGACCAACGGCGCACTCCGCATCCGCCCGAACGTGGGCGGCAGCCTGCCGATCAACACTCAGAACATCGCCCAGGCGACTGGCGACGGCGTCGTGCAGATGGCCGACGACGGCTTCTTCGTCGGCGCGATCCCGGTCGGCGGTGTGCTGCGCCTGCCCATGCTCATCAATTCGCGCGAGGAGGCCGAGCGTGCCGGCGCCGCCGTTCGCCCGGCGCTGGAGCGCGCCTACAAACGCCGCGGCTGCGTGCTGCTCTCGCACTACTGGTTCCCCGCGCAGGTGATCTGGGGCACGCGCCCGATTGCCTCGCTTGACGATCTGCGTGGCCTCAAGCTGCGCGTCACCTCGCCCGAGCAGGGCGAGTTCATCCGCCGCTTCGGTGGCACCGCGATCACCATCGGCGGGCCGGAGGTGCCCTCCGCCCTGCAGTCCGGCGCGGTCGAGGGCGTGCTGACCGCGAGCGTGGGCGGCGGCCGGATCTGGAAGGACCTGCTGCGCTCCAGCTACCGGCTCGCCGTGAACTACTTCGACGCCTTCTTCATCGCCAACGACGAGGCGTTCAACCGGCTGCCGCGCGCGACGCAGGAGTTGCTGCGCCGCGAAGCGCAGTCCACCGCGCAGGCAATCACCGAGGAGCACTTCCGCGAGGAGGACGAGTTCACCCGCCAGCTCGCCGCCGGCGGCATCACCATGACCGAGCCGAAGCCCGAGGACATTGCCCGTGCGCGCGAGCGCCTCGCCCCCTTCTGGGACGAGTGGGGCCAGCGTCAGCAGGCCGACACGCGCGAGGCGCTGGCGGCGGCGCGGCGCGCGCTCAGCCGCTGACCTCCGGGTTACGTCGGTGCGGATTCTGAACGGCGTGGCGACGGGGCTCGCCGCGCTCGCCATCGTCGCGATGGCCCTCATCACCTCGGCCGAGGTCATCGCCCGTTCCTTCCTCGGCATCTCCTTCGAGGTCGCCGACGAACTCGGCGGGTATCTGCTGGTCGCCGCGGTGTTCCTCGGCCTTGGCCCCGCCTTCGCGGCCGGGGCGATGCTGCGGGTGGAGATGATCGAGCAGCGCCTGCCGCGCGCCGTCCGGCAGGCGCTGAACGCGCTGTACCACTTCGGGGCGCTCGCCGTCTCGGCGGTGGCGCTGTACTGGATCTGGTGGCTGATCGAGAGCAGTTGGCGCCGCGAGACGGTCGCAGCGACCTGGCTGGAGACGCCGCTGTGGCTGCCGCAGGCGGCCATGCCGGTCGGCATGGTGCTGCTGATCGGCGCCATCCTCGCGGGAATCGTCCGCCTTGTCCGGGGCGCGCCGCAGTGACGACCGGTGCGGCGGTCGCAGGCGGCGTCTTCCTCCTGCTGCTGCTCGGCGGCTTCTGGATTCCCTTTGCCGTTGCCGTCGGCGCGCTGCTCCTGCTCTGGGAGTACGGCGGCTGGAACGCCTTCCGCGCGATCGGCTTCGTCTCCTGGGGAAGCCTGAACAGCTTCACCCTCACCGCCATTCCGCTGTTCCTGCTGATGGCGGAGATTCTGCTGCGCAGCGGCGTGGGTGAGCGCGCCTACCGCGGGCTGGGCCGGGTCACGGGACGGCTGCCGGGCGGGCTGCTGCAGACCAACATCGCGGGCTGCGCATTGTTCGCCGCGATCAACGGTTCCTCCGTCGCCACTGCGGCGACCATCGGCACGGTCGCGCTGCCGGAGCTCAGGGCGCGCGGCTACGACGGCCGCATGGCGGCGGGGACGCTCGCTGCGGGGGGGACGCTCGGCATCCTGATCCCGCCCTCCATCGCGATGATCGTGTACGCGACCTTCACCGAGACCTCGGTCGCCAAGCTGTTCGCCGCCGGCATCGTCCCTGGGCTGACGATGACCGGTCTGTTCATGGCCTATGTCGCCTGGCGTGCGCTGCGCAATCCTGCCACCGCGCCGCGCGCCACGCCGGACGGCCGGGGGCTTGGCGGTACGGTGGCCGATCTGCTGCCGTTCGTGTTGCTGATCGCGCTCGTGCTCGGCTCGATCTACGCCGGGGTGGCGACGCCGACCGAGGCGGCGGCGGTGGGCTCGCTCGGGGCCCTCGCTCTGGCTGCGCTGTTCGGGCGCTGCGACCTCGCAGTGCTCGGCGGCGCATTGACTGCGACGGTGCGCACCACCGCCTCGGTGCTGTTCATCGTGCTCGCCGCGGCGCTGCTTTCATACGCGCTCGGCGTGACGGGCACCGGGCGTGCGCTGACCGAGTGGGTGGCTGGGCTCGGCCTTCCGCGGTTGGCCTTCCTGCTTGCGGTGGTGGCGCTCTACGTCGTGCTCGGCTGCTTCATCGACAGCCTGGCGATGATCGTCATTACCGTGCCGCTGCTGCACCCGGTGCTGCTTACCTACGGCGTCGATTTGGTGTGGTTCGGCGTATTGCTGGTGATCCTGATCGAGATGGGCCAGATCACCCCGCCCTTCGGCATCAATCTCTTCGTGATCCAGGGCATCGGCGGCGGCCGGTTCGAGGAGGTGGCCGCGGGCGCGGCGCCCTACGTTGCGCTGATGGGCGTGATGATCGCCCTGCTGCTGGCGTTTCCCTGGCTTGCTCTGTGGCTGCCGGGCCTGCTGTAGGAGGGATCCGAGGATGGCCACCAGGCTCGTGGATCTGGCGCGGGTCGTCCGCAGCAAGAATGCGGGGCCGCTGCAGATCACATTCGATCTGATGTTCACCGACCGTGCGGGATTCGAGCAGGCGGCAGCCTCGCCCGCACTCACTCCGCGCGAGATCGCACGGCTCTATGGTGTCGATCCGGCGACGGTGGCGGTGATCCCCTTTGCCCCCGCACACGCCATCAAGATCGTGCTGGAGCGGCCGGTCGTCGCGGGTTCGCCGGGAGACAGCGATGTGTACGGCGCGCAGCAGCACCGGCCGCTGCTGGGGGTGGTGCTGTGAGCGTCGTCGCGCGGCTGCTCGATGCTGGCCTCGGCCCGGGGCGTCCGCTGCGCGCGCTCGCCGCCTCCGGCCAGCTCGGCTACGGCATCCCGGAGCCGGCGCTGCGCGAAGGGCTGGCGCGCGCCCCGCACTTCATCGGCTGCGACATGGGCTCGATCGACGTCGGCCCGTACTACCTCGGCGCCGGGCGCCTGGCGACGGCGGAGGCGGTGACGCGGCGCGACCTGCGCCTCGTCATCCACGGCGCGCGGCAGGTGGGCGTGCCGCTGCTGATCGGCACTGCCGGCACCGCCGGCGCGGCACCGCACGTGGCGCAGACGCTCGACCTCATCCGGGGCATCGCGCGCGAGGACGGGTTGGGGCGTCTGCGCGTCGCGGTGATCCACGCCGACGCCGACCGCACCTGGCTGAAGGCCATGGCCGCCGCCGGCCGAGTGCGCGCCCTCGGCACCGCGCTCGGCAGTCCGCTGGACGCAGAGACGGTGGATCGCGCCGCGCATGTCGTCGGGCAGATGGGCACCGACGCGTTCATCCGCGCCCTCCGATTGGAGCCCGACATCGTTCTGGCGGGCCGCGCCTGCGATACGGCGATCTTTGCCGCGGTCCCGATCATGCTCGGCTACGATCCGGGCCCTGCAACGCACATGGCGAAGATCATCGAATGCACCTCGTTGTGCTGTGCCCCGGGCGGGCGCGACGCGATGCTCGGCACGCTGCACGGGGAGAGCTTCGAGCTGGAGAGCATGAACCCGCAGCGTGCCGCGACGCCGCTTTCAGTTGCCGCACACAGCCTGTACGAACAGGCGGACCCGCTCGCAGTGCACGAGCCGGAGGGCAGCGTGGACCTGCGCGCGGCGCGGTTCGAGCCGATCGACGCCCGCCGGGTCCGCGCCGGCGGCGCGGTCTGGCGGCCGGCGGCGCGGGTAAGCGTTAAGGTCGAGGGCGCCGAGTGGTGCGGCGAGCGCGCGGTGCTGCTCGCCAGCTCCTGCGACCCACGCGTGATCGAGCAGCGCGAGGCGATCGTGGCGGGCGTGCGCCGACAGGTCGCCGAGATTTTGCCTGACGCGGGGAGCGAGGCCTGCCTGCTGGAGTTCCGCGTCTTCGGCACCGGCGCGACCGGGCTATTCCCAGGGGCTGCGATGGGCCTGCCCGAGCCGGGCGAAGTGTTCTTTCTGGTCGAATGCGTGGCGCCGACGGCGGACCTGGCGAGGGCGACGGTGGCGGTGGCGAAGCAGTACCTGCTGCATCACGGCTTCCCGGGCCGGCTTTCCACCGGCGGCAACATCGCCTTCCCGTTCACGCCGCCCGAACTGCCCTGCGGTCCGGCGTATCGCTTCTCCATCTACCACCTCGCGGAGTGCGACGATCTCGCGGCCGCCTTCCCGGTGGAGCTTGAGACGGTCGGAGGCGGATAGCGCGTCCTGCATGCCAGGGCGTGCATCAGCGCTGCAGGACAGGCGACGCGTTCGATGTTGTGCGGGGAGAAGCCAGCGGGCACGACGTTGGTAATGCCTCTTGATCCACAGCCGGCCGTGCAGTGGATCGCGGTTGCCGGCGAAACCTTAATGGTAGCTGGGATGAAGCGACGAGCGGAGCCGCGACGAGCCCCACGGACCGCGGCGGCGTGGACAAGTCCGCCGGAGATGCTGGAGTCGTTGAACGACAAGGGCTACCGGCGGGTTCAGGCAAACAGCCCGGTGGCGGCGCCGGACTGCCTGGCGGATCTGCCGGCGAGGGCCACCTCCGGTGAGGCCAGGGCTGGCTGGGAGACGGCAGTCCTCGTCCTGAGGAAGCTTGGCGGCGGCGCCGAACGGAACTGCGCCGTGGTGGCTATGCGGGCGCGGGCGGCGCTCGTGCCGGGCGCTCCAGCTCGCGATCGACGTGCGCGAGAACCGCTCGGCCCATCCCGCCGCGTCGGCCCGGCCGATGCTGTAGTGCTGATGCGCGTGCCACGATCGCGGCAGCGCTGGAGCAACCTGGCCAGCGAGGGGGGTCGGTAGCGAGGCGGTCGCGGAAGTCCCAGAAGCCGAGTAGTCCGCTTAGGTGCTGGCGCGCAGGATCGGAGCCGCCGCGCGCTGCGCTGTCCCCACCTGCATGACACGGCGTCGGGCCTGTGCCGCTGCGGCGCTCATGAGCTGGCCCTCGGCTTTCCCTCGCCGAAGGCGATCACGATCTCGGCCCGGCACGCCGGCATGGACGCTGGATTCGGCACGCAGCGGAGGAGGCGCGGCGGCCCGGCGGCGAGGCGCAGGCCGCAGCCACAGATGGCGTCCGGCGCGCCTGCCGTGGTCGCGTCGCAGTCGGCGCAGCGGAAGGTGTCGCCGCGGAGGACGATGCGCCCGAGGCACGTCCGGCAGGCGTGCGGGAGGATGCCCCAAGCGCCGTCGTCGTCGCCAGCGGCGTCGGACCCATCAGGCGGCGGCATCAGCCGTCGCCCTGCCGAAGGCGACCGGCGCCTTCGCCGTCCGGGCAATCGCCAGCATCGCCTCGGCGAGCGAGACGACCGGCGCCTGGCGCACCCGCCGCGCCGCCCCCTTCTCGATCACCGCTAGCTCGCGCGCGTGCAGCACCGCGCAGAGCTGCGGCACGCCGCCCTTGGCTTTGCGGCCCTTCGCCGCCTCCAGCGCGCGGTTGTAGCAGGACACGCACAGCCTATCTCGGATCAGCCGCTCCGACTGCCGTGTGCACCGGGGGCAGATCATCCGTAGCGCCGCCGCCGGGACGAACGGCACCAGGTCGGGCCGGCCTGCGCGCGCCACGCCGATCGGGCAGCCGCGGCACTGCGCCAGGCTTTCCCATGGGCGCGGCAGGCGCTCCTGCGCGGCGCGCCACATCCGCTCGCAGGCCGCCGCCGTCAGCGTGGCGCGCTGCCGGTCGCAGCGGAACATCGCCGGCAGAGTCACGTGGCCGCCCCCGGGCGCGGGCCCGCCCAAGCGTGCGCAAGCAGCGTCAGACGCGCCCCGATGCGCTCTGCGCATTCCGGCGACTCCTTCGCCACCTCGGCCAGCACCGCGGCGTGGAACCGCTCGACGTTGTTCACCGACTGCATCGCCTCATGGAGCCGCGCTGCCGTCTCCAGGCACCGCCTTAGGACCTCGGTCGCCTGGGGAGGAGCAGCTTCGCGTTGCGCACCTTCCCCTCCGCGCGCACGGCCCATCACCTCCAGGGCGGCGCAGATGCACTCCTGCTGCCACCCGATCACCGCCACGGCGCTACCGCCGCCGGCGATGTCCTCCGGGCGCACCGGCGCCGGCAGCAACTGGACCGCCGCGCGCGCCGCGTCGG
>ERZ777003.4109-NODE-4109-length-12791-cov-4.305983_pt1 | contig 12791 bp, 11 predicted proteins | sample MGYA00374956_ERZ777003 | MGnify/ENA primary metagenome ERZ777003 (study PRJEB29302, sample SAMN06268252) | bioreactor metagenome | isolation source: Joint BioEnergy Institute, California, USA | place: USA:Joint BioEnergy Institute, California, USA | collected... | reverse complement strand
CCTAGACTGTGCGCCCGATGAAGGTCGAGGGTGCCGGAGCGGTCGTCTTCGGCGGCGCCTCCGGGCTGGGCGAGGCGACCGCGCGCCGCCTTGCCGCGGAGGGGGCGACGGTCGTGATCGCCGACCTCGCCGCCGAGCGCGCGGCGCAAGTCGCGGCCGAGATCGGCGCCGAGGCGGTGGCCTGCGACGTGACCGACTCCGAGGCGGTCGGGGACGCGGTCGAGGCGGCCGCCGGGGCCGAGCGGGGGCTGCGGGCGGCGATCGTCTGCGCCGGGGTCGGCACGCCGACCAAGCTCGTCCGCAGCCGCGGAGCGGCCCCGCTGAAGGACTTCGCGCAGGTGATCGAGGTCAACCTGCTGGGGACGATCAACGCCCTGCGCCTCGCGGCCGCGGCGATGGTCGACAACGAGCCCGACGAGGGCGGGGAGCGCGGCGTCCTCGTCGCCACCGCCTCGATCGCCGCCTTCGACGGCCAGATCGGCCAGGTTGCATACGCGGCCTCCAAGGGCGGCGTCGTCGGCCTCACGCTACCGGTGGCGCGCGAGCTGGCCGAGCACGGGGTGCGCCTGGTCACGATCGCGCCGGGCCTCTTCGACACGCCGCTGCTCGCCTCGCTGCCGGACGCGGTGCGCGAGTCTCTGGGCGCCTCGGTCCCCTTCCCGCCCCGCCTCGGCCGCCCGGAGGAGTACGCCGACCTCGTCGAGCACATCGTCACCAACCCGATGCTCAACGGCGAGGTCATCCGCCTCGACGGCGCGATCCGCATGCCGCCGCGCTGAGGCTGCGGTCGCCGCCCCTTCGGCTCAGCTCGACTTCGATCCGCGCGCCCGCGAGCGGGAGGCGGGCTTGGCCGAGGCGACCTCGTGGGCGCGACGGGCGCCGAGGAGCGGCGCCAGGACGAGGTAGGAGACGAGCGGCGCCGCGCGCGGCATCCCCTCCGGGCCGCCCTCGTGCAGGGCGTCGTACAGCACGCCGATGATCGCGCCCCCGATCGCCTCCGGCACGCAATCCGGCAGCTCGGGCCGCTCCGCCAAAGCCGGCGCCAGCAGCTCGCGCAGCGCCCGCATCACCGTCGCGTCGCGGATCGCGATCGCCTCCTCGCCGCCCGCGTAGACCTCCCGCGTGCGCAGCACCGTCAGGTCCGGTTCGGCGGCCATGAAGGTGCACGCCTCCTCGACCGCCGCGACGACCGCGCTCGGCCAGTCCGGGGCCCGCCGCGCCGCCGGCAGCGCCGCCGCCAGCAGCTGCTCGCCGCTGGAGTGCAGGGCGGCGGCGAGCAGGTCCCGCTTGTCGGCGAAGTAGCGGTAGAAGGTGGTCTGGGAGGCCGAGGCCGCCGCGCACACGTCGGCGACCGTGGTCGCCGGGTAGCTGCGCTGCGCGGCCACGGCGGCGAAGGCGCGGATCAGCCGCTGTTCGGGGCTGAGGGCGGCGAAGGGCGGCAGCGCCGCCGCTCCGTCGCGGCTCGCGGCGCGCCCGGCGCGCAGCGGCTCGGGCAGCCCGAGGTAGGAGAGCGCCCACTCCCACAGTGCCGGCACCAGCTTCCGCAGCTCCTCCGTGCGGCGCGCAGCGACTCGGTTGTAGATCACTTTGAAGAAGCCGGAGATGATCGCCCGCGCCAGCGCGTCGCGCATCGGCAGCTTCCAGGGCAGTTCGCCCAGCGTCCGGCGGGCGAGCGCCGTCACCGTCTCGATCGCGGCCGCCATCCGCGACATCCCCGGCTCCCCGGCCGTGTAGCAGTCGATCAGGCAAGCGCGCGCGGCCGCGGGCTGGGCGATCACCAGCCCGACGATCGCTTCCAGGCCGTGCCGCGCCCGCTGAGCGAGGTCGCCTTCGTCGCGCAGGCTGCGCTCCAGCTCGGCGAGCCCCAGGCGCAGCATCTCCGCCTCGGCAGCACCGAAGCAGTCGAACTTGTCGGCGAAGTGGGCATAGAACGTCCCACGCGAGAGCCCGGACGCCGCGAGCAGGTCGTCGACGCCGGTGTTCTCGAACCCCCGGCGCTCGCAGCAGGCGACCATCGCCGCGTAGAAGAGCTCGCGCTGTCGGCGTTTGGCCTCCTCGCCCCGCGATCCCGCCGGCGGGCGCTTCTCGCGCAGCAGCTCCAGCGGCCCCCAGGGCGTTTCCTGCATACCCGGACGATATTCGGACCGGTCGAGGTTTGCGCCTCCACTCCTCCAGGCTTTGGGCGATACGTGCAAGTCGCACCTCAAACGCTTGCAAACGCGGTCCAAATGTCTTCTCAGTTGACAAACAGATACGTCTCTGTATAAGGTCGTCGGGCGGCGATCGGAGCGAGCGCCGCGTTTCAGGGAAACAGGGAGGAGGACCACAGATGCAGGGAGAGGCCCCTTCGGTGGCCGGAGCACGCAGGTATGCCCGGATGCGGTGGGCGTTGGCGATCGTGGCGAGCGCGTTGTCGTGCCTCGGTCTCGGCGCCGGGAGCGCCGCGGCGGCGTGCCTCAACGAAGCGTTCCGCGTCGGCCCGTCGGCGTTGCTGCCGGAATGCCGGGCCTACGAGATGGTCTCGCCGGTCGACAAGAACGGCGCCGGCGTCAATCTGGCCGTCGAACCGCGCACGAGGCCGGACGGGAAAGCGATCAACTTCTGGTCGGCGGGTGATTTCGCGGGCGCGCCTTCGCGGCTCGCCTTCAGCAACTACATCGCCCGGCGCGGGGAGGACAACTGGCACACGGAATCCGTCGTGCCCCCGTTCACCAACATCGGGACGATCCTGATCAAGGCTGCGATCACCTCGCCCGACCAAAGCAAGACCCTTCAGGCCAGCAACCACGCCCTGACGCCGGACGCGGTCGACGGGGCCTCGAACCTGTACCTGCTCGACAACCTGACCGGGGAGCGGAAGCTGGTCGCCTCCACCCCCGACAGCCAGCTCCTCTTCGACTTCACCAACATCAACAAGGACCCGGGCTACGCGAGCGGCACCGACGACTGGAGCCACATCGCCTTCTTCAGCAGCGCCGGCCTGCTGGGGGCGCCGAAAAGCCAGGTCCTCTACGAGATCGCCGGCGGCGAGCTGCGGATCGCGAGCCGGCTCCCGGACGAGACGCCCAGCGCGGCCCACATCAAGATCAACAACACCCCGACCCCCTACACCAACATGGTGTCCGAGGACGGGTCGCGGATCTTCTGGGTGGCCGGGGCCGGCACCGGCGCCGGGGTCGTCTACATGCGGGAGAACGGCGAGAAAACGATCCCGATCACGGCCTCCCAGAAAACCGGCGAAGAGGGGACCCTGAAAACGGCGAACTTCGGCGCCGCGAACGAGGACGGCTCGGTCGTCTACCTGATCGGCGGCAACATGACCGACGAAGCGGCGACGGGCAACTCGCTCCTTCGCTACGACGTCGAGACCGGTGAGCTGACCGACCTGCTCGCCGGAATGGGGGCGAACAACCCGCAGGTGCAGCGGGTGATCACGGTCAGCGAGGACGGCTCCTACGTGTACTTCAGCGCTCGCGGCGCGATCACGCCCGACAGCGCCGCGACCGGCACCCAGGGTGCCAACTTCTTCGTCTGGCACGACGGCGAAGTCGACCTGATCGCGACGATGACGAACAAATCGCGCGAAACGGCCGGTCCGGTCGGCTCGATGACGAGCCGCAACGGCGTCCACCTCGCGTTCGCGACCAAAGAGCCGCTCGCCCCGGACGACGTGCCGAGTGAAAACTGCCCGGGCACGTCCACGTCCAACTTCAACTGCAAGGACGTCTACTACTACAACGCCGTCACCAAGCAGCTGAGCTGCCTCACCTGCACCGGCACGCCGCCGCTCGGCGAGTCGAACATCGGCGGCGCCGACTTCCGCGAAGCGGGGATCGGCGACAACTGGGTGCGGCCGGTGCTCGACGACGGCACCGTGTTCTTCAATACCCCGAACGCGCTCGTCCTCAACGACGTGAACGGCGTCGGCGATGTGTACGGGTGGCGGCAGGGAGCGCGCTACCTGCTCTCCACCGGCACCGACCCGACGGAATCGAACTTCGGCGACGTGACCCCGGACGGCTCCACCGTCTTCATCCGCACCGCGGAGTCGCTGGTGCCGCAGGACGTCGACGGCAGCATCGACCTGTACGCGGTGCGGGTCGAGGGCGGGTTCGCCGCCCAGCACCAACCGCCACCGCCACCGCCCTGCGAAGGGGAAGCGTGCCGCGGTGCCTCGCCGTCGGCGCGCGCGTGGACGCCGCCGGTGAGCACCGGCGGGGCGCAGGACGAGAACGTCCCCGCCGCCTGCGTGGCGCTCGAACGACGGGCGCGGGCAGCGGAGCGGCAGGCGGCCTCACTCGGGCGCCGCGCCGCGGCTGCGGGGCGCCGCGCCAAGGCCCGCAAGGGTCGGGCCAGGGCCGGGGCACTTAAGAAGTCCCGCGCTCTGCGCCGCCAGGCGCAGCAGCAACGCCGCAAGGCGACCGCTCTGTTCAACCAAGCTCACAACTGTGGAGGGCAGGGATGATGATTCGCAAGCTCACCGTCGCGGCTCTTGCCGCCGCGCTTCTCGCCCTCGCGGCGCTGCCGGCTGCCGCTCAGGCGGCGTTCGGCATCGCCGATATCGATGTCTCGCTGCGTGACCCGGACGGGCAGCCGCTGCTGCAGGCGGGCGCGCACCCGGACCTGATCACCGAGTTCGAGCTCAACCGCAACGAAAGCAAAGGCCCAGACGACAACCTCAAGGACTTCGAACTGAGGCTGCCCCCGGGTCTGATCGGCAACCCGACTCTGTTCGACAAGTGCACGCAGGCGGACCTGGGACGGGAGAACTTCTCCCTCTGCGGGCCGGAGTCGCAGATCGGGCTGGCGACGGTCACCTTCGTCAACGCCGGCAACGAAGTCACCGCCACGGTTGGCCTCTACAACATGGAGACGCCACCCGGGGTAGGCGGGCAGTTCGGGTTCAACATCGTCAACACCCTGATCTTCCTCGACTCGGGTGTTTCGAACGACGGCGAGTACACCCTGACCACGAGAAGCATCCACGCTTCCCAGGGGCTCGGGATCGTCAAAGTGAAAGTCGTCATCTGGGGTGTGCCTTCGGACCCGGCCCACGACGATGAACGGCTGCCGCGCGGGGCGCAGAACTTCCCGCCCGCGATTCCGACGCCCGGCCCGCTGCCGGTGCGACCGCTGATGAGCAACCCGACCGCGTGCACGGGCACGCCGCTGGAGTTCAAGGTGCGGGCGAACTCGTGGAACGACCCGGACACCGACGTGAAAATGTCCATCACCACCGACAGCGATGGCGTGCCGCTGGTGATCACCGGCTGCGACAAAGTCGACTTCGACGCCGATGTCGAAGCGGACGTGACCACGAACCGCGCCGCCTTCCCGACCGGCCTCGACCTCGCGATCTCGATGCCCTACAGCGAGGATCCGGCCGAGCCGGCGACGGCGCTGCTGCGCGACGCGGAGGTGACCCTGCCCGAGGGGATGACGGTCAACCCCGCGGCGGCCGGCGGCCTTCAGACCTGCACGGAAGAGCAGGTCAACCTGAACAACGAAAAGCCGGCCGAGTGCCCGGAGGGCTCGAAGATCGGCACCGTGCGGATCGAGACGCCGTTGCTCGAACACGAACTGGTCGGTGAGGTGCACCAAGCCGAGCAGCAGCGGAACAAGTTCGGTTCGCTGCTGGCGATCTACTTCACCTTCGACGACTGGGCGAGCGGCACCGTGCTGAAGCTCACCGGCGAGGTGCGGCCGGACCCGCAGACGGGCCGGTTGACGATCGTCTTCCCGGACAACCCGCAGCTGCCCTTCACCCGTCTGCGGGTGCGGATGTTCGACGGGCCGCGGGCCTCGCTGAAGACGCCCGACGCCTGCGGCACGCACGCGGTTGACGCGGTGTTCACGGCGTCGACTGGGGCGTCGGTGAGCGCGGCCGATTCGTTCACGATCGGCGCCGGGCCCGAGGGCGGCGCCTGCCCGAGCGGCGCCTTCGCCCCCGCGGCCGAAGCGGGCACGACCGACCGCGCGGCCGGTCGCCACGCCCCCTTCGTCTTGCGGGTGGCCCGCGCCGACGGCACGCGGGAGCTGGGGACGATCGAGGCCGCGCTGCCGGAGGGCCTGCTGGCGAAGCTGGCCGGCATCCCGTACTGCCCGGACGCGACGCTGGCGGCGATCCCGACCGCGGCCGGCACCGGGGCGGCGCAGGCGGCGGCGCCGAGCTGCCCCGAGGCGTCGCGGGTCGGCACGGTGGCGGTAAGCGCCGGCGCCGGGCCCAACCCGTACCGGGTCGAAACCGGGCGCGCGTACCTCGCTGGCCCATACAAGGGCGCGCCGCTCTCGCTGGCGTTCGTGACGCCGGCGCTGGCGGGTCCGTTCGACCTCGGCAGCACGGTGGTGCGGGCGGCGCTGCACGTCGACCCGGCCACCGCCCGGGTGCGGGCGGTCAGCGACCCGCTGCCGACGATCCTGCACGGCATCCCGCTGGGGCTGCGTGAGGTGCGGGTGTCGCTCGACCGGCCCGGGTTCACGCTCAACCCGACCTCCTGCGCGCCGAAGCAGATCGGCGTCACGGTCGGGTCCGCCGACGGCGCGTCGGCGTCCTCGGGCTCGCCGTTCCAGGCCACGTTCTGCCGCGCGCTCGGCTTCCGGCCGCGGCTGGCGCTGCGCCTGCGCGGCGGCACCAAGCGCGGCCGGTACCCCGCCCTGACGGCGACGCTGCGGATGGGCCCCGGCGAAGCGGCGATCCGCCGCGCCTCGGTGGCGCTGCCGCGCTCCGAGTTCCTGGCCCAGGAGAACATCCGCACCATCTGCACGCGGGCGCAGTGGGCCGCGGACACCTGCCCGCGGGCGGCGATCTACGGCCAGGCGGAAGCGGTGACGCCGCTGCTGGACGAGCCGCTGCGCGGCCCGGTCTACCTGCGGTCGTCGAACAACCAGCTCCCCGACCTGGTCGCCGACTTGCGGGGCCAGATCCGGATCGAGCTGGTGGGCCGCATCGACTCCTTCCGGCGCGGCATCCGGACCACGTTCGAGATGGTGCCCGACGCGCCGGTGACCAAGTTCGTCCTGCGCATGCAGGGCGGTCGCAAGTCCCTGCTCGTCAACAGCAGGGACATCTGCCGCCGCACCCACCGGGCGACGGTTCAGATGGACGCCCACAACGGGCGCGGCCACGACTTCCAGCCGGCCCTGGTCCCGGCCTGCCGCACCAAGGCGAGCCGGGCGCACCAGGCCCGCTGAAGTCGTCTCGTCCCGTAACGAATCCCCCACCCGACCCGCCCCCGGGGAGCCACCTCCCCGGGGGCGGCGCGTTTGAGCGATGAGGCCGGCGACGCAGCGCTCGGGTCCCGGGCCAGGACGAGGCTGATCGGCGGCACCCAGGCATCGACGGGCGGGCCGCGCCGCCTCAGCACCAGCAGGGTCAGCGCCCGGCCGACGCTCAGTGGGCCGTCGGCTGCTTCTCCAAGATCACCTCGTCGCGAATCGGGATGCCGTGGTTGCCGTGGGTGGGGATCTCGGGCTTGAGGCCTTCGCGGGCCCGGTCGACCGCGCCGGGGTTGAGGCGGGCGAGGCGGAAGCCACGGCGCTGGTAGAAGCGCAGCCCGTCGACGTTGTCGTTGGTCGTCAACACCCAGAGGCGCCCGCAGCCGCGCTCGACGGCGACCCGCTCGACCGCTTCGATCAGCGCGGTGCCGACGCCCTGCCCGCGCTCGGTCGCGTGGAGGGTGAGGATCTCGCACTCGCCGTCTCCGGGCACGTAGGTGAGCAGGCCGGCGAAGCGGCCGTGGCGCTCCGCGACCAGCGCCGGGTGCTCCAGCGGGTGCTCGATTCGGCCCAGGCGGGCGACGCGCTCGCTGTGGTTCTCGCGCAGGAACGGGCGAACGATCCGCTCGTCCGCCGCGGTGCGGGGGCGCACGGTGATGTCCATCGCGCTCAGGCTACGTCGCGCGGCCGGTGGGGCGCCACCCGCGCTTCCGGCACCCCCGAGGGTTAGGAAGAGCGCGGTCGGGGTAGGGGCACTGTCGAAGCAAACCGGGCAATGCGCTCCCCGGCTTCGAAGCAGCGACTTGCGGCGGTGCATCCGTCGCCCGGGGAAGCGCCGCGCACAGCAGCGAGGCCGGCTCGCAGTCGCCGCGCCCCGCGACGGGGGTGGAGAAGACAACCGCGCTGGGCGGGCCCGCCGAGATCCAAGAAGGAGAAGCGAGAAGTTGTCCGATTCCACTTACGTGTGCACGTGCGGGAACGACCGGTTCCGGGTCGTCAGCGAGATGCAGGCGGTAGAGCAGGTTGCGCTGACCGCCGAGGACGGCGTCGTCGTCGACTGGGAGCGCTGCGGCTATGAAGCGCGCCCGCTCCGCCAGACCGAGCGGCCCCGCTACATCGAGTGCTCCACCTGCCTCCGCCGCGCGCCGGTCGATCAGAGCGACCCACTCCACAAGGGGATGCTCTCGATCCCGCGCGAGAAGCTGCTCGACCTGTTCGCCGGGCGCCCGAGCATGGTCGAGGTCGCCGGCCGCCTGGCCGAGCTGATCGAGGCCGACGAGGACTAGATCGAGCACCACCCGGCCAAGGTCACCGCCGCCTCCTACCTCTTCGGCGCTCACCCTCGGGTCACCGCCCCGCGCGGCGTCGAGGCCGGCCCCGCTTCACCCACTCCCGTCCCCGACGTCCCGCAGCTGTCCGACCGCGCCGGCCCGCGCTGAGCAACCGAGGGTCGCGACGGCCCTCACCCTTACGCTTGGCCGATGGACTGGGTCAGGAGGGTTGGTGCGGCCGGGGCTTCCGACGGTGGGTGGAAGGGTGACTTTCCCCTGAGCCATGAGCTTCCCGACCAATTGATCGTCGATTGCGGCGCGCTCAGGCTCCCGATCCTCCCGATGTTCGCAGTGCGACTGCGGGTGTTTGTTGAGTGGCATCGCTGCGAGGGTCGTCAGGTCGAGATCCTCGCTCCCGAGGATCGTGGCGCGATGGAGGTGTTTCGACAGCTCGCGATCGACCCACGCATTGGCCACGAGGAGAGCCAGGGGGGTGAGGACACGATTCTGCCGGTGACGGGACTTACAGATCACAATGCTGTCGAGACCGCGGCCGAACGCACGAGGGAGATTCTGGAGTACCAGTTGCCGGATGTGTCGCCCCTCGGCCAAGCGGCGTTCATGGCTGTCGCCGAGCTCTGCGACAACGCGATCGACCACGGCAGAAATCCCCTCGGCGCCTTCGTCGCGGTTTGTCGACTGGCCGAGCCCCGCCGGCAGGTATCGCTGGCGATTGGAGATCTCGGTATCGGGATTCCCGAGCACATCCGCCAGCGCTATCCCGAGTGGACCGATGATGGCTACGCCATCGCGCATGCCACCCAAGAGCACGTGACCGGCACCGGGGATCGCCATCGCGGGATCGGGTTCTCGGAGGTGTTTGAAGCTGCGCTGACCAGTTCGCTCCACGCGGCCCGGATGTGCATCCACTCCGCGAGCGGCTTCTTCCGCTTGCAGGTCGTGCAAGAACAGCGCAAGCAGGACGTCTTCCCTGCCGCGAGCTTTCGGCGCGGGACCTGGATCACCTACGATCTCGTCTCGGTTTGACCTCCGAATCGGCGACTACGATCGGCAGACCCGACGCGCGGAAGGAGGTGGCGAAATGGCATATCGCTACGCGCTGGCAGAGCATGGGTTGACTCTTGCCACCCGACCTTTCGGCAGGGAGCTTCGCGACGACCTGGTTGAGCGAGCTGCCGGTGAAGGCAGGCTGGAACTTGACTTCTCGGGCGTCCTGAGTGTCAGCCATTCCTTCGTCGATGAGCTGGTCGCCCGCCTTGCTCAGGAATCTCAAGCCGGAGCCGTCGATTTCGAGGTGGCCGTTCTTGGCACCACGCCTGAGGTCGATGCGGTGATTCGGCGTGCTCTCGGCCGGCGCGAAGCCCAGCTCGCACAGGCGGCGTGAGGTCAACAGATCCCGAACCGGTGGGGAGTCGGGTCCCTTAGCGCGACCGCCGGGGCCGTGGGCCGAGGTTGACGCTCACCCGCCCGTCGGCCGACGTCGCCCCGGCCCGCGGGCGCTGGGAGCGAACCAGGAGCGATCGGCGCAGGCGCTTGTCCCGCGGGGCACGCACCCGGCCGAGGCGGCAGCCCGCCGCCCGCAGCGCCCGTCTCGCCCGGGCGAGGCGCATGCCCTTGAGGCGCGGCACGACGCAGCCGCGGCGCGGGCGCAGGTTGTTGTGCCCGGAGTCGCCACCTGCGGTCGCCGGTGAAGGCGGGTTGTTTCCGCTCGGTTGCGGCGGCGGAGGTGGGGGAGGCGGCGCCGGGTTGCATGCCTCCGCTCCGGGCTCGGCGTCCGGGTCGGGCTCGATTTCGATCGTCGCCTCGACGCTCGCCGAGTTGCCCGCCGCGTCGGTCCCGGTCGCGGTTACGGTGTATTCGCCCGGCTCGCTGAAGCAGTGCTCGACGGCGGCGCCTTTCGCGGAGCCGCCGTCGCCGAACGCCCACGAGGTGGTGACCGCGGACCAGACGTCGAAGGGCTCGACCGACATCGCTACCGGCTCACCGACGACGCCGGTGGCGGGCAGGTCGATCTCGCCCATCACCGGCGGCACCGGGTCGAAGACGGAGGAGCGGACCGCGTGCCGGCCCGCCTGGTATCCGGACCAGACCACCGTCACGTAGCCCTGCGGGTCCACTGCCGTCCGTGGCCACTTCGAGTCGGATGCGGCCGGGGAGACGTTGACCGGCGCGCCCCAGGCCCCCTCGTGCGACAACCGCGCGGAGCGGACGACTTCGTTCTGCGCCGACCAGCCGGTCCAGACCGCGGTGACGTCGCCGACCGGGTCGACCACCAGCTGCAAGCTGCCCTCGCTCCCTTCCAGCTGACCACCCGGTCTCGTCGCCACGAGCACCGTGTCGCCCCATTCGCCGGACGCCGTCCGCGAGCGCGCCTGCAGGCCGGTCGGCAGGCCCGTGAACAGCGGCGCGAACCGCCAGATCGCCGTCGCGTTGCCGGCCGCGTCGACGGCGACCTCGGGGCTCATCGCCAGCGCGTCTTCCTTGGAGATCGTCTCCGGCTCACCCCATTCGCCGTCCACGCGCCGCACTGACTGGACGAAGTAGTGGAAGCCGCTGCCGCCCGGTTTGTCTTTGCGCTGCCAGACCGCGGTCGCGTCACCCTGCGCGTCGACCGCGACCCGCGGCACGGTCGCGAGCGGCTCGGGGCCGGAGAGGTCCACGGGCTCGGCGTGCCAGGCGCCGCCGGGGGGCCGCGATGTCGACTGCACGACTCCCTCGCCGCCTTTGCCGGTCTGCAGTAGCCAGACGGCGGTCAGCCCGCCCTGCGGATCGACGGCGAGCTGCGGAGAGTCGGCGGTGGTTTCGCTGTCCGAGAGGACGTCCGGTTCGCCCCAATCGCCGCCGGCCGGCTTGGTGGCGGCGCGGATCGACCACGTCGAGCCGTCGCGCTGCGCCCAGGCCACGGTGACGTTGCCGGCTTCGTCGACCACCACGTCCGGTTCGCGCGCCACGCCGTCGGGGTCGGTCAGCGTGAGCGGCGCTCCCCAGGCTCCTCCCGCGGGCCTCAAGGCGACCTTCACCACCTCTTTACCGGACCGGTAGCCGTTCCAGGCGATCGCGGCGTCGCCGGCGGCGTTCGCGGCGACCTTGAGGTCGACCTTGCCTTCGGCGTCGGCCGCGATGGTCACGGCGCCGCTCCACGCGCCCCCGGGCGCCCGCGTCGCCGCTCGGACCACTTCGGGCTCCTCGATGTCCGCCTGGATCCAGGTCGCGATCGCGTTGCCCTGCCCGTCGACGGCCACGTCCTGGAGCGACAGGACGTCGTACTGGTAGCTGCTGGGGACGGCCGGCGAGACGTTGGCCGGTGGCAGCCAGCCGGCGCCGGAAGCGCCGGGAGCAGCGACCGCGAACAGCGCGAGGGCTGCGGCGAACAGGGCGGTTCGGACGGGGCCGGGGGAGCCGACCGCTCTCTGCCTCCTCTCCTGCCGGCCCGCACGCCCCGCGGGCCCTCCGGACGTCATAAACGGAACGGTACTCCGATACGGCACCGCGTCCAAGAGGCCCGCTCGCGAAGCTCGGGTGGGAGCCTCCAAGCGCCTGCGCGTGCTGCGCGAGGTCGAGCTGGTGAGCGTGCGCCGCGAGGGACGCCGCCGCATCTACCGCCTCGAGTCGCGGGGGCTGAAGCAGATCCACGACTGGGCGCGGAGCTTCGAGCCGCTGTGGCAGGAGCGCCTCGACCTGCCCGAGGAGGTCGTCGACGAGATCAAGCAAGCAAAGGAAGGAGTCCCTTCGGATAAGTGACAGCCGCGAGGCCGCGCATAGCGGCAAGGCAATGGTGCGGCCGGTCGGCGACGGGCTGGTCGAGGTGGTGCGGGAGTTCGACGCGCCCCGGCACCTCGTCTTTCGCGCCTTCACCGAGCCCGAGCCGATCAAACGCTGGTGGGCCGGCCGCCGCGCGCGCGTGAGGAGCGGGATTCAGATGTGGTCGGAAGCGGCTGCACAAAGCGAAACTGGCGACGTGCAGGCCATTCTTCCGATGGAGCTAGGCGGATTCGAACCGCCGACCTCCTGGGTGCGATCCAGGCGCTCTGCCAACTGAGCTATAGCCCCTTGGCTGCGGGGCCGGGACTTGATTCCGAGACCTCGCAAGTAGAAGGATAACCGCATAGTCTTTGGGATCTCCGCTTGGGAGAGGCCGCAAGATGAGCATCCTCGACGACGCAATCCGCGAGCACCTGGCGCTGAAGCGCGCGCGAGGGGCCGACGAGGCCGAACTGAAGCGGCTGGAGGAAGAGGCGTTCGGCCCGCCGCGGCGGCCGGACGAGGTCGATCCGTTCGCCGAGG
>ERZ777003.4108-NODE-4108-length-12791-cov-4.912610_pt1 | contig 12791 bp, 9 predicted proteins | sample MGYA00374956_ERZ777003 | MGnify/ENA primary metagenome ERZ777003 (study PRJEB29302, sample SAMN06268252) | bioreactor metagenome | isolation source: Joint BioEnergy Institute, California, USA | place: USA:Joint BioEnergy Institute, California, USA | collected... | reverse complement strand
GCTCCTGATCGACGACGTGGATGCGCTCGCGGAGACGGAGCGCGCGCAGGAAGAGCTGTTCCACCTGTTCGACGCACTCCACCGGTCCGGTGCTCAGCTCGCGTTCACGGCGCGCCAGCAGCCTGGCCGCATCGCCGGCCTGCAGGACCGTCTGCGGACGCGACTGGAGAGCGGGCTGGTGATCGAGCTGCCGCCGCCGCCCATCGAGGGATTCACACTGGTGGATTGGGACGAAGATCTGGGGTTGGGCGAAGCGCCGGCCGGGGCGACAGCCGTGATCCAGCCCACCGCACGGCACAAGGACGAGTGGTTCCTCTCGCGCGAGAAGGTCGTTTGGGACTGGCCTTACGCCACGGACTGGATCGTGGAGGAGTTGGAGTAGGCAGATGGCGATCAAGGGGAGCCTGAAGGAGGCGAGCCTGGCCGACGTCTGCCAACTACTCGCGCTCGGCCAGAAGACCGGCTGCCTCTCGATCACCGATCGGTCGAACTTCGGCCAGATCTACTTCGATCAGGGCCGAATCACGTACGCATGTGTGGTGAACCGCCGGGACCGCCTCGGGGACCTCCTGGTGCGTGATGGTCTGATCACGCAGGACCAGTTGCGGCGCGCGCTGGACCAGCAGTCACGCAACCCCGCCCTGCACCTCGGGGACATCCTGCTGGAGCGCCGCCTCATCGACCCAGCCCAGCTCGAGCGCTACGTCCGGAAAGAGGTCGAGGAGACGGTCTACCACCTGTTCACCTGGTCCCAGGGCACCTTCTACTTCGAGGCGAACCAGAGGCCGCCGGAAGGCGAGCACCTCACATCCATCAACCCCGAGGGCTTGCTGCTCGAGGCAGCGCGCCGCGTGGACGAGTGGGGCCTGATCGCGAAGAAGATCCCGTCGCTGGACCTGGTGTTCGAGGCGGACCACGAGCGCGTGCGAAGAGCCGGTGTGGAGCTGACGCCGGAGCAGGAACGGGTGCTTCCGCTGCTCGATGGTACGCGGACGCTGCGGCAGATCGTGGAGCAGACGGGTCTGGTCGAGTTCGACGTCGGCAAGGCGGTGTTCGGCCTGGTCCAGGCCGGCTTCGCCCATCGGATGGGCACGCGGGCGCTGCCCGTGAACGGGAACCGGTCCAGGGAGGCGGCGGTGTCCGAGCACCGCAACCTGGGCGTCGCGTTCTACCGCGCCGGGATGACGGAGGAGGCGGCGCGCGAATTTAGACAGGTCCTGGAGCTGCGGCCGGATGACCCGAGCGCGGGCTTCCACCTGGCGCTGCTCGCGCTCCATCAGGGCAGGGAGCGGGAGGCCGTACGACGCCTGAAGCTGCTGGTGGAGGCATCGGGTGCGAGCTACGCGGCGTTCGTGAACCTGGCGTTCGCGTTGATGCGTCTCGGCCGCCCGGAGGACGCGCTGCTGGCGTTGCACGAGGCGGAGGCGATCCGGCCGGCCACGCCGAGGGTCGCGCTGATGCGCGCGGCCGTGCATCTGAGCGGCGGCGACACGGACGGGGCGACGGAGATGCTCGCCGAGTACCAGCTCCGGCTCCGGCCGGGCGAAACGCCCGCGGCGCCGTTCTACCATTTCGCCGCTCTGGTCGCCAGCCTTGCCGGGCGACTGGACATGGCGCAGACGACGATCGAGGAGGGGCTCTCCACGCACCCTGAGTCCGCGCCGCTCCTGTTGCTCGCCGGGGCGATCGCCGAGCGCCGCGGCGACCTGGATCGCGCCGAACGGTACTACGAGAAGGCGGCGGAGGTCGACTCGAGTCTGCCGCAGGTGCACAAGAACCTGGGCGACATCGCGTACCGTAGGGGCGACCTCGAGCGTGCGGTCGAGTGCTATCGGCGCGCGCTCGAGATCGATCCACGCTTCGGGGATGACATCTACGCGAAGCTCGGCAACCTCTATTACAGGCAGCAGAACCGCGAGGAGGCGCTGCGGTGCTGGCGCGTCGCACTGGAGATCAATCCTGGGAACCAGGTGGTCCGCAACAACCTGGAGGTGATGGCTCATGTGGCCGGATAGACAGCCCTCCAGGTCGACGGCCCTGCCGCTGGCGCACGGGGAGCTCGGCGAGGCGGATGCGCGCGAGCTCCAGGCGCTGAAGAAGCAGGTGGAGGAGGATTCCGGCCTGCGGTGCGACGGCTACAAGGAGAAGTGCCTGCGTCGCAGGATCGCGGTGCGCATGCGTGCGCGGGGCGTCCATCGGTATGCCGACTACGCCGCGCTGCTCCGGTCGGACCCGGCCGAGTACGATCGGCTGCTCGCGACGATCGTGATCAACGTCAGCAAGTTCTTCCGCAACCCGGAAGTGTGGCAGGCGTTGCGCGAGCGGGTCGTACCCAGACTGCTGGAGCTGGATGCGCGGCCGATCAGGATCTGGAGTGCGGGGACGGCGGGCGGTGAGGAGGCCCATTCGGTAGCGATCATGATGCTGGAGGCGCTGGGCGGGGTGGGGGGCGACGCCCTCCGGCTGGACCACATCCGGGTGCTGGGAACGGACATCGATGAGGAGAGCCTGGAGGTGGCCCGCCGCGGAGAATACGGAGACCTCGCGCTCAGCGAGACGCCGCCGGAGATCCGCGCGCGCTGGTTCGACGCCGGCAAGTCGTGGCGGCTCCGGCCGGAGCCCCGCCGGCTGGTCGAGTTCCGGACGCTGGACCTGATGCGTGACCCGTTTCCGCAGGGCCAGCACCTGATCCTTTGCCGCAACGTGATCATCTACTTCGAGCGGGCCGTGCAGGAAGAGCTGTTCTTGCGTTTCCGGGATGCGCTCGCGCCGGGCGGGTACCTTGTGCTGGGGAAGGTGGAGACGATCTTCGGGCCGGCGGCAGCGGCATTCCGGCAGGTCGCCCCACGTGAACGGATCTACCAACTGGCATGATCGGTCCTGCTGCTCTGATGGTGGAGCCCCGCGTGATGGTGCGCGTGGGCGAGGTACGCGTCGCGAAGGCGGGGGCGACCCTGGCGGCGCTCGGGCTGGGGTCGTGTATCGCGATCGTCCTGTATGACCCCGAGGCGAGGATCGCCGGCCTGGCGCATGTGCTGCTGCCAGATCCGAGCTCGGCGCGGAATCCCGGCCCGCCGGGCCGGTTCGCGACCACGGCCGTGCCGCATCTGATCCGCGCGATGGAGGAGCAGGGCGCCGTGCGGACACGGATGTACGGCCGATTGGTCGGTGGCGCGAACATGTTCCCGCACCTCGCGGCGAGCGGCGCGGGCACGCTCGGAATGCGGAACGCGACCGCAGCACGTGCGGCGTTGAAGCTGGCGGGGATCGCGCTCCGCGGTGAGGACGTCGGCGGGGAGCACGGCCGGTCGGTCTATGTCAACGCGGCTGACGGACGGATCCTGGTAAAATCGGTGCATCAGCCCGATGTCAGGCTATGAGCAAGGACGGCCAGGCAAGCGTCCGGCCACCGTGCTGGTCGTCGAAGACAGCGCGCTCATGCGGCGCCTCATCGTCGACGTCATCGAGGAATCCGGTGAATTCCGCGTGGTGGCGGAGGCGCGGACTGGCTACGAGGCGATCAGGCTGGTCCATGAGCGAGATCCCGACCTGATCACGCTCGACCTCGAACTCCCGGACCTCGGCGGCCTCGATACGCTGGGCTACATCATGAGCGAGGCGCCGCGGCCGGTGGTCATCTTGTCCGCGCACAGCGGCGCGGAGAAGACGCTGCGCGCCCTCGACTACGGCGCCGTCGACTTCGTGGTGAAGCCGGGCGGCGACGAGCAGACCCAGGCGGATGCGCTGCGCGTCCGGCTGCTCGAGGCGCTGCGGGCGGCGGCCGTCGCCCAGCTCGCCAACCTCCCCGTGGTCTTGCCCGAGCGCGTGGCGCGGGTCGGGCGGCGCGGGCTCCGGGCGCTTCGCGTCGGCCGGGCGGCGGCCGACGATGCGGCGCCGTACGCCGTCGCGGTGGCGGCGTCGACCGGGGGACCCCGGGCGCTCGCCACGCTCATCTCACGGTTGCCGGAAGGGTTCCCCGCCGCCGTCTTCGTCGTTCAGCACATGCCTCCCCGGTTCACGCGCTCCCTTGCGGAGCGACTGAATGCGGCCAGCGCGCTGCCCGTCGCGGAAGCGACACAGGACGAACCGGCTCGTGCCGGACGCGTCTACATCGCGCCCGGAGGCGTGCACCTGACGCTGGCGAGGAGCAACGGCAGGGTCACGGTGCGGCTCGAGGAAACCGAGCCCGTCTGGGGTGTACGACCTGCGGCGGATGTGCTGTTCGCCGCCGTCGCGCGACACTACGGTCCCCGGAGCTGCGGCGTCGTGCTGACCGGCATGGGCCGGGACGGCACGGAGGGGCTGCGGGCGATCCGCGAGGTTGGTGGGTGGACGATCGCCCAGGACCGCGAGACGTCCGTGATCTACGGCATGCCGCGGTCGGCCGCGCGGTTCGCGCAGGAGGTGTTGCCGATCGACCGGATCGCCGACGCGATCGCGGAGCGCATCGCGAGTCGGCTGGAGGGGCGCGCGTGACGACGGCAGCGGGCGCAGCACAGGTCGTGGTGGTGCGCATCGCGGATGAGAGGTTCGCCGTCGATGCCGCGCTGGTCGAAGAGGTCGTGGACGGGGTCCGCCCCAGGCCGTTGCCCGGGTTGCCGGCGCACAGCCGGGGCGTGCTGGAGCACCGGGGAGAGTGGCTGCCGGCCATCGATCCTGCACCCTTGCTCGAGGTCGAGCGGGACGGCGAGGTGCCGACGGCTGCGCTGATCCTCAGGCGCGGCCCCGTTCGCTTCGCGCTGTCGGTGGATGCCGTGTTGCGCGTCACGGAGCGCCCGCGTGCGATTGCCGGTTCGGCGCCGTTCGCAGAGTGGGATGCCGGCCGAGAGGACGGGGCGCTCCTGCTGGAGGACGAGGATGGCGTCATCACCGTGCTCCGGCCGGACGACCTGTTCCGGGCCGCTGCGCCGGAGGATGTCGGAGAGAGCCGCATGACCGACCGACATGCGCCGGCCGCACCGGTTCCCGTCGTTTCGTTCCGGCTCGGAACGGAAGCGTTCGGCGTGGAGGTGCAGCAAGTCCAGGAGGTGATCGCATACCAGCAGCCGCGGCGGGTGCCACACGCACCGGAGTTCGTCGAGGGCGTCATCGACGTGCGCGGCACGGTCGTGCCGGTGGTCGACCTGCGCAAGCGGCTGCAGCTCCCAGCCACGCCGCCGGATGCGGATACTCGGGTGCTGCTGATCTCCCTCGGGCCCGAGAGTATCGGTCTGATCGTGGATGCGGTGGTGGAGGTGACGCACGTGCAGCCGAGGGACATCGCGGAGCCTCCGTCCATCTTCCGCGGGCTCGCCGCCCGATACCTCGCCGGACTCGCCCGTGTCGGATCCGGGCTCCTCATCATGCTACGCCTGGACTGCATTCTGACGAGCGAGGAACGCCTCGCCCTGCTCGGTGCCGATTTGGACGAAGAGGCCGCCGTGCGCCCGAAGCCGGGCACGGGAGGAAAGCGCGTCAGACGACGCGGCGAGTGACTCCGGCACGAGAAGGGGATCGGGCCGGGCGGCGCTGGAAGGCGGGACGGGCGAGATGGCCAGCGACCCTGCTGGCGACCCTGCTCGCGCTGATCCCGCACGCGGCAACGGCCGGCGCGGCGCAGGGCCCGGAAGCGTACGGGCCGCCGCTCGTTCGCGGACCTCTCGTCGTCCATCACTGGGGGGCACGTCAGCTCGCCGCGTTGCTCCTGGATGCGGTAGAAGCCGCCCCCGGGCTTTCAGCGCTGCCGGCCGACGTACTCACCGACAGCGATCCCATTCACGTCCATCTCGCGCCCGACGAGGCGCGCTTCGATTCGCTCACCGGAGGGCGTGCGCCGGAGTGGGGCGCGGGCATCGCACTCCCCGAGGCGGGGGTGATCGTGTTGCCGGCGTACGCGTCACGGCGCGGCGCGCCGCAGGATCTCGCGCGCACCCTGCGCCACGAGCTGGCGCACATCGCGCTGCACCGCTACCTCGCGCCGGCGAGGATCCCACGCTGGTTCCACGAGGGCTACGCGCGGTGGGCCGCCGGAGAGCTGGATTGGGAAGCGGGCTGGCAGATCCGGATCGCGTTCTTGCTGGGCCGCGCGCCGCCGCTGGACTCTCTCACGCTCGACTGGCCGGCCAACGAAGCGGACGCACGCATCGCGTACCTCCTGTCAGCGAGCACCATCGAATACCTCACGCAGTACGGTGGGGCGCGGGGACTCGCGCTGCTGCTCGAGCGGTGGAAAGAAGAGGGCGCGCTGGAGCCGGCGCTGTGGCGGACGTACGGACTCACGCTTCCGCAGTTCGAGGAGGCGTGGCGCGCACACGTCCGGCGGCGCTACGGCTGGCTCGTGGTTCTCTCCCATTCCGTGGTGTTCTGGGCGTTCGCCGCCGTCGTCCTGATGGTGCTCTTCAGCATCCGGCGCCGGCGCGACCGGGCCCGCATGGCGGTCTTGCGCGCGACGGAGCCGCCCGACGACCCCGCGTACTGGCTCGAGGTGGAGGAGCCCGACGGCGACGGAACCGACGAACCTCGCGATGATGCGGGGTGACGCGCCGACAGGCTGTTCGGTTTGCGCGGCAGACCTCACATCGATTCAGAGCGGCACATCGAGGACCGCGCCGGGCTCGATTCGGTACCACACCTCGCGGACCGCCACCGGCAACGGCTCGGGTAGGTCCCGATCCGCCAGCACGCGGAGTCGCTCATGGGTCAGGTCGATGTCGACCCAACGGCCGCGCCACTGGACGCGAAAGCGGAGGTGGCGCAACGGCTCCGGCGGCTCCGGCGCGAACCGAACACCGTCCCGCCTCAGCTCGACACCCGCATAGCGCTGGAGCACGGTTGCCACGGTGCCGGCCATGGCGCCGAGGTGGATGCCTTCGGGCGTGGTCCCTCGCTGGATGTCATCGACGTCGCTGCGGAGCGCGTCGCGGAACAGCCTGTAGCCCTCCTCGCGGTCGAGCCGATGCATGACGGACGCGATGATCATCTTGCTCAGCGTCGAGCCGTGTGACGTCCGCTCCATGTAGTAGGCGATGGTTCGGCGAACCAGGGATTCGTCGAACGGGTAGCCGAGGCGGCGGAAGATCTCGCGCAGCTCTCTCCCCTCGAGGAGGTAGAACAGCATCATCGCATCCGGCTGCTTCGAGACCTTGTAGCGGTCGGGGGTGTCGCCCTCCGCCTTGAGGATGCGGTCCAGGCGTTCGATGTTGCCGTACCTCGCGCGGTATCCCTCCCAGTCGAACTCCTCGAGTGCCTCGTAGCCCTCGAACTGGCTGAGGATGCCGTCCCCGTGGAAGGGGATGACCATCGCCCGGGTGATGTGGTCCCAACGTTCGAGATCTTCAGCGGTCAGGTCGAGACGCGCCATCAGCTCGGCGCGTCGGGTCTCGCCGACCTCAGCCAGCACATCGAGCGCGCGGAGGAGGCACCAGACGGCCATGACGTTCGTGTAAGCGTTGTTCGCCAACCCGCCTGTCGTGGCGCCCGGGTACTTCTCGTGGTACTCGTCGGGCCCCATGACGCCGGTGATCTCGTAGCGGCCCCGTTCCGCGTTCCAGTCGGCGATGCTCGCCCAGAAGCGGGCGATCTCGAGCACCATCTCCGCGCCGTAGTCGAGCAGGAACTCGCGATCGCCGGTCGCCTCGTAGTAGCGCCAGATATTGTGGACGATGGCGGCGTTGACGTGACGCTGGAGGTGGCTCCAGTCCGGATCCCACCGCCCGGAGAGCGGGTTGAGATGGATCTGCTGCGTCGCTTCGCGTCCGTCGCTTCCGCTCTGCCACGGATACATGGCGCCCAGGTATCCCTCCTGGCGGGCGAGCTCTCGGGCGCTGCCGAGCCGGTGGTAGCGGTAGAGCAGGAGCGAGCGCGTGATCGCGGGTGTCCGAAGGCTGTAGAACGGGAGGATGAAGAGCTCATCCCAGAAGACGTGGCCGCGGTACGCCTCACCGTGCAGCCCGCGTACGGGAGCTCCGACATCCAGCCCGACGGTGTTGGGCGAGATCGTCTGGAGGAGATGCAGGATGTGGAGGCGCAGAATGAGCTGCACGCGGGTTGGGCCGTCTTGCGACGCGCGCTCGTCGATCTCGATGTCGTAGCGGCGCCAGAGCGCATGCCATGCGAGCCGGTGCGCGGCGAAGAGATCCTCGAAGCCCGGCGCGGCCCCGATCTGCATCCGCGCCTCCGCGCCGGGCTCGCTGATGCCCCGGTCCCGCGATGAGTAGAGCGCGATGACCTTCTCCACCCGCAGCGTCTGGCCGCGGATGGCTTCCACGCGCAGCTCCTCGCCAACGCGGGCCGGGCGGGGCTCGCTGAGCCGGCGTTCGGGCTCGACCCGCTCCGCGCCACGGTAAAGGCGCGTGCGGGCCGCCTCGGCCACCTGGATGCGGGACTGGGTGGTCTGGACGAGGAGGTAGACGCCTTCGGGGGCGACGGCGCCGGTGGCCAGCACCTCGAGGTGGCGGTTCGCGAGCTGGCGGTAGCGCGCGACGCCAGCGTTGACGACCGAACCATCCAGCTCGGAGCGGATGTGCAGCGTGCCGCTCCAGTTCTCGGGGGTGATGCGGTAGTCGATCGCGGCGAGGTTGGGCGCGGCCATGCTGACGATGCGGCGGGTCGCGACCGCCGTCACGCGCCCCTTCGCGTCCCGGACTCGGAAGCGCCGCAGGAGCACCGCGTCGCGGAGGTGCAGCTCCTGGCGATAGGAGAGGATCTCGACGCGGGCGAGGTCGAGCCAATCGCCATCGTCCGGCCGGAACGAGAGCGGCAACCAGTTCGGCAGGTTGACCAGGTCTTCGTTGACGACCGTACGGCCGGCCACCTCGCTGGCGAGGCGGTTGTAGCCGCCGGCCATGTAGGTGCCTGGGTAGTGGACGCCGTCGGCGTCCGCTTCCTCCGCCGCGCCTCGTGTGACGAAGATGCCGTTCCCGAGCGCGCACAGCGCTTCGCGCAGGCCTTCCTGTTCCGGGTCGAAGCCGTCGTACGCCAGCACCCACGGGTCGAGCGCCCCGGCCGGGACAGCGGTCGGCGCGGGGCCGGCCCGGCTCACCGCTCGCTCCCCCCGCGCAGCGCGGCGATGCGCTCGAGCAGCTCACGGACCTCGTGGACGTCCTGGAGCGAGTAGCGCGCGGCGGTGGGCCGCGGGATCTCCGCGACGAGGATGCCGATGCCACGGTCCACGAGGACGCGGAATGCATCCTCGTCCGTCACGTCGTCGCCAATGTACAGCGGGACGACGTCCGGTCCGTCGAGCCCGAGCGCTTCGAGCAGCCAGAGGACGGCGCGGCCTTTGTCCCACTCGACGGCGGGCCGTAGCTCGAGCACCTTCTTGCCCGCGCCCTTTCTCAGCTCCGGCCGGTGCGCGAGGACGTCATCGACAATGCGCTCGATCTCCGGCACCCGCGCCTCGTCGACCATGCGGTAGTGCACCGACACCGCGTACTTCTTGTGCTCCACGAGGACGCCGGGGATGTCTTCCGTGCGGCGGCGCAGCTCGTCGGCCGCTGCGGCGATGACGGGCACGGCATTGCTGGCGACCTCGAGCCGAACGCCGCTGGCTGCCGGGCCTGCGATGTCGAACCCATGGCTGCCGGCGTAGTTGATGCCGTCGAGGCCGACGAAGCGCGCCACGTTCTCGCGGTCGCGCCCGCTGATCACGGTCGTCGGCCAGGCGGCGGCCACGCGCCGCAGGGTGTCGCGCATGTCATCGCCGAGGGTGGCCAGGTCGGGGCGCTCGACGATCGGCGTGAGCGTTCCGTCGTAGTCGAGGAACAGTGCAAGGCGGCGGCCGCGCAGCCTGGCGGCGAGCTCGGCCCAGTGGGCGATGGCGTTGGGGCGGGCAGCGCGACGGTGCGCGAACCACGCCTCGATGCGGTCCACGGACAGCTCGCGGAGGCTGCAGACGACCCAGTCAGCGCCGTGCTCGCGCAGCGCGGTCGCCTGGTCGCCGCGGTCCACACCGAGCACGAGCCCGAAGCCGCCCGCTCGGCCCGCCTCGACGCCGGATACCGCGTCTTCGACGACGACGGCGCGGCCCGGGTCGCGCACGCCGAGCCGCTCGAGGCAGGCCAGGAAGATGTCGGGCGCCGGTTTGCCACGCAGACCGAGTTCTTCGCTCACAACGCCGTCCACGCGCGCCTCGAACAACTCCGCGAGGCCCGCCTTCGCGAGGATCAACGCCGTGTTCTTGCTGGACGATGCGACGCCGACGCGCACGCCGTGGTCTCGGAGCTCGCGGATCAGGCGGACCGCGTCGTCGTCCACGTCCACGCCTCGCTCTTCGAGCAGATCGCGGAAGATGCGGTCCTTGCGGCGGCCGAGGCCGGCGACGGTCTCCGCGTTCGGCGGATCGGACGGCGTGCCTTCGGGCAACGTGATGCCACGCGAGGCGAGGAACGTGCGGACGCCGTCCAGCCGCGGGCGGCCGTCCACGTAGGCGAGGTAGTCCGCATCGGTGAAAGGCTGGAACGGCTCGCCGGCGGCCTCGGCGCGCGAGCGCAGGAACTCGTCGAAGAGCTGCTTCCACGCCTCGGCGTGGAGGCGCGCCGTGAACGTCACGACGCCGTCGAGGTCGAAGATCGCGGCTTGAGGTGCCTGCCGCATCTGGCCTCCTCGGAATCGGTGTACGGCGCCCTCACCGGGACGGCCCCGAAAGATGGGGGGCGACGGTGCGCGGCGTCACCCCCACGGACGGTCGACCTGGTCGAGCGTAGCGTCTTCTTCGGGCGCGGAGAGCTGGTCGAGAAGACGGGGGACGACCTCGTGCTCCCCGTCGCCGCGCCGGAGGATGAGGTCTTCCGCATCGGCAAGCTCCAGGCGGGGTACGTGCGGCAGGTCGGGCCGTTCGGAAGCCTCCTGGCAGGACTCGGAGCCATCCTCTCCCTGAGCCCCCCCGAGGAGGACCTCGAGCGCTTCCACGGCGGGAGTGCCGCACTGGGTTTCGCGTTGTCCGGCAGCGTCAGGCCCGCGCGGCCGGACATGTGCGCGCTGCCGGAGCCAGTGGCGGCGCCGCCCCCTTCACGACGCGGAGCCGGAGCCGCATGCGCGCGATCACCGGCCGGAGCCCCGCGCCCCCTCGAGAATCAGCTTCTGCTCTGCCGCGGCGATGTGGCGCCGTGTCGCCTCGACCGCATCAGGGTTGACCGAGATCGCGTCGATTCCCCAGCGCACCAGGATCTCCGCGTACTCGGGGTATACGGAGGGCGCCTGGCCGCAGATGGAGCTCGCGATGCCCAGCTCCTTGCAGCGGCGGATGATCGTATGAATGGCGTCCAGCACAGCGGGATCACGTTCATCGTATAACGGGGCGAGGACCTCGCTGTCCCGGTCGACGCCGAGCACGAGCTGGGTCAGGTCGTTGGAGCCGATCGAGACGCCGCGCACGCCGAGGCGAGCGTACTCCTCGATCCAGTAGATGACGGAGGGGACCTCGGCCATGACCCAGACCTCGAGGCCGCGGTCCAGCCCTGCTGCATCGATCTGCCGCTTCACCGCGCGGCACTCCCAGCCCGTCCTCACGAATGGGATCATGAGGTGGAGGTTGTCGAACTGCTCCCGGACACGGGCGAGTGCGCGCAACTCGAGGGCGAAGAGGTCCGGCTCGCGCGTGTAGCGGTACGCGCCGCGGTAGCCGATCATCGGATTTTCCTCGGCCGGCTCGTAGCGCTCGCCGCCCTCGAGTCCGCGGAACTCGTTCGAGCGGAAGTCCATCGCGCGGTACAGCACCGGTCGCGGGCGGAATGCCCTGGCGAAGGTGGTGAGGTTGTCGACCATGCGCTCCACAAACTCCTCACCGCGGCCTTCCTCGATCAGCCGGCGCGGATGGCGGTTCTCGAGCGCTGAAAGGATCATGAATTCCGCGCGCAGCAGCCCCACGCCATCGACCGGCATCCGCGCGACCTCCTCCGCGCGCTCCGGCTCGCCGAGGTTCACCTCCAGGCGAGTCGCCGTCACAGGTGCGGTGGCGATGGCGGGAACTGCGGGAGCCGGCGCCGCGGTCTGCCGCTCTGCCGCCCGGCGTGCGCCGGCGGTGACCACGCCCTCGCGGGCGTCCACCGTCACCGTCATGCCATCGCGGAGCGTGCGCGTGGCGTCCCGCGCGCCGACGATGCAGGGGAGGCCCAGCTCGCGTGAGACGATGGCCGCGTGCGAGGTCATGCCGCCGGCGTCCGTGATGATCGCGGCGGCTCGGCGCATGATCGGAACCCAGTCCGGCGCGGTGCGGGTGGTCACGAGGACCTCTCCCTCGGCCAGCTTGCCGCCCTCCTGCGGCGAGGCGAGGACGCGCACGACGCCGGAGGCGGTCCCGGGGCTGGCGCCGAGCCCGCGGACCAGGACCCGGCCCGCGCCCTCCTTTTCTTCGGCTGCCGGCGCAGCGGCCGCTGGCGCGTTCGCGCGTTCCGCGAGCGTGGTCACGGGGCGCGTCTGCACGAAGTAGATCGTCCCGCCTTCGATCGCCCACTCCGCGTCCTGCGGCGCGCCGTAGTGCTCCTCGTCCTTGATGCCCAGCTCGGCGAGCGCACGGATCTCGGCGTCGTTCAGGACCAGGGCGGATGCCTTCTCTTCGGCGAGGTCGACGCGGACGTTCTCACCCGCTTCTTCGTCCCGCACCAGCATGAAATCCTTGTGGCCGGGCGTTCTTTCGACGACGTCCAGGCTCTTCTTGTCCACGGCGTAGTGGTCCGGCGCGACCTGCCCGCCCACCACCACCTCGCCCAGTCCCCAGGCGGCCTCGATGACCAGCACGTCCGGGTCGTTGCTGGCCGGGTCGACGGTGAACAGCACGCCGGACTTCTCCGCGTTCACCATCTTCTGCACGATCA
>ERZ777003.4106-NODE-4106-length-12796-cov-3.977396_pt1 | contig 12796 bp, 11 predicted proteins | sample MGYA00374956_ERZ777003 | MGnify/ENA primary metagenome ERZ777003 (study PRJEB29302, sample SAMN06268252) | bioreactor metagenome | isolation source: Joint BioEnergy Institute, California, USA | place: USA:Joint BioEnergy Institute, California, USA | collected... | reverse complement strand
CCATGATTCAAAGAGTTCCGGAGTGCGATCCGTGCGCGTGTTATGCACCGGCAAAGGCTCATCGTGTGCTCGATGTCTTATCCTCGACCTCAGATATCACCTCACAAAGGAGAGCGCATCATGTTCATCACATCCACCCATCGTTTGCATCGCTTCCTTTCAGCCGCCGCAGTCATTGCCCTGTGTACTGCGACCAGTCAGGCGGAAATCATTGCTCTTTTCACCATCAACGATATCGGTACCCACAACAACGGCACCACGCTGTCGACCAAGGGCAGCGGTACCCTGACATTCGTTGAAGACGGTGGCTCGCTGATTGATCAGGATGGTCAGGTTGGCATCGATTTCATTGATGCCGATGGTACAAATCATCCCGGGGGTACTCCCGGTGGATCTGCGGCGTGGACGGTTGGTGTCCTGAATGGGTCGCTTATCTCCGAGGATTACTGGCTGCTGACAGTTAGCACATCGGGCTATCAGAATGTCGTCCTTCGATTCGATTATCGCATCACCAATGTCAGTGCCCAGCAGATCGGCCCCAGCACGTTGACACTGGAATACGCTGTCAATGGTGGCGGCTTCAATCCGTTAACGACACTCTCGTTGATGCAGATCAACAACTGGGTTGAGGCATCGTATGACCTGTCCGCGCTTGGCCTGGACAATACGAACCAGATCCAGATCCGCGGGACATGGTCCAATGACGGCGTAGGTACCATGAGCGCGCGCCTGGACAATGTGCAGGTTACGGCCAATCTGATTCCCGAGCCTTCATCCATCGCGATTCTCTCGTTGAGTGCCACGCTTCTGGCTCGCCGTCGACACCGGTTCTGAATCTAAACCACCGGAGTGAAAAACCTGCTCCGATGATGGTTGCGTTGCGCACGTTGGGTGCACGCCGCAACACCTCATGGTGAACGTAACGAACGAAGAAAGTTGCCATCGCTGCCCAAGGGAAAGGAATGGCCATGTCTTCCGTGCTGCCGTGGGGTCGTCGAAGTGCGTTTACGCTGATCGAGCTGCTCGTGGTAATTTCGATCATCGTGCTGCTGATTGCGTTGCTGTTGCCCGCCCTGACCCAGGCACGCGTCGTGGCACAGCGCGCCATGTGTGCATCGAATCAGCGACAGATCGCAGCTGCGGCGCTCGTCTTCGCGCAGGATGAGAACGGGCTGCTCCCGTGGTGGCAGAGTCCTGATGCGGATGTGGATCATGTCGTGACGCGATGGTTCTTCCGTGAGGATGATGGCTGGCACAACCTGGGCATGCTTTACGATCGACGTATGATTGTGGATGGTCGCATGTACTACTGCCCCAGCCAAACCTTTCCGGGTTTCACGTTCGAAAACTACACGCCCTGGCCCAAGCAGAACGGGTACTTCGGCGATACATGGGGGCGCGGCGGCGTTCGCGCGGCGTATGTCTTCAATCCACGACTGAGCAACGAACCAACAGTTTCGCCACGTGCTTATCCTTCCGTGGATGAGCTTCCGCCCAATCGCATCCTCGCCATGGACGTCATCGAAACGCTTGAGGCACTGGCCCACGACGATGCTGTGAATCTCACACTCGGGGATGGTTCCGTGAACTGGCGCACGTTCACGGCATAAAAGCCCTATGTGCCCACCAGTTGGGATGCCTGGGTAATGGCTCTTTACTTCCGCACGCTCGATCATCTGGAGGGCCTTCGATAAATCAATCATTGCTCGGTTGGGCGTTTGGGAGGTAGTCATGTTGAGAACGATGCTGATGGTGGCGATAGCGATGACGGTGGTCGTCGGCGTCGCGGTGCTGGCGCGCGATACCGCGTCTCACGATCCTCGCCTCATGTTGCAGGGCCAGTGGGTACCATCGCGTGTTCACGACATCGATTTCGCCAGGCTGCCGCAAATCCGGTCGCAGCACGTCGTAGTCAGCGACGTTCGCGCGACGGAAGGCGTAAACCAGCACAATTGTCTGATCCATTACGGTTGCCGGTATTGGTTGATGTGGAGTGATGGTCCGGGCGTGGAGGACCAGGTGGGGCAGCGTGTCAAGTACGCCACGAGTGCTGATGGGTTGACGTGGAGCGAGCCGCAGTATCTCACACCCGTGCCGCCCAACTCCGGTCCTGATTCACCACATTACGGCAAGCGAACCGATGCCGGATTCCGTTACATCGCACGCGGCTTCTGGGAGCGCGCGGGCGAACTGCTGGCACTGGTATCGCTCGATGAAGCAGCAGGATTCTTCGGCAAAAGCCTGGAGTTGCGCGCGTTCCGCTGGGATGCCAAAACCGAACAGTGGATCGATCATGGTGTTGTCTTCGGCGATACGATTAACAACTTTCCTCCGAAACAACTGCCGACCGGCGAATGGATGATGTCGCGGCGAACGCACGATTACGCACGACGCGGTGTGCATTTCCTCGTGGGCGGCGTTGAGGCGCTGGATGCCTGGGAATCCATTCCCGTGCATGGCTCATCCACCGAACTGAGCGCCGAGGAGCCATTCTGGTGGATCCTTCCCGATGGCAGGCTCGCGGCGATGTTCCGAGACAACCGGGGCAGCGGATACATCTATCGGTCGATCTCCGAAGATAACGGCCGCACATGGAGCGTCCCTGTGCAGACGAACTTTCCGGATGCACGCTCCAAATTTCACGGGTTGCGATTGAGCGATGGACGCTACGTACTCGTATCCAACCCGAACCCACGCAGGCGCGACCCGCTGGCGTTGTCGATCAGTGACGATGGTCTGGTCTTCACGCAGATGGGCGTGCTGGTCAGTGGCCGCCATGTCGACTATCCGCACGTCATCGAACACGACGGCCATCTGTTGGTCGCATTTGCTGGGAGAAAGCAAAGCATTGAGGTTCTGAAGATTAATCTGGCCGACCTGCGGCGATTACAATGAGGCCAACGTCCTGCGGGGGGATTCGCGGACACTGCGGTACAGCCAACACTCGGCCACGCATTTCGGATCGTTCCACCCATGGATGCAACCATCCGACTTCCTGACGCCGTGGTGATCGTCGTTTATCTCGTGGCCATGGCATGGCTCGGTGTCCACTTCGCCCGGCGGAATGAAACGACGGAGGAGTATTTCGTCGGCAAACGTGCTTTTCCCGGCTGGGTCATTGGAATGTCGATGCTGGGAACCATCGTCAGTTCCGTCACTTTTCTTGCGCTACCGGCGGCGGCCTTCGTTCTGGACTGGCGACAGCTCTCGGTCAATCTTGTGCTGCCCATCATCGCCGTTGTTGCCGTGGTTTTGTTCATTCCCTTTTTCCGACGCGCGGGCCTTACGTCCGCTTTCGAATACCTGGGTGACAGGTTCGGCACAGTGCCGCGACTCTATGGCACGCTCAGCTTTGTCATGCTTCAGCTCATTCGCATGGCACAGATTCTCTTCCTTGTCGCGATCCCCATCCACTTCCTCACCGGGTTTCCCATCACGTTGGTGATTGTGATGACCTCGGTCGTCATCGCGTTCTACACGATCGCCGGAGGTATTGAGGCGGTTGTGTGGACTGATGTGGTTCAGGCGCTCATCCTGATCGGTGGAGGCATCTTTTGCGTTGCGTGGATTGCTCTCAGTCTGCCCGGCGGGATCAGCGAGGTTATTCAGCAGGGCAATGCCCACAACAAGTTCAGCCTGGGCAGCTTCGACTGGAATCTGCACGAACGGACGTTCTGGACCGTCATCATTCTGGGAATGGTGAACTGGCTGGGAATTTATGCTGGTGATCAGAACATGGTTCAGCGTTATGCGGCTGCAAGCTCGATCGGCGAGGCACGCAAGGCGACGCTGATGTTCTCCGCCATCGCGCTTCCCATGTGGACGATGTTTTTCTTCGTCGGAACGTGCCTTTTTGTCTATTACCGGGTGTTTGAGGATCCGGTGGTCAGTCAGTTGGAACCCGATCATGTGCTGCCATACTTCGTGCTGACGAAAATGCCTGCAGGTGTCGCGGGCCTGATTGTAGCTGCGGTTCTGGCTGCTGCGATGAGTTCGCTTGATTCTGGGATCAACGCGATTTCCACGGTTGTCGTCGTCGACCTGATGAAGCCGTTTCTGGCGCGTGAGCGCAGCGACCGTTACTACCTGCGTACCGCCCGGCTGATCGCTGCGACTGTGACGGTGCTGGTCACGATCGGGGCGTTGATGTTCAGCGGACTTGAAAAGGAGAGCATGAACGATGCGAGTCTGATCGTCACCAGCGTATTCGGCGGGTGCCTGACGGGACTTTTCATGATCGGTTTTTTCACGCGGCGCGTCGATGGCGTCTCCGCGACAATCGCGATGTCGTTGGCAATCGCCTTCAACATCTACCTTGGGATGGGATTGATGAAGCTCCTGCCTTCGGAACTTACGCTCGGTGTTCACAGTTACTGGGTGGGCACACTGGTCAACCTGACGTTCATTGTCGTGGCGTATCTGATCAGTCTGGTTCGCAATGTGCCGCCTCGTGATCTGGAGGGGCTGACCGTCTGGACGATGCCCCGACGGACTCAGGGCGCACCGGTCGGTACGGTCCAGCCCGCACAGCTTACCGCCTGATCTCCGACACAACGGCGAGAACGATTCCGAGGATTTTCGTGAGGGATACAACGATTGAATGACAAAATGCGTTTTGAAGTGGTCGTGATTGGCGGTACGCCCGGCGGGATAGCCGCGGCGCTGTCGGCTGCCCGATTGGGTCATCATGTTGCGCTTGCCGAGCGGCTGCCGGTGATCGGAGGCATGCTCACCAACGGTATCGGAAAGTCGGACATCGTCACGCGCGATGCCATTCGCGGCATCTTCCGTGAATTCATCGGTCGGGTGTATCAGTACTACGTGGAAACGTACGGCCGCGATGCTCAACAGGTTCGGCAGTGCCGTGATGGATACTACTACGAACCCAGCGTAGCACAGCGCATCATCGATGAAATGATTGCGCAGGAGCCTCGCATCGTTGTGTTTCGCAGGCATCGGCTGGACGATGTGCTGACGGATCAGAACGTCGTCAAGGCAGTGCGGGTGCGTAATCTGCATACGGGTGAGTGTGTGTGGCTGGAAGGCGAGGTGTTCGTCGATGCGACGTATGAGGGCGACCTTTTCGCGCGTGCGGGGGCGGCGTTTCGTATGGGACGGGAATCGCGCGCTCAGTTCAACGAGCCGCACGCCGGGGTGATCTACATGGATTACGACACGCACGAGCTGCTGCCCGGTTCGACCGGCGAGGGCGATGACAGGCTGCCCGCGTACACGTATCGCCTGTGTCTCACGGATGATCCCGCCAATCGCGTGGCGATTGAATGCCCCGAGGATTATGACCGGGACGTTTATCTGGGCTACCTTGAAGACCTGCGGGCAGGCCGCCTTGGTTCGCCCAAAACCATCCGCGACGGGCATGGTTACTACCCCGAACATTTCGACACACTGCTGCGAGCGCTCTCGGTCACGGCACTGCCGAATCGCAAGTACGATGTCAACATCAATCCGCGGCCACTGGCATTTCCGTTTCCCGAGGAAAACAGAGGGTACGTCGACGGTGACTGGGAGACGCGCGAGCGTATCGAGCGACGTCATCGCAACCTGACGCTTGGGCTCCTTTATTTCATTCAGAACGATGAGTCGGTACCGTCGGAGCATCGGCGTATGGCGCGGGAGTATGGATTGCCACGCGACGAGTTTGTCGAAAACGGCCACTTCCCCTGGCAGCTTTATGTCCGTGAAGCGAGGCGGCTGTGCGGTCTGTACACACTGACCGAACATGACATCGCTCAGTCGAAAGGCGGCCGACCTCCTGTGCAGTGCGACAGCATCGCCTGTGGTGAGTTTCCGATCGACAGCTTTCCCGTGTGCAAGCGCAGTGATGTGTCCGATCGGGTGCTGGAAGGTTACATCTGCGTGTTCGAGGAGGCGACGGGGGTTTATCAGATCCCGTTTGGAATCATGGTGCCCGAGGAAGTGCGCGGGTTGGTGGTACCGGTGGCGGCATCGACGACGCATGTGGCCTACTCGAGTATTCGCATGGAGCCGACGTGGATGGCGATGGGACAGGCGGCGGGGGTGGCGGCGCATCTGGCGATCTGTGAAGGCCAGGATGTACGCGATGTTTCGATCAGGCAGATTCAACGGATACTCCTGAGACATGACCAGGTCATCACCTATTTCCGCGACATTGCGCCGCACCATGGATCGAATCATGCGATGCAGTTTCTAGGGACGTGCGGTTTCTTTGCGGCCTATGAGGCACGATGCGACGACGTATTAACGTTCCGTGAAGCCTCTGACTGGATGGCGCGGGTTATGGCGTTTGTCGAACCATCATGGATCGGGGCGTCAATGCCGACCAGACCATGGGATGTCGTTGCTCAGAGCGCGACTACCAACAATGCTCCAATGCCGCGCGAAGTGTTTGCAACATGGCTGCTGGTTCTGGGCGAACTGGTCGACCTGTGGGATCGCACCGACATCGGCACCGCCGCGGGCGAACATCTGGCTTCCTTCGGACTGCTTGGCCCGGCACACCAGGCTGGCTCGATCAAACGCGGTGAGGCGTGTGTTGCGTTTTTTCGGCTGCTCGAACGCATCGGGTATTGAGCCGGAGTGTAACGGTGGTATGTACTGCTATAGCGTGGTCCGGGGCCGTTATGCCGCGCCGAAGCAATAGCAGCGTTGCGCTGCTCGCGAGCAGCCCGGTTGCGGAGAATGACGGTGATGGTGCCGGTGGTAAAGGTTTGCGGTCGACCAGTTCAACTCATCCTTCAGTTCGGGCAGCTCGATGGCGATGGATGCCTTTGCGGTTGTCAGTTGTTCGCTGCGGTGGACTTATGAATGTAGTGGTTCGTCGGCCGGCGGAAGTGGCGCAGGTCGAGGTTTCGGAAGTATTCGATCGTCTTGGCCAGACCTTCGCGCAGCGGAACCTTTGGCTCCCAGCCAAGCTTCTCTTTGGCCAGCGTGATGTCGGGCTGACGCTGTGTGGGATCATCCGAAGGCAGTGGCAGGAAGATGAGCTTGCTGCGCGAGCCGGTCATCTCGATGACCAGTTCGGCCAGTTCCCTGATCGTGAACTCGTGCGGGTTGCCAAGATTGACCGGGCCGATGAAGGAATCAGGCCCGTTCATCATTGCGATCATGCCTTCGATCAGGTCGTCGACGTAGCAGAAGGAACGCGTCTGGGAGCCATCGCCATAGATGGTGATGTCCTGTCCATTGAGGGCCTGAAAGATGAAGTTGCTGACCACTCGGCCGTCATAGGGGTGCATGCGCGGGCCGTAGGTGTTGAAGATGCGGATGACGCGGATGTTAACGCCGTTGGCGCGGTGGTAGTCGAAAAAGAGCGTCTCGGCTGCGCGTTTGCCTTCGTCATAGCAGGCACGGACACCGATGGGGTTGACGTTGCCGCGGTAGGACTCCGGCTGCGGATGCACATCCGGGTCGCCGTACACCTCGCTGGTGGAGGCCTGCAGCACCTTGGCACGATTGCGCTTGGCCATACCCAGTACGTTGATCGTGCCCAGCACCGACACCTTCATCGTCTTGATGGGGTTGTATTGATAGTGCACCGGTGAGGCGGGGCAGGCCAGGTTGTAAATCTGATCCACTTCCAGCCAGATCGGATGCGTCACATCGTGGCGAATCAACTCAAAGTTCGGCTTGTCGAGCAGGTGGCGAATGTTGATCTTCTGACTGGTGAAGAAGTTGTCCAGGCAGATGACATCGTGGCCCTGTTCGACCAGACGATCGCAGAGGTGGGAGCCGAGGAACCCGGCGCCGCCGGTGACGAGAATACGTTGGAGCTTCATGTTCGCGTTGATGGATACGTAGGGGTTGGTTGGTGGATGGATATTGTGTGTCAGTCACCGTGCCGTGTGACAGGTCAGCCGCTAATGGGGAAGTCGGCAGGCGGTTTCTCCTGGCCGGTGATCTGGCCTTCCGTCGTCAGGGCGCCGTGATCAGTCGTCTTTTCCCCCGGCGTGCGACGATTGGTCATCTCCTGTGAACCTTCCGTCGGCAGATGCCCCGGTGGAAGCACCGAAGCAGCATCGTCCGCCTGCGATTCGCCTTGCTCGGGCGTGGTCGGCTCGGCGGGGATCCACTCGAATCGCGCGCCCCGCAATACATCGAAGCTGACCAGTTGGCCGGGACGAAACTGATCGGCACGCTGGTTGGCGGTCAGCTCGCAGATGAATGGGCAGGGGCCGTTCACGGTGATCGTGTTGGCCTGCGGGTCGACTTCGAGGATACGGCCCTGCAGGCGGCGAGGCCGACCGTAGACCGGCTCCACGTACCGCCCGCCCGTCCCGACGACATCAACCCGCCGTGCCTGGGCATGGATGCGACCGGCGATTGGTTCGTTCCGTGGCAGGTCGATCGGCTGATCGACCACCAGGTGAAGCAGGTAGTCGGTGCCGGGCAGGGCCAGGACGATGCGGTCCGGGTGACTTTCGGCGAGTCGGCCGTGAACGATCGAGCGATCCTGAAGCGTTGCGGGCATGGGGGTCTGATTCCGTTCAAAGGTGCGGTTCGCCGGCCCGGGGCCGACGGCGAAGGCGATCGTGCAACACGCCTCCGGGAACACCACGGGCATTCTAGCGAAAGAGCGGCGACAGGGCCGGGAAAGGGGCGGGAGGGCAGCCCCGGGCGAACGAAACAGGGGTTAGCCGCACGGGCGGGGTGCGGGCGACACCCAAATATTATGCGAACAAATGGGCGGGTCAAATGCTTGGAACATTTTTTTTTTCGAAGCGGGGTGAAACCAGTGGCGGCGTGAAGACACAAGCGGGCTGGGTTCAGCCCGGGGGCGGAAAAGGAATTCGTCGCAGGCTGCATAAATTGATCCTGCTGCTGCGTGAGGAAGGTGAACAGGCCCGCGTTGTGGGGCAGGGCCTGTTCTTCATACGTCCCCGGCGATGCGGTTTTGGCTGTGGGGCGAGCCGGCGGGGTGGATGATCCGACGACGTTCTTTTCCGGGGGACGCCGTCGGCTTGTCCTGATATTGTGACAGTCTGGAAATAGGGGACCGGGGCGGTGGTTGTGGTATAATCGCAGATTACCCTTTCGGATCTTTCATCTGACTGCTTTCAGGCGAGGTAGAACATGCGACAGGTGATCCTCGGCGTGCTGACGTTGGTTCTGGCGGCGGGCGCTGCGCTGGCGGATGAGGAGGCGGCACGCAAAACACTTGAAGGCAAGGGGTTGGTGCTGCAAGGCAACACCGCCCTGCTGCCCATCGAGGCGGACCTTTCCAAGCATCAGGCGACGCTCAACCGGGTGAAACGCGACTTCCGCAAGGCTGAGACCGACTATCGCGCGATGGAACGCCGACTCAGCCAGGTCAAGGCGTATATCTCCGACCGGCAGTACCGCCTGGAAGAACTCAAGGGCGAGACGCGCAAAGCCCAGACGGTCGAGAGCTACAACAAGCTGGTCGAGGAGATCAATGCGCTGGAGCGGGAACTGCAGCAGGTCACCGCGGAACGTGAAAAGCGCGAACGCGACAACCAGACCAGCTATGACAAGGCCCAGGCGGAGTACGTCACCACGCTGCTGAAGATCGCCGAGGAGATCGAGGCAGCGGCGAAGAAGTATGACGAGTTGAACCAGGATGAGGAGGTGCGGAAGGCTCTGGAGGCGATGAGCGTGGAAAACCGCCGCTTCATCATCGGGCCGACCAACGCCTTTGAAAGCGCCCGGCGAATGCTGGCCCGTGAGACAGCGGACATCGAATCGGGCGTCATCAAGCTTCAACGCGAAAATGACACGTTCCTGATCGACGTGCGCATCAACGAGAAGCCGACACGGCAGATGGTGCTGGACACTGGCGCCAGTTCGATCTCGCTGCCGTTCACGATGGCGCAGGAGCTGGGCATCACGGTGGAGGATGCTGATCCGAAGGTGAACGTGGTGCTGGCGGACGGGCGTCAGGTCATGGCGGCGCTCAAGACGCTCGAATCAGTGCAGGTGGGCCAGTTCATCGTGCGTAACGTCGAATGCCTGGTGTTGCCGGAGGAACTGATCGCGGCCCCGGCGCTGCTGGGCAACAGCTTCCTGAAACACTTCCAGTTCCGCCTCGATCCGGAAGCGGGCGAACTGCGGATGACGAGGCTGAATCCGGAGGATGAGAAGCCCGCCGCCCGACCCGCTGCGGGAGCGCGGCAGCGGTGATGCCCGGGTAGGGGGCGTACGCAGGGGGAAAGTGTGAAACGGTGAGCGCGAAGAGTTAAGCCTGTGGGTGCGGAATGACCGCGCGGCACCAGATCGCGGTTTCTTTGCGATATCACGCGAACTTGCTGTGTCACTTCGTCAGATTGCCCGGTTCCCCCTTCCCGTTCACGATTACCGTTTGAGCTTGATCGAAAACGAGTAGTGCTCGGGGCGATAGACCGCGCGGACGAATTCAATGGGGACGTCCCCGGTGCTGTAGGTCAGGCGCTCCATCACCAGCACGGTTGCGCCGGGGCGAATGCGGAGCTGTGACGCTTCTTCGCGGGTGGCGGTGCGTGCGCTGATCGTCTGCTCCGCCCATTCGATGGGAATGCGGTGGTATTCTTCGAGAATGCGGTAGAGCGATCCCTCGAACGCCTCGTCGGGATTGAGGCCCAGCCGTGAGGGCAGCTCCGACTGCAGGAGGACGACGGGGAAGACCTCGCTGGTGCCACGCAGACGGCGGATCTGGAGCGTGGTTTCACCGGGTTCGAGCCGGAGCTTCTCGGCGACGATTTTTTCAGGCTTGTGCACCTTGCTGGACAGGAGCACGGTGCTCACCTTCAGCCCCTTGGACTCCATCTCCTCGGTGTAGCTCTTGAGTCGGCCCAGATCCTCGGTGATGTTGACACGGACAATACGGGTGCCGATGGCACGTTTGCGTTCGATGAGCCCCTTGTCGGCGAGCTGGTCGGTGGTCTTTTTGACCGTAGCGCGGCTGACGCCGAAGATCTTCATCAGGTCGATTTCGCGCGGCAGCTTTCGGCCGATCGCTCGCTCCCGCTGGATGCGCTCCAGAATGACCTGTTCCATCTGGTGATAGAGCGGGACCGGCGAGTTGGGATCGAGAGAGAATCGCTCGTGCTCAGCAAACAGTGCTGGTTCCTCGGTGTTCTGCATCGCCAAATCATGCTCCCTGACACGCTCACGGTATGGAAATCACGGTTGCGGCACGGGTTGTCACGTGTTCTAAAGTGCGCGAAAACGTTTGTCCTGTCAAAAGATTTTTATGTCTGAAGCCCCTTGTCCGCGCCGCTGGACGCCCATGTAGGTGCCTTCGTCCGCGATTGCGGGTTTTCATTCTCTTGCGTATATCGACTGCTGCACGAATGGCCGTTGGTCGTGGCGACATTGAACGCGAGGGTTTCCCCAAGCGTATCTTCATCCGCAGCGGCCAGGTTGTAATTGAATGATGAGGATTCTTGTCACACCCCGATCGATTACCGCCGCGGGTGGGCACCCGGCACTCGAAGCGCTGCAGCAGGCAAGCTTCGAGGTGGTATTGTGCGGCGATGGGAAGCAGCCGACCGAGGCGCAGCTCATCGCTGCGCTTCCCGGCTGTGTCGGGTATCTTGCGGGTGTGGAACCGGTGACTGCGGCGGTGCTTGAAGCGGCTGATGCGCTGAAGGTGATCGCACGCAACGGTGTCGGGGTCGACAATGTTGATCTGCAGGCCGCCGCTCAGCGTGGCATCGTGGTCAAGCCCGCGATCGGGGCCAATGCGCAGGGCGTAGCTGAACTGGCGATCGCAGCTATGTTCAATCTCGCGCGTGCGATTCCATCCAGCGACCGCGCCATCAAGACCGGCGGATGGAAGCGGACGCAGGGCATCGAACTGCAGGGCAGGACACTGGGCATTCTGGGTTGCGGGCAGATCGGCCGCAGACTCGCGCGGATGGCGCTGGGACTGGACATGCGCGTGCTGGCGTACGATGTGAAGCCGGATGACAGCTTCGCTCCGTCACCGCGTTTTGCTTATGCATCGCTCGATGAGGTGATTCGTCAGGCTGATGTGTTAAGTCTGCATTGCCCACCGCCAGCCGATGGCAGCGTGTTGCTGGATGCGCAGCGACTCGATCAGACGCTGCGGGGTGTGATCATCATCAACACCGCACGACATCAGTTGATCGACCCCGAAGCGGCGCTCGAGCGGCTGCAGAGCGGTCACATCTTCGGGATGGCGCTCGACGTTTTCGAGACGGAACCGCCGCAGATGACTGCACTCCTGTCACACGAACGCGTCATTTGTACACCACACGTGGGCGGGTTTACCGGGGAGAGCATCGACCGAGCGGTACAGGTCGCGGTGCAGAATCTGCTTGAAGTACTGTGCCCGGGATCGATCACAGCATAACGGGAGTTCAGGGGTTGCAGATTCACGAACGCGAATCCAGCGTTGCGGGGTACCGGCCAAAAAACAAACGCCTGCTGACGGATGTCAACAGGCGTCAGATATGGAGCCGATGGGGATCGAACCCACAACCTCAGCATTGCGAACGCAGGGGTATGGCGATGCAAGTATTGTAAATAAAGAGCTTAACGCCGGCGATGGCTCCGCTTGTACCGCTGCTTGTACCAATAATGCCGATGAGGGCGATTCGGACCCCGCCGGCGGCGGGTTTGCCCAAGCGCTGGCGATGATCGCCCGGCTGCCGCTGAGCGACGCCGAGAAAGCCGAAGCGGTGCGGCGGTTGCTCGCGGCGGAGCAGGGGGGCAGTAAGTGAGCCATTCAGAACTTGGCTGTGCGGGAGCATGTGAACGCCGAGCCTTCAAATTGTCGCGGGCGCGCGGGCGGCCACTGGTACAATCAAACAAAGTGACACCTTCCGGAGGCTAG
>ERZ777003.4103-NODE-4103-length-12798-cov-7.445186_pt1 | contig 12798 bp, 23 predicted proteins | sample MGYA00374956_ERZ777003 | MGnify/ENA primary metagenome ERZ777003 (study PRJEB29302, sample SAMN06268252) | bioreactor metagenome | isolation source: Joint BioEnergy Institute, California, USA | place: USA:Joint BioEnergy Institute, California, USA | collected... | reverse complement strand
CCCGTCTCCTTCTCTTATCCTTTTCTGAAAGATCGTCAACGAAAGTTTTCACCATCGCTCCCCTAGTCGCTGCTGCTGGAAAGATGTTATTTTATGAAATTCTGCGAGTATACCGCATGAATTGCCGGAAATAGTCGGCAACCTCGCCCTTCAGGTGTCCGCGCGACAATAGCGCCATGCATTCTGCATACCATTCGGACTCATTCGATTCGCTGTAGACAGTGGGGAACCACGCATTAGTGTCAATGACAACACTCGTTGAATTGTACTGGCGACTGCCGGAAGTCTTGGATTCGGTTCCGAGTTTGAATCCAGAAGAACGGAACACTTCGGGAGTAGCAAAAATAGTGATCTGCGAACCAGCGGCGTCAACGCCAGTGAGGTAGACTCTCCCGCTTGAAATGCTCTTCACGGCCCATTTATATTTCTTGTACTTGCGACCAGTACCGGCATATTCGACTGATTGGCCGGGCTTCACGTCCACCGCTTCCGGTGCCTGTGGCTTTGGAGACTTCAGTGTCCGCTTCAACTCCAAGAACTTCTTTTCCACTGCCTTGCGCATATTGTCCGGAAGGAATTGGTAATAATGACGATGGAAATATTCGTGAATCAACACTTCCTTGAGGCCAACCTTCTTCGCGCTTGGATCGATGATAACATCCTTGGACTTTGGATAATACGCGCCGTATGTACCGGATTTCAACTTGGCGAAACGAATGTCGCCACCGAACACATGGGGAAGGCCGATTTTCTCAAAAAATGCCTTAATGTCTTTAAGGACCGCGAAGAATTCTGCTCGTCGCGTCAGTTTCATGTCGGTAGGATAGAAAATTTTCGTGTCACCAAGATTGATAACGTCATCATCGCCCGCATGGGCATCATCCTCGACACTGAATAGTGTGTTTTGGAAAATGGTAACGGGCATTGAGAAGTCGGTTGTGACGATTTTGAAAAGACGTGCGCGTCCGTCGATTGTCTTGAGGCTTAGTGCCTCTGGATACTTCTTGACAATTTCGAGATTTTCCGCGACTTTGCCGAGTTTGAGGAATGCTAAAAGTTGATTCCACTCGGGATCGTCGCTTCCGACCTTCTTGAACACGACATCACTATAGTGCTTGTCCATAATCTTTTTCATGACTCGGGACTTGACGGACACCAGATAGAACTTGCTGGCATCACGGACCGGCTTTCCATCTGCGCTAGAGATGATCAAGAAGGGGTAGGTTTCCTTGTGGTAAAATATAGTTTTGCCATTGTTGGTCACATGATACTTGTATGTGACAACAGACTCGACAAGGAATTCCTTGAATTGCTGGGGCATGATCGATCCTTTTTATTTGTATTTATATTTATCTAGGGTTGTCCCCGGTGAACTACCGCGCCCCTAAAGGAATGAGGCTTCCTCGTCCAATTCGACGAGGAATTTTTCGCGATTCAACGATACATAAGTCACGGAAATGTCGCCATCCTGATTACCCAATGACATCCGCCAGACAATGGTTCTTCATCAAGTTCTTGGTTGTGACGACAAAGGAGTTTGACATTGACTATCTACCGACTGGCGGCGGAGGGCTGATCGGGGTCATGCGGCGTGCCGCTGACCTGCGCAGTGAAGTAGCGGATCGCCCGGATGTCGTTCTGCGGCAGGAGCGCGCAGCAAAGCGCATGGATATTCAACCACTTGTAGGGCGTGCGCTTGAGGCAGCCATAGTAGAGGTTGTAGCCGTCGATGTAGACGTGGGTTCTCATGCGAACCCCCGAAAAAGCAGCAGCGGCCACTGGGGCCGCCGCGCGCCCCGGCACCGAAGCGCCGAGGGTGGTGATCAAGAAGGGGTAGGTTTCCTTGTGGTAAAATATAGTTTTGCTATTATTCTCGACAAGGATTTCCTTGAATCGAGTTTGACATCCTCTCCGACCTGAAGGTAGAAGAGGTTCCTGCTGCTGGCGACTATTGTCGCTCACTTCACAGGCGAACCGGGTGTGCCCCACCCTTAGTACGTATATTTAACCGCCGATAACGGAAAGTCAATACCCTACAGAAAATTTTTTTCAAGGCACCGGTTTCCTGAAAAAAGTGAGGCGGAGAAGGCAATGGACTTCCCCGCCTCGGCTGGCTACAGATAGGAGGCACCGCCAGCAAACTTAGTTATTTATTTAAAGGACTTCACTACGGTTTCTTTGGTGACTTCCCGGAAGTTTCCGAACTTGGCAACTTCGACGAATGCATTCCACATATTTAGAACATTTCGGGTGATGTGTCAATGGATTATTTTTCTGTAGGTGAATCCTCGCCTTATCATGTCCTGTTTGACGAATTCATAGTGCCGTCCGAGAACCAGCCAATAGCCATCATCAATCATTCGACAGAAATATTCGGGCAATCCGCCCTCGATCATTGAGGTTTCCAAATTGTCTCGATACGGGTCTGTTTCGTCCAAGGTCTTGATGCATACGATTGCCTCGAATGCACCGAAATTTTGCCACATGACATCAAACATCAATTCGGTTGGACGATACGTGAATTCCACGTCACTGTCATCATTGTCCATTAGTGTGATGTCCATGGTCTCTCCCTCCCGGATCATGATTCCCACTTTGTGAAGGTCAGTGCCCGAGAAATAGTGTACTTCCGTTTTTCGTGGCCACGAGACACATACCACTTCCCGTCAATCCAAAAATAGTTGAATTCCTGTGCCTCGTGGTCCCGAACATCCTCGATATTGTCGTAGACTCTCGGCTCGAAAGACTTCCCGTAAAACTGGCTCTTGCCAATAGTACTCTCAATATAAGAGGCATCGCCCATCGCAACGAGGACTTCGGCCATTTCCTGCGAATTATAGTGGTTATTGAGAATATTGCCCGTATGCTGGGGATAACCATCCCAGTGGCAATAGATGGTCCGAAACTTGCGATCAGCGGTCTTGACTGAAATCGAGCAGTTGGTTGACATGGGAATCTCCGTTTCGTTCAATCAGACACTATCACAAAACGCGGGCGCGTCAACCCCAAAAATCTTCTGTCCGTCTCGGAATTGCAGAAACTGATTTATCCACAGCAATTCGTCGCAGACAATGGGCTTATCTGCGACGAATTGCGGATGTTGGTGTTTCGTCAATTTTCCCAATCGGGGTAGGCAAACTGCTTGAGGTAGCGGCGCGAATTTTCGCGATGGCGGCGGTTGTCTTTCTCGCGCTTGTGATCGCGCGAACCTTCGTACTCGCGAAAATCGAAACGGTTCTGGCGCTTGATCTTTACATATCCTGCGTTGCTGTACATGATTATCACTCCCTAGAACATACTGATGAAATGACGGGTTCGATCCCGTCATTTTTCAATTTTACTCCCATATACCACATTGTCAATCCCAAAATGAAAAATTTTTCAAGGCACCGCCTGCTGGCTGCCCTCAGAAAAAGAAACGCCCTCCCGAGGGAAGGCGTTGTGTCGGAGATAGCATCTCCGACGAGGCATTTTTATTCAGTCCTTGGCGGATTTCCAATCAAACCCAAAGTGGTTTTTGCACCAATCGTCAGCCATCCACCTCTGGAAACTTCCTGATGACTTTTTAACCGAAACGGTCATGGTCTACTCCATTAAAACTAGATTACCAATCATTAGTACATATACTTAACTGCGGATAAGGAAAGTCAACACCACAGAAAAAATTTCGTCAGAACGGCAGTCCTCGCAACATCCGCTATCTATCACTTCGGATGTTCCGAACGCATTCTTACTCATTTCATGTCCAGTAATACGCCAGCCCCGCCTCAACAATTGCTGCGGCATCGTCTTCATCGCACAAGAACAAATACCGCCAGTCTTCCCCGTGGTCATGATAAATCCTGCGGACAAACCAATACTTTCTCGGATACAAAAAACGAATATAATAATCTCCGTTCTTATCTTGTTCCGCAATGACTTTCCGGGCGAGTTTTAATGCGCGGACGCGCTTTTCTTCCTCGCCAAAATCAAACTCCAATTGCTGTGGTTCTGCTGGCTCGCTTCCCATGTCATTTCCCCGCCTTGTGAATGATTTCCGAAATTGCTTGCCCGTTCTTGCGGGTTCTTTCGGCTTCTTTCTTACGCTCATATTCTTCATCAAAACGGTCGATATGTTTATTAACCGCTTCGGTGATCAATTTCAGATGTTCCCGCGACAGTTCACACTCAAACGTATTCGGCTGTGGATAGGTTCCCGTCAACACGTGATACCATCGCCGCTTCTGCCGCGTATGGACCTTGACTTCGGTGACGGCATGTTTGATCAGTCTATCATACTCGACTTCGACACAAACATCGCCACGAACGAAATTGTATTTGCCTCTTAGAAGGATGTTCCTTCCGTTCCCATAGGAACGATCATGATTGCCGATGATATCGACGATCATATCGACCAGTTGGCGTTCTGTCACCATCGCTTCGGTATCGTTCATCATGACATTCACCTAACCCGAATTCAGAATTCTTCAAGCCCAATACTGCGTGGTCGTGACTGTCGGGCGCGCCTCGTAGATGTACTTTAGCGATAGAATCGTAGCGTCCGGATGCATTTGCCTGAAATACGTCATGAGGCGTTCATCGCTCACATAGTCATTTTCCGTCCACTCGAAAATCTGTGCCAGTGACTGCCCCTCACGATAGAGAATCTGAATCGTCTTCGTCTTTGTCATTACATCCCCCTTAGACGACAGGTCGAATATCCAGAATATCATCACGCATTTCATTTGTTCCGAGAACTAGCTCGACTGCCTCGCTGCAACTGCGGGCCTTGACGCGAAGTTTCATCGTCCGTCTCGTGACACGATCTCGCACGATGACGTCGAACCTCGAATCCTCGTGTCTGTAAACCCATTCCTTGGCGGAAATTATCAGGTGTTCTACGTCTTTTTTGCTCAGCATTTCTAATCCATACCAAATATCTTTACATTATTACATCCAGCCCTTGTCGCGAACGATTGCCACGAGGACATCGCGTTGCCTCAGTAACTCCCTGATGATATCCGGATCGCACTCGACAATGTCAACATCGCCTGCCAATGTGGTGCGAAGGTCGTCGAATATATCGTCCATGTTCGCCAGTTCGCCGTTTTCGTCCTCCGTTGAGACGGAAGAATTATCAGTCGTGTTCGAATTGGTCAAGGGGGTTCGCCCGTTCAATATTCGTTCTGCCAGTTCTCGCGCCGCTTCGGTTTCCTTGACTCCGATATAAAAATTCTGAATTCCGTTCAAATGACACGGGGCACTGCGAAGTGTCGTGTCCATGCATATGCCATCCTTGATTCTCCCGTAATGAAGAATGTAGTGGGCAATGAATTGGGCAATTACGCAATCCCGTGTACTTCGATCCAGCCCTTCATTGATAATGATTCGGTGGGTTCCACGGTATGGTTCAAGTATACCACTGATGTGAGAATCCAGATTAGCATAGAATACCTTGAGTTGCAACGCCAAAGCTAGTCCCTCGACATTCTCGGAACCGGAAGCAATGTGGCGATTGATGAGGGATAGCAGTTGATGATAATGCAGCATCAGTCATTATCCCCCCTTTTGCCGCCAAAATCGGCAAAAATGACGTTCCCCTCCGTCTTGAATTCTTTCGGCTTATTAGACTCAAGAAGGGTCTTGCCGCCCGTCTCTTCGAGAAATTTTTCGTAGGCTTTAACGCACTCCATATAGATTTCCCGCGTCTGTTCAATAACTTCCCGTCGCAATTCCGGGATATCAGGATAGGACGTTTCGAAAAACTCCTCGAACGCGACGATGAGGCGGGAAAGATGTTCCTCGGCAACTGGCACAAAAAACGATAGGCCGAAATTTTTCGACGCATGATCGATGATGACATTCTTTGCGCAAATGAGGCTATGAGTAATGGTCACCATAGCCTCTGCTTCGGCAGTCTTGCCTTCGCGAATCAGGTCTTTTGTTCGACCTACTGTATACAATTCCATTTCTGAAATGAAGTTGATACGATACATTTCGTCCTCATTCGTGGCAAGACTGCCGAATCATGAATTAGATCAGATACTTACGGAACACCCAACCAACATATCCAGCGGGAGTCCTAACTTGCGCCCAGTTGCCGTCCTCGCGTAGGACTTCAACCACGGTACCTTCTGGGAGAAGTCCGGTCACGCGACCATTGGGCGCATCACGGAAATTCAGCCCTTCGTAATTGGTGTTGGCGACCGTCGCCATGCCAAGTGTCGGAGTTGCCGGGTCGAACGCTTCGTCGGTAACGCGACCGTTGAGGATATCGAAAACACTCTGCGGGCAACACGGACCGGGGTCAATCTTACGATCTGGCGCGATTTGATCATGGCCAACCGCTTCTTGTAGTCCGTAATGATGCATCAGCAAAAGACCAATGTCAATGACTTTTTCGATCTGTTCGGGTGTGAATTGAACCCACCACTGCGCCTTTCCACCATTGCGCGGCGGGGCATATACGAGGGTATATTTTGGAACAGTTGCAGTCTTCCCCCACCAATATTTGATGGTGGCGATATTGCCTTGATCATCAATCATTTCGACCGGACCGGGACATGAGACTTCGATACCGATTGAATAGCTATTGAGGTTGGTGTAACCACGCCACGAGGACTTGCCTGCATGCCAAAGGTTGGCATTCAGCTTGCCGATCTGCGCGACTTCTCCCTTTGGACCAATCACTAGGTGACATGACGCCTGCACCGAAGACGTTGACAGCGTCACAACGTCATTATGAAACGAACTGCCTGCGGTGTAGTGGATGACGAGGAACTTCGGTGTGATCTCGCCAGAAGTCTTCTTTGTGGTGTGGTACGTGACCGGACCAATAAGTCGATGGTTTTTGATAGAAAATTCAGACATTTATTCTCCTTAAAGTTTCGATGAGTCGATTGCCCTCGCGAAGAAAGCGTTGATGAACTTGCGATATTTGTCCATGTCAACATCCAGATTGTACTCAATGTTGTCGTCGGTGATTTTGTTGACGACTTGTCCGTATTCTGATTCACCAAACTGGAACACGGGCTTCCCCTGAAGAATAGCTTCGAATCCCACTCCCGAATTAACGAGGAACACGGACTCGGCCTTCTTCAGACACGATAAGATGGACACATCATCGACATACGTCTGCCCGTAATCGTCGGTGATTTGTCGCAGTTGCATCATGGATGCTGGATTCACGGGATGACCTTTGACGACGACGCGCTTGCCGTTTTCCCTAGCCCATTTTAGTGTCATCGTGAGGGCATCGGGAACTGACACGCGGGAATGATACCGGATGGTTTCATCGTGTGGAATTTGACACACGAACAAAACAACCCCGGCATCGTTGTCCAATTCTTTTTGGGGCTGCGCGAACTTCGATACATTCCGCTCCTGCTCGGCTCGGAGACTATCGAAAATGTTTTCGTGTTCGCCGTCAAGGTCTAAAGGAAGATATGACAAATGCGCTCCCCAGCCAATAGGATCGACCGTGAAATAGCGCGGGAATACCGTCTGCATGTAATACAAGGCATTATCAATTGGATAGACGGCCTTTTCCTTGTGGGGAACGTATACTACGTCATACTTTTCCGCCAAGGGTCGGATAATATCATGCGTCATCTGCCACAATGGCCTATGGATGACATCGACTTTATGGCCTTCCGAACGCAGTTTGGCAACGGTTCCTTCGATGAATCGTTGCCAGTGTAGTCTAATTGGGTGATTTGGCGGACCGGGATTTGCGGGAACCGGGCCGGGCTTGAATGAGCAATCAAGCCTCGGATAAAGAAACAGAATGTTCATTGATATCGTCTCTTGATTTCAAGGTACTTTGGATGGTTTTTGCGCGCCCCCTTGGCGGAGTAAATCACTGCCGAACCATCGAAATGGTCAAAATCCCAATCAATATAATCGGTTCCGCGAAAGTCAAGGATATTCATTTTCCCCAAGAATTCCTTATACGCGCCATAGATTGCATGTTGGTCACAAAACCATCGATTGGGCAGGGTATCTAGAATTTCCTTGAGGCGCTTGGCAAATGGTTCGCCACTCTCGGAAACGTAGAGGATACCGGCAGCAACCTTCATGCCCACGATTTCCCAGTCATTTGCCCCGACAGTATTGTCTTCGCGTAAATATACACCGACATCAACGGACTTGTCAATGAGGATTTCCTTGTTGATGATCGCGTCAATATCACTGACCAATGTTGGTCCATGGATTCTCACGACTTCCGGCAGTACCGAGAACCGATATTTTGAGAAAAACACGCGACGGGATTCTGCTGTCGAATACTGCGACGGGACGGACCGCAATCGGATGTGGACATCCGGCGCGGCATAGTACTTGTCCAAAAAATCTTGAATTACTAGAAATTTATCGTCGCTGTCGAATACGTCAGTAATGTACAGAACGCACTCGTGACCGTGTTGGACCGCCGATGATACAAACGAATATCCATGGTCCTTGAGGTAGTCAATATTACATGCGGCAAGGACAGTTGGTTTGATCATGCCCATGTTATTGCCCCAGCGTCACGTCAAAGCCATTGTTGGCGCGATAGTGTTTCTGTGATTGCTTGATGTACTCGACTTGCTCGTCGTAGATGTAATCCTCGACGCGCATACCAGCATCAAGGGCCTCGTGATAGTATTCCATGAATTTTGCGACGCAATCTGGACGACGATGTTGCCTGATTTCTCCGTCATACCAGTGCCTTGATTGGTCGCCAAGACGTTGGACTGCGAGTTTGACGCCCGGATTGGTACTCATATCCGTAAAATGCAGAACCTTGATGTCCTCGATTGCCTCCTGCTCGCCATCATAATTGTTGAAATTGCCGTCCACCACATGAATCATCGGCATGGTCAACCGTTTCATGTAGTCGCAGTAACCAGCAAATTCCTTGAATTTATTGAACTTTCCGACTCCCTGCACTTCGACGGGATCAACCGTCTTGGGCAGGTGCTTCCACTTCGCGCAATCAATCAATGACACGCAATTACGAATTTCTCCTGTCGGGATGATTTTCCCCGTCATGATCTTGTCTTCCGGAATCGTGTCCCTCAGTGCAAAGAATTCTGCCGGGTCCGTTAGCCACATTTGATCGTCGTCTTGGTAAATGACGTGGCCCTCGAAATTGCAGTATTCCGCGATACCGTACCGAAACCCGCTGAATGGTGTTGACCATTTCGACGTGTTCCAGCCGTGCCAGAAGGATTCCGGGTCGCGGGAAATTGCCATGTCAATAATCTCAAAAGGCACCGAACAATGTTTGCGGATGGACCACTCTAGGACCATTCGACACTCGGCACAACCGCCCCTTGCATCAGTCCCGATAAAAAATCGAATTTTGTCAGCCATTTTCCCTTTCCGCTAGTTTCTTCATTCCTTCACGATAGATTTCTTCGAATGTCATCGCATGTACGACCATCTTCGACGAATCGTAGACGATTTGCCAAAATTCATCCTCGGAAAGGCTTTCATATTCCCAACCCCAGTCCATGTCCTCGTCGAAGAGGGCTTTCTTTTCCGTAAAGAGCGCTTTAACATCATAGTGCTTGATGATGTCGGCCTCGGCAGGCGTCACGGGAGACAGACCAAGTTTCCGATAGATTAACTCGTCGATCAAATCACAAATTTTGTCGATGTCAAACCCACGATTTTCGCGCAGATACCGCTTCAGCACAAGGGTCATGTCTTGCAGATATGCTTCGTGGGCGTCATGCAGCAATCCTTTCAGACATAGCTCAATGTCGTGTCCGTCCCTCTCCATCATGGTATAGACCAAGATGCAGTGGGATGCGACTGAATAAAACCTGTTGGTATGTCCGTTGAAGCGGCATATCTTTGACAGAACTTTCGCAATCTCGCTGATGCTGACTTCGTTTTCCGCTATATTGTCGAAGTCGAAATATCCACTTGTCGTCTGGATTGCGTTTGGGGGCACCTTACGCCGCATATTATCTTCTCCTGAATATCTTGCCGGTATTGCGCATGAAATTCTTCACCATCGTGCTTCTCTTGCGCAATACCTTGGTTTCGTCTGCCAGATAGTCGAAGCCGTATCGACCAAACACATCGATCCAGTATTGTTCCGGTTGGCAATTGACATGATGGTATCCCGGCGCGCCGGGCAGTGCATGTGTCATGGCGACGACTTTGGCGCGGCAGAACGATTCCATGTAATTTTCTTGGAATCTTTCCTCGACGTGCTCTAGAAATTCGACGCTCCATGCTAGGTCAAATTCCTCGCCGATGTCCATCGGCAACGGGCCTAGTGTGTAGTCGTGGACGACTTGCAACGGCAGAATACCCGGAACGTCTCGATATTTTTCGTTGAGGCGAATGACAGAAGCATCGCCGTCAACGCCCACTGCCCGAATGCCGTGTTTCAGTGCCAATTCGACCATGCCGCCCGGCCCACATCCGATATCAAGCATGGTCCGGACACCAAATACATCCTTGAGGAAAATCAACGCCCCTTCATCGACATGGGTCTTGTTGAGGTGTCCGCCTAAATGTTCATCACCCATCTAAATACCCATCGTAGTCTTGCACGTATATAGCCTGCTTTGCGTTGGCTTTCGCGGCCTTCCAACGTGCGTACAAATCGTGGAACACCGTCACCATGTCCTCTCGATTTCTGTACTCAATGGTGATTTCTGACGCAGAGTCCTGTGACGAATAGAACCGTACCTTGATATGGGAAAGCAAAGTATCCATCGTAATAAATAGTACGGACTCCAAGTCAAATAGTACTTCGCCGTCATTATGCTTTACTTTGACGATGGAAGACACACTCATTTTAACTCCCTTGGATGCAGATGAAAAAAAGAAAAATCAAGACAGTTTGCCCTTGTTCGGATTATGAATTCACTCTCACATACTACAGCGAATTTGAAGTTTCGGAAATTCACTGCCCGTTCTGCGGAATCCTTATCGAAGAGGACGAACCGTTCGACGATTCTGATGAGTATGAAGAATAGCACATTTTTTGCCGATGTCAAGTGACTGGCTATATAAAGGCGAACCGGTGTCAGAAGAGGAAGTTGCCAAACACGCCGGTTTCGTCTATCTCATCACCGATCTTACTAACGGCAAGAAATATATAGGCCGGAAGTATAGCACATTTAAGCGAAAAGCCAAGAAAAATTCTCGCCGCAAAACTCTCGAAAGTGACTGGAAGACCTATTGGAGTTCGTCCAAGGAAGTCCAGAAGCTAGTCGAAGAGAAAGGTCCGGAGAATTTCCGGCGCGAGATTATCGTGTTCGGAAAGACGCGCGGAGAAGTCAATTTCTACGAAATTTTCGCGCAGTTTTTCGTTGGCGTCTTGGAATCAGACGAATGGATGAATGAATCTATCAATAAATGGAGAAAGGCGAATGTCATGAAGTACGAACACCTCAATGACATTCGCTCTTTCTTCATCAATAATTGACGTGGTATGATGCTTGGTAGCGAAATGTCGTACCGTTTTCCTCGTGCTTTCGCAGCGCGTGTATGACGGCCTCGCTCATCACATATTCAAAAAAGTCAAAATCAAGGTCGATGCCTTCTCTTACTTCCAGCCACGGTAGTGACTGCGGACCAAAGGCGCGGGCGAACGCCTCAATTGCCCCAATCTTTGAATCAAACGTCCCCACCAGAACGGAGATGGTAACTCCTTCGCCAGTGGCGGAATATGATGTACGGCAGGTATAAATCATTTCATTATCTCCTAATGCAACCTACACCATGTCACGTCAAATGTCAAACGTTTCCCGAAATACCTTCTCGGCAGCTAGCGACGCATGATAGACGATATCGCGTAGATTGCATCCGTAGAATCCGGAACACGAAAACGAGTTATATTCCACGATTTTGGGCTCGCCTCGATAGAGGGTCACATCGACGGTATAAGCAATGTCAGGCTGCCAACCATGTCCGGCGACCAGTTTCGCCATGGCATCACACACCGGATCAGTTATTCCCTTGATGTCGTCGAAGTCATTCCAGTTGTAATCAGACGACGCCACAACCTGTCCGTCTATGATAACGTAGCGATATTCCTCGCCAATATCCTTCGCAGTTGCAACAAAAAGCATGTCGTCTGGTTGGACATGACAGACTTGCTCAAGGGTCAAGCATTCAATAGCGAAATTGTCGTCATCGATAACGAATCCGGTAAATGGTTTGAACCCACTCTCAGGCCGCACGAAGAGCCTTTTTGCTCCCAACATATCCTGCAATTTTCTGAATCTATCCTTGAGCATGCCGTAAGTGATCAACACGCCATCTCCATTCAGAAACCAGTCGGAAGGAACTTGCGACATGTATTTGCTGACGGAAGTTTCCGCCAGCCCAAACGCGCCCGGACAGTAGCGATGATGATTGCGACGCACGAAAGGAATCGAACCGTATAGGATCACGGGTCGATCTTCGTAGTCATTCGGTGGCGTGTATCTCTTCAGGGATTCTATGAAGTCACATATATCGACGTCATATCCCATCGACATGGCGACTTCATGAATATTTCCCCCTATACGTCCGTCAAACGCATAAGGGGCAACTATCCACTTAACGGTCATTAGTGAACTACCGCACCACAAAGGTGTGCGGCTCCCTCATTCAATTTGACAAGGATTTTTTCGCGATACTGCGGAAGGTTTAGGATGTTGCCGGGCATCGTCCATCACTCTATCGGAGGAAGTGAACAAACAATCTGACTGGTCTCCATGCTCACCCTAATAACACGCTTGACGAGATTGAGGATGTATGCCGGGTCATTGTGCTCGCGGCACCAGTCATTGGGATCATTCTTGATACCGCTGTCCTTGTCGGTCGATA
>ERZ777003.4102-NODE-4102-length-12803-cov-4.346486_pt1 | contig 12803 bp, 6 predicted proteins | sample MGYA00374956_ERZ777003 | MGnify/ENA primary metagenome ERZ777003 (study PRJEB29302, sample SAMN06268252) | bioreactor metagenome | isolation source: Joint BioEnergy Institute, California, USA | place: USA:Joint BioEnergy Institute, California, USA | collected... | reverse complement strand
CCGAATATCTGCACGTTGTGCGACAAGACCAAGGCGCCCGACAGGTTCAGGTACGTGGCGCTCGCGACCGTGTTGTCGTTGATGGTGACGCCTTCGACGTAGGTGTTGTCGAACCGGCCGCTGCTCACGTGGCGCACCTGCGCCGTGGCAAATGCGTTCCCGAGGGTGTATGCCAGGCCGGCGGTGACGATGACGCGCGGCGCGACGTTGCTCTGGCCCGCCCGCTCGACGAACCCGCTTCCGGCGTTCTCGCGGTTGTGAGCCATGTACGTGCCGTTGACCGAGATGGTCAGCGTCCCGGGAGCGCCATCGAGCCAGCGCGTCACCGGCGTCTGCCACGACAGGGCAAGATCGTACCCGGATCGCTGAACCTCGTTGAAGTTCACGTACGGCGAGCGCACGGTGTACTGCGCCATGGGATTCACGGCCGGCTCGAGGCGATCGCAGTACTCCTGCAGCCCCGCCATGCAGAAATCCGCCATCTGCTGGCTAGTGAGCGCGGCGATTGCGCCCGTCACCTCGATGTCGAAATAGTCGAGCGAGAGCTGCAGCCCCTGATCCGGATCGAGCCAGGCCAGGCCCAGCGTCCGTGTGCTCGCGACTTCCGGTTTCAGATCCGGGTTGCCGCCGGTAAGCGCCTCCACGGGCGGCTGCGCGTTGCGGAAGCGAACATTCGTCACCGTACTGACCGGCGGTGTCCTGAGCTCGAAGAGATTCGGCGCACGGATGTCCCGAGAGTACGCCGCCCGCAGCAGCAGGCGCGCCGCGGGAGCCCAGGTTGCGCCAACCTTCCACGTGGTGACATCGCCGCTCGTGCTGTAACTCGTGAACCGCGCAGCGCCATTCAGCTCGAGGGCACCCGCGCCGTGCAGGCTGGACGTGAGCGGCACGACGGTTTCGAGATACGCCTCCCGTACCGTGAACGAGCCGGAGAACGACTTTGCGTTCGTGCTTTCATAAAGCGAAAGCTCCGCCTGCGGATCCACCAGGGTGTGCTGGCTCTCCGAGCGCCACTCGACGCCTGTCGCGAGAGATACGCGGCCACCCGGCGTGGCGAAAGGCTCGCCGTTAAGATTCACGTTGACCGCCTGCTGCGTGTAGCGCGTGTCTGACCACAGCGTGTCGGTGACGAACCGCCGTGCCGCTTCCGACGGAGCACCCTCTCCGAGCACGTTGAGCGGCACGCATCCCGCCGCGAACGGGTCGTAATCCGGCGCACCCAGGGGCGCCGCTGGGCGACCTTCCGGGTTCACCGCACCCGGAATCGAGGCGCGGCAGACAATGCGCCCCTCGTGCCACACGGCATCGGTCGCTGCCCTGAAGCGATAGTTGATGCGATCGTTCTCTACCCGTTGGTCGTACCGGTTCTCCCCATACGTGTACGCGGCGTCCCATCGCCATCCGTCGCGCAGCACACCCTCGGTCCCGAGCACGAACCGTGGCGTCTGGTGTGTGACACTGCCACGCTGGAAGCCGATGTCGGCGTGGTCGCGCCCGAGGCTGAACGACGCGATGTCGTTAGCGATCATGTATTCGCGCAGCGACTCCGGCAGGAACGCGTTGTCCACGTAGATGCGGATGTCCGTGTCGCGCGCGGGCAGCGTCTGGATCACGCCCCGGGAGTAGGAGTAGGACGCCTCGACGTAGGCATCGATACCTTCCGCGACCGGGTAGCTCAGGCGCGAATAGAGCGCCTTGCGCGTGCCGGCGGGCACGAGATCGACGTTGGTATTGATATTGAGGCCGGCATTGCTGCCGCCCCCGTGCATGTTCTGAGAACCGACGTAGCTGCCGTACTGGAACGGCAGCACCTCGCCTCCGGGACCGAACTGCACGCCACGCAGCAGCGTGCTGGGCGCAAACGTGCCGTCGTCCCGCGCGACCGTCGATCCGTTGATCAGCCCGCCACGCGTGGCTGTGGAATAGCGGACATCGGGCAGGATGAGATTTGCCGGCAATCCATTGCCGCCTTCGGGGCAGACCGGGCTCACGGGGGCATCGAGCGCGCAGGGATTCGCGATCACCTGCCAGGCCTTGCGCCCCCAGTCGCGCGTGTAGACGTCGCGCACTCCGCCGTTATCCACGAAGTCCGCTGCGATCTGCACATGACCGCGCTCCTTGCCGAATCGCGTGCCGGCGAGCAGCCCGAAGCGCACTTCGCGGTGATCCCACAGCTCCGAGCTGCCCGCCTGCGCTTCGACGTGCACGCCTTCCACGTCCTTCTTGAGGATGAGGTTCACGACGCCTGCGACTGCATCCGAGCCCCATTGCGCGGAAGCACCACCCGTCACGATCTCCGCCCGCTCGACCAGCCCCGACGGAATCTGATTGAGATCGACCTGGTAGCCCGGAAGGCCGGTCGTGATTTGCGGCACGAAACGTTTGCCATCCACCAGCACCAGCGTGCGCGACGCGCCGAGACCACGCAGGTCGGCATACCGCGAGCCCGGAAAGATGGCACGCACGCCATTCGTCTGCGGCGTCGTGGTGGCGCGGAAGACAGGAATCTCGTCCAGCACCTGCCCGATGTTCGTCGCCCCGCGCTGCTCGAGCTGAGCAGAGCTGACGACCGTAGTGGGTGTGGGTGCGTTGAATCCGCTGCGCAGGACACGCGAAGCCGTTACGCGAACTTCCGCAAGTTCTTCGGTCTCGGCGGCTTCCGCGCGTACCTCGAGCACTGCAGGCGTCTCGCCACGCTTCTGAGTGACCACGTATCCGTTGCCGCGCCGCTTGATCGTGAGGCCGGTACCACTCAGCAGCTTGCGTAGCGCTTCGCTCGGCTCGTACACACCGCGGACGCCCTGGGTGCGCTGCGCACCGATGATCTCCGAGCGAAACGCAATCTGTTCCCCGCTCTGCAGGCCGAACTCGCGCAGGGCCGAGAGCAGCTCCTGCGGCTCGATCTCGAACGGCCGCGGAGCCGCATGGGATACGCTTGCCACGAAGGCCACCACGAGCGGCCATACGCGGTTGTCGCAGCGGCGGTGGCGCATCGACTCACCCAATGCGCTCAGGGCTCCACGAGCTCGATCCTGTGCGCGTCCGTCGCTCCCGCCCTGGCCAGGCCGAGCGTCTCCGCCGCCTGGATGAATGTCTCGATATCCCCCGCCATGAGCACGGCGCTCAGTCGCCGGCCCGCGACCCGCGGATCGGGAATGACGATCTTGCGAGTCGAGTACCGGTTGAGGGCAGCAGCGATGTTCCCCAGCGTCTCCTCGTCGAACACGAGACGCCCCTTCAGCCAGCCTGTATCGACTTCGAGGCTCGCCTCGCGCACGGTCCATGGGCCGCGCTCGGGGGCAATGAGCCGTTGACCGGCATTCATCTCCACCGACTTTCCGCCCGCATCCCCCGGGCCGGTGACGCCGAGCACGCGCAGCCTGCCGCTGAGCAGCGTCACGGCCATCGCCGCGTCGGTCAGCTCCACGTCGAATTCCGTGCCGAGCGCGGTCACGGTATTGCTCCCGGCACTCACCGAGAACGGGCGCGAGGGATCATGCGCCACGTCGAAGAAGGCGCGGCCCCGCACGAGGCGCACGCGCCGGGCCTGCGGCGCCGACCAGACCTGGATGACCGTATCGGTATCGAGCACGACCAGGGTGCCATCCGGAAGGGTCACGGTCGATTTCTGGCCGACGCGGGTCTCGTACTGCACAGCGTGTTCCTTGACGACGGAGGGCGCCTTCTGGCGTGCGCCCTGCACGACGGCGAGCGCCGCCAGCCCCACAGCGCACACCGCGGCCGCCGCAACGAGCGCGCGCTGCCAACGGGCCTTCGACCGCATGCGTGCACGCGCCCGGACCTCCGATCGCATGGCGAGCACAGCGGGCTCCGAGCGCACAGCTTCCATGTCGTTCCAGATCCGGAACAGGCAATCCAGCTCTTCGGCATTGCGCTCATCCTGTTCGAGCCAGCGCTGCAGCGCCTCCTGCGCGGCAGGCGGAAGCGGACCCGCACGCATGCGCGCAAACCAGCTTTCCGCGCTGTCCGGACGCGCTTCCTCGTCCTGCGGCCCGGTGTGCTCGTGGCTTATCGGCCCTTCTCCAGTTCGCCTTTCAGCAGCCGCAACGCGTTCATCATCTGCTTTTCGACCGCGCTCACCGAGATGTTGAGGTGACGCGCTATGTCGGGATAAGTCGACTCCTCGAAGCGATGCAGGATGAAGACATCCCGCGTCCGCTGTGGCATGCACTCCAGCGCGGCGGCGAGCCGCTGCAGCTCCTGACGGCTCGCGAGCACGCGCTCCGGGGAAGGGTCGGAAGGCGGGTAATGATTATCTTCGCGAAGCTTCTCTACGACGGCGCGCTGTGTCTGCAGGCGATAGTGAAGAAGCACGCGCGCGGCCACCGCGAACAGGTAGCCTCCCATGTTCTCGATGGGCGTCTGCGCCTTGCGCGACAGGAGATTGAGGAACACCTCCTGCACCAGGTCATCGACCTCGGCGGCCGGCACGCGGTTGCGGAAATAGCGACGCAGCGCCGCGGCGTGGGTTTGCAGATACGAATCGAGTCGCAACGCGTGCGCCACGTCAGACTGCCCCCCGAGCAGCGAACTCTTCTGTCAATGCACTCACGTCGCTTTCCCCCTCGAGCGCCCAGAGCCGGCGTGCAAGTCTCCGGGCTGCCTCTGCTGTGAGCATTGTGCCGACATTGGCCACAAACTTCTCGGTCAGCTCGGCATCCGACAGCGCGGCGCCGCGAGCTGCTGTGCCCCGCGGCCACGATACGGTTTTCACGTATGTCCTTCCCCTGGCCACGACTTCCACGCGGGCCGCGTGCGCCAGTGCCGGGTCCGGATTGCGCGGCATGGTGTCCCACGTGATGCGTTTCATCATCGCGCGCACGTCCGGGTTTCCGAGCAGCTCGCGACTCTGGCAGTTGGCATCGAGCGCAATGCCGTTCGCGACCAGCGCGAGCATGTAGGGCGTGCTGAACTGCGCGTCTTCCTGAGTACGCACGTTCAGTGGGTCTGGATTCGCGTTGAACGGTGGCCCGGACGAGCGGATGTGCTCGATCTCGTGCGGCTTCAGACCATGCTCGCGAACCAGCGCGCTCAGGCAGTCGAGCTGGCTGTGGATGTAGCGACAGCAGGCATATGGCTTGAAGTCCACGGTCTCGATGCGCCAGATGCTGCCGAGGCCCGCCGTCGCCGCCTCCGGTGTCCACTTCTCGTACCGGTAGAAGGCCGGAAATGCAAGCTCGCCGTCGAGCACCGCGGGATTTCCTGTGTATCCACTTCGGGACAGCAGGGCCGCGTTTACCGCACCCTGGCAAATGACCCCGACCGGCGTGTACTTCACGTGGGTCTTCGGCGACACCAGCTCCCAGTCGTGTGCGACCTGCGGTGGGCAGTAGTACGCTCCCAGACCCATCGCGGATGCGATCGCCTCCGGAGTGCCTCCCGCCAGCGACGCGGCAACGCCGGCGGAGGCAATGATCGCTTCGTTGTTGATACCGAAGATCTCGGGCGTCCGGCCGGTGGCGAGAATCGAGGCGCTCATCTGGCTGCTCGCCGAACTCAACCGCGCCGCCAGCTCGTGCGCCGCCAGCGTGGCGACGATAACCGCCTTGCCCGATGCGCGCATCATCTCTGCGATCGCCCACACGGCCGGCAACGTCACCGGCGGGGTGTGCGGAATCGCGTCGTAGTCGAGCGCGTTCATCAGCTCCGCATTGGCGAACGCGGCGTTTGCGGCACCGACACGCACATTCGTGCCTAGGATGTGCGCGTCTGCACGCCCGCCGGCAGACTGCATCAGCGTCGCGGCGAGCCTTCCCTTCTCGCTCTTCCAGCCGGCCACCGCGCACCCGAGTGAATCGAGCACGAAACGTTTCGTGGCGTGCACTACCGATTCCGGCAGCGTCTCGAAACGCAACGTGCTGATGAAGTGAACGTACTGGCGCGTGATGCCGGCGCCTTCCCTCGCACCGGCGTTCTTTCCCTGCCCACTGGCTGACGTCCCGGAGGGTGGCGCGTCCGCGCCACCCCTCGCGGCGGCCGATGCGAGCGCCGCACCGGCCAGTCCACTCATCACGTCCCGACGACTGAAGCTCATACACGCCCCCTTCCGTGATCAGAGCCCTTTTGCGCGAGGCCGGCCGCTCGCGGATCAGAACTGATACCGGAAGCCGAGCCTGTAGCTGCGACCCACCGTATCGAAATACACGGCCGTGGTCGGCAATCCGAAGCTGTTAGGCACGATCGCAGGGTCGCGGTCGAGGGCGTTGTTCACCACAGCGAAGAGCTGCAACTGATCGCCGAAGTTATACGAGCCCGACAGGTTCAGATACGTCACGCTGCCGACCGTGTTGTCGTTGATGTCGACGCCTTCCACGTAGGTGTTGTCGAAGTTGCCCTTGCCCACGTAGCGCAGCTGCGCGGTCACCGAGGCGGAGGCCAGCTCGTACGTGAACGAGCTCGTGGCCAGCACCTTGGGCGACACGTTCGTCTGCCCCGCCCGCTCGATGAAACCGTTGCCGGCATTCTCCCGGTTGTGGATGAGATACATGCCGGAAAGGTTCATCGTCAGAGCACCCGGGAGCCGCTCGGAAAGGCTCGCAAGGGGCAAGCGCCAGGAGATGGCCGTATCCACGCCCGCGCGCTGCACTTCGTTGAAGTTCATGTACGGCGAGAGCACGGAGTACACCGCGATCGGATTCGTGGACGGCTGGATCAGGTCGCACAGCGCCTGATCCCCGCGCGTGCAGAAGTCCGCAATCTGCTGGCTGGAGAGAGCCGCGATGGCGCCTTCGATGTTGATGTCGAAGTAGTCCACCGACCACTGCAGCGATGCGAAGGAGGGCGACCACGAGAACCCAAAGGTCTTCGTCGTGGACTTCTCGGGCTTCAGATTGATGTTGCCGCCCGTCAGGGTTTCCACCGCCGGCTGGGCATTCTGATAGCGGATGTTGACGACCGTGCTGACCGGCGGCGTGTACAGCTCATACAGGTTCGGCGCGCGGATGTCCCGCGAATAGGCGCCGCGCAGCAGCAGCTGCCCGACGGGACGCCAGGTTGCACCCACCTTCCATGTGGTCACTTCGCCGCTCGTGCTGTAGTCCGTGAAACGCACGGCGCCGTTCAGGTCGAGCGCCTCCGCGAACGGCTTGTCCGCGGCAAGCGGCAGCAACGTCTCGAAATACGCCTCCTTGACGTTGAACTTTCCCCGGAACGACTTGGCGTTCGTGCTCTCGTAGAGCGAGAGATTCGCCTGCGGATCGACGTTCGTGACCTGCTCTTCTTCGCGCCACTCCAGACCGGTGGCGATCGACACCGGACCGGCCCAGGTCTCGAACGGCTCGCCGCTGAGGTTCAGCGTTGCGGCGTGCTGGGTGTACCGCGTGTTCGACCATAGCGTGTCAGTCACGTAGTCGATCGCCTCCGGCGAGGGCGCGCCTTCACCGAACACGTTGAGCGGCACACAGCCTTCGGCCATCGGGTCGTAGGCCGGCGCACCGGCCGGCGCCGCACTCCCGCCTTCCGGATTGGTCGCGCCGGGAATCGAGGAACGGCACACCGCCTTGCCATCCACGAGCACCGCGTCCGTCGCCGCGCGGAACTTGTAGATCACGCGGTCGTTGTGCACCTCCTGCTCGTACTTGTTGCGACCGACGATGTAGGCGCCGTCCCAGCGCCAGTCGTCGTTGATCCGGTTCTCGAAGCCGATCACGAAGCGCGGCGTCGAGTTCTTCACGTGACCTTCCTGCAGGCCCACGTCGCGGCTGTTGCGGCCCAGATTGAACGAGGTGATGTTGTTCGCGACCATGTAGTCGCGCAGCTGCGCGGGCAGGAAGGCGTTGTCGGAATAGATCTTGATCGCCGTGTCGCGCGGCGGCAGCGTGGTGTTGATACCCTCGGAGACCGAATAGGACGCCTCGACGAACGCCTCGGTGTCCTCGCTCAGGGCGTAGCTGGCCCGCGAGTAGAACAACTTGCGCTCGCTCTTCGGGATCATGCTGACGTCCGTATTGAAATTGAGGCCCTGATTGCTGCCTCCGCCCTGCATGTTCTGCGTTCCGACGTAGTCGCCGTAGTAGAAGGGAGCGGTCTGACCGCCGGGTCCGAACTGCGTGCCGCGCAAAAGCGTGCTCGGAACGAGATTTCCGCCGACGAGCTGCGTGGAGCCGTTGATGAGGCCGCCATTGGTCGCCGTGGAATAGCGCACGTCCGGAAGGATGAGGTTGCGCGGCTGGCCATTGCCACCGCTCGGGCAGGTGGCCGAGACCGGCGCATTGAGCGGACAGGGGTTCGCGATCACCTGCCAGGCCTTGCGTCCCCATTCGCGCGTGTACGTGTCGCCGACACCGTCGTTCTTCACCGCATCCAGTGCGGCCTGGACATGAATGCGATCGTTCGCGAGCGCCCAGCCACCCACGACGCCCGCGCGCCACTCCTCGTTGTCCCCGAGCTCCGAGCGACCGATCTGGAACTCGGAATTGAAGCCGACGAAGTCCTTCTTGAGGATGAGGTTCACGACGCCTGCGACCGCATCCGAGCCCCACTGCGCCGAGGCGCCACCCGTCACCACTTCCGCGCGCTCCACGAGCAGCGAAGGAATCTGGTTCAGGTCGACCTGATATCCGGGCAGGCCCGTCGTGATCTGCGGAACGAAGCGCCGGCCGTCCACCAGCACGAGCGTGCGGGTCTGGCCGAGACCTCGCAAATCCGCGTAGTTCGAGCCCGGGAAAATGGCGCGAACGCCGTTCGTCGCCGAGGTTGTGGTGCCGCGGAAGGCCGGAAGCTCGTTGAGCACCTGCGCGATGTTGGTCGCGCCGCGCTGTGCGATGAGATCCTCGCCCACCATCGTGGTCGGCGTGGGTGCATCGAATCCGGAACGCTGGATACGCGTGGAGGTGATGCGTACTTCCTGCACTTCTTCCGCGTCCGCAGCTGCATTTTCCTGTGCGTGCAGCGGCCCACTCTGAACAACTGCGCAGAGTGCCACGCCTGCGACACCCATGCGGCCGCGACCGAGCGTGGCGCCGCGAGCTTTCGACATCTTCATCCGGAACCCCCCCCTCGAAGGTCTACTGAATGCTGGGACGAGAGCCGTCCTGTGCCTTGATCGAGCCCGCGAGCCTGCGGGCCTCCTCCGCCACGTAGGCGCGAATCGCCTCGGCGCCCTCTGGCGAAATAAACTTGCTCCAGCTCACCATGCCCTGCCGCTCGAGCACGCCATCGATCACGATGGCACGCCACGCCTCCTTGTCGGCGAGCGCGGCGGAACGACGCAGATCCGGGATGATGTTTGCGGAGCGCATATTGAGGCCGTGGCACCTGCCGCACAGGCGCGCGTAGTGCGCCTTGCCTTCATCGACGACGGCAGCGGGCCAGGTTTCCTCCGGCGGTGCCGGTGGCGGCGCAGGCGGCGGGTCCTCGGGAAGCGTGGCGGCGCCATCCAGCTTGAAGGCGATGACACGTCCGGGTTGGCGCGCGTAGGCGGGCTCGCCGCCAGAGAGAATCCCCGCGCCGCCCGCGCCCGATGTCACGGCGATGTACTGCTCACCGTCGACGCTGTACGTGACCGGCGCTTGCATGATGGCGTTCGGCGTTTTGTAGCTCCACACCTCCTCGCCCGTGTCCGCGCGGAACGCAGCGAGCTCCCCGAGCACACCATTGCGGCTACGACCCTGAAACAGGAGCTCGCCCGCAGTAGCGAGCACGCCGCCTCCGCCGCGCACGTCCGTGCGCCACGCCGCCTTGCGCGCAACCGGATCCCAGGCGAGCAGGTAGGATCGGGAGCGCGTACTGACGCCGACCGGCACTCTTTGTGGCGCCGCCGATTCTGCTCCGTGCGCCGGTGCGCCGTGGAAATAGAAACCGGGACTGTCTATGCCTTCGACGTACTCGTAGTCCGGCGTCGAGATGTAGTGCGTGGAGTTCTCCGCCGCGGGGAAGTAGACGAGCCCCGTCTTTGGACTGAACGCGGGCGGTTGCCATCCGTGCGCGCCGCCGGCACCGGGGCTCGAGGTGAACGGCGCATCCATGTAGTACGCCTCGGGCACCACAGTCATGCGGCCCGTCACCGGATCGACGCCTTTCGACCAGGTGATGTTCGGCACGTACGGCGTCGCGGAGATCAACTCACCGGACGCACGATCGAACACGTAGAAGAATCCGTTCTTCGGTGCGTGCAGCAGCACCTTGCGGCGCACGCCGTCGATCCGCAGCTCCGTGAGGATCATGTCCTGCACGGAGTCGTAGTCCCAGCTCTCACCGGGGACTTCCTGGTAATGCCAGGCGTATGCGCCGGTGTCGGCATCGAGCGCGACGATCGAGGCAATGAAGAGATTGTCGCCCTTGCCGTCCGAGCGATACTTGCGATTGAGCGGAAAGCCGTTGCCCGTCGCGATGTAGAGGCGGTTGAAGTCCGGGTCGTAGACGATTGCGTTCCACACATGGCCGCCGCCGATGTAGTCGCGCCACGGCCCGTGCCACGTTGGCCGCGCGATCCGCTCGAGCACCTCGTCGGAGGCCGCGCCGTCGCCGGGCCTGGAAGGGTCTCCGGGCACCGTGTAGAAGCGCCACACGAGCTTGCCCGTCTCGGTGTCGTAGGCACTCACGTATCCGCGGCCGCCGAACTCGCCGCCGCCATTGCCTATGAACACCTTGCCGCGTGCGACACGCGGCGCACCGGTGATGGAATGCATACGCTTCGGATCGACGGTGAGCGTGCTCCACACCGGTTTGCCGGTGCGCGCGTCGATCGCGATGAGCCGGCCATCGATCGTGCCGACGAAGACCTTGCCCTTGTAGACCGCCGCGCCGCGGTTCACCACGTCGCAGCAGGGCTTTGGTCCTGCCGATCCGGGCACTTCCGGATCATAGGACCAGAGCATTGCGCCCGTGCGTGCATCGAGTGCGTAGACCTTGCTCCATGCACTCGTCACGTACATCACGCCGTCCACGACGAGTGGCGTGGACTCCTGGCCCCGGTATGTATCGAAATCGAACGACCACGCCGGAGCCAGGCGGGACACTGTCCCGATGTTGATCTGCGCAAGCTGCGAGTAGCGCTGCTCGGAGTACCCCCCGCCGTAGCTCAGCCAGTTTTCCGGCTCCTCTTCCGCGTTTCTCAGGCGCTCGTCATCGACGTAAGCGACCTTCGTGCTGCACGCAGTGACGAGCCACGCAAGAAACGCAACGAGCAAAGGCTGTGCGGGTATGCCGGGCGCGCGGGCCATTGGTCAGATCCGATAGGCGCAGCGGTAGAGATCGATCTCACCGAGCTCGGCGATCGGCTGCCCCGAGCGCAGTCCGCTGGGCGGCACGTACGGCGTGCAACGTCCGCTGAAGTCCAGGAACGGCTGATCGAGATGGAACGATACGACCGGTTCCGGTGCGACGGCGGCGCCGGACGAGGCGGCGGCCGTAGCGCGCGGCGCCACCTCGCCGCCGAACGACATGGTCGGTACCGCCGAGATCACCACACCTGCCGATGCGAAGTACGTGATGAACTCCCTGCGGGAGACCGGCAGGGAAACCACCTGCCGCGTCGCTTCCGCGGACATATCCAGGGGCAACGTGTTCGACTTGCTCATGCCAGCTCCGATGCATCGGCCCAGATGCCGTGAACCTGCGCTGTCGAGCGGAACGGAAGAATCACGCGCGCAACGTCGCCTGCCTCGAGGTTCTGCGCGTCCACGATGACGAGCTCCGAGCGCATCTCGGCGTAGTTGGACGCCACGCCGATCAGGTAACCGTCACCTTCCTCGCGACTGCCCGGGCGCGGCACGAAGCAGCACTCCTGCAGACTGTGGGTCGGCCCGACGAAGTACCTGTTGAGCTTTCCGGTCTCGAAATCGAAGCGACCGTAGGTGTTGGAGACGCGCCCGCGGAGGTTGCCGGCGCGCGCTTCATCAAACGGACGGTCCGGATCGTTGAAGCTCGTGTAGCCGTAGCGCTGCCGCAGCGTCATGAAGCGCGTGTCGATGCGCCCCAGGTCGCTGACGTTGAACGGCCAGAGGATCTCCTCCGTCCAGGTGTCCTTCTTCGAGCGCAGATCGATCGTGATACGCCGCACGTACGCCTTCGCCTTCTGCGGGTTCCACGGTGTGCCGTCGATCGGCGGGAAGAACGGGAAGAAGTTCGAGTCGTAGAACGGCGCGTACAGGATGATCTTGCTGCCTTCCGTGTACGCGTTGAACGTATGCATCATGCAGCGCTCGGGTCCCTTGAACCAGCGGATGTCCTTGCCGTCGCCGTCGCGCGCGAGCACGCCGATGTAGCTCGGCTTGGTCGCGTCCCAGCCCCAGTGGATCTTGCCGGCCTTCAGCCGATCCATGCTCGTGACGTAGCCGCCGAAAGGCAGCAGGATGTGCTTCTGCGTAACCGCGCAGTCGTGCACCATGCTGACGTACGGCACCTTGATGCGCTGCTCGTGCTTGACCTTGCCGTCCCGGCCGATGGTGTAGATGAAGAGGTCGTCGGTCACCAGGCCCGTGGCCTGGTAGCCGAAGGCGATCATCTCGCCGGTGACGGGATCGATCTTGGGATGCGCGGTGAACGTCTGGCTCTTCCACGCACCCTCGAAGTCCCACGGCCCGAGCGTGTCGAGCGTGACGGGATCGATCCGGTGCGGCAGGCCGTCTTCCTTGAGCGCAAAGAGCTTTCCGGCATGCACGAGCGGCGAGGTGTTCGCCACCGTGCGCAGGTAGGGCCGTTCCGGGTCGCGCACGCTCGGGTCGTCCGTGAAAGGATTGCGGTAGTAGCCGAAGAGCTGGCGGTTGGCCGCCTTCTGCAGCTCGTAGCGCCGCGTGCGGACGTAACGGCCCTTGTAGCTCACGATGCCGTCCTTGAAGCGG
>ERZ777003.4101-NODE-4101-length-12811-cov-6.388915_pt1 | contig 12811 bp, 11 predicted proteins | sample MGYA00374956_ERZ777003 | MGnify/ENA primary metagenome ERZ777003 (study PRJEB29302, sample SAMN06268252) | bioreactor metagenome | isolation source: Joint BioEnergy Institute, California, USA | place: USA:Joint BioEnergy Institute, California, USA | collected... | reverse complement strand
CGCTGCTCGCGCAGACGACGCAGTTCGTCTCGCTCGAGGTGCTGGCCTTCCAGCGCTCGGCGGAGGGGCTGCTGATGCTGGTGCTGGGTGGGCTCGGCCGCCTCTATGGCGGGCTGATCGGTGCGGTCGCCTTCATGGTCGCGCACCACGTCCTCTCGGGAGTGACGCCGCAGTTCTGGCAATTCTGGATCGGCGCGGCGCTGGTCGTGCTGGCCATCGCGGGCCGCGGCGGGCTGCTCGGGCTGCTGAAGGCGGTGTGGGCGCGGCTGCTCTCGCGCCGCCGCGGCGGCGGGAGCACGGCGCAGTGACGGCGCCCGCCGCCGCGCTCGAGACCCGCGGCCTCACGCGGCATTTCGGCGGCTTCACGGCGGTGGACGGCGTCTCCTTCACGCTCGTGCCCGGGTCGCGGCATGCGCTGATCGGGCCGAACGGCGCCGGCAAGACCACCTTCGTCAACCTGCTGACCGGCGCGATCCGCCCCAGCGCAGGCGCGGTGCTGCTGGAGGGGCGGGAGGTCACCGGACTGCCGCAGCATCTGCGGGTGAAGCGCGGCCTCGCGCGCACCTTCCAGATCAACCAGCTCTTCCCCGACCTCGCACCGATCGAGGCCGTCACCCTCGCCCTCGCCGAGCGCGAGGGGCTGACCGCGCGCTGGTGGCGGCCCGTGCGCGCCCATCGCGCGCTGGAGGCGGAGGCCGCCACGCTGCTCGCGCGCCTGCGCTTCGCGCCGGTCGAGATGGCGGCGCCGACGCGCGACCTTCCCTATGGCCGCCAGCGGTTGCTGGAGATCGCGCTCGCCCTGGCGTTGCGGCCCCGCGTCCTGCTGCTCGACGAGCCCGCCGCCGGCGTGCCGCCGGAGGAGAGCCGCGAGGTGCTGGAGGCCGTCGCCGCCCTGCCGCGCGACGTGACCGTGCTGCTGATCGAGCACGACATGGACCTCGTCTTCCGCTTCGCCGAGCGCATCACCGTGCTCGCCCAGGGCGCAGTGCTGGCCGAGGGCACGCCGGAGGCGGTGGCGCGCGATCCCCGCGTGCGCGAGGTCTATCTCGGCGAGGCCACGGCGCATGGCTGATCCCCTGCTGCGGCTGGACGGCATCTCCGCCGGCCACGGCGCGGCACTGGCGATTCACGAGGTGAGCCTTGAGGTGGCGGAGGGCGAGGCGCTGGCCCTTCTCGGCCGCAACGGCGCGGGCAAGACGACGCTGATCGCGACGGCGATGGGCGCTGCCCGGCTGTTCCGCGGCCGTCTCTGGTTCGCCGGGCAGGAGATCACGCGCCTGCCGAGCGAGCGGCGCGCCGCGCTCGGCCTCGGCTGGGTGCCGCAGGAGCGCAACGTGTTCCGCTCCCTGACCGTCGAGGAGAACCTGACCGCGGTGGCGCGCCCCGGCGGGCCCTGGACCCTGCGGCGCGTCTATGAACTGTTCCCGCGCCTTGAGGAGCGGCGGCGAACCCTGGGCTCCGCCCTCTCCGGCGGCGAGCAGCAGATGCTCGCGATGGGGCGTGCGCTGATGCTGAACCCGCGCCTTCTGCTCCTCGACGAGCCGTTGGAAGGGCTCGCCCCGGTGACCGCGCAAGGCCTGCTCGGGGCGATCCAGCGCATGACGCGGGCCGAGGGCATGGCGGCCATCATCGTTGAGCAGCACGCGCGCCAGATCCTCCCCATCACCGACCGCGTCGCGATCCTGGAGCGCGGCCGGCTCGTTCATCTCGGCGCGAGCGAGGCGCTGCTGCGCGCGCCCGCGATCGCCGAGCGCTATCTCGGCGTCGCCGCCGCCGTCGTGCCGGCCTCGGTGCCGACGGGCTGACCGATCAGAAGAGGGAACCAAGCCATGCCCAACGGCAAGCCTCCCTTCCGCGCCGACCATGTCGGCAGCCTGCTCCGCCCGCCCGAACTGCGCGAGGCCCGCGCCGCCCACGCCGCCGGCAGGCTCGACGCCGCCGCCCTGCGCGAGGTCGAGGACCGCTGCATCCGCGATGCCATCGCCCGGCAGAAGCAGATCGGCCTGAAGGCCGTCACCGATGGCGAGTACCGCCGCGCCTTCTGGCATTTCGACTTCCTCGCCAGGCTCGGCGGCGTCGAGATGTACGAGGCCGAGCAGGGCATCCAGTTCAAGGGCGGGCAGACCAAGGCCTATGGCCTGAAGGTGACGGGCCCGATCCGCTACCGGCACCACCCCTTCGTCGAGGACTTCAAGTTCGTCGCCGCGAATGCCGGTGGTGCCGTCCCGAAGCAGACCATCCCCTCGCCCTCCGTCCTGCACTACCGCGGCGGGCGCAAGGCGGTGGACACGCACACCTATCCGGACATGGAGGGCTTCTTCGCCGATCTCGGCGCCGCCTACGCCGAGGCGGTGCAGGACTTCGCGCGCGCCGGCTGCCGCTACCTTCAGCTCGACGAGGTGAACATCGCCTATCTCTGCGACCCCGAGCAGATCGCCATGCTCAAGGCGCGCGGCGAGGAGACGGAGGGGCTGCTGCAGCGCTACGCGGCACTGATCAACCGCGCGATCGAGGGGCGCCCCGCGGACATGGTGATCTCCATGCATCTGTGCCGGGGCAATTTCCGCTCCATGCACATCGCCTCCGGCGGCTACGACCCGGTGGCGGAGGTGCTGTTCAACGGCATCAACGTGGATGCCTACTTCATGGAGTACGACACCGAGCGCGCCGGCACCTTCGCGCCGCTGCGCTTCGTGCCCAAGGGCAAGACCGTCGTGGTCGGCCTGGTGACGAGCAAGACCGGCACGCTCGAGGACAAGGACGCGCTCAGGCGGCGACTGGACGAGGCGGCGAAATACGTGCCGCTGGAGCAGCTCGCGATCAGCCCGCAATGCGGCTTCGCCTCCACCGAGGAGGGCAACCTGCTCACCGAGGAGGAGCAGTGGGCCAAGCTCGCCCGCTGCGTCGAGGTGGCGCGCGAGGTCTGGGGCGAGGTCTGAGGCCCGGAGCGGGCGGGCAGCGCGCCGCTCGTGCGTCCGCCGCGGCGCTTCCTTGCCGCGGTTGCCGGTGGGACGGCCGGCGCGCTCGGATGTTGACGGCGCGTGCCGGGCTATAGCCGGGCTGGTCGCCACCTGTTCGGGAGCCTGCGCCGGAACCCTCGCCCGTGTCTCCGGGCGGGCAGCGGGTGCGGCTGGCGGGCCCGTCCACGGTGCCGTCCCGGCAATCGCACCGCACTGGGTGGACGGACACCACCCCTCCGCCCCTGGCCACGCCCTACATCGACCTCGTCCACCCGGAGGACCGCGAGCGGACGGGGGCGCAGATCGCCCGGCTGCGCGCGGGGAAGCGGGTCGAGTGGTTCGAGAACCGCATGAGGCGCGCGACCGCGCGCCGCCTTGGCCGACGCGCGACGCAGTCCTAGGCGAGAGGAAGGGAGAGCCGGGGCGCGCGGCGATGTCTCCCGGGGGCGTGCCGGCCGGGTGGGCGTCCGGGGGCGATCAGCGGAGCGCGAGGGGTGAGATGTGATCCGCCGCCGGGAATTTGCGCGGTGGTATGCGCTTGTCGCGGGTCGGGCGCCCGATGTATCGGGGACTCTTCGGGGCATCCTGTCCCCGAGGAGGGCCCGCCGCGTGGGAGGAACACCGGCAGCACCGCAGGCCGCATCCGTCGACGTGCCGCTCGACCGGGACGTCTTCCTGCGCCGATTGCTGCGCGAATTGGCCGGTACCCTGCAGGAGGTGGTCGGCATCGAGGAGGCCTCCGGCTACATCAGCGTGGTCGGTGCCGCCATCGGCGAGCACATCGACTCCGCCTACCGGCGTGCCCTCGCGGTCGAGCGGCTCTCCCGTGAGCAGGTCGCCACCGTCCTCGTGGACCTGAAGCGGCGCATTGAAGGCGACTTCTTCGTCCTCGAGGAGACCGAGGACCGCATCGTGCTCGGCAACCGCGCCTGCCCCTTCGGCGAGTTCGTGCACGGCCGGCCCTCGCTCTGCATGATGACCTCCAACGTCTTCGGCCACATCGCGGCGCAGAACCTCGGCTACGCCGCCGTCGAGCTGGAGCGCACCATCGCCCGGGGCGACCCGGGATGTCGGATCGTGGTCCACCTCCGGCCCTCTCCCGACGTCGCGCCGGAGGCGCGCGAGTATTTCCGCCGCGATGGCCGGAGCGATTGAGGAGGGCATCGCCACCGTCCTGCGCGCGCTTCCCGAGCCCGCGCTGGTGGTCGAGCCGGACGGAGCCATAGCCCAGGCCAACCGGGCCGCGGCCCTGCGCCTCGGGCCAGCCGCTGCGCCCGGCGGCGCGCTGACCGCCCTCTTCCCGGCGGAGGACCCCGCCGCCCTGGCGCGGTTCCTCACCTATCTGGACCGCTGCGCCGGCTCGCACACGCCGCTGCCGGGCGCCGTCGTACTGCGCTGCGCCGATGGCGCGATGGTCCCCTTCCGCTGCTCGGGCGCCCTGCTCCTGCGGGCCGCGCCCGACGGGACCGTCCCGCCGCGCCTGCTCCTCCGTCTGACCCCGCGGGAGGAGGACCGGCGGTTCTCGGTGCTCGCGCGGCAGGTGCGCGCGCTGAACGCCGAGATCGGCGAGCGCCGGCGCATCCAGGCCGTGCTCGAGGAGGCGCTGCGCGAACGGGAGGTGCTGCTGCGTGAGCTGCACCACCGGGTCAAGAACAGCCTGCACATGCTTGCTGGCATGTTGTACGCCGCGCGGCGCGACGCCGCTTCCCCCGAGGCGAGGGCGGTCCTCGACGAGGTCGCGCACCGGCTCGCGGCAGTCGGGACGGTGCATCAGATGCTCTATGGCGGAAGCGGCCTGGTGGGCGTCCGGGGCGACGAGCTGGTCAAGGCGCTGTGCCCGACGGTCCTGCGCTCCCTCGGCGCCGATCCGCGGCGGCTCGCGGTCGAGGCGGCGCCGCTGGAGGTGCCGAACGACGCGGCGATCCCGCTCGCGCTGATCCTCAACGAGCTGCTGACCAATGCGCTGAAGTACGGCGGGGGGCCTCACGGCCCGCCGGGCGGCGTCCGGGTCCGGCTGGCGCCGTTCGACGGTGCCGGCGTCGAGCTCGCCGTCGAGGACGACGGTCCTGGTTTCGAGCCGGGCGTGGCCGCCGGGCGGCATGCCTCGGGGCTGGGGCTGGTCCGGGGTCTCACACGCCAGCTCGGCGGCAGCTTCGTGGTCGAGGGCGGGCGCCGCGGTAATGGGGACGGAGCCGGAAGCGGCGGGACCGGAGGCGCCGGGGCGCGTTGCGTCGTCCGCTTCGGGAGCCGGCAGTGGCAGCGGGCGGAGCCAAGGGGGAGCACCATGGCCGAGTACCAGGGGGAGGGAACGGCATGATCGCATGGAGGCAGGATTCTGCCTGTCCGGCGGAGAGTACGAGCCAGGAGGGGATGGTCCTGGCGCCTCCGCGCCTCCTGCTGCGGCGCGCGGCGGCGGCGCGGCAGGATGCGGACCGGAGCACCGGTTCCGCCGGGGCGCCGCTGCGCGGGCGCGTGCTGATCGTCGAGGACGAGTACTTCGTGGCGCTGGCCAGCGAGGATGCGCTCCTGGAGGCAGGCTTCGGCGTGGTCGGCGTCGCGGCGACGGCGGAGGACGCGGTGGCCCTGGCGGGCGCGGAGCGGCCCGACCTGGTGCTGATGGACATCAGGCTGGCGCCGCCCGGCGCCGCGCGCGACGGGATCGACGCCGCCGCGGAGATTCTCGCGCGCTACGGCATCCCGAGCCTGTTCGCCACCGCGCATGCCGATCCGGGCACGCGGCTTCGGGGCGAGCGGGCCGCGCAGCCACTGGGCTGGCTTTCGAAGCCCTATTCGCCGGAGGAACTCGTCGCTGCCGTCGGTGCGGCCGTGGCGGAGGCGCGCCGCCGCCACGCCCTTCCCGGCTCCGGCGGTTAAGGAGGAGCGGTGGCCAGGCTGCGATCGCCTTGGGCGGACGCAACCGAGCCGTGTATCGCTGCCTCGGAGGGGCTTGGCCCTTTGCTGGCCTCGTTACAGCCGAGCCGGTCAGGGGGTCAGGCTTGGCGCGGCGCGCCACCACCGCCATTCCCGTTGGGCCGTGTCCCATTGGCCGGTGCGGGAGGCTTGGACCCCGCGGCGGAGGGCGTGGCACGCACCGCATCCGCACGCCCCGCTGTGCCGGCTCCGCTCAGGCCGGGCGGCGGGGGCGGCGGCATGGCCGGGCCGGAGATCACGTCGAAATCGTAGTCCGATCGGTGCATGTTGGGCCTCTCTCTGGGAGGGCCACCACACCTCGCTGGCGATGCTTCGTCGGGTCAGGGAAGGGGGGAGAACGCGAAGACCGCCGGCGGGCTGGCGGCTTCGGGTTCTGCGTGGTGTGCGCGTGTCCTAGGCCGCCGGTGCGTACCAGCGGTACCAAAATCGCGCGCTGCGGTCGCCGCGACGCTGCTGCGGCTGCATCCTGACCATGATGGAAACTTAAGCGGGGCGTGTGCCGCCACGCAAGGAGCAAGGATGGGGATCTGTGCTGCGCCAGGCGCAGACGGGTGTGGAGATGTGCGTGAGCAGCTGCGGGCCTCGCCTCCTCTTGCTCCGGCCTGCACGGCGCGGCTCCGCCGCCGTCCCGTGTAGGGGCACGCCCGGCTGGCCGGGATGCCCCCGAGCCCGGACCGATCACCTCTCCCCGTTCGACTTCGGTCTGTCCCTTGCTGGCCAGGACCGGCTGGCCGGAGGCTTGGCTCCACCGGGGCTTGGCGGGAGGGCACCGGGCGGCGGTCCGCCGCCGCCCGGAAGACGCCGCGCTCCCGTCAGTTGGCGGTGGCGCCGGCGGCGCGCACCACGGGGGCCCATTTCTCCGTCTGCTCGCGGATGTGGCGCGCGAGTTCCTCGGGCGTGCTCGGTTGCGCCTCCAGCCCGTGGCGGGCGAGGGTCGCGACGATCTCCGGGTCGCGCAGGGCCTCGCCCATCGCTGCGTTCAGCCGCCGCACGATTGGCTGCGGCAGGCCGCGTGGGCCGAGCAGCGCATACCAGTTCGCGAGGTCGTAGTCCGGCAGCCCGGCCGCCTCGGCGATCGTGGGCAGATCGGGCACCAGCGACGAGCGCCGTGCTATCGGCACCGCCAGGGCGCGCAGCTTGCCCGCCTCGATGTGCGGCAGCGTCGTCGCCGCGGTGGCGATGGCGAAGTCCACCTTGCCGGAGAGGATGTCGGTAATGAGCTGCCCGCCGCCACGATAGGGCACGTGGATGGTGTGGGTGCCGGCGAGCCGGTCGAGCAGCGCGCCGCCGAGATGCCCGGCGCTGCCGACGCCGGAGGAACCGTATGCCAAAGTGTCGGGCCGCGCCTTCGCCGCGGCGATCAGCTCCGGCACGCTGCGCCAGGGACGGTCGGGCGGCACGACGAGGATGTTGAGCACATCCACCGACATGCTGATGGGGGTGAGGTCTGTCCGCACGTCGAAGGGCAGGCGCTGCATCACCGGGTTGATCACGAGCGAGGCGATGGTGCCCATGAGCAGCGTGTAACCGTCCGGCGCTGCGTGCACGACCGCCTCGGTGGCGAGGCTGCCGCCGCCGCCGGGCCGGTTCTCGACGACGATCGGCTGGCCGAGGATCGCCTGCAGCCGCGGCGCCAGGGTGCGCGTGGTGATGTCGGTGCCGCCGCCGGCGGCGAAGCCGACGATGATGCGGATCGGGCGGTTGGGCCAGGACGCGGACGCGTCTGCCTGCGCGTCCGCAGGGCACGGGCCGGCGAGGATCCCCGCCGCGGGCAGCATGGCGGCGGCGGTGAGCGAGCGGCGGCGGGTGAACATGGTCCTCCTCCCGAGGTCTGCGCGTTCCTTGTTGCGCGTTCGAGTGGAGGGATACCGCGGAGCGGCGCGGCGGGCGAGGCCGATGGTCTGCGATCGCCCGGCGCGTCCGCCGTCAGTCCGGCCGGCCCTGCAACCCGGCCAGGATCACCGTGCGGACGTGGCCGGCATTCTCCCACAGCGACGCAGCGGCGAGGTCGAGCCCCAGCTCCGGCCACAGCCGCGCACCCGCCGCGACAATGGCGACCAGCACCGGCAGGCCGAGCGCCGCAAAGGGCGCCAGGTTGGGCAGGCCGAGGCCGAGCGGAACGAGCGCGGCCAAGCCGGCGACCAGCGCGCTGCCGCTCAGGTCGAAGCTTGCCAATGCGATCACCAAGGCCCCGAGGCAGGCTTTCCCCCACCGAATCGCAAGCTGCATCGCCTCTCCCCCTTCGGCGCAACGCCCGCGCTGTCCCACCACAGCGCCTTCCCGGCCCCCGCGCGCTGCTTGCCAGTGTCCTGGCCGGCAGCCGGGTATCCAGCCGAATGAAAGCCCGCGGAGGTTTATGGCGAGGCGTTCACACAACCATACCGTGCAGCATGCCTTGCCCCCTGGGCAGGTGCAACCCCTTCCGGCGAAGGAGGCCGAGCTCGGGCGCGCGCCACGGAAGGTGCCGGGGGCAGGGCGGCTCCTAACACGCGATTGTGTCGCTGCGGCGTGGTCGGGCTGCGCGCGGCAGAGGCTACGCCTTACCCGGATCGGGCGGACTCCCCATGCGCCCGCGATTCGGCGTCCGAAGGAGACACAAGGCGCATCATGCTCACCCGCATCGAAACCGGCGGGGCCGATCTCGCGGCCCTGGCGGATGCGCTCGGCATCGACGAGGAGATCGACTGGCCCCCGGCCTACCTCGCCCCCAGCGCCTGGCTCGAGCACGTCCCCTTCGCCTTCTGGCTGGTCAAGGCGCTGCGCCCGTCCTGCATCGTCGAGCTTGGCACCCATTGGGGCGTCTCCTACGCCGCCTTCTGCCAGGCCGCCGAGCGCTTCGTCCCAGGCACCACCCGCGCCTATGCGGTGGACACCTGGCGGGGCGACGCCCATGCCGGACACTACGGCGAGGAAGTGTTCACCGCCGTCTCGGCCATGAACGCGGCGCGGTGGTCCGGCTTCTCCACCCTGATCCGCGCGGAGTTCGACGCCGCCCGCGCGCAGTTCGCCGCCGGCGAGATCGAGCTGCTGCACATCGACGGGCTGCACACCTACGAGGCGGTCGCGCACGACTTCCGCACTTGGCGCGATGCCGTCTCGCCGCGCCGCGGCGTGGTGCTGTTCCACGACACCAACGTGCGCGCCGGCGACTTCGGCGTCTGGCGCCTCTGGCGCGAGCTGGCGGAGGCGCATCGGCATTTCGAGTTCCACCACGGCCACGGCCTCGGCGTGCTCGGCCTGGGCGACGATCTTCCCGCGGCGCTCACTGCGCTGTTCGAGATGCAGGCGCAGCCGGAGCGTGCGGCGCGGCTGCGCGCGCTGTTCGCCGCGCGCGGGGCGGCGGTGCGCGAGCGCCAGGCGCTGGCCGAGGCGGAAGCGAAGCTCCGCGCCGGCGCCGCCGCGCTTGGCTCGGCCAAGGCGGAGGCCGCATCGCAGCAGTCGCGCGCGGCGCAGCTGGAGGCGGCGCTCGGCACGGCCAGGGCGGAGGCCGATGCGGCGCGGAAGGAGGCCGCGTCACAACGGCTGCGCGCGGCGCGGCTGGAGGCGGCGCTGGAGCTGCGCGCCGGCGCGGCACCTCCCGGCGGCGACATCGAAGCCGCGGCCCTCGCCGAGGAGGAGCGGCGCGAGGCGGCCTTGCAGGCGCTCCGTGCCGAGCGCGACGCGCTGCGCGAGCAATCCGACCTGCTGCGCCGGCAGCTCGACACCGTGATGACCTCGATCAGTTGGCGCTTGACGGCGCCCTTGCGGGCGGTGGTGCGCCGCGCGCCGAGCCTCGCCCGGATGGCGCACGGCACCGCGCGACTCGGCTATTGGACGCTGAAGGGGCAACTGCCGGCGCGGCTGCGCGAGTGGCGGGCACGCACGCAGGAATGGCGGGAGGCCCGCGCCCGCGGCGTCGCGCCTCCGTCGCTGCCCGCGACGGCGGCGCTGCGCGTCGCGCCGCCGCCGCCGGCGATCGGGCAGGGAGGACCCGCCGACCGGCTCGCCACGCTCGAGCACCGTCTTGTCCATGTCGAGTCGCTGCTCGAACTGGAGCGCGGCCGCCTGGACTACGCACTCGGTGCCATCGAAGGCATGCCGGCGCGCATCGCCGACTACCACGCGGCGCGCGAGACGCCCGAATACCTTGCCGCCTTCGAGGAAGAGGAGCCGCTGGTCTCGGTCTGCATCGCCACCGTGAATCGCGCGGAGCTGCTGGTCGAGCGTGCGATCCGCTCGCTGCAGGCGCAGACCTACAGCAACCTGGAGATCATCGTCGTCGGCGACCACACCACCGACGACACCGAGGAGCGGCTCGCCCGGTTGCGTGACCGCCGCATCCGCTTCGTGAACCTGCCGGAGCGCGGTCCCTATCCGCGGCCCGGGCGCGCGCGCTGGCAGGTCGCCGGCAGCAACGCGATGAACCACGCGCTCTCGCTCTGCAACGGCCGGTTCGTGACGCATCTCGACGACGACGACGCGATGGCGGCGGACCGCATCGCCACGCTACTCGGCGAGGCGCGCGCACACCGCGCGGACTTCCTGTGGCATCCGTTCTGGACCGAGGGGCCGGACGGGCGCTGGCGGCGGATCGGCGACGGGCGATTCCAGCTCGGCCAGATCACAACCGGTTCAATCTTCTACCACCGATACTTCGCGGCCTTCGGCTGGGACGTATATGCGTACCGGCTGGACGAGCCCGGCGACTGGAACAGGTTGCGCAAGATCAAGATGCTGCGGCCGCGGCTCCGCTTCGTGGATCGTCCGCTGCTCTACCACTACGCGGAGCGGAACCAGGGAAGCTTCGTCGCCCAGGAGGGCGAGCGGTTCCTCGAATGAGGGGGCAGCAGCGGACGCCGTGATCACCATCCACATGACGACGCACCGGCGTTTCGCCTCCGGTCTCTTGCGGCGGGCCGTCGCCTCGGTGCTGGCGCAGGACTACACCGATTTCGAGTTCGTGATCTGCGACGACGCCAGCACCGACGGCAGTGCGGACTACCTCGCCGGCGTCGCGGCGCGCGATCCGCGGGTGAAGGTGATCCGCAATCCCCGCAACGTGAACAGCGTGGCGATCTCGCTCGGGCGCTGCATGCAGGCCGCCGATCCGGCGCGGCGCTGGGTGAGCTGGATGTTCGACGACTGCATCCTGCGCCCCGGCGCGCTGTCGCGCCTCGCCCGCGCCGTCGCGGTGGGGGGCGAGGTCAAAATGGTGTTCGGCGTGACCGAGGTGCTGGCGCCCGACGGCGCGCCGCCGCTGCGCGTGGGCGCAGCCCCACTGGAGGAGATCCGGCGCGGCGTCGCGAATTCCTCCATCCTCGTGCCGAACGGCGGCATCCTGATAGACCGCGCGGTGTTCGAGCGCGTCGGCTGGTACGACCCCTCGATCGTGCTGCGCCGCTCCTGCGACTGGGATCTGTTCCGGCGCATCATCGGGGCGGGCGTGCCCTTCGTCACCCTGCCCGATGTGCTGATGGAGGAGCACGGCGCGCTGCAGTCCGACTCGCTGCGCAACGCCTTCACCACCAGCTTCGACCTGATGCAGCGCTACTGCGCCGCGCGCGACGCCGCCGGGCTGCCGCTTGACCTGGCGAACTGCCTGGCGATGCCGGTGGACTGGATCCCGCCGGGCTTCTGGACCTCAGACGAGATGGCGCTGATGCAGTACATGTTCGTCGAGTATTTCCTCTCGGTCGGCGATGTCCCGCGCGCCTTCCACTGGGCGCGCCGGCTTGAGGAGGCGCTGCCGCGCCCGTCGCTGATGCGCGAGAACCTGCTGCGCCGTGCGACGGTGCGCGACCCGGCGGCGGGGGAGGAGGAGAGCGGCCCAGATCCCATGGCGGCCGGCGCCTATGCCGCGCTGGTGTTCAGCGCCTACGGCCAGCACCTGGCGGAGCGTCAGGCGGCGGCAGCGCCGGCGCAGGGGCTGGCGGCATGACGGGTCGCCCATCCGACTCCGGCGCAACGGAGCGGCCGCCCGACATCCCCTTCCTTCGCCCGGCGCCGCCGCGGCTCTCCGAGCTCGTCGATCAACTGCGCGCGATCGAGGACTCGGGCATCTTCACCAATTTCGGACCGGTCAACACCCGCCTCGAAGCGGCGATGACGGAGCGGATCTTCGGCGGAGTCGGCGGCTGCCTCACCGTCGGCAACGCCACGCTCGGGCTGATGCTGGCGATCCGGCACGCCGCGGGCGAGGGGGCGCCCGGCCGCTACGCGCTGATGCCCTCCTTCACCTTCGCCGCTACCGCGCAGGCGGCGATCTGGGCGGGGCTGACGCCGCTGCTCTGCGACATCGAGCCGGACACCTGGCTGCCCTCGGCGGCGGAGGAGGAGGCGCTGCTCGCCCGGTACGGCGCGCACATTGCCGTGGTCGTGCCCTACGCGACCTTCGGCAACTGCCTCGACCTCGACCGCTACGCCCGCTTGGCGCGGCAGTACGGCGTCGGGATCGTGGTGGACGCGGCGGCCTCGCTCGGCGCGCTGGACGCGGAGGGACGCGGCTTCGGCGCCGGTTTCCCGCACCCGGTCGTGTACTCGATGCACGCGACCAAGACCTTCGCCACCGCGGAGGCCGGGCTGATCCATTGCGGCGACCCGGCAACGCTCGCGGCGCTGCGCGCGATGGCGAATTTCGGCTTCGGTGCGCCGCGCACGGCGACCATGCCAGGGCTCAACGCCAAGCTCAGCGAGATCGGTGCGCTGCTCGCCCTCGCCCGGCTCGACGGGTTCGAGCATGTGGTGGCGCATCGCGAGCAACTGATGGAGCGCTATCGACAGAACCTGCCGGGCTGGGAGTTCCAGCGCCTCATCGGGCGCCGGCACGCGCACCAGTTCGTGCCGGTGCTGCTGCCGCCCGACGCGGGACGGAGCCGCGCCGAGGTGCTGGCGGCACTGGCGCGCGAGGGCATCGGCACGGCGCACTACTTCAGCCCGCACCT
>ERZ777003.4100-NODE-4100-length-12812-cov-7.313005_pt1 | contig 12812 bp, 11 predicted proteins | sample MGYA00374956_ERZ777003 | MGnify/ENA primary metagenome ERZ777003 (study PRJEB29302, sample SAMN06268252) | bioreactor metagenome | isolation source: Joint BioEnergy Institute, California, USA | place: USA:Joint BioEnergy Institute, California, USA | collected... | reverse complement strand
CGCCCTCGTCGCCACCGTCGCAGAGTGGGCCAAATGAGTCCCCTACCTAGGGCGAGGGGTCGGGCGCGACATGGAGGGAGGGGCGGACGGCCGAGTGGGCCGGCATGCGCATCGTGCCGGCCGAGGACGAGACGCTGTCGGGGCCCGCCCCGACGCGGTGAAGCGCCGCCCGCGGCGCGGATACCATGGGCAAGTTCGGCGAGCGCTGCGCACCGCTGATCGCCCCGCTCAGCCGTTGGCTCGGGTGGGACGCCGTCCCGCCCACACCCAGATTTCTCTACTTCGGTGGTGACAAGGCAGGGCGTCGATCGTCCAGCGAGCCCGTCCATCCACTACGCCACCCCCTGCCTGGCCCATGCCCTACCCCCCAGCGTCGGGGGCGCTGAGGGATGCCGCGCGGACGCGGCGGATACGACCGTCGTCAGGTCGGCATGCCTAGCCGCTGCCTGTCGCCGACGCACGATCGGCGCAATTTCGCGAGGGACCAATCGCGGGACCGGATCGGGCGGTGCGAGATGCTGCAGGGGCTGAGCGCGAAGGGAGCGGACGCGTGGCCGCGTGGTATTCCGCCGCCGGCCGGCACGCCGACATGGAGCCCCGGCGCTGCCAACCGATGTCACCACGCGATTCCAGGGCTGACCTATGCTGCTACGATTTGATGCTGCAAGGCCGCCCGGAATGATGCGCTAAGTCTTTGATTTTACTCGGTGACAATGGCGTGGCGCGCCCGGGAGGATTCGAACCCCCAACCCTCAGATCCGTAGTCTGATGCTCTATCCAGTTGAGCTACGGGCGCCCAAACCGGCCGCGGCTTCCGCCGCCCGCCGTGAGGCCGGGGAAATAGCGAAGCCGATCGCGCTCCGCAACCCCCGAGCCCTCGTATCAGGCGCTAAGTTTGTCCAGCTCCCGCACCACCGCCTCGCCCATCACCGTGGTGCCGACGCGCGCCATTCCCGGCTGCATGATGTCGGCGGTGCGCAGGCCGCCCGCGAGAACGCGCTCGACTGCGCGCTCGACCAGGCGGGCCTCCTCCTCCATGCCGAAGGACCAGCGCAGCAGCATCGCAAAGGAGAGGATCTGCGCGCAGGGGTTGGCGATGCCCTTGCCGGCGATGTCCGGGGCGGAGCCGTGCACGGGCTCGTACAGCGCGTGGCGCCGCCCGGTGGAATCCGGCGCGCCGAGGGTCGCCGAGGGCAGCATGCCGAGCGATCCGGTCAGCGCCGCCGCCAGGTCGGAGAGCAGGTCGCCGAACAGGTTGGAGGCGACGATCACGTCGAACTGCTTCGGCCGCGAGGCGAGCTGCATCGCGCAATTGTCGGCGTACATGTGGGTCAGCTCGACGTCGGGGAACTCGTTCCTGCCGACCTCGCTGACGACGGCGCGCCAGAGGCGGCCGGACTGCATGACGTTCGCCTTCTCCACCGAGCAGAGCTTGTTGCTCCGCTTGCGCGCCAGCTCGAAGGCGATGCGGGCGACGCGGGCGATCTCGTCCTCGGTGTACACCTCGGTGTCCACGCCGCGGCGCTTGCCGTCGGGCATGGTCTCGATGCCGCGCGGCTCGCCGAAATAGATGCCGCCCGTGCTCTCGCGCACGATCATGATGTCGAGGCCCTGGACCAGCTCCTTCTTGAGCGAGGAGGCATCGGCCAGGGCGTCGAGCACGATCGCGGGGCGCAGATTGGCGAACAGGCCCAGTTCCTTGCGCAGCCGCAGGATGCCGAGTTCTGGGCGCTGCTCGAAGGGCAGCCCGTCCCATTTCGGCCCGCCGACGCTGCCGAACAGCACCGCGTCGGCCGCCTTGGCCTTGGCGACCGTGGCGTCGGAAATCGGCGTGCCCTCGGCATCAATGGCCGCGCCGCCGACCAGGCCCTCCTCCAGGTCGAAGGTCACCGAGCGGCGACGATCGAGCCAGTCGATGACGCGCATCACCTCGCGCATCACCTCGGGCCCGATCCCATCGCCGGGGAGGACCAGGAGCTTCTTGTTGGCGGCCATTGCGTTCCCTCAGGGCGTCGTGGTCAGGCGTAGAGCCAGGGCTGCGCGGCGCGCTGCTTCGCCTCGAAGGCGTCGATCGCCGGCGCGTGCTGCAGTGTCTGGCCGATGTCGTCGAGGCCGTTGAGCAGCAGGTGGCGGCGCAGCGGGTCCACCTGGAACGGGATCTCCTCGCCGTTCGGCCGCACCACGACCTGGCGCTCGAGGTCCACGGTCAGACGGGCATTGCCGCCCATCCGCGCGTCGTCCATCAGCTTCTCGCAGATCTCGCGCGGCAGCTTCACCGGCAGGATGCCGTTCTTGAAGCAGTTGTTGTGGAAGATGTCCGCGAAATCCGGCGCGATGATGCAGCGGATGCCGAAATCGAGCAGCGCCCAGGGCGCATGCTCGCGCGAGGAGCCGCAGCCGAAATTCTCGAAGGCGATCAGGATCTCCGCCTTGCGGTAAGGCTCCTGGTTGAGGACGAAGTCGGGGTTCTCCGACCCGTCCTCCCGGTAGCGGAAGTTCGCGAACAGGTTCTTGCCGAAGCCCGAGCGCGTGATGGCCTTGAGGAAGCGCGCCGGGATGATCTGGTCGGTATCGACATTCGCCTTGGGCAGCGGCGCGGCGATCCCTGTCAGCGTGGTGAAGGGCTTCACGACAGCGCCTCCTTCGGCTGGTAGTCGCGCACATCGGCGAAGTGGCCGGCGATCGCCGCCGCCGCCGCCATGGCGGGCGAGACGAGGTGGGTGCGGCCGCCGGGCCCCTGGCGCCCCTCGAAATTGCGGTTCGAGGTGCTGGCGCAGCGCTGCCCCGGCGTCAGCTTGTCCGGGTTCATGCCGAGGCACATGGAGCAGCCCGCCTCGCGCCACTCGAACCCGGCCTCGCGCAGGATGCGGTCGAGCCCCTCCGCCTCGGCCTGCTTCTTCACCAGGCCCGAGCCGGGGACGACCATCGCCCGCACGCCCTCGGCCACCTTGCGGCCCTTGGCGATGGCGGCGGCGGCGCGGATGTCCTCGATCCGGCTGTTGGTGCAGGAGCCGATGAAGACGACATCGACCTTGAGGTCGGTGAGCCGCTGCCCCGGCGTCAGGCCCATGTACTCCAGCATGCGGCGCATCTGCGCGCGCTTCGCCTCGTCGGGCTCGTCCTCCGGGTTCGGCACGGTGCCGGTGATCGGCAGCACCGCCTCCGGGTTGGTGCCCCAGGTCATCTGCGGCGCGATGTCGTGCGCGGCGAGGCGCACCTCCTTGTCGAACCGCGCGCCGGGATCGGAGGGCAGGGTGCGCCACCAGGCGACGGCGCGATCGAACATCTCGCCCTTCGGGCCGTAGGGCGTGCGCCGGATGTACTCGAAGGTGGTCTCGTCCGGCGCGATCATGCCGGCGCGCGCGCCGGCCTCGATGGACATGTTGCACACCGTCATGCGCCCGGCCATGTCGAGCGCGCGGATCGTATCGCCCGCATACTCGATCACGTGGCCCGTGCCGCCCGCCGTGCCGATCTTGCCGATGATCGCCAGGATGATGTCCTTGGCGGTGCAGCCGAAGGCGAGGTTGCCCTCGACCAGCACGCGCATGTTCTTGGCCGGCTTCTGCAGCAGGGTCTGCGTCGCCAGCACGTGCTCCACCTCCGACGTGCCGATGCCGAAGGCGAGCGCGCCCATCGCGCCGTGCGTGCTCGTGTGGCTGTCGCCGCAGACGATCGTCATGCCGGGCAGCGACCGGCCGAGCTCGGGCCCGATGACATGCACGATGCCCTGCCGCTCGTCGAGCAGCGGGATGTAAGGAACGCCGAACTCCTTGACGTTCTTCTCCAGCGTCTCGACCTGCAGCCGGCTCTCCGGATCGACGATGCCGGTGCGGCGCGATTCGTCGGTGGCGATGTTGTGGTCCACCACCGCGAGCGTCGCATCCGGCCGGCGCACCTTGCGCCCCGCCGCGCGCAGGCCGTCGAAGGCCTGCGGCGTCGTCACCTCATGCGTGAGGTGGAGGTCGATGTAGAGCAGCGCCGTGCCATCCGGCAGCGTCTCGACGACATGTGCGTCCCAGATCTTGTCGAACAGTGTCCGCGGCTGCTGCCCTGACATCGCCATCACCTTCCGTGTCGCGCTCAGCTCTGCTGCTGCTCGCCCGGTTGCTCGCTGGCCGCAACCGGGCTCTCCGCCACCGCCGCGGCGCTGCCCTTTGTCACCAGCCGCTCCTGGATCCGCGCGGACTTACCCGTGCGGCCGCGCAGGTAGTAGAGCTTCGCCCGCCGCACGCGGCCGCGGCGCACCACCTGGATGTCGGCGACGTTCGGGCTGTAGAGCGGGAAGACGCGCTCCACCCCCTCGCCATAGCTGATCTTGCGCACGGTGAAGTTGCTGTTCAGGCCGCGGTTGGAGCGCGCGATGACGACGCCCTCGAAGGCCTGGGTGCGGGTGCGCTCGCCCTCAACCACCTTCACCATCACCCGGACCGTGTCGCCGGGGCCGAAGTCCGGCACGGCGCGGGCGGCGGCGAGGCGGGCCATCTGCTCCGCCTCGAATTGCTGCAACAGGTTCATCGGTCTCGTCCTTCCTCGCGTCTCGTTTAGGCGGCTCCGGCCGCCCGTGGCAATCGGGTGATCCCCGCCGCCGACGCCGTCCCGCCGCGGGAGACAGCCTCGGCCGGCGGTTCCGTCCGGCGCGCCTCGTGCTTCGCCCACAGGTCGGGCCGGCGCTCGCGGGTGATCCGTTCCGCCTCCGCCCGCCGCCAGCGCGCCACCTCGGCATGGTGGCCGGAGAGCAACACCTCGGGCACGCGCCGGCCCTTCCACTCCGCCGGGCGGGTGTAGTGCGGGTATTCGAGGAGGCCCTCGGCGTGGCTCTCCTCCTCGGCGCTCGCCGCCTGGCCCATCACGCCCGGCAGCAGGCGAACGCAGGCGTCGAGCAGCACCAGCGCCGCCGGCTCCCCGCCGGAGAGCACATAGTCACCGATCGAGACCTCGCGCATGCCGCGCGCCTCGATCACGCGCTGGTCCACGCCCTCGTAGCGGCCGCAGAGCAGCACGCAGCCCGGCCCGGCGGCGAGCTCGCGCACCATCGCCTGGTCGAGCAGAGCGCCGCGCGGCGTCAGGTAGATCAGCGGCCGCGCCGGGTCGCCTTCCCCCGCCAGCGCCGCCTCGATCGCCGCGTCCACCACGTCGGGGCGCATCACCATGCCCGCCCCGCCGCCGAAGGGCGTGTCGTCCACGCTGCGGTGCCGGTCGGTTGCGAAGGCGCGGATGTCCAGCGTCTCCAGCCGCCAGCGCCCCTCGCGCAGCGCCTTGCCGGCGAGGGAGAGGCCGAGCGGCCCCGGGAACATCTCCGGGAAGAGGGTGAGGACGGAGGCGTGCCAGGCGGAGGCAGCCATCACGCGGCGTCCTCCCTCGCATCCTCCGGCCGCACCTCGATCTCGACCGGCGGGTCCACGACGATCCGGCCGGCGGCGATGTCCACCACAGGCACTACCGTCTTGGTGAAGGGCACGAGCCGCTCGGGCGGCCCCTCCAGCACCAGGAAGGGACCGGCGCCGTAATCCTCCACGGCCCGGACCCGGCCGAGCCCCAGCCCCGACACCGTCTCGGCGGCAAGGCCGATCAGGTCGGCGAGGTAGAACTCCTCCGGGTCCTCGGGCGGCGGCAGGCGGTCGCGCTCGACGTAGAGCCGGGTGCCGGTCAGGCGCGCGGCGGCATCGCGGTCGGCGACGCCCTCGATCTGCGCCAGCCCGTCGGCCTTCAGCGTCAGCCGGAACTGCCGCGTCCCCGTCTCGTCGGTGAGCGGACCATAGCCGGCGATGGCGGCGGGATCGGCCGTGAAGCTGCGCAGCTTCACCAGGCCGCGCACGCCGTGCGGCCGGCCGATCTCGCCCACCAGGATGCGCTTGGCACCCGCCATCGCCTTTGGCCTGCCCGCCCGCCGCGCGTCGTCCTCAGCCGGCCGCCGCGGCTGCCTTCGCCGCCGCGCGCTCCTGCGCCTTCTTCTTCGGCGCGGACTGCTTCGGCTGCTCGCGAATCACCGGCATCGGCGCGAGGCCGGCCTTGCCGAGGAACTTCGCAACCCGGTCGGTCGGCTGCGCGCCCTGGCTCTTCCAGTGCAGGATGCGCTCGGCGACGAGGCGCACGCGGTCCGGGTGGTCGGCGGGCAGCATCGGGTTGTAGCTGCCCACCTTCTCGACGAAGCGGCCATCGCGCGGCGAACGGCTGTCGGCGACGACGATGTGGTAGTAGGGGCGCTTCTTGGCGCCGGCACGCGCGAGGCGGATCTTGAGGCCCATCGGTTCCTTCGGTGCTCCTGCTTGGTCCCTGTCGTCGGTGGGTCAGTAGGGTCGCTGGCGGCCACCGCCGGGGAGGAGCGCGGCGAGCCCGCCGCGCATCAGCCCCTTCTGGCCGAGCTTGTTCACCCGCTTCATCATGGCGGACATGTCGTCGAACTGCTTGAGCAGCCGGTTCACCTCCTGCACGGAGGTGCCGGAGCCGGCGGCAATGCGGCGCTTGCGGCTCGCCTTGATGATCTCTGGCCGGCGCCGCTCCTGCGGCGTCATCGAGCTGATGATCGCGGCCTGGCGCTTGAGGATGGTCTGATCGAGATTGGCCTTCTCGATCTGCTCCTTCATGCGGCCGATTCCGGGCAGCATGCTGAGGATGCCGGAGAGCGAGCCCATCTTGCCGATCTGCTTGAGCTGGGCCGCGTAGTCCTCCAGGTCCCACTGCCCCTTCTGCATCTTGGCCGCAAGCTTCTCGGCCTCGTCGCGGTCGATCGTCTCGGCGGCCTTCTCGACCAGCGAGACGATGTCGCCCATGCCGAGGATGCGGCCGGCGATGCGGTCGGGGTGGAAGTCCTCCAGCGCGTCGAGCTTCTCGCCGGCGCCGAGCAGCTTGATCGGCGCGCCGGTGACCGCGCGCATGGAGAGGGCGGCACCGCCGCGGGCGTCGCCGTCCACGCGGGTCATCACGATGCCGGTGACGCCGACCTTCTCCTGGAAGGCCTTGGCGGTGTTGACCGCGTCCTGGCCGGTCATGGCGTCCACGACCAGCAGCGTCTCGTGCGGGCGCGTCGCCGCCTTCACCGCCGCGGCCTCGGCCATCAGCGCCTCGTCGATCGCGAGGCGGCCGGCAGTGTCGAGGATCACCACGTCGTAGAGCTCGCGCCGCGCGACATCCATCGCGCGCGCCGCGATCTCGAGCGGCCCCTGGCCGGGCACGATCGGCAGGCTCGTCACCCCCGCGCGCTCGGCGAGCTGGGCGAGCTGGAGCTGCGCGGCCGGGCGATGCACGTCGAGGCTCGCGAGCAGCACCTTCTTGCGCTCGCGCGTCTTGAGCCTGAGCGCGATCTTGCCGGCGGTCGTGGTCTTGCCCGAACCCTGCAGGCCGACCATCAGGACCGGCACCGGCGCCGGCGCGTTGAGGTCGAGGCCGCGCCTTCCGTCGTCGCCCTCGCCGCCGCCGAGCGCCTCGACCAGCGCGTCGTGGACGATCTTGACCACCTGCTGGGCGGGCGAGACGGAGCGGATCACCTCCTGCCCCACGGCGCGCTCGCGCACCTTGGCGGTCAGATCCTTGACAACCGGCAGGGCGACGTCGGCCTCGAGCAGCGCGACGCGAACCTCGCGCAGCGCGTCGTTGACGTCGGATTCCGATAGCGCGCCGCGGCGGCGCAGCTTGTCGAAGACCCCGGTCAGTCGGCTGGACAGCGCCTCGAACATCGGCGGTCCGTGTGCTCCTGCGGTTGCAGCCGCCCCAAAACCGAACGCGCCGCTGCGCGAGCCTTCGCGGAGCGGCGGAGCCCCCCGCCCGGCGGGGGACCAAGGGTTCGGGGTCGGCCCGAGAGGGCCGTTAGCTACGCTGCGCGGGCCGCCCGGTCAAGCAACCGACGACCAAGCCGCCGCCCGCGGGGCCGTTCGCGGGCCCGACCGGCCTCCCGGTCCGGGCCCCGCCCCGGTGGTAACCGTTGAAGCGCTCCTCGTTTGGGAGCGGCGCGCGCAGCCGTGGAACGCCATGCGGCCTCCCGGCCCGCTCGCCCCATTGCCGGCGCTTATTTCGGCGCCAGCACCATGACCATCTGGCGGTTCTCGAGCCGCGGGAACTGCTCGACCTTGATCGTGTCGCCGAGCTCGTTGCGGATCCGCTCCAGCACCTTCGCGCCCAGATCCTGGTGCGCCATCTCGCGGCCGCGGAAACGGAGCGTCACCTTGACCTTGTCGCCTTCCTCGAGGAAGGAGCGCATCGCCCGCATCTTCACGCTGTAGTCGTGGTCGTCGATGTTCGGGCGAACCTTGATTTCCTTGACCTCGACGATCTTCTGCTTCTTGCGCGCCTCGTTGGCCTTCTTCTGCTGCTCGTACTTGTACTTGCCGTAGTCCAGGATCTTGACCACGGGCGGAACAGCATTGGGGCTGATCTCGAGCAGGTCCAGGCCGGCGTCGTAGGCGCGCTGCAGCGCCTCTCGGGTGCTCACAACCCCGACCATCTCGCCGTTCTGGTCGATGAGGCGAACCTGGGGAACCCGGATCTCCTCATTGACCCGCGGACCGTCGCGGGTCGGCATCTGGGCGGGCATAGGTCCTCTGGCTATGGCTCAGCTCCTTTGGCTATGGCAACGAATGCGTATAATATGGACGGCGGCTCAAGCCGTCGCAACCTTGAGATCGGGCGGCACGGCTTCCGCCGCAAGGCGTGAAACGGCCTCCTCCAGCCTCAGGGTCTCCTGCTCCCGGCCGGGCAGGCGCCGCAGCACCAGGCTCCGCTCCTCCGCCTCCCGCCGGCCGACGACGGCCAGCACCGGCACGCGCTGCTCGATGTGGTCCACGACCTTGCGGTTGATCTTCTCGTTCCGCAGGTCGAGTTCCACCCGCAGCCCGGCCTTCCGCAGCGCCTCCGCCGCCTCCTGCGCGAAGGGCGCGGCATCGTCCACGATGCTCGCCACCACCACCTGGACCGGGGCGAGCCAAAGCGGGAAGCGGCCGGCATACTGCTCGATCAGGATGCCGAGGAAGCGCTCGAAGCTGCCGAGGATGGCGCGGTGCAGCATGACCGGGCGCCGCCGCGTCCCGTCCTCGGCGACATATTCGGCGTCCAGCCGCTCCGGCAGCACGAAGTCCACCTGCAGCGTGCCGCACTGCCACTCCCGCCCGATCGCGTCGCGCAGCACGAATTCGAGCTTCGGGCCGTAGAAGGCGCCCTCCCCCGGGTTCAGCGCGTATTCGACGCCGACGATCCGGCAGGCCTCCTTCAGCGCCGCCTCCGCCCGGTCCCAGGTCGCGTCGTCGCCGGCCCGGACCGGGGGGCGATCCGAGAACTTCACCGTGAACTCGCCGAAGCCGAGGTCGCGGTAGATCGAGGCGAGCAGGTCCACGAACCGCGCTGTCTCCTCCGCGATCTGGTGCTCCTCGCAGAAGATGTGCGCGTCGTCCTGGGTGAAGGCGCGGACGCGCATGAGGCCGTGCAGCGCGCCGGAGGGCTCGTAGCGGTGGCAGGAGCCGAACTCCGCCATGCGCAGCGGCAGCTCGCGGTAGGAGCGGACCCCCTGCCTGAAGATCTGCACGTGGCAGGGGCAGTTCATCGGCTTCAGCGCGAGCACGCGGTCCTTCTCGGACTCGTCCTCGACGGTGGCGATGAACATGTGCTCGCGGAATTTCTCCCAGTGGCCCGAGGCCTCCCAGAGCTTCCGGTCCACGAGCTGCGGGGTGCGCACCTCCTGGTAGCCGGCCGCGTCGAGGCGCCGGCGCATGTAGCCCTCAACCGTGCGGTAAAGGCGCCAGCCCTTCGGGTGCCAGAAGACGCTGCCGACCGCCTCCTCCTGGAAATGGAACAGGTCCATCTCCTTGCCGATCCGGCGGTGGTCGCGCCGCTCCGCTTCCTCGAGCTGGTGGAGGTAGGCGTCCAGCTCCTTCTGGTCGCGCCAGGCGGTGCCGTAGATGCGGCTCAGCATGGCGTTGCGGTGGTCGCCCCGCCAGTAGGCGCCGGCCACCTTCATCAGCTTGAAGGCGGTGCCGACATCGCCGGTCGAACGCATGTGCGGGCCGCGGCAGAGGTCCAGCCACTCGCCCTGGCGGTAGATGGAGATCACCTCGTCCGGCGGCAGGTCGCGGATGATCTCGGCCTTGTACCGTTCGCCCCTCGCCTCGAAGAAGCGGATCGCCTCCTCGCGCGGCCATTCCTCGCGCACGAAGGGCGCGTTGCGCGCGATGATCTCGCGCATCTTCGCCTCGATCGCGGGGAAGTCGTCCGGGGTGAAGGGCTCGTTGCGGGCGAAGTCATAGTAGAAGCCGTTCTCGATCGCCGGGCCGATCGTGACCTGGGTGCCCGGGAACAGCTCCTGCACCGCCTCCGCCAGCACATGGGCGGCATCGTGGCGGATCAGCTCCAGCGCCTCGGGGTCCTTGCGGGTGACGAAGCGGACGGAGGCGTCGCGGTCCAGCACGGCCGAGAGGTCCATCAGCTTGCCATCCACGCGCATGGCGAGCGCCGCCCTGGCCAGGCCGGGCCCGATCGCGGCGGCGATCTCCGTGCCCGTGACCGGCCCGTCGAAGCGGCGCACGGATCCGTCGGGCAGGGTAATCACGGGCATCGGTCGGGATTTCCTTGGTCCTGGGTCAAGCGTGTCGGGGCGAGACGGGCGCGCGGGACTCCCCGAGGCCCGGGAGAGGCCGCGGGGGCCGGACGATGGGCACCCAGCCCCCGCCGGTCAAGGCGTCGAGGCCGCCACCGCCTCACCAAGATCGCTGTCGCCGCGAATATATGGCGCGGCGGAGCCGCCGGCTCCACTCCCGGCGAGGGGCGGCATCTCCTCCCCCGCGGTCAGCCCCGCCAGCGCAGCCATCACCTGCCGCGGCTCCAGCCCCGCTAGGGGCACCTGGCGCAGCACGGCCACCCTCGGGCCGCGCGGCGCGCAGAGCGCCGGGTCGCTGTCCTCGCCGAACAGCGCCAGGGTCGGGCATCCGCACATCGCGACCAGATGCGTCGGCCCGGTGTCATTGCCCACCGCCAGCGCCGCCCGGCGCGCCAGCGCGCCGATATCGGCGAAGCCGGTCCGGCCGGTCAGGTCCACCGTCCCCGGCGCCCGCGCCCGAATCGCTGCGGCGAGCGGCGCCTCCGCCGCCCCGCCGAGGACGACGCAGGGCAGGCCGAGCATCGCCGCCAGCTCGCCATAGCGCTCCGCCGGCCAGCGCTTGGCCGGCCGGGTCGGCGCCGCGCCCGGGATGAGCAGCACGAAGCGATCCGGCAGGCCGAAGCGCGACAGGTCGGCGTCCAGCCAGGACAGGTCGGGCGGGGGGAATTCGACGAGCCCCGCCGCCTGGAGCTGATCGCGCTGGCGCTCGACCGTATGCATCTCGTCCCGCCGCGGATTGGCGTGCGGGTGGGAGCAGCCGCGGGCGATCCCGGACCAGCCCACCCCCCGCCCCACGAACCACCGATAGCGCGAGGACCGCGCCGAGGTCTGGAGGTCGTAGACGAAGTCGAACCGCCCCGCGCGCAGCCGCCGCGCCAGCCGCCACAGGCCGGCAAGGTCGGCCGAGGCCGGACGCCCGTCCGTCCAGACCTCGTCGAACCAGGGGCTGCGCCGCGCCAGCTCGCCATAGGGCGGCGTGGTCAGCAGGGTGATGTGCGCCGCCGGATGGCCGTGGCGGATCGCCGCGAAGGCCGCGAAGGCCTGGGCGAAGTCGCCCAGCGCGGAAAGCTTGATGACGAGGATCCGCTCGGCCTCGGGGCGCGGCGGCATGGCGCGGGTTGGGGTCACAGCAGTTCTCGATAGACGGCGAGGGTGGCGCGCTGCATCGCCTCGGTGGTGTAGCCCCCTTCCAGCACTGCTTGGCGCGCCCGGGCTCCCATCGCCGCGCGCGTCTCCGCCGGCAGAGCCAGCGCGCGGGCGAGCGCCGCGGCCAGCGCCTCCGGGTCGCCGGGCGGGACGCGCCAGCCCGTCTCGCCCTCAGCCACCGTCTCGCGCGCCGCGCCGTGATCGGTGGCGATCACCGGCCGGCCCATGGCCTGAGCCTCGATCACGGTGCGGCCAAAGGCTTCCGGATCGGTCGAGGCGCTCACCGCCACGTCGCACAGCAGCAGCGCCGCGGCCATGTCGTCGCACGGCCCGACCAGCCGCACCCGCCCGGCGAGGCCGCGCGCCGCGATCAGGTCGTCCAGCTCGGCGCGGAAGCCCGCGCGGCCCTCGGACCCGCCGACCAGGAGGGCGATGGCCTCGCCGGGCAGCCGCGCCATCGCCTCGACCAGCACGGCCTGCCCCTTCCAGCGGGTGATCCGGCCGGGGAGCATCACCACGGGCGGGCTCGCGGCAGCGCCGCCGGGCTCCGGCAGGCCCCAGGCGGCGCGCAGCGCGGCGAGGCGCTCCGGCGCCACCGCCGCCGGGTCGAACACGCGCAGGTCCACGCCGCGCGGAATCACCCGCACCCGCCCCGGATCGGTGCCATGCCGTTCGGCGATCAGCCCCGCGATGAAGCGGCTGATCGCGATGACCCGCTCACCCCGTGCCATGACCGAGTTGTAGAGGCGCTTGCCCGGGAAGCCTTCGTTGTAGCTGCCGTGATAGGTCGTGACGAAGCGCACCCCGGCGCGTCGGGCGGCGAGCAGCGCCGACCAGGCCGGCGCCCGCGAGCGGGCATGGATCACCGCCACCCCCTCGCGGCGTGCCAGCGCGGCGAGGGCCGCGGCGTTGCGCCAGAGCGCCGACGGCGTGCGGCGGTCGAGCGGGAGGACGAAGTGCCGGGCGCCCAGGCGCTCGAGTTTCGGGACCATGGGCCCGCCGGCGGAGGCCACCAGGGCGCGGAACCCGGCGCCGACCAGGGCCTCGGCGATCTCCAGCGTGCCGCGCTCGACCCCCCCGGAGA
>ERZ777003.4094-NODE-4094-length-12828-cov-11.610037_pt1 | contig 12828 bp, 10 predicted proteins | sample MGYA00374956_ERZ777003 | MGnify/ENA primary metagenome ERZ777003 (study PRJEB29302, sample SAMN06268252) | bioreactor metagenome | isolation source: Joint BioEnergy Institute, California, USA | place: USA:Joint BioEnergy Institute, California, USA | collected... | reverse complement strand
GGCGCGTAGGGCAGGCTATTGCCTGCCGTGTCGGTTGTGAGGTCGGTTGCGGCCCGCAATAGCGTGCCCCACGCGCAGGTTCCGTGCGACGTCAGATGAAGAGCCTCGGCAGATACTGCGGCGCGTCGGTGTAGGGTTCTGCTGTGCCGGCGGCGACATCGTACATGCGCTCATGGCTGGCGCGAGCCGCGGCGATGAGCGGCTCATATGGTTGATGGCAGATGTCGTAGAAGCCGATGTTGTAGTTCTCGCCGTCGAACCGGCCGATGCACGACTGGTCGTAGCAGATGAAGTGATGCACGCCGACGCAGTGCGGATCGGCGGCTGCCGTTTCGAGATAGACGCGATACGCCTTGCCGCGGTCCGCTTGCGTGGCGACGGCGCCAATACCGGTGGCCGGCAGGCCGACGTCCATCGCGCCGAAATGCCACTCGCCGATCAGCACAGGTCGGTTCAGCCGCTGGGAGACGGCTGCGACCTGATCGGTGGGGATCCGCTCGCGGTAGCAGTTGAAGCTGAAGACCTCAAAGCTCTCCATACCAGCCAGCGCCCAGTCGGGCGGGATCGTGTGATACCGGGCGCCCAGGTTCAGGTGATCTGGATCGACGCGCCGGCAGGCATCGCTGAGCGTGCCGAAGAATCGCTGCACCATGATCGTGCTGAAGGCGCGGAAATCCTCCTCCGACGGCGTCGTAATGCCGCGCTCGGCCAGCCAGCGGTCGAATGTGCGCCGCGTTGCGCAATCGGGCGCGTTGATCAGCATGCCCTCAGCCGGCGTCATGTGCGCAAATCCCCATGTCGGCTCGTTCATCAGGAAATAGCCGATCAGGGCCGGATCATCGCGTGACTCCGCCAGTTGCTGCGCAAATTCCTCCGCATCTTCGGCGAAGGCTGGATCGAAAACATCCGGAAAATCACGAAAGATCCGAGCCGTTCGCCGCGGGGCAAACTCCAGCGGGCGGACATACGGAAATCCCGCCTCCGACGCGACGCGCCACTGCGACCAGTTGCCGATGGTGTTGAACCCCGTCCGCCGCAGCTCGCCGAGGATGATCGTCTTCCACGCTTCCTGCCAGCCGTCGGATCCAAAGACGCGGGCGAAGTTCCGCTTCATCCACGGATAGCGGATCGGATTCGCATCCGGTTCGATGGCGAACGGCAGGGCGTCTTCCAGGCCCTCGACGTTGGCATCCGCCCCCAGGCCGATGCAGTCCTGTCCGGCTGACCAGAACGCATGGCCATCGGGATCGACCAGCCACCAGCGGCGGCCGTCATGGTGTGTGCGGAAAAAGCCCGTGCCTTCGCCCAGCCGTCTATGCGCATCGCCGCCCCAGCGCGTGAAACGCGCCGGCCAGCGGTGGCGGGGCGCAGCCGCGAGTTGATCGCGCAGCCGCTGGGCCATCTGCTCCAGCGAGCGCGTCTTGCCCGGCCAGTCGCGAATCGCGCACTGGCCCAGTTCATCCACGAGCTGCCCCTGCGGCAACAGCGGATGCTCCAGCCGCGGCGGCTCGGCGTCGCGCACCTCCAGCCGCGACATCCACCACCGCACGGGCGATGACCCATGACGCAACAGCGTCAGCGTGATCCGGTCGAGGCGCGACAGATCAACCGCATCGCCGCTGCACAGCGGCTTCAGCCATGCGCCCTCCCGGCCGATCTGCCAGCGGTTCTGGTCTGTGACCGTCAAAGGCACGCGTACGCGCGCCTGGCAGTTGGCCAGCAGACCAAAGCGAAGCTGAAACCGCCGGCCGCCGTCGCCTTCCTGCATCGCCAGTTCGAAGACCGCCAGCTCCTGGCCATCCAGCAGCATGTCGCACGTCAGCCATCGCGTGCGCGCAAGCGTGCCGGGCGGGAAGAGATAGGCCACGCCATCGCCGACGGCTGTGGCGACGTAGCGGTCCATGCCTGCCAGGGCGGGGGAGTCGATCCGACAGTTGCCGAGCAGTTGCGGTTGCAGAATTGACGCTCCTTCCCGTCATCGACGTATGACAGGCAACAGGGCAGGCAACAAGCCTGCCCTGTCCCTTTTGTCCTCTGACGTTCCGTCGATCTCAGCGGCCCGTGGGGCACGCTATCTGCCTGCCACGTCTGATCCGCGGACGCTTTCGGCATGCAATAGCGTGCCCTGCATGCGCGCCGTCACGCCGTCGCCGGCTGTTTCTTGCGCTTCGGCGGACGCGGGTTGAGGGCGCGATCAAGGTTGCGCATGGCCTGGGCGAGGCGCTGCTCATTCTCGACCAGGGCGATTCGCACGCAGCCTTCGCCGTTCTCGCCAAAGGCGCGGCCGGGGGCCAGCGCGACCTCGGCTTCGTCCATCATGCGGAGACAGAAGTCGATCGAGCCTTCGCCCGGCTTGAAGTGGGCGGGGTTGATCTTCGCCCACACGAACATGCTGGCGCGCGGTCGTTCGTAGGTCCAGCCGAGCTTGTCCAGGCCATGGCAGACGACGTCGCGACGCGCCTGGTAGATGGCGGACTGCTCAGCTGGCGTCTGCTGGCACTCGCGCATCGCGATGACGCTGGCGATCTGGATCGGCTGGAACATGCCGTAGTCGTAGTAGCCCTTGATCGTGCCCAGGGCCTTGACCATCTCGGCATTGCCGGCGCAGAAGCCGCAGCGCCAGCCGGCCATGTTGTACGACTTGCTCATCGTCGTGAATTCGACGGCGATGTCCTTGGCGCCCGGCACCTGCAGCACCGACGGCGCCTTGTAGCCGTCGAAGTTGATCTCGCCATAGGCGAAGTCGCTGATGAGCATCACGCCATGCTTGCGGCACAGCGCCACAGCCCGCTCCCAGAACGACACGTCATCGATCGTGACAGCCGTCGGGTTGTGCGGGAAGTTGAGGATCAGCAGCTTGGGCGTCGGATACAGCTCCTCGATGACGCGCTCGATGCGGTCGAGGAATGCCTGGTCGTTGCCCAGCGGGACCTTGATCACGTTGGCGCCGGCCATGGCCACGGCGTACACGTGAATCGGGAAAGCCGGGTCGGGCACGATGGCTGTGTCGCCCGGGCCGAGCATCGCCAGGCACAGATGGCTGAAGCCTTCCTTGCTGCCGATGGTGGCGATGACCTCGGTGTCGGGGTCGAGATCGACGTTGTAGCGCGACTTGTACTTCTTGGCGACCTCACGCCGCAGGCCGGGGATGCCCTTGCCGTCGCTGGTGTAGCGATGGTTGCGCGGATCGCGCGCCGCCTCAGCCAGCTTCTCGACGACGCACTCGGGCGTCGGATCGGTGGGATTGCCCATGCCCAGGTCGATGATGTCGACGCCCGCGACGCGCTTGTCGTACTTCATCTTGTTGATGCGGCCGAAGAGGTACGGCGGCAGGCGGGCGATACGGGGAGAAACGTCGATCTTGATCGGTTTGGATTCCATAACGGGTTCCGGATTATAGCATTTGTCGTCGAAACGGCGGTGCCGGTTCGATTCTGGATTTCGGATTCTGGATTGGCACTGGGCGGAAGGCGGCAGTCCAAATCCGCAATCCGCAGTCCAAGATCCGCAATTCTTTATATACGTTACTTGTTCGGCTCTTCGCCGGTGGGTTGTGTGGTAGCGGCTTGCGCCGCAGGCGCGGTTGCCGGTGCGGGTGCGGTGGCGGGGGCGGGGGCCTCCTGCTGCTGGCGGCGCTGACGCTGGAGCTCCAGGTCACGGAGGACTTCCTCGCGTTCAGCGGCTTCCAGCCGGCTGGCGCGGATGCGCTGCTGGAACTGCTCAGCCAGGGCGGGGTGCTTGATGTCGATCCGCTGCATGGCCTCCTGGGCAAACTGGTTGCGGAGCTGCTTCATGCCCTGGGTGGTCATGGAGTCGGCAAGCTGCTCGTAGACCGCATCGCGGTGATCTTCGAACTCGACAGCCTTCGGGGGGATGCGCTCTTCGAGCTTGATCAGATGGTACGAGCCGTCGGAGAGGACGGCATCGGAGACTTCGCCGGTTTCGAGGGCGAAGGCGGCTTCCTTGAAGGAATCGGGCAGGCCCTGCATCTGCCGGCTGAAGGGGGGCAGCTCGCCGCCGAGGGGGGCGGTGCGGGCGTTACGGCTGAGCTCGCGGGCGACCTGATCGAAGGTCTCGCCGGCAGCCAGGCGACGCTGGGCCTCAGCCACTTCCTGCATGTTGGCTAGCTGGATATGGCGGACTCGGACCGTCTCGCCATAGAGAGCCCCGAAGGCCTGCCGCAGGGACTGTTCGGTGATGCGCTCCTCGACCATCGGGACAACGATGGCTCGCAGGTAGGCGTTGGTCCGCATGACCAGGTTGAACTGCTCTTGGGAGAGGTTCTGCTGGGAAAGGAACTGCTCCAGCAGGCGGCCGTAGTCCTCCTTGGCAGCGTCCTGGAACATGCGGGCGATCGTCCGCTCGGTTTCGGTCTGGACGTCCTGCTCGGTGACGGTCAGGCCGTTGCGCTCTGCCGTCGTGCGGGCCAGCTCGTAGGTGGCGAGCTGGAGGAGGAAATCCAAACCATGAGCGCGGATCAGCGGCTCGAGCAGCTCCTGCCGGGTGATCTTGATGTCGCCGATGGTGGCGACGGCTTCATCGTCCTGATTCACGCGGGCAGCCGGGGCCGTGGCCACGGGCTGAGCCGGCTGAGCAGTGGACTGAGCGGGCGGTGGGGTGATCGTTCGATCGGTGCGCGGAGGCGGCTGGGTGGTGCCGTCACCGTTGCACCCTGCGGCGCCCACACAGACAGCCAGAATCCAAGCCCATTGCTTCACGCCACGCTCCTGCGGTCAGATAAGCCGTTGAGTATCCGGGGGGAGTCGGAGAGTGTCAAGAAAAGGCGGGCACAGGGGCGGGCTGTTGTTCGGCGGTGGGTTTCAAATCCATGCCTGCGCGCAAGTTGTCATCCTGAGCGAAACGAAGGATCTCAGCTGCCCTGACGCGCCAGATCCTTCTCTTCGCTCAGGATGACCGTTTTCTGGACGACTGCTGAATGCGTTGATGCCACGTGTTGGCCCCGGCCGCGGTTCAGGGTTTGGACTTCGGGCCGGTGGCTTTGCTGATGAGCATCCGCTGTTTGGCGTCGGCTGACTGAAACTTGCCAGCCAGCACATCCTCTTCCCGGAAGCGGGCCATCAGAATCTCAGCCTGGCCGTAGCGATTGTTGTCGTAGACGATCGTGATCACGCCGTCGGGATCCTGGAATCCGTCCGGATAGGAGATCATCGACCGCTCGTCGAGCACCAGGCCGCCGGTCCAGGTCTGCCCGTCATCGTCCGACAGGAAAGCCGTCAGGTGCGATCGACGCGGCAACACCTTGTCGATGGGGCCGCGGCGGACCATCAGCAGCCGGCCGGAGGCCAGGCGCCGCACGAAATGGCGGGCACTGACGTGCGGAAAGCGCTTCTGCGGTGGGCTCCATGTCTGCCCACGGTCGGTCGAGTAGCTCTCATACATGCCGTCGGTGGTTCGGGCGAGCATCCAGATGCGGCCATCCCTGAGCTCGATCAGCGTGGGCTCATCGAAGGTTCGATGAGGAAAGACCACACCACCGCTGCTGCGGACCCAGGTCTTGCCCTGGTCCGTGGAGACGTAGACGTGCGCGTTCCGCTGGCTGTCCAGGTCGGTGAACTGCTTGGAGAAACCAGCTGGCACGGTGGCTGGATCGATGGTGGGGTTATGGCGCTCGGTCGATGCACGGATCGAATTACGAGCCCAAAGGGTAACCGGCAGCAGCCATTCGCCTGTGGACAGGACGATGGGCTTGTTCAGGGCAACGCCATGTCCGATGCGCTGGGGCGTCGACCAGGTGGGTTGGTCTGCATCGGGATTCTCGCAGATGGTCGCCCAGACGCCGGCGCGGCCGTCGAAGTAGCCGGCTGCCTGGTCGAAGAACAGCCACAGCCGGCCGGAAGGGTCGGTCCAGAAGTTGGCAACCAGCGTGCGGATCGGGATGCCGCCGGGCGTATCGGGCGGATCGATCACCAGGCGCGGCGCCGACCAGGTCTTACCCTGGTCATCGCTGGTGGCGGCAATCAGATAGCTCAGCTCGCTGTCGCCGCCGCCGCTCCATGCCGCCCAGATTCGGCCGCCGGGCGTGATGTCGGCGCCGAAGATCATGTTGTAATTGCGGTTCTCGTCCCGGTATTGCGGGCCGGGATTGAGGTCGAGCACAGGCGTGCGCATCGCCCATTCCTGGGCTTCAGCCAGGCGGGCATCGTCCGGCTCGGCGGCAGGGGCGTTACTCGTTGCAGCGCCGAGAATACACATCGATAGAAACCTCCACATGCCTCGCATCCGCGGGCCACAAAGAAAGGATCGTCGTCGGTTCATTCGACCGGCTCCAGTATGCAAAGCAGCCGCCACGCGCCGAAGGGCGAGAATTGAACAAGACGCCAGAAGGTTTCCGTGAGGAAACGCCTCTGGCGTCTATGCGTCAGGTCATCGGTTCGGTACCACGCGTGGCAGCGAATCTCATCGGACGCGACGGCGCACGAGCACCACGGCTCCGCCCAGCAGGGTCAGCGCCGCTGACGCGGGTTCGGGAATCACGACCAGGGAGAAATCCTTGAAGATGTTGTTGGCCGACGCGTCACCCCCGAAACCGACGTACCGGAAGTTCTCGGGTTTGCTGTCGGCGACGCTGTAGGTGTAGACGCTGGAGGGGACGTCGCCGACAAAGGCCTGGATCTTCCACTGCTCTTCGGTGGTGTCGAGAATGATCGATACCGTCTGCTCACCGCGCATGTCGTTCGTCCAGGCGTCTGTGGGCACCTTATTGCTTTCGCCCGGTCCGGCGAAGAACTCCGGCGGGCCGAGAATGGCATTGACTGTGCTGTAGACGCGGACTGCGGCGGTGCTCCTGTGGTCAGACCAGTTGCTGATGTAGACCCGCCCAATTGTTTCGGCGGGGGGACCTGCACTGATGAAGCCCAGGGCCGCCCACGCCTGGTTCCCGGCGGTCTTGTGGATAGTTGCTGTTAGCTGGTAGACCAGCCCACTCTCGATGGTGATCGGCAGGTACGCGGCTGTGTAGGCTCCCATCGTGGTGCCGTTTGCCGTCCGCGCGGTGCGTGACGGAATCGGGCTGTACCAGGTTGCGTTCAGCGTGCCGCCCATGCTGACCGCTGGAGTACTGCACCGTCGTGCCGTGCAACTGCTCGTCATCGCCGGTAAGTGTGTCCTCGTAAATGGTGATCACAGCCGCGGCGGCACCGTGGCTCAGCAGAGCCAGCGAGAGCAGTCAGGCTGCACATGAAAGAAAACGTGCCCTGGGCATAACTAATCCTCCTTATTGCTTATCTGAGGCGCTGACAGGCGGTCGGCGCGTTGGTTGGACCGGGGTTTGCGCGGGGCCTGCTGCGGCAGGCCGCCGCTGTCAATGACAAACAGTGCTTCCCGCATGCTGAACTGGATGTGGCGCCGCAGCATCCGCCGGGCGGCGACGGCGTCGCGACGGCGAATCGCGGCGAGGATGCGTGCGTGGTAGAGCCACGTCCAGGCAACGTGGTGCAGGTCGCGGCGGTGGCTGTTCAAGCCGAAGGCGCGCTGCCGCAGCAGCACGTCGCTGAGAATCTTGGCGGCGTTGCTGTTGCGGCCCGCGTCGATGATCAGTTCATGGAACGCCAGGTCGGCGGCCAGGAAGGCCTGTTGTTCGGAGACGCTCATGCACTCCCGGCCGCTCTGGCGGAACGCCCGGACATACTCGTGCATCTGGTCGACGTACTCCTGGAGCTGAACGATCTGGCGGGGGCGCATCAGGCGGATGGCCTTGGCGACGAGCATCGTCTCCAGCGCCAGGCGAACCTCGTACATCTCGACGACCTGCTGGCGGTTGGGGGTGGCGACAAAGGTTCCGCTGTTGGCTTTCTGGACCAGCAGACCGTCATTGCGGAGGCGGTGGATCGCCTCGCGCACGGGCGTGCGGCTGCCAATGCCGAGCGTCTTGGCCAGGCGCGACTCGGAGATCTTCTGCCCCACCTTCAGCTCGCGTGAGACGAGCATCTGGTAGATACGGTGATACGCCTTGTCGCTGAGCAGGGTCGCCATGGAAGGAATCCCCAATGGGAGAACTGGTATACCAGTTTGCATATCCAGAATATCACCTAATTACGGGGTGTCAAATTCTTTTGTGCGGGGCGGGGAGGCCAGCCAGCGCCGGGTCTCGCATCCAGGGGGGCGATTCCTGGCCGGTTTCTCGTAGGAATGCCGCCGCTTGGCTATGATGCGTCCCCAATCGACCACCTTTGCAAACCGGAAGGAGCTTCGCGATGGAACGGGTTCGGATGGGCGTCATCGGCTGCGGCGCGATCAGCGGGCAGTACTTCAACATGGCCAAAAACTTCCCGATCGTGGAAGTCGTGGCCTGTGCGGACCTGAACCGCGAGGTCGCCGAGAAGCGGGCGGCGGAGTTCAACGTGCCCAAGGTGCTCAGCGTGGATGAGCTGCTGGCGGATCCGTCGATCGAGCTGGTTCTCAACCTGACAGTCCCCAAAGCGCACCTGCCCATCGCGATGCGGGCGCTGGAGGCCGGCAAGCACACGTACGCGGAAAAGCCCCTGGGCGTCGATCGCGAAGAGGGGCGGAAGGTGATCCAGTTTGCGAAGGAGAAGAAGCTGCTGGTCGGCTGCGCCCCCGACACGTTCCTGGGCGCGGGCATCCAGACGGTGCGCAAGCTCATCGATGAAGGCGTGATCGGCAAGCCGGTCGCAGCCACCGCCTTCATGATGGGCAAGGGCCACGAGCATTGGCATCCGAATCCCGAGTTCTACTACGAAGTCGGCGGTGGGCCGATGTTCGACATGGGGCCGTACTACCTGACAGCGCTGCTCAACATCCTCGGCCCGGTGAAGCGCCTGATGGGCATGGCCAGCATCAGCCGGCCACAGCGGACAATCGTCCACAAAGACCGCGAAGGCAAGCCGATGCACAAGTACGGCAAGGTCATCCCCGTGGAGACGCCCGATCACGTCGCCGGCACGATTGAGTTCGAAAACGGCTGCGTCTGCACGATGGTGACGAGCTTCGCCACGCCGCATGCGCCGTTTGGCGGGCAGCAGCCGATCATGATCTTTGGTACGACCGGCGCGATGCGCGTACCCGATCCCAACCAGTTCGACGGGCCGATCCATGTCCGCGGCTGGGATGAGGAAGAGTGGCGCGAAGTGCCGCATCAGTTTGTGAAAGGATATGGGCGCAGCGTCGGTGTGGCGGATATGGCTTACGCGATCCGCTCCGGCCGGCCGTTCCGTGCCAACGGCGATCAGGCGCTGGCGGTGCTGGACCTGATGCAGGGATTCCTGGATTCCAGCCAGTCGGGCAAGGCCTTTACGCCGACGGTTCCCTACCAGCGGCCGGCGCCGATGAATCCGAATCTGCCGTTCGGACAACTGGATGCGTGAACCGGATGTCGCAGCGGCGCTTAAGGAATTGCAGAGTCGGGCAGACAGGATTGAGGCGAATCAGGATGTACATCCGCGCCAGCCGGCCTTCGTGAGATTCGCGAATGAAGGTGGCACGGGCTATCAGCCCGAGGCGCTTCGACGGAATCACGGGCTGGTGGCTCGTGTCACGTGAGCGCACGACCGGCGCGTACATCGCACAGGTTCGCAGGACAGGGTTTGTATGAGCGAATCGACAGGAGAATCGGACTCGCGAAAGGCGTACCTGGGGGAGGTCCGCAGCATCGTGATCAAGCTGGGAACGCAGTTGCTGTCCAACGGGCAGGGGCGGCTTGATGCGGAATTTGTCAGCAACGTTGCGCGGCAGGTGGCCGAGCTTAAGAGTCGCGGGCTGAACGTGACGATCGTCAGCTCGGGCGCGATCGGCGCCGGCATGGCGGAACTCAAGCTGCCGAGCCGTCCGACGGACCTGGCCAAGCTGCAGGCTGTGGCAGCCGTCGGTCAGCGCCGGCTGATGGACATCTGGGCGGCGGGCTTTGCGCCGTTCGGTCTGCCTGTGGCGCAGCTCCTGCTGACGCGCGAGGACATCGATCATCGCACGCGTTACCTCAACCTCCGTAACACGATCGCCGCCGTCCATCAGATGGGCGGCATCCCGATCATCAACGAGAACGACACGATCAGCACCGACGAGCTGATCAAGATCACCTTCGGCGACAACGACCTGCTGGCGGCGCTGGTGACGCACGCGCTGCGCGCGAATTTGCTGGTGCTGATGACGGTTGTCGACGGCGTGCTCGACAAGGAAGGCAAGCCGGTTCGGCTGATCCGCAGCATCGAGCAGGCTCAGCAGTTGGTGCGGTCTGACAAGTCGCCGCTGGGCAAGGGCGGGATGAACTCCAAGGTCGAAGCTGCGCGGATTGTCACACTCGGCGGTGAGACGGTGGCGGTGGTGGATGGGCGGATGCGCGATGTACTGCTGCGGCTGCTGGAAGGAGAGGAACTGGGGACGCTGTTCACCCCGGCCGGGCCGAAGCGTTCCAGCCGCTCGCGGTGGATCGGCTCGGTCCGGCCGGCGGGGACGATCGTCGTCGATGCCGGATGCGTCAAGGCACTGGTCGAGAAGAACCGAAGCCTGCTGGCTGCCGGTGTCGTCCGGGCGGAGGGATCCTTCAAGCCGGGGGACGCCGTGCGGATTGTTTCTCCCGATGGGGCGCTCGTGGCGCGCGGATTGACGAACTATTCCTCCGAGGACATCGCCCGTATCGCGGGGCGGAAATCGTCGGAAGTTCGCAGCCTGTTAAAAGAAGCCGCCTACGACGAAGTGGTGCACCGCGACAATCTGCTGGTGCTCATGTCGCCGCCGGTCGCGCAGGCTGGCAAGAATCAGGGCGTATAGACTAACGGCTATGGGGACAGGCGTGTCCCTGCTGTTGGTCCGCCGATATCCGCAAGCGGAACGGTGGACTGGCGTCGGACGGTGTCGTTTTGCCGAAAGGAGCTAAGTCATGCGATACCTGTTACTTGCGATGTTGGCAATCGGGCTGGCGCCAGTCTGGGCGGAGGCGGGCAGTCGTAACAGTGGATGGTCCGTTTCAGTCGGTTTTGCTTATTCCGAAGGTTACGGTTATCGGTCCAGCGACTACTTCGATGCCCGGGTCACCTATTCCGAAGGCTACAAGCATGGTCGCGGCGTCAGCTACCACCCGCCGCGCGTGCATGTGCAGGAGCGGTATCGCCACCGTGAGCCGGTGATCTGCCGCCCGCCGGTCATCTACAAGGCTCCGCCGGTGATCTACCAGGCTCCGCCGGTCGTCTACCACCCGCCGGTGGTGATCTATCAGCCGACCTATCGGCCGTACGACTGCTATCCCAACTACGGGACGTACTACCGCAGCACGACCTACTACTACCGGTACTGATCGCTGCGTCGGCTTACGTTGGGGGAGCATGCACGAAGCCAGCCACGGCAGCGTGGGTGACTGCCGCCGGCAGGCCTTCGAATGCACCAGCCGCGGGACCACAACCCCCGCGGCTTTCTTCTTTAGGGCTTGGAACTTCTTTGGAACCAGGTGGTTGGAACTTCCTCCACCTGCAGGATCCGCTTCAGCGGATCGATTGTTCGTCTATTCTCTGCTCTCTGCGCTCTCCGCATCTCCGCGGTAAGCCAGCCCCTACGCCACCAATGCCGACCGCTTCTCCGCGATCGTCTTCAGCAGCGCCTTGAACGGATCTGCGAACTTCTTCAGCCCTTCCTCCATCAGCACCTGCTCCATCTTCGCCGCATCCACTTTCTGATGGATTTCATCAATCACCGCCTGCGGCGGCATTTTGTCGATCTGGCCCGTGTAGCGCTTGTTGAGCTTCTCGATCGCGTCATTGGTCTTGGGCGGATTGGTCATGATGTCGCTGCCGGCCAGGTGCTCGACGTAGTAATCCTCCGCCTGCCAGTCGAGCTTGGCGCCCGTCGACGCGAAGATGATCTCCTGCTGCAGCGGCAGATGCTTGTCCCGCCAGAACGCCTGATTTTCCCGCCACAGTTCCTTCACGTTGAGAATGCCGACCAGCCCCTGCGCTTCGTCCGAAAGCTCCGGCACGTGCTTCTCCGTGTACACGTCCACGCGCGAGATGAAGATGCTATAGACGCTCTTGAACTTCGCCAGTCCGTCGCGGCGCCGCTGGGCGCCGCGCCAGATGGCGTCGCGGGCGGCTTTGTACTGGCGATCGGAGAAGATGAGCGTGACGTTGATCGTCACGCCGGCAGCCGCCAGTTGCTCCAGCGCCGCCAGGCCGGCTTCGGTCGCGGGGACCTTGATCATGCGATTGGTCTGCCCCAGGCCGTATTGCTTGCCGAGCTGGACATACTGATAAATGCGCTCGGTCATGGCTGGGCCGGCTTCGGCATCTTCCAGCAGGGGGTCCAGCTCGAAGCTGACGTACCCGTCATTGCCGCCCGTGCGCTCCCACACCGGCGCAAACACACCCTGTGCATCGCGGACAAGCTGCTCGGTCATCCGCCACGCGACGGCTTTGTCGTCCAGGCCCTCCTCCATCAGCTCCGCCATCTGCTTGTCGTAGGCGCCGGTCTTGAGGATGTCGGAGATGATGATCGGATTGGACGTTGCCCCTGTGATCCCCCGCTCGTAGTTGCGGCGAACCTCATCCGGATCCACCGAGTCCAGCCATACCTTGGTTCCTGTCTCGATCAGTGACTTGAGGCTCATGAGCGTGACCTCCTGTCCCGCCCAAACTATCGCCAATCTCCAGATAGAACCACGGATAAAGTGGGCAGTGGGTAGTGGAGAGTTGCCAGTTGTCAGTTACCAGTGCGGGCGACTGCTGGCAACCAACAACTGGCAACTGGCAACTGGTCACTGGCAACTGATCACTGGCACCTGATCTGGCACCACCGGCAATCGCAAGCCGAGCCGTGGCGTGTGGCGGGGGTGTAGCGGGGGGTCAGCGGGCAATGCTCCGACGGATC
>ERZ777003.4093-NODE-4093-length-12836-cov-3.717784_pt1 | contig 12836 bp, 9 predicted proteins | sample MGYA00374956_ERZ777003 | MGnify/ENA primary metagenome ERZ777003 (study PRJEB29302, sample SAMN06268252) | bioreactor metagenome | isolation source: Joint BioEnergy Institute, California, USA | place: USA:Joint BioEnergy Institute, California, USA | collected... | reverse complement strand
AGGCATAGTGGTGCATTCGCCGTGGTGTCCAATCCGGGACGCATCGGGATGTGCTCGACGTGCAGGCGGTGGAGACGGTCCCGGCGCCGGACACACGCACGGAATGCAGCTGTCAAGCGGAGCGCATGATGTCACAGCTCTCGTGGATCTCCTTCCCCATCACCCAGCGACCCCCAGCTCCGGTTGTCGAAACGGTAAGAGTCTTCTCCGAGGCCATGAGCGTGATCTCCTCCGAGCAGGGGAGCACCGCGACGCTTACAGGAAACGAGGTGCTGGCGATAATCGCAACAAACCTGGAGGCTATAGGATTCTTGGTCGAGCGTCCGGGAGCGCCGGTAACGCTCCCAGTCCTATTCGGGGAAGGGGCGCGACCGCGACGGTCCTACCGCGCGGATGCTTGGTGGCCGGAGGAGGGAGTTGTTGTTGAGGTGGAGGCGGGCGGCGCTCGCCAGAATAATAGGGCGATTCTGGACATCATGAAAGGTATGATCTGGCAGGACTGCAAGCATCTGATCATCGCGGTGAAGAAGTCATATGGGCGCCATGGGCAGAATGATTACGACTGGCTCAGGGCTTGGGTTGAATTGATCTACGCATCTGAGCGGTTCACCGTTCCCATGGATACGCTCACCGTTGTCGGATACTGATAGGAAAGGGGCTGCGAAGCTTCGCTTGGAGCGCCGCCCCCAACCCGAGGATGCGTCCTCCCGTCCCGATTCCATGAACACGGCCGTGCGCCGCTGTCGCCGATGAGCTCACCGGCGTCCGATCAATTTTCAACCTCGCTGATGAGCTCGATATCGACCTCTCCATGACCGTCCGCACGAAGTCGGCGCGAGGAAGCCCGCCACCCGCCTTCAGCTTGGGGACCCACATGCTGAGGATCCGTGACCCACTAGAGGCCCAAGGGCTGCAGAAGGCTGGCCGTGCTCGACCGGCGCGGACGGATGGCACCGCCAGCCGGTTCAGCCAACGGCTGAGTTTCGGGACCGACGGGGAGCCTCGCCCGGCTGCCCACACGAAGCCGAGGGCGGCAGTGCGGGAAGGTGGGACGGCTATGGCATCCTCGTGCAGACACGGTCGATCCAGCCAGGAGTCCCGCATGCCACCGTCCTACGAGGTCACGCCATCGGCGAGTCGCTTGGCGAACTCCCTGCGCGATATCGGGTACGACCTCAACACGGCAGTCGCCGATCTGGTGGATAACTCCATCTCCGCAGACGCGACAAGAGTGGACATTGTCGTCCAATTCGAAGGAGCGAATTCCTACCTGGCGGTGGCGGACGATGGCTGGGGCATGTCACCGACCGAACTCAGGGAGGCCATGCGGTTCGGCACCCCGCGAGAGTATCGAGAGGACGAGCTCGGTCGATTCGGGTTGGGGCTCAAGACCGCCTCCCTTTCCCAAGGCAGACGGCTGACGGTTGTGACAAGGCGTTCGCACAAGTTGCGCCGCGTCAGTTCGCTCCAGCTCGATTTGGATATCTTGGAGCAGAGCGATCGCTGGGAGGTTTCGGAGCCGGCGGATGGACGTGCCGCCGAGATCGCGGCTGAGTGGCTCGATGAAGGGCCTGGAACTGTGGTCGTCATCGACAAGCTCGACCGCTTGCTCCCCGAGAGCACGCCGGAGAGCGGATACGCGCGGCGTCGCCTGAGAAATCTCGCAGACCGACTTCAGGGCTACTTGGGGATGGTCTTCCATCGATTCCTGGAGGACGGGGGCGGCAGGGCGTTCTCGATCACGGTGAACGGGCGGAAGGTGGAGCCGTGGAATCCTTTCGCGCCTGACGAGGAGCACACGCTCCGGCTGCCGTCGAAGCTGTTCGAGATCGATACACCGACCGCCTCCGGGACGGTTCGGTTCACCCCGTACGTGCTGCCGTCTCGTAGGATGTTTTCGAGCAGAGAGGCGTTCGAACGACTGAGCGGCCCTCGGCAGTGGAATCGCCAGCAGGGCTTCTATATTTATCGAGCCGATCGGATGATCCAGAGCGGCGGGTGGTGCGGGCTGCGCGCGCTGGATGAGCACACGAAGCTGGCTCGAGCCTCGTTGGACTTCGATCCGGAGCTGGATGAAGTCTTCAGAATCGATGTGGCCAAGATGCGCGCCGCGCTTCCCGCCCAAGTGCGGACGCTTCTCGAACGACCGGTCCAGGAACTGTGCAACCGAGCGAATGCCGCTTACCGGAATGAGGCCATCGGACAGCGTCAAGCTCGGTCGAAGGAGGGACCTGCCCTTTCGGGAGAGGGCTTGGGTCGTGCCATCGGTGCTTCGCTGATATCGGCGGCGACGAAGACGGGCGACTTCGACTCGCTCGTGCGGGTGCTCGGTCAGCTGCGCAAGGATAATCCAGCCATCGCCTCAGCGCTGGGGTGGTGATGGAGATGTGAACGACGAACTCATCAAGCTCTGCTGGCCCGAGTGCAGCATGGGGCGGAGGGCGCAGTCATCGGTGAGGGGGCACCGTTCACAAGCTGGTGCTGACGGGCGGCAGATGTGCTCCGCGATCTCGAGAAGCGCGATGTAGGAGCAGGCCGCTCGGTGCCGTTCGGCGGGCTGTTCAGCATCCTCGTAGTCCACCCCGACGAGGCGTGCCACTGCAAGTCGCCCATCGGAGCGCTTGTTCTCCTGGTCGACAGGGACCCCCCAGTAGCGCGCGGCAACACGGAGCAGACCCGCCGGCGCTTCGATGGGATCTGCGTCCTGTCCCGGCACAAGGCGACAAACGGCCCGTGCGATCGCCGTCGTCACGCCTGGGAGTCCCTCGAGGGTGGCGTACTCGAGGTTGTCGATGCCCTGTCGTACGATGTGGGCCGCCAACCTGGTGATCCGCTCGACATGACGTTCACGGTTCGCGGCGAAGGCGATGGCTCGGAGCTCTTTGCCGCGTTCGATCGTGGTGGCGGGGTCCGGGAGTCGGTCTACGAGCGCGGGCCAGAGCGACCTTGCCACATCGATGGGCACACGGTCGAAGAGGAGAAGGGCCAGCAGAGCCGACCACCGCAAGCGCGTTTGCACAGGGCCCTCGGTGACGCCGTGAGCGAGGGCGATGGTATGCCAAGGCGTCCCGATTTCGCCGGCGGCGTATCGATGGTTCACCCACTCGCTGAGCCTGAGACTCAGCTGACGGGTGGTCTTGGCGTCGTCAGCAATGCCCTCGGCCAGCGCCCGTCGGATTGACGAACCGATCTCTCGTGCCAACATCGGCGGTACAGCATTCCCGATCTGGCGGAACGCCGCGGTGGGGGTCCCGGCGAAGCGGACGTGGTCGGGAAAGGTCTGCAGGCGGGCAGCTTCGCGTACTGTGAGCGTGCGATCTTGCTCAGGATGAATATACCAGTACCCATCCTTCGCGATGTGTGCGGTTATGGTGCGGCTCAGCGAATCCCAGTCCAGCCTCTTGTACTTATCGTCGAAGATGTCGTCTCGATAGCGCTTGAGCTCCGGCGGGAGATCCGAGTACTTCGTTGATGGATCCATGCGGGAGAAGGCGAGGGCATCGTCGTCCCGCACGGGACGCGTGATGTGATCATAAATGACATGGGCTTCGTCAGGGGGGACCAAGCGTCGCATCTCCCGTTGGAAGCTGGTGCGAGGCGACGTGTATGGCTGACCGGCATCAGGGGGGGTGGGACGCCACCCACCTTGGACCGGGGGTAGGTCACTGATGGCCTGCCTCACCGAAACCCGCGCTTCGGTCTCCGCAGGCCATGTGAACTTCAACCGATCTCGAAGGGCGATCAGAATGAGGCGCTGTCGGAATTGTGGCACGCCGTAGCGCCATGTCTCGACCAAGCGCTCTTCAACGCTGTATCCGAGCCCCTCCAACTCGTCGACCATCGTTCGGAGGATCAAGATGTCCCGATCGAGCGCCATATCGGGAACGTTTTCCATCATGACGGCTGGGGGTCTCGACAGCCGCACGACCTCCAAGAAGGATTGCCATAGGTCCCGACGGTGATCGTGCGCTCCACGGCGACCATCACGGACAAGTCGCCGGAGCATGGAGCGGCCCGCCTTCGAGAACGGCTGACACGGGGGGCCTCCGGCGACCAACTCCACGCCCAAGTCGCGGACGAGCTCGGCGACGCGCTCGACGGTCTCGGCCTGACCCATGTCCCAGTTGACGCTGAGGCCAGGTGCGAGGCTCCTGTGCGTCTCCAGGGCCTCTGGGTCGTTGTCCACCCCGAGGATCACCTGATACCCGGCCTGCTCTAGGCCGAGGGTCAGTCCGCCGGCTCCGCAGAAGAGGTCCACGGCTCTGGGGAGTCGGGGGTCCATGGAGTCCACGAGCCGGCGCAGCTCGTCGACCGTCTCGCATGCCAGAGGATGAGGCTCGAGCCGAATCACCGGACCGCGGACAAGCTTCACCCGGTAGGTCTTGGACATCTGCTGCCGCCCTCCTGATCGGCCACCAGGATAACCGGCACCCTCGATCGCGCCCGGTGGGTGCGTAATCTGGGGGCGAGGAGCAGACATGGCGAGCGACGGCCGAGCAGAGGGACCTGCCACCGTCTCCATCGGCGGCGGGGTCCGCCTCCCGTACGCCCATCCGACATCGGCGGCCGCCACAGCCATGGGAAAGGCCAACCGTCGGGCCGACACGGGGCCTGAGGTCGCCCTCCGATCCGCGCTTCACGGCCGGGGCCTTCGATTCCGCAAGGACTTCCCCATCCGGATTCGGGGGCGCCGACCGGTCCGGCCCGACATCGTCTTCACCCGGCAGCGGGTGGCTGTCTTCGTGGACGGCTGCTTCTGGCATGGCTGTGAGCAGCACTGCGTGATCCCGAAGAGCAACGTGGCCTACTGGGAGCCGAAGCTGGCGGCGAACAGGCGACGTGACCGCGAGGTGGATCGGTGGCTCACCGAGGAGGGCTGGCGGGTCCTCAGGGTGTGGGAGCACGAGCCCTTGGATCAAGCCGTGGAGAGAGTGGTCTCCTGCTTGGATGCCCGCGGGCTGACCGCCGTGCCGCCCGACACGGTCTGAAGGCTAGATATCGCCGACGGTATGGGGTACACAAGTCGGCAGTGCGTTTCTGAGCGGTCGCGGCGGGGTGGGGGCCCGCTCAGGACATCGCCCATCGGCGGTTCGGCCTCGGTGAGGCAGCACATCACACTCAGTTCGGATGGGATCTCTTCGGTGTGGAAATGGATTGAAGGGGGCCACTTGGTGACCGTGACGATCCCCGATCGGCTGCGGCAGACCGGCTTGTACTTGGTGCATCAGCAGGGGCTCTCCCCAGAGGAAGCCACGCGCGAGATGAAGTCCATGGGCCTCCCGCCGGAGGCCGCTGACAAGTTCCTCCACTGGTATCGAGCGCAGGCCGCCGAGAACGAGCGCCTGCAACCGCCGCCCGGGTGCGATGTGCTGCGCTACCGCCAAGAGGTCGAGACGTTGGGCTGGGATGTCGGCGAACAGCCGGATGTCGACCTCGTGTGGCCGGCCGTCGAGCCGATCCTCAGAAGGCGCTTGGGTGAGGAGGCGCTCGCCTCCGTCAGCGAATCGGCGAACGTGATCCGCCGCAACTGCGCCCCGCCGCACAGATACGGTTCCACCCGACGGGGACTGGTGGTCGGGTACGTCCAGAGCGGCAAGACCGCCAACTACACAGCGCTCATCGCCAAGGCCGCGGACGTCGGATACCGCGGATTCATCGTGCTGAGCGGGATCCACAACGCCCTGCGCCTCCAGACGCAGAAGCGGTTGGAGAACGACCTCGTCAATCCGACCAACCAGGCAGTGGTCAACAAGCCCACAGCGCCTCGATGGTACCTGCTGACCCAGTCGGACCCTGATGAGGACTTCCGCCCCATCGCGAACGGTCAGGCGCTGCTGAACGCAACTGATCTGAGGCTGCTCGCGGTGGTGAAGAAGAATTCTCGACGTCTCCGCAATCTGCGCGACTGGCTTCGAGATATCCCCGAGTCGGTCCGTCGCCGCTGTCCCTTCCTATTGATCGATGACGAGGCGGACCAGGCGACACCCAACACAGGTCGCGCCAGAGAAGAGGTCACCGCCATCAACCGGTTGCTGCGCGAAATCTTCTCGCTGCTGCCGACCTCCACCTACATCGGGTACACGGCGACGCCATTCGCGAACGTGCTGATCGACCCCGCGGTTGAGGAGGACTTCTACCCCCGCGACTTCATCGTCAGTCTACCGAAGCCCAAAGGATACTTCGGCCCTGAAGCCCTGTTCGGCTCTCCCCTGGACGAGAACCCGGAGGAGGCCGATGACGGTTACGACCTGATCCGTCTTGTGCCGGAGGAGGATGAGGACGCCGTCCGCCCACCTTCTGGATCAGAAGCGAGGGAGGCGTTCCAGCCGCCCGTACCTGACTCGATGCGCGATGCCATCCGCTGGTTCCTGCTGGCGACGACGGTGCGGAGACTCAGGCAGCGGAGTCCGTTCCACTCCTCCATGCTGATACACACGACCCAGTACTCCGCAATCCACTTCCGTCAGCAGGCGTCGGTGAACGAGTTCCTGAACGCCGTCCGCGAGGGGTTGCACAGCCCAGAGGGCCGACGGGAATTCGAGAAGCTCTGGATCTCCGAGCAGAACCGCTTCGTCCCGGAGCCGCAGGCGCTTCCAGAGTTCGGTGATGTGCTTGCCGCCCTCCCGGGCGTGCTGGATGACGTGCGGGTCATCGTCGACAACAGCTGGTCTGAGGATCGCCTCAACTACACCGAGCTGACCAAGGTCGATGGGGCGGAGCGGGAGGTCCCCCAGACCGTGATCGCGATCGGGGGGAACACGCTGTCCAGGGGGCTCACGCTCGAGGGCCTCGTCGTGAGCTACTTCGTGCGCTCGGCGTCGACGTATGACGCGCTGCTCCAGATGGGGAGGTGGTTCGGCTTCCGCCCCGGATATGCCGACCTCGCCAGAGTGTGGGTGACGGCTGAGCTGGCCTCGAACTTCCGCTTCCTCGCCGGCGTCGAAGCTGAGATCCGCGAAGATATCGCAGAGTACGGTCGCACGGGCCTCACCCCCCGCGAGCTGGGTGTGCGCATACGGCGCCACCCGTCGATGGCGATCACGTCGCGGCTGAAGATGCAATCGGCGATCGATGTGGAGATCAGTTATGCCGGCGAACGCCGCCAAACCTTCCTGTTCGCGCACCGCGATCGCGACGTGCTGCTGCACAACCTGAGTGTCGCACGTCAGCTCCTCCATGAGGCCGCTGGGTCAAGTCGCCTTCGTCGTCCCGGTCCAGCCAGATGGGTGTTCGATGATGTCGACCGCGGCCTCGTCGAGGCCTTCTTGGAGCAGTACCACTTCCACCCAGAGCACAGCGACCTCGACGCCGGTGCGATGGTGAGCTTCCTCCGGCGCTGGGAGGACGCGGGATACCCGGTCCGCTGGAACGTGGCCGTCATCGGTTCCTCCCAGACGGTGCATCGGTACAAGGGAGGAAGCATCGATTTGGGAACGCTGGACCTCGGCCTCGGTGAAGAGGTGGGGTTGTTGAACCGATCACGTCTCAAGAAATGGAAGGAGGGGACGGCGAACATCAAATCACTCATGTCGCGGCGCGATCGCGTCGTCGATCTCGAGGGACTGGCCGCCGGCGAAGCAGGCGGCAAGGACGCCGATCTGCGTGCCCTTCGGCAACAGCGCGCTCCGTGGGTCGGCCTTCTGGCCATCTATCCCATCTCGAAGTCCTCTGTGCCTTTGTCCAGGCTGCAGGTAGCGTCGGACAGCCGAGCGCCTCTGGAGGCTGTCGAGCACGTCATCGGCGTCGGCATCGTGTTCCCCGATCCGCCACCGAGGGCGCCGCTGAGGCTGACGGGTCAATACGTGCGGGTCGACCTGCGGGGCGTGCAGGAGAAGATCCTCGAGCAGGATGACGACGAGTGGGGCCGCGGTGGCGAGGATGCGGCATGACGCGCATGGAGGAGGAACTCGTCGCGGCTTGGACTGCGTTGAGCCCCCGCAGGGCGGGCCGTGGCATCGAGACGAAGCGGATGGGGATTCGCCTCTCCGGTGGAGAGTTGCGAGTCGGGCTAGACGCCTACGGAGCCCGACACCTGCTGGTCCCCCTGGCCGATGATGCAGCTCCGACGGATCATCGTTCGGGCGGCGTCGTCCTGGTCGGGCAGGAACTCGAAGTCGCCGGACGCACCCAGACGTTCGCTGACCTCGTATGCGTGAGGCCCGAGCTCAACGATGTCTTCGGCGCCTTGGCCGCAGACATCTGCGAGTCGCTGGCGGAGGAGGCGGATGAGCCGACAAGGGTGGTCGTGCGAGCATTGGAGCGATGGCGCCAGCTCCTCGGACCATCACGCGCAACCGGCGAATGGACGATGTCGTCCGCCATCGGTCTTCAAGGCGAACTCCTCGTCTTGGAGCGCATCCTCAAGGAGGCTGGGACGGAGGGGCTGGGAGCTTGGACCGCGCCCCAACGTCTGCATCACGACTTCCGCAGGGGGGGCTTGGCCGTCGAGGTCAAGACGACAACCGCCCGAGAGGGCCTGAGAGTCGAGATCCACGGTCTTGAGCAGCTGGACAGCTCCGCTGACGTCCGGCTGGCCCTTATCGCAGTGAGGCTCGTCGAAGACCCGACGGGGGACACGTTGCCCGCGGTCGTGGAGCGGTTGATCAACCTCGTCGACGACCGCAGCGCATTCTTGGAGAGGCTTGCCCGCACCGGATACACGCATGGGGGGACGCGTGCACCCGAGCAGGGGGAGTGGCGCCATTACGTCGAGTCGGATGTGCTGGCTTGGTGGGTCGATGACGATTTCCCTGCGATCCGGCGAAAGAATCTGCCGACCGCAGCGCCAGCCTCGATCGAACGCTTGCGTTATGTGCTTAACCTGGCAGCTGCGGGAGAGCCCATGTCAGACGAAGAGTTGATGTCGCTTCTTTCCAGCTTGGGGCGGGACCCGAGCTCGGGGCGGGAGACCACATGAACATGACGCGGTTGCGTTGGCATCCGAAGGTCTATGCGGAAGGTGACATCGACGGCGCAGGGCTTCGCAAGCTCCTCGGGGCTTCGCACCATGACCCGCTCGCCCTCCTCGTCCGCGAGACGATCCAGAACAGCTGGGATGCCAGTCGCCGTCCAGACGGAGGCCCGCAGTACGCCGAGAAGGTGCCGCGCTGGATCTTCGAGCTGCGCACCCTCACCCGAGAGGAGAGAACGGAGCTCCGTGAGGCCTTCGATGCCGAGGTGGTGCCCGGTACGAGACTCATCGAGGATCTCGAGGCTCCACAGGTCCGCGTCATCGAGATCTCGGATCGGAACACCGCGGGGTTGGGCGGGCCCATCCGACCTGATATCGCCATACCAAGGGACCTGCCCACCGACTTCATCGACCTCGTCTTCAATGTCGGAGCACCCCAGGACGCGAGGGGCGGTGGGGGGACTTACGGGTTCGGCAAGATAGCGGCGTTCGGCGTCAGCCACTGCTCCACCGTTCTGTATCGCACGCAGCCGATACACGGGGCCACCCCAGACGAGGCGCCCCAGCATCGGCTCATCGGGTCCACGATCGGTGATCACTTCGAGCACAGGGGTAGACGCCACACCGGACGTCATTGGTGGGGTGACGTGGTGGATGGCCATCCTCGCCCACTGACCGGAGAGGAGGCGCGTGCACTGGGCGAGCACCTATTCGCCCATCCGTTCGAGCAGGGGGAGACGGGCACGTCGATCCTGATCATCCAACCCGATCTTGCGGGCCTCGAGGATGATGAAGCCATCAAGCACGTGGTCGACGCCGTCCTCTGGAACGCCTGGCCGAAGCTCGTGCCGCTTCAGGGCGAGAGCCGACCTCCCATGGAGTTGTCGGTCAGGCTTGACGGACGAGAGGTGCCCATCCCGGATCCCGCGCAGATCCATCCGTTCTCGGGGTTCGTCGATGCCTTGCTGAATGTTCGCGCGCGAGCGGAGGGGAGGGATGCACCAGCCCCCGTCGGGACCTGGACGAGTCACGTGCGGGAGGCCACATTCGAGAGCAGCCGGCCCAGGAGGCTGGTGGGCCATGTCGCCGTGGCGCACACACTCGGCGGGCCGCTTCCCGACTCACGGGCTCCCGACGACGGGGCCGTCTCGGCCCGGCATTTCCATGGTCCGGCGCATCACCTCGCCCTCATGCGGGAGCCCGAGCTGATCGTGCGGTACCTGGAGGGTCCTCCTCCGCCCCAACCAGATGCGCAATACTGCGGGGTTTTCAAGCCCGTCAGGGAATTGGATCATGTCTTCGCCGAGGCCGAGCCCCCTTCTCACGATGATTGGCTGGTGGGGCGGGTCCGTGACCGGAACAGCAGAATTTTTGTGCGGAGGGGCCGTGAGAAGGGTCCCAATGAGCTCTTCGCGTCGCTGAGTCCACGGGCAGAGGACGTAGTCCGAAGGACCACCGGGCATCGCTTGGCAGCCGTTGCCGATGCGCTCGGTGGTCTGCTGACCGCGGGACAGCGTGTGACCCCGCCGCGGCCTGGTCCGAGCCGCCCTCCGCGTGGACGGCCGAGAATCTTGACGGTCCGAGGCAGCACAGCGGTGCGTCTGCCGGATGGCAGCCGCGGCGTCCGCGTCGACTTCAGCCTGACCCGGGCAGCCGCCCTGCGTCTCTCCGCCGCCGTGGCCCTGGCGGGCGGCGGCGCCGATAGCTCGGATGATCTGGCCGATCGACAACCCCAGCTGCTGGGTGTGACACGGGCAGGCGAGGCCGTGTCGGAGGCGCTCGGCGTTTCGCGACCGCACTTGGATGCCGGCGACTGGCAAGCGTGGGTGAAGAACCCGGGCGGCGTCGCGCTGGCGGTGGACATCAACGTCGACGAGGAGTCGTGAGCCCTTGGTCAGGCAGGTCATCGCCCCGAAGAGGACCGCCCCCGCAGCGGTGGCCTTCGAGCCATGGAATGTGAGCATCGCCTCCGACTCCGCGGAGGCCGCGCCGCTGGGCGAGATGCCCCCATGGGACTACAGCATGGCACTTCGCTTCTCGTGCGAGGTCTTCGTCGATCTCGAACGTGCCATCAGCGATTGCGGCCTCCCGCCGACAGCGACCTTCGCGCTGGTGGCCTTCGCCGAATGCCGAGATACATACTGGCGCGCTGCCGATGTGCATCCTGCCCGAACCGGCCGGATGGCGCTTTCGGTGCGCGTGCCGGCGGGGGTCGCGGCGAACTCGCTCCGCCTCGGCAGAAGGCTTGTGGTGCAGTCCGCGCCGCCCAGCTCGGACGTTCTCGTCCCTGCCAAGGGCCACGTCGTCGCCGGTGCCGACGATGCGACGACCGTTGTCTTGGAGGGGGACGGAGGACGGTTCCCCACGCAGGCCATCAGCTTCTCCGAGGTGGGACTCCCTGCGGATGCGCCGTGGCACCTCAGTCTCTCCTACGATGATCCCACGGACTCCTTCGCGGGCTCAGTCCAGCTGCTGCTGAACACCGATCACGAGCGGGTTGCGCGGATGATCGGTGAGAACCCAGACTCAGCAGACGCGGCCGATGTCCAAGCCCATTTGGCCTTCGACGTGGCTCGGCAGCTCATCATGCAGGCCGTTCGCGATGACCGCTTGGACTCGTCGAAGTCGTGGGAGGAGGACTCGGTGGGAGCCGTCTTGGAGAGCGTCTGCGCCCGCACGCGACGACGGAATGCGACTGGCTGCCGCGCCGCGGTCGCCCAAGATCCGCAGGGCTTCGAAACAGAGCTCAAAGCTCAGCTGGGGTACATGCGATGAGCGGGCGGTTCCTGTATCCACGTCTCACCGACCGAGCGGCGATGCAGCTCCGTGAAGCTCTGCTCGCAACTCCCATGGACAAAGCAGGGGACACTCACTCTCTGAGCCACCCCGCTGCCTACTTCGCTGCGGTCGGTGGCGAAAGAGTCGATGAGGAGACGCTGCACAAGATCAGGCGGTCTGTCCTTGAAGCACTGGAGCCGTGGCTGCGCCGGGCGCGAGCCGGCCAACTGCACCGCGGCAACCGCGCCGAGATGGACGGTCCTCTCGGGGCGGTGCTCCACGAGACGATGGACATCATCCCCGCCGACGCTGCGCACGATGGGACGTGGAGCTTCCTGTCGTTGGTTCTGCTCCCCGAGGTCACGAAGGCGCGCTTCCCCGACGGCCATGTCAACAGGTGGTTGGGGCGCCCTCGAAACGCCCTCCGACGAACCTGGTGGCGCCAGCATGTCCTCGGCGACATGGAAGTCCCCAGTGGCGCGACGCCATTGGGGGAGGACGAGCTCGTCGGGCTCTTCGAGCGTCCCACCCTGGCATCCGACGCTCGCTTGGTCCGGCTGCTGGCACGCCGCATTCTCGAACACCGCGGCCCTGACCGGAGTCACTTCGCCAGACGGCTCTCCAAACGCGTCCTTGCGGAGCTCGCGTTCACGGAGACCGCCCTTCTCGATGATGCCGAGCTCGAGGCACTTGTGGAAGAGGCTGTGCGCTCACGGAGCGCTTCTCCGAGGACGGACGGGGTCGAAGTGTCGACGGCCGGTCGGACAGAAGACAAAGCCGCCGAGGAACGAGCTCCGTGGACGGGGAGCGTGCGGACCGGAACGGAGGGCTCCCGCCAGCCCGAGAAGAGGCGGGGCCTTGCAAGGCTGCTTCGCCCCAAGGCAGGCCAATCGGGACGCGGAGACCTTGCTCCAGACGACCGCCTCCCCCCGCCTCCATAGTCCGCTCGCCACATGGGCACGGACGCCCACCCGCCGCGGCGTCCTCATGACGAGGGCGCGCACCGCGGCGTTCCGAGCGTCACGCGCAAGGCGAAGATGATCCGGCTTGTGGCCTGAGTCGGTGGTCGGTTCTGATGTCAGGGAAGCTCGCCTCGTCTTACGCGGCGATGGCCGCCGGGTCGAGCCGGACGACACGGTCTCGGTCG
>ERZ777003.4092-NODE-4092-length-12842-cov-4.809963_pt1 | contig 12842 bp, 7 predicted proteins | sample MGYA00374956_ERZ777003 | MGnify/ENA primary metagenome ERZ777003 (study PRJEB29302, sample SAMN06268252) | bioreactor metagenome | isolation source: Joint BioEnergy Institute, California, USA | place: USA:Joint BioEnergy Institute, California, USA | collected... | reverse complement strand
CAGGATGCGGTCGCGCGGCGTCATCTCGCGCGGCCGCCTGTCGATGACGCACAGCGTGCCCACCGCCTGCCCGTCCACCAGCAGCGGCGCGCCGGCATAGAAGCGGATGCCGTGCTCCAGCAGGAACGGGTTGTTGGCGAACCGCTCGTCGCGCAGCACGTCCTCGACCACCAGCAGGGTGCGGCCGGCGACGACATGGCCGCAGACCGACGTCTCCCGCGGCGACTCCCCCGCCGCCATCAGGCTCTCCGGCAGCCCGGTCGCCGCCCGGAACAGCTGGCGGTGCGCATCGACCAGAGAGACCATGGCGGCGGGCACGTCGAACGCTTTCGCCACCTGCCGCACGATGAGTCCGAGGCTCTCGTCGGCCGCCGCATCGCCGGCCACAACCGTCTGCAGCGCCGCCAGCCGCGCCGGCTCGTCCTCCGGCACCGGCGCCGGCACCATCGGCGCCTGCAGCGGCTCCGTCGCCAGTGCCTCGATCTCGTCGGCCGCCTGGACGAGCGACGAGGCCATCAGGTCGGCGGCGAGCCCCTTGGCCTGCTCGCCACCCTTGGATTCGTCGAGCTGGCCGTTGAGGAAGGCCACCATCAGCCGCGAGCGGACCCCGTGCCGCCGCAGCCGCCGGCAGAGCTGCTGCGCGCGGACGACCGCGGAGCCGCCGAGCCAGCACAGGCAGACCAGCTCGGCCGGATCGGCCCTCAGCGCCTCGATCGCCTCCGGCAGCAGCGTGTCGGGCGGCAGCACGCGGGCGCCGATGCCGCGGCGCGCGAGGATCTGGGCGAGCATCATGGCCGCGATGCCGTCGAGCCCGCTGCGCCCGCCGATGCACAGCACCGCGTCGCCCGTCCAGGTCACCGCCGGCGGCGCAGGGGGCGGGGCTTCCTCCCCCTCCCCGTCCCCCGGTTCGGTGGTACCGTTGGCCGCCTCGTAGTCGGCGAGATCGCTGACCAGCGTCTCGAAGGAGCGAACCAGGATCGCCCGCCGATCGTCGCCATAGGCGCGCCGGTGCCGGTCGCGCTCGGCGATGCGCAGCGCCGGCAGCACGATCTCCTCGTAGAACGCGGGGAGCGAGCGCTCCTTCAGCTCCTCCTTGGCGATCTCGTCGCCGGCGTCCACATCCCCGGTCAGCATCCGGTGGTACAGGCGCTCCTCCGGCCGGAACACGGGCTCGCTGCCCAGCAGCACGCCGAGGAACTCGAGCTGCGGGATGTAGCGGCCCATCACCGCCAGGCACACCGTCAGCGGGGTGGCGAGGAACAGCCCGGCCGGCCCCCACAGGGTGGTCCAGAACACCGCCGCCAGCAGGATGGCGATGGTCGAGATGCCGGTGCTGGCCCCGTAGAGCCGGGGCTCGATGAAGTTGCCCGTGATCGCCTCCACCGACAGGAACAGCACGACGGTCCACACCAGCATCGACCAGCCGGGGTCCACCGCCAGCGCAATGACGGCCGGGAACAGCGCCGCGAGGAACGGCCCGACATAGGGGAGAAAGCGCAGCACCACCGACAGCACTGCCCACAGCAGCGCATTCGGCACTCCGATGAGGTAGAGTCCGATGCCAATCGGCACCGCCGACCCCGCGTTCACCACCAGCTGCATCAGCAGGTAGCGGCTGACACGCTTCGCCGCCTCGTCCAGCGCCTCGGTGGTCACCGGCATGTTGCCGCCGCCCCCCGCCAGCCGGATGAAGCGGTCGCGCATGTCCTCGCGTTCGAGCAGGATGACGATCACGAACACGATGACCAGGCCCGCCGTCACGATCGGCTCCAGCAGCGGCACCGCCACGCTGCCGAAGAGCTGGAGCGGCGACGGCGGCGGCTCCACGACCCGCACCAGCGCCGGCGGCTGCTGTTCCGGCCGGGGCTCGGGCGCCGCCACCGGCCCCGGCGATACCGCTACCGGGTCCGGCGCAGCTTCCTGGTCCGCCTCCTCCAGCTCGTGAAAGAGGTCCATCACCCCGCCGAACAGGTTCACGTCGGCCGCATCGGCCTTCAGCGCCTGCACCTTTTCACGGATGTTGGTCTGGTAGCGCGGGAGGTTTTCCGCCAGCTCGACCACCTGGACGCCGATCGCGATCGCGACCCCGCCGAGCACCACGAAGGCGAACAGCACCGCCAGCACCACCCCGGCCACCCGGCCGACCCAGCGACGGAGCCGGTTGGCGAGCGGGCCGAGGACGAAGCTCAGCAGGATCGCCAGGGCGAACGGAATGAAGATGTCGCGGGCGAAGTAGAGGGCGATGGCGGCGAGCCCCAGCACCGCCACCGCCACCAGCGTCGAGCGCCCGCGCGCGGCGGGCGGCAGGGCCGTTCCGGGCGGCGGTACGTCAACCATTGCTCGAACGCACTCCGCACCGGCGGCCGCGCAGGCCCCTGGGATGCCAGGCCATACCGGATGAAACTGCCCCCATGGCACGGAGAAACACCCGGCGACGGGTTCGGTTCGCCTGGAGGTCGAAGAAGACCGGCAGCACGCGCCGGCCGGCGCCGTGGAGGCGCCGGCCCTGGACGCGACAACCGTCAGCCGGCGGCCGCACTCCTGAGCGCGAGGAAGCGGGTCGCCGTGCCGCGCAGGTTCTCCTCGAGGAACGTCGCGAGCGCCCGCTCTTCGCTCAGGCACTGCTGGATCGGGCGCAGCGCCTGCACCTCGCCCGCCGCTTCGCCCAGCACCAGCAGCGACTCGTAGGCCGCGGCGAGGAAGCGCGCCTGGGCCACGCCGGCGAAGCTGTTCTTCAGCACCTCGTCGTCGGCCGCGGCGTTGGCCATGCCGGCGATGCCGGCAGCGAAGTCCAGCGCCGCCTCCTTCAGCGCCGACCGGCTCTCGCCATGGCTGTCGAGCAACGTCTCGAGCCGCTTGAGCTGCACCTTCCTGTTCTTGACGTGCGCCTTCAGCGCCGCCTTGACGTCGGGATAGTCATCCAGGCGTCGGACCTGCATCTCCAGCATGGTCTGGCCCTGGCTGGCGGCCGCATGGGCGTTCTTGAGGCCGAGCAGGAAGAAGTCCCGCGCCTCGTCCTTCGAAACCGGCATCGGTGCCACCTCGCTGAGCTTTGCCCTGGCCGCTCCGGCGCGGCCGACCATGTTGAAGAGCGCATCGACCCGCCGGGCCGCGACCAGCCGGCCGACGTGGTAGAGGTCCATGCCGCTGTCGCGCACCGCCGGGAACAGCCGGTTCTCCTCCTCGTCCACGTGATGCGCGATTTCCGCCGCGAGCGCGCGCATGCGCTCGCGGTAGCGCACACCCACCGTCCTGGCCTTCTGGAGATCCGCGATCAGGGCCTTTGCGTCCTCGTGCTCGCGGATGGCCTCGGCCACCAGCGCCTTGTCGCCGGTCGCCTCCGCGGCCGCGGGATAGAAGATCTCCTCCTCCGCGACCATGTGGGCGAGCAGGGCGACGCAGATGCGCCGCCCGATCGCCGCCTCCGCCGGCGTGTCCTCGGCCCGCTGGAACCAGTCGAACCAGCCGAGGACCGTGCGGTGGTCGTCGGCCAGCAGAAGGGTCGCGTCGGGCGCGACCTTCTTGCCGGCCATGAGCGCGCCGCCCAGCGAGATCGGCTCGCCGGTGCCGCGCTCGGCCACGAGCGTCAGCATGGCCGCCTCCGCTCAGGCCGCGAGACGGCTGCAGCGGGCGTATTCCGTCTCCGCCCCCTTGCGCTCGCCGCCGTTGCGAAGGCCGGGCACCGGATGCGGCCCCTCGGTCTCCAGCCGGTACTCCTGCCCGTTCTTCGCCGCGTTCTCGCGGATGACCTCCTCGGTCGGAACCCAGTCCCCGTTCACCGCCGCCTGATAGGCGAAGTAACGGTCGTCGCCGGGGAGCGTGGATACCGGGACGAAGTCCGACATCTGCGAGGTGAGGTCGATCTGGCTCTCCAGCACCTGGCGCACGTAGGCCTTGTTCGACTGGAAGGTCAGCGCCCGCTCGAAACCCTTCGCCGGCAGGATCGCCTCCGGATCGCGCTTCTCCACCTTGCGCATCAGCTCGCAGGCGACCTGCAGGTGCTCGATCTCCATGTTGCAGTGGAGCTCGTAGATGGCGCGGACCTTCGGGTCGGTCTCGTCCTGCATCATCGACCAGTACATCCACACCTCGTGCCACTGGTGCAGCACCAGGTTCTCGAACCAGCTCGCCGCCGGATCGAGGATGGATTCGTAGTGGCTGACGTGCTGCTCCTCGATCATGCCGATCTCGAGGTAGGTCGCGCGGGCGATCGGCTCCTGGTAGCGGTTGCCGATGGTCATGTAGAAGTTCATCGTCTGCTGCTCGCCGGCGACGATGGTCAGCGCGTTCAGCACGGACTGCGGGTCGGCGGCGACAGCCGTCATCGGCCGGCGGATCTCGTCGAACGGGTGCCGGTGCTCGAAGATCGTCGGGCGGCCCGGCATGATCTCGGTGAGATCGCTGGTGATCTTGTCCGCCTGCCGGCCCTCGATCAGCTCGTAGAGGTTCGCGTAGCGGTAGAGGTGATCGAAGTCCTCGAGCAGCGCGAAGTCATAGACCTGCTTCAGGTACGGGTCGGGCTCGTTCTGCGCCAGCCAGGCGGTGAGATCGACGGCGACCTGCTCGTAACCAAGCGTCACCTCGATCGTCGTCTCGTCGCCGGGGATCAGCCAGTTGATCACCTTCTGCTGCTGCTGCTCCACCCGGCGGATCATGGCGAGCTGGCGCTTCACCTCGCTGTCCAGCGTGTTGCGCGCCATCTGGTGCGAGAAGATGACGGCCTCGACCTCGATACCGTTCATCAGGATGCCGCGGGCGCGGCTGTAGGGATGGACCTTGTCCTTCCTGTACGGCTCGACGTTCAGCTCGGACCACGGGCGGAGCTGGCGCTCGAGCGGGATCCCCTTCTCTTGCAGCGGGTTGAACGACATGGACATGCTCCAGCAATGCGTTTGTGTGAGGGGGAAACGATCCCGCCCCGCAACCGTCGCCGACCCGCTGCCAATTTAATGAAGGGCGGGGCCGGGCGGCCCGCGCAGCCGGATCAGAGGGACACGAAGGTCGCCACCGCGATCACCGCGATCGCCGCCGCAGTCGAGGCGGCGACGACCGCCCACACCCGCGCCGGCTTCGGCTTCGAAACCGACGGCCGACCCGTCTCGTAGCGATACGCCGCGTCGGCAGCCTCCGCCGGGATGGGCGTTCCCGCGGCCTCCTCGTCGGTGCCGAGGGGCGCGGCCGCAGGATCGCCGGCATCGACCTTGTCGCCGGTGGCGCCGCGGTCGATCGCATGTCGCAGCCGCTGGGCCGCGCCGCTGCCGGATTGCAGGGTCATGTGCAGCAAACCGCGAAGGCTGCTCCGGGTTCCGGCGGGGTCAGGCGACGGTGGAAGGGAAGCTGGCCGGCCGCAAAATGCAATCGACCCCAGGGCGCTGCCGCTGGGGTCGATGTGACACGGCTTCAGGCGTGTCGTGCTGTGGTTTCAGTGCCTGCCGCCAGGCCAGGGCCGGCGGTCGTCAAGATCCTGATTGTCGGGCGACCGGCCCGCTTCGCCCACGTGACGTCAGGCGTGGCGAACGAACCGGACCGCTGGCTCCGCGCGAAGGCAGAGCCCGAACCGATTGCTCGGTGGTTCCATGCCGTTACGCACCCTCCCTGTCCGGTTGAGCCTGGTGACGGTCCGCGCCGATGCTGACCCGCGACCCCGCCTGGCGCGGCGCCAGACGCTGACCCGGCGGCGCTGGCCGGGCGTGGCCCGGGCTGCGCGCAGTGCCGTCGCAGATGATGCTGCGACTCCGGCACCGGGAAATCAAGCCTGGAGGGCAACTTCGCAATTTCCGTTCGCGGACAGGTGGTGCGCCCGCGTCAGCGCGCCGGTTGCCGTCGCGGCCCCAGCGGCCACATCATGCGGCACCGGAGCGGCTGCCGCACCGCCCCTGTCGCGCCAGCCGCCCCTGCCCCTTGGCCGGTCCACAGGAGATCGCCCGTGCCCATGCTCTCGCGACGCCGGTTGCTCCAGTCCGCCTGCGGCTTCGCCGCCGCCGCGGCGGTGCAGCCCGCCTGGGCGGAGCCAGCCCCCACGGCGCTCGCCGCCACCACTCGCATCCTCGACATCCGCGGCCGGCCGGCGACGGTGCTGGGCCTCGAGGCGGGCGGCCGCTTCGACGGCCTGCGCCTTGCCGTCGGCGACCGGTTCCGCGTGCGGCTCGACAACCGGCTGCCGGACGAGGACACGCTCATCCACTGGCACGGGCTCGCCCCGCCCTGGCGGCAGGACGGGGTGCCGTGGGTCAGCGCCGACCCGCTCGTCCCCGGCGCCGGCGCGGACTACGACTTCGTGCTCGCCGCCGGCGGCACGCACTGGATGCACTCCCACCACGCGCTGCAGGAACAGCGCCTGCTGGCGGCGCCGCTGATCGTGCGCACCCCGGACGAGGCCGCCGAGGACCGGCAGGAGGTGGTCGTGATGCTGCACGACTTCTCCTTCGCCCCGCCGGAGGAGCTGCTCGCCGCACTTGGCGGGGGGCACGGCCACGGCGGGATGAACCACGGCGGCATGGATCACGCTGGCCATGGCGGCCACGGGGGCATGGATGTCGGCCACGGCGGCATGGCGGCGATGGACCTGAACGACATCGAGCACGACGCCTGGCTCGCGAACGACCGGACGCTGGACGACCCGGAGGTGGTGACGGTCGAGTCCGGCGGCCGCGTGCGGCTGCGGATCATCAACGGGGCCGCCTCGACCAACTTCACCATCGACCTCGGCGCGCTGACCGGCCGGCTGGCCGCGGTGGACGGGCGCGCGGTGGAGCCGGTGGAGGGCAGCCGCTTCCCGCTGGCCATGGCCCAGCGGGTGGACCTGCTGCTCGACCTGCCGTCCGGGACGGGCGTCTGGCCCGTGCTCGCGCTCCGCGAGGGTGGGCGCCAGCGCACCGGCCTGCTGCTGGCGACGCCGGGGGCTGCGATCGCGCACGTCGATCCGGAGGGTACGGCGCCGGGGCCCGTGGTCGGGCTGGAGCTGGAGCATCGCCTGCGCGCCGTCGCGCCGCTCGCCGAACGCCCTGCCGACCGCCGGCTGGACATCGTGCTGACCGGCAGCATGGACGGCTATCGCTGGGGCATGGACGGCCTCGACCCCGACCTGCGGCTCGTCGCCGGCGAGCGGGTGGAGATCGCGATGCGCAACGACTCGCCGATGGCCCACCCGATGCACCTGCACGGCCACGCCTTCCAGGTGGTGGCCATCGACGGCCACCGATTCGCCGGCGCCGTGCGCGACACGGTGCAGGTGCCGGTCGGCACCACCGTCACCATCGCCTTCGACGCCGACAATCCCGGCCACTGGGCCTTCCACTGCCACCACCTCTACCACATGGCCGCCGGCATGATGGCCGTGCTCCACTACGCGGACGTGTAGCCGCGCCCGCCTGCGACCGCACGCAGCCCCCGCACGCCCGCAACACGTCACGGCAGTGGTGCCACCCCTCGCGCGCCATGGCCGGGCCGCGTCCCGGTCATCTCCCCCGCGAGCGCACATGCGGCGGCAAATGCCCGGCACAAGGCCGGGCATGACGAAATGCAGTCGTTGTGACCGCCACGCCGCGGTCGATCAGATTTTATGCAATTACCGGAGATCCCGGATCGGCGATTACTTCCCTTGCCCTTCGCTCCGGGTCACACGCCACAGTCGAACCCGCGTCCGGTGCGTCAATCTGACGTCGGCCCGGCCGTTTGCCTTCAACCGTTCTTAACCGGCATTGGCCAAGGGTGCGCCTCGCGCGGAAACGGCTGTCGTGCCCGAAGCAGACACGCCGGCCCCTGACAGGACGACAGACCCATGAGACTCGCAACCCTCAACCGCCTCGCCTATGGCCTCACCGCCGTGCTGACGCTGGTGATGGCGATCGCGCTCTATCTTTCCTCCCGGGCGATCGAGGACGAACGGACGGCGCTCGCGCGCCAGGCCGAGCTGAAGCAGCTGGGTCAGGAGCTCGCCGCCGCCTCCGACTACCTGACCGAGGAAGCGCGGCGTTATACTGTGTTCGGCGACCGCCGGCACTTCGACAACTACTGGCGCGAGGTCAACGAGACCCGCACCCGCGACCGTGTCGTGGCCCGGCTGGAGGCGCTCGGCACGCCGCAGGCCGAACTCGACCTGATCGAGGCGGCCAAGGCCAGCTCCGACGCGCTGATCGCGACCGAGGAGGCGGCCATGGCGGCCGTGGCCGAGGGCGATCTCGCGGCTGCCCGGGCGCTGATGTTCGGGCCGGAGTACGACGCCGAGAAGGCGCGCATCATGGCGCCGATCGACGAGTTCATCGCCCGCATGACCGCGCGAACCGCGGCCGAGGTGGCCGCCGCCCGCGGCCGGGCCGACACGCTCACCTGGATCGCCTACGGCTTCGTCGCGCTGAACGCGCTCGCCTTCTTCGCCCTGATCTACGGCGTGTTCGGCCGCCGCGCGATCGCCCCGCTGACCCGGCTCAGCACCGTCGTCGCCCGGCTCGGCGAGAACGACTACACCGTGGCGGTCGGCGATACCGACCGCAGCGACGAGATCGGCGATCTCGCCCGGGCGCTCCAGGCGTTCCGCACCGCCGCCGTCGAGCGGCAGGAGCTGCAGCAGCGGCAGCAGGCGGAGACCGCGGCCAGGGCCGCGCGCGCCGAGGCGCTGGAGGAGAGCATCGGCCGCTTCCAGGACGAGCTCGCCGCCGTGCTCGACACCCTCGCCCTCGCCGCCGCGGAGATGAACCGCACCGCCCAGGCAATGGACACCGCCGCGGGCGAGAGCGACCAGCAGGTGGTGGCGGTCTCCGCCGCCGCCCAGCAGGCCAGCGCCAACGTCCAGACCGTCGCCACCGCGAGCGAGCAGCTGTCGAGCTCGATCCGTGAGATCGGTGACCAGATCCTGCTGGCGAACGGCATCGTCACCCGGGCGGCCGACGGGGCGGCGCGCACCACCGGCACCGTCGCCGGCCTGCAGCAGGCGGCGCACAAGATCGGCGAGGTGGTCGAGCTGATCAGCGGCATCGCCGCCCAGACCAACCTGCTCGCGCTCAACGCCACCATCGAGGCCGCCCGCGCCGGCGAGGCCGGCAAGGGCTTCGCGGTGGTTGCCTCCGAGGTGAAGAGCCTCGCCACCCAGACGGCGAAGGCGACCGAGGAGATCGCCGCTCAGATCCAGGCGGTGCAGGACATCAGCGCCGAGGCGGCGCAGGCGATCGGCGGGATCGGCGCCACCATCACCGAGCTCAACGAGGTCGCCACCGCGATCGCGCGCGCGGTGGAGGAGCAGGACGCCGCCACCGCGGAGATCGCGCGCAACGTGCAGGAGGCGGCCCAGGTCACCGGGCAGGTCGCCGTCGGCCTCGACGACGTGCGCGAGATCGCCGGCCAGACCGGCTCTGCCGCCGCCCAGGTGCTCAGCGCCTCCGAGGACCTGACCCGCCAAGCCGAATCGATCCGCGCCAGCGTCGACCAGTTCGTCGCCCGCATGCGCGCCGCCTGAAAGGCGGCGCCTCGCCCCCTGCCGGCCGCCTGCGCCGCCGCCTCACCCGACGCTGACGCGCGTCAGCCTCTCCCGCAAGGGGGAGAGGAGAAGGGTGAGGCGTCGCCGCAAGGGAACCGGCGGGCACAGGTCGCGAGGATGGTGAAATCATGGCACCTCGGGTCGACGCTGTCAAGAACATTTCATGAACCATCTCCCCCGGCCGCCCCGATCCGCCCGCCGCGCGAAGGCTTGCATCGCCGGGCCTGACAGGGCAGCTTGGCGGGCAGACGCGCCGGGAGAGCGCGCGGGAGGAAACGGACAGGCCATGGAAGGCGGGACGCCGGCGACGGCGCCGATTCTCAAGCTCGACGGCATCGCGAAGTCGTTCCCGGGCGTACGTGCGCTGAAAGGGGTGAGCTTCGAGGTGCGCCCCGGCGAGGTGCATGCGCTGCTCGGCGAGAATGGCGCCGGCAAGTCGACGCTGATCAAGATCATCTCCGGCGTCTACCAGCCGGACGAGGGCACCATCGCGCTGGACGGCCGGCCGGCGCGATTCGCCAGCCCGCAGGAGGCGCAGGCTGCCGGGATCGCCACCATCTACCAGGAGCTGCTGCTGTTCCCGGAGCTCTCGGTCGCCGAGAACATCTGGATGGGGCATGCGCCGCGCGGGCCGTTCGGCACCATCGACTGGGCGAAAGCCAGGGCAAAGGCGCGCGAGCTCCTCGAGTCGCTCGACATCCACGACCTGGACGTGACCCGGACGGTCGGCTCGCTTTCAGTCGGCAACCGGCAGCGGGTCGAGATCGCCAAGGCGCTGTCCCACAACGCCCGCATCCTGATCATGGACGAGCCGACGGCGGCGCTGACCGAGCACGACGTCGAGCGCCTGTTCGGCATTGTCCGCCGGCTGCGCGAGCGCGGCGTCGGCATCATCTACATCAGCCACCGGCTGGAAGAGATCTTCACCCTCGCTGACCGGGTGACGGTGCTGCGCGACGGCGAGTACGTTGCCACCCGCGACGTGAAGGACATCACCACCGACGACCTGATCGCGATGATGGTCGGCCGCCGCATCGAGGCGCTGTTCCCGAAGATGGAGGCGAAGATCGGCGAGCCGGTGCTGGAGGTGGAGAACCTCGTCCGGCGGCCGATGACCCGCGGCGTGTCGCTGACGGTGCGCGCCGGCGAGATCGTCGGGCTCGCCGGCCTGGTTGGCGCCGGCCGCAGCGAGTTCGCCCAGGTGATCTTCGGCGTGACCCCGGCGGAGAGCGGCACGATCCGCATCGGCGGCCAGCCCGTGCGCATCCGCTCCACCGGCGAGGCGAAGCGTCACGGCATCGCCTATGTCCCGGAGGACCGCGGGCTGCAGGGCCTGGTCCGGCCGATGAAGATCCTGGAGAACGCCTCCCTCGCCGTCCTCGGCCGGCTTTCGCGCAACAGCTTCATCGACCGCAAGGCGGAGCGCCAGCTCGCGGTGGACGCGGTGCGCAAGTTCAGCATCCGGGCGAGCAGCGTCGAGCAGGTGGTCAACAAGCTTTCCGGCGGCAACCAGCAGAAGGTGGTGCTCGGCAAATGGCTGGCGACGCAGCCAAGGCTCCTGATCATGGACGAGCCGACTCGGGGGATCGACGTCGGCGCCAAATCGGAAATTCACCGGCTGATGAGCGAGCTCGCGCAGCAGGGCCTCGCGATCCTGATGATCTCTTCCGAACTGCCGGAGATCCTCGGCATGAGCGACCGCATCCTGGTGATGCGCCAGGGCCGCATCGTCGCCGAGTTCCCCCGCGCCGAGGCCACCCAGGAGAAGATCGCCGCCGCGATGATGAGCGACGTGCCCGTCGCGGGGGCGGCGTGATGGCAGGCGGCAGGTTCCCTCCCCTCCCCGCGCGTCCTGGCCGGGCCCGCGCCGGCCATCGCCCCGGCAACGGGGCGGGGATGGCACGGGATGCCCGGATCAGGCCCGGGCGTGACGCCAGCATCCGGTCGGTTTCCGCGCAATGACCCCTGCGACCGCCACCCTGCCGCCGGAGCGCCCGGTGTTCGACCGCGTGCGCCGGCTGTTCGGCTCCCAGGAAGCGGTGCTGTTCCTGGCGCTGATCCTGCTGTTCACCATCGTCGGCAGCTACAACGAGCGCTACGTCGCCGACCGCAACCTGTCCTCGATCTTCCTCGGCAACGCCTACATCGCGGTGGCCGCGATCGGCATGTCGATGGTGATCATCTCCGGCAACATCGACATCTCGGTCGGCTCGCTGATCGGGGTGCTGGCGACGATCAGCGGCACGCTTGCGGTGGAGGGCTACGGCATCGTCACCGCCTGGGTGGTGCCGATCATCTGCAGTGTCGTCTTCACCTCCATCACCGGCGCGCTGGTCGCCTACCTGCGGATGCCGGCGATCGTGGTGACCCTCGGCATGCTGTCGATCCTGAAGGGCGGGCTGATCAGCGTCACCGACGGCGCGTGGATCAACAACCTGCCCGAGGGCTACGGCCTCGCCCAGCTGAAGCCGCTCGGCATCCCGATGCCGATATACTTCATGGTGGTGCTGACCATCCTCGCCGCGCTGTGGATGCGTTACACCGCGGCCGGCCGCGCCATCTACGCCGTCGGCGGCAACCCGGAGGCGGCGCGGCTGTCCGGCATCAGCCGCGAGCGCACCATCATGATGGTGTTCGCCGTCCACGGGGTGTTCACCGGCATCGCGGCGGTACTGTTCGCCACCCAGTTCCAGACCATCCAGTCCACGGTGCCGCCGAACCTGGAGCTGATCATCATCACCGCCTCGGTGGTAGGCGGCGTCTCGATCCTGGGCGGCACCGGCACGGTGATCGGCTCGACGCTCGCCGCGATCCTGCTCGCCGCCATCGGCTCGGCGCTGATCTTCATCGACGTCTCGGCCTACTGGCTGCGCGCCGTCCAGGGCGTGCTCATCCTGCTCACCGTGCTCGCCGACCTCGAACGGCGGCGTCGCCAGCGGAAGGCGCTATGACCGACGCCACCATCAGCACCGGCCAGCGCCTGCGCCGCAGCCTCGGCAGCCACGAGGCGATCCTGTTCGTGATCCTGGTGATCGCGCTGATCGTGCTCGACCAGCTCACCGACCGCTTCTTCACCACCAGCAACCTGCTGAACCAGGGCCGGCTGATGACGGAGGTGGCGCTGGTGGCGCTGCCGATGACCTACATCATCATCACCGGCGGCATCGACCTGTCGGTCGGCTCCACGCTCGGCCTCTGCGCCATCGTGCTCGGCGTGACGTGGCAGAACGTGGGCCTGCCGCTGGAGCTGGCGGTGGTGGTGGCGCTGGCCACCGGGGCGCTCGCCGGCTTCATGAACGGCTGGTTCATCACCCGGGTGCGGGTGCCGCCGCTGCTCATGACCCTCGCCACCCTCGCCCTGTACCGGGGG
>ERZ777003.4090-NODE-4090-length-12845-cov-3.825645_pt1 | contig 12845 bp, 9 predicted proteins | sample MGYA00374956_ERZ777003 | MGnify/ENA primary metagenome ERZ777003 (study PRJEB29302, sample SAMN06268252) | bioreactor metagenome | isolation source: Joint BioEnergy Institute, California, USA | place: USA:Joint BioEnergy Institute, California, USA | collected... | reverse complement strand
TACCACCACCTGCTGCTGGCCGGCTCCACGGTGCTGCGTGCCACGGCGGTGCTGCTGGCGATGGCGATCGATGAGCCGACCAGCGTCGCCACCCGCGACGCCCTGCGCTTCATGACCATCAGCTTCTACTCGAACCTGCGACAGGCGGCGACGGTGTCGACCCGTGCAGTGGGGTCGGTGCTGCGGTGGAGCTATCGCATCAGGTAGAGAGTGCAAAGTTGGGGAAACGATTCGCGGGTGGTTCGGAGTCGTGAGGGTAATCGCGCTTTTGAGAGTTGGAGGCGTGGATCGTTGAAACGAGCGCGCCGATGTAAAGGGCGGTGGGGATAGAATGACGGTGTTGCGCAATCGAACACTTTTTGAGACAGGGAACATTGCCATGAAACGACTGGCCTTGGTGGCGTTGATGGGCGTGTTGATGGTAGCGGGCTGTCAGGAGCCCAATCGCGGCTCCGGCTCGGGGCGTGTGGACCCGTATCGCACGACGAGTGCCGAGCGCAACTCAGGGCTGCCCCTGCCGGCTGCGATGATGGAGTTCAGTGATCAGGTCGCGCAGCAGTTGGCGCAGGACCTGGCCCGGCTGCCGCACGTGCGAAACGCCCCGGCGGACAAGCAGGTCATCGTGCTCATCGGCGACATCGAGAACAAGACGGGCAACGTGTCGAGCAACGAGTTCGAGCTCATCCGCAGCCGCCTGCGCAGCCAGTTGCTGCAGAGCGGGCACGTGACCGAGCGCGTTCGCTTTGTTGAGCGGCGCCAGCGCATGAGCAACATCGCCCAGCGCGAGCGTGTGGCGAGCGACGGCTTTTACGCGGATCCCGAGGATTACGATCCGAAGCTGACCTTTGCCCTCAATGGCGACTTCATGCGCATCCACCGCGGCAACACGAATCAGTACTACATGGAGTTCCAGCTCACCCACTTTGCCACCAACGACATCGTCTTTTCCAAGTCGTACGACCTGAAGCAGGAACACTGAGCGATGACGATGCGGCGGTGTGTTTGTTTGAGTGTGCTGCTCATCGTCTGCGCGGGCTGTGCCTCGCGCGGTGAGTCAACACGACTGACTGCCTCGGACCTGACGCACATGGCCACGGCGATGGCGCAGAGCCTGGCGCGCAGTGAGGCACTGGCCAACCGCGGGCCGGACAGCGAACCCTGGTACATCACGGTGAACAAGGTGCAGAACCTGTCCAGCGATGTGATGACCGAGTCGGAGCAGTGGATGGTCATTGCAAAACTGCGGGCGGAGCTGCCACTCCTGGCACTGCGCGAGCAAAAGAACATCACCTTCGTACTTCCCGCTGAGCGTGTGGCGAAACTGCGCAATCATCCCGATTACGTGGAGTATGACGAGCGATTCGGGGCGGAGAGACAGGTGACACACGAGATGACCGCGACGTTCCGTTCGCTGACCCGCGCGCAGGCAAAGGAGCGGACGGAAGTGTACTACGCGGAGTTTGAGATGCTCGATCTGCGCACGGCGACGCCCGTGTGGTCGGACCGATTTGAGTTCAAGCGGTCGGCGAAGGGGCATGTGTGGGATTGAGAGAACGTGCGTCCCGGGGCGTTGCGTGACGACGCGAAGCCGCGAGCGGCTTTGAGAGGAAACAATGTCGATTGGTGTGACGGTCAGGGTGTGGGTCGCGATGGTGCTGGCAGCGGTGATGATGGGCTGCCAGTCGTCGCGATCGGTACCGCTGGCGCGTCTGAACCGGGGGCAGTTCAGCGAGGTGCGCGTCGCGCTGCAGAAACAGCTCCGCGACAAGCGTGAAGGCAATTACCTGCTGGATCGCGAACGCCTGGCGATCGTCACCATGGCGGACGGCTACCCGCACGTCGCACAATCGACCTTCGAGGAAATCTATGACTTCCTGCGCACGCAGGGCATCAACCGCGACAAAACGGTCGCTTCCGTGGTGATCCACGAGGGCGTTAAGACCTGGAAAGGCGAACCCTTCGAACAGGCGATGGCGTTCATCTACTACAGCTTCCAGCAGGCAAGCCTGGGTTACTGGGACAACGCACGGGCGGCGGCGAACAACTCGCTTTTCAACCTGCGCGATTTCAGTGGTGACAGCGGGCGGAAGATGAACGTCGAGGATGTGGCGCGCGAGGCGTTGAAACGCGAGCGTCAGTCCGGCGATTCCGATGCGGGTGAGGAGTTCATCAACAGCGGCTACGCGGTGCGTGAATCGAACTTCACGCTGGGCTACATCATGGCGGGCATCGCCAATCAGCAGCTCGGCCGCGACGAGGAGGCGAACGACCACTTCGCGGTGGCGGCGGAGATTGAGCCAACGATTCGGCCGCTGCTCCGCGAGCTGCGCGATGGACGCTACAACACGGTGCTCATCGTCAGCTACGGGATGGGCCCGGTGAAGACGGCGTATGGCGAGGATGAGGCGCGCGTGGGGTTCTTTCCACGCTCACCCAGTGATGATCGCCCGCTCGTCGTTCGGATCTCCGGCGATGATCGGCGACACCACTACCCCATCATCACCGACCTGAACGTGATGGCGCGCGATCACATCTGGAACAGCCTGGAGAACGTACGGCTGGCCAAGTCGTCACTGGGCACACTCTTCACGGTGGGTGGCAGCATGGCGGCGTTCGCCGGGGCGGCGGGCGGCAATGACACGGCGGTCTACGCGGGCCTTGGCGCACTGGTCGCGGGACTGGCAATGAAAGCCAGCGCCAGTGCGGACACGCGCTATCTGGAAGTGCTGCCGCAGCGGATTTACCTCGTGCCGATCCGGATCGAGCAGGAGAACACGACCGTCGAGCTGCAGGTGCGCAATGAGGATGGTTCGCGCCTGGTGCTGGCGGGATTGAAACCTCCGCCGCCCGGAGTCGGTGCGCAGTTGCGATATGTGCGGCTGCTGCACGATGTGCGGGAAGCGCCATCATGGGCTGTTTCGGGCAGGATTTACTATGCGAACCCGTCGACGGGGCCGACGACTGAACCAGCAACGCCCTACATCCTCGGGGGCAATTGCGTGCGGCCACCCAGTGAAGCGGTGCTCAGTGAGTACAAGGCAGCGGGTGTGCTGGACGATTACACGCTGGGCGATCTGATGGAGCTGTATCGGGCGGAAGGCATTACTTGGGAGGCGATCTGGCCAGTGGGCAAACATGTGCTGGAGGGCGGCCGATCACTTGTGGCACCGCTGGAAGGCACGACGGGATTTGCCCGGTTGTTTGGTCAGGTGCATCGCGGGTATCGGCCACGATCGGAGGTGGTGCGCAAGGTATTGGAGGGGATTCAGCGCGAGTGAGGGTGAGGTACCCACCCACTGCATGGGTGGCTTCGGATGTTTGGGATATTTTCAAATCGAGGGAATCGACATGAAAAGCGTGATGATGGCGATGGTGGTGCTGGCGGGTGTGGCGGTGGCGGGGTGTAATCGGCCGCTGTTGCAGAAACCCGGCGAAGTGCAGGGTGATCCGATCGCGATCGATAACTACCCCAACGTCGTGGCGGAGGGGGACCTGGACAAGTGGCTGGTGGTTTCGCGGGCGATCGCTGAATCCGCCCAGGACAAGCCGTTGCGCGTAACGGTGCCGATCCGCAACGGCAGCAAGGTGGAACTGAGCGTGCAGTATCGCTTTGAATTCCTTGATGCAACCGGTCGGCCGCTGGATACCACGCCGCGCTGGCAGTACATGCGGATGCCGGTGGCAACACAGGTCTTTTTCCAGGGCGCAGCCTTGGACACCACCGCGACCGACTGGCGGCTGATCATCCGCCCGGCCCGCTGACCCGCCGCAAGGGCGACAAAACAATTCGACGCGCAGCGCTGACCTGACCAGCCCATTAGGGTAAGATGAGTCTGCGCGATGTTGCGCGGAGGTGTTCAAGCGCCCGATGAGTGAGAACGCACCGACCTCGCCGACGCTGGAACCGCTCGCGGACACCGTCGAGCTGCCCAATCCCACTTCGCCGCCGCGACACGATCGGCTGCCCCTGCCAGATATGGTGGTGCCCGGTCGCATCCTCTGGGCGTATGCGATTCCCATTGCGCTGCTGCACGCGCTGGCGTTGCTGGCGTTCGTGCCGTGGTTCTTTTCGTGGACGGGCGTGATTGTGATGCTGCTGGGCATCCACGTGTTCGGCCAGGGCATCACACTGTGCTACCACCGGCTGCTGACCCACCGCAGCTTTCAGGTGCCACGCTGGCTGGAACACTTCTTCGTCATCATCGCACTGTGCTGCATGGAGGACACCCCCGCCAAGTGGGTGGCAACACATCGTTATCACCACAACCACTCCGATGAACAGCCCGACCCGCACAGCCCACTGGTTACATTCCTGTGGGGGCACATCGGCTGGCTCATCATTCAGAACCCGGGTGTGCGCAGCATCAGTGTGTATCAGAAATACGCGCCAGACATTCTGCGCGATCCTTTCTACATGAAGCTGGAGAAGAATCCGTGGCTGCCGGGGTGGATTTACCTTGCGCATGCAGCCCTGTTTTTCCTGGCGGGACTTGCCATCGGCTGGTGGCAGGACGGCACCGCGATGGCGGGTGTGCAGTTCGGGGCGAGTCTGCTGGTCTGGGGCGTCATCGTTCGCACCGTGGTGGTCTGGCACATCACCTGGTCAGTGAACTCGATCACACATCTGTTTGGTTATCGCAACTATGAAACGGGTGAAAACAGCCGCAACAACTGGCTGGTCGCGCTGCTGACCGTGGGCGAAGGCTGGCACAACAACCATCACGAAGACCCGGCCAGCGCCTCAGTCCAGCACCGCTGGTGGGAAATCGATATCACCTACTACGAAATCAAACTTCTGGAAAAACTCGGCCTGGCGTGGAACGTGATCCCGCCAAAGTTCAAACGCCGGGCGATGAGGAACCACCAAGGACACCAGGAACACGAAGAGTAAACGCCAAGAATCCAAGTGGATACCAAGTACGCAAGGTGGAAGAAGGCTGAGGAGTGCTGAGTAACCACCCACTCGTCGTTCGACCTCCCATTCAATACAAAAACTTCTTCCTCCTTCCTTCCTGGCGTTTTGGCGTTTCTCCTGGCTCCTTGGCGTTCCCCCTTACCTCAGCGTTAAACTGTCTTCCTTCGTGTTCTTCGTGTCTTCGTGGTTCAAAAAGGCTTTCACGCGATGAGCAGTTCAATTCGCATTGGGATTGTCGGTTACGGGAATCTTGGTCGGGGGGTCGAGCGGGCGATTGAACAGAATGCTGACATGAATCTGGTCGGTGTGTTCACCCGGCGTGATCCGGCGAGCATCAGCACGACGACCGATGTTTACTCCATCAACGAGGTGGAACAGTTCAAGGGGCAGGTCGATGTCATGATTCTCTGCGGCGGATCAGCCAAGGATCTGCCTGATCAGGGGCCCGCCCTGGCTCGCCATTTCAATACGGTGGACAGCTATGACACGCACGCACGGATTCCCGAATATTTTGATCGCGTCAACGAGGCGGCGATCGCCGGCGGAAATGTCGCGGTGATCTCCACCGGCTGGGACCCGGGCCTCTTTTCGCTGATGCGGCTGCTCGGTCAGGCGATTCTGCCCAAAGGCGCGGAGTACACGTTCTGGGGCAAAGGTGTCAGTCAGGGACATTCCGATGCAGTGCGACGAGTGCCCGGCGTGAAGGCAGCAGTGCAGTACACCATCCCGGCCGACGATGCGCTGGCGCGTGTGCGGGCCGGGGAGAACCCGACGCTCACGACACGCCAGAAGCATCGCCGCGAATGTTTCGTGGTCGCCCAGGAAGGCGCGGACCGCGACGCCATTCGCGAAGCGATCATCACCATGCCGAACTACTTTTCGGATTACGACACCACGGTTCATTTCATCACGGAGGAGGAACTGCAGCGTGATCACGCCGCGATGCCCCACGGCGGCCACGTGCTGCGCAGCGGCAGGACGGGCAACGGCACACGACAACTGATGGAGTTCTCCCTCAAACTGGAAAGCAACCCCGAGTTCACCGCCAGCGTGCTGGTCGCCTACGCCCGCGCCGCGTGGCGCTACGCGCAGGAAGGCGCACACGGCGCCAAAACAGTCTTCGACATCCCCTTCGCGTACCTGTCGCCAAAGTCGGCAGCAGACCTGCGTCGGGAACTGCTTTGAAGGAAACCACGAAGGCACGTAGACACGAAGGAAGACAGAAGAAAGGGAATAATCAATAAGTTGTAATCAATAATCAGTTATACTGACTTAAGCTGTCGTGGGTCGGTGGGTACACCAGCATCTCTTTTCTGCATTTCTTCGTGACCTTCGTGTCTTTGTGGCTCAAAGGATCAATCCATGTCTCAGTTGCAGCCGTTTTACAAGCAGGTACAGGCGCATTATGACCTGTCGAATGATTTTTTTCGGTTGTTTCTTGATCCGTCGATGACGTACAGCTGTGCGTATTTCGAGCGGGAAGACATGTCGCTGGCGGAGGCGCAGCTTGCAAAGATCGATCTGTCACTGGGCAAGTGCGATCTGCCTGCGGCGGGTTCTGATGGACCACGGGCAACACTACTGGACATCGGCTGTGGCTGGGGCGCGCTGGCGCGGCGGGCGGTGCAGCGTTATCACGTTAACGTGATCGGGCTGACACTCAGCAAAGAGCAGTACGCCCACAACACCGCGCAGACGTATGAGCATGTGAGCTTTCGTCTTCAGGGATGGGAGGAGTTCGATGAACCGGTTGATCGGATCGTAAGCATCGGCGCGTTCGAGCACTTTCGTAAGGAACGGTACGCTGCGTTTTTTGAGAAGTGTCACGCCCTGCTGCCGACGGGCGGGCGCATGATGCTGCACACGATTGTGCTGACCGATGCCGACACGCTGCGGCAGCGTGGTATTGCGGTAGGTCACGAGGAAGTGCTCTTTGCCAAGTTCATCCGCCGATACATCTTCCCCGGCGGCCAGTTGTGTACACCGCAGACGGTGATCGATCATGCCCAGCGTACCGGCTTCATTGTGTCGCACGTTCAGTCGTTGCAACTGCACTACGCGCGCACACTTGATTGCTGGGCCGATGCCCTGCGCGCCAGGCGTGACCAGGCCATCACCATCGCCGGTCAGGATACCTACGATCTCTACATGCACTATCTCACCGGCTGCGCCCACTACTTCCGCACGGGGCATAATGATGTGATGCAGTTCACATTGCTGAAGCAATGAAGTTCAGTGCAGAATGCAAAGTCACGTCGTTATCGTTCGTAACTTTGCACTCTCACCCCGGCAGCATGCGTTCCAGTTCGTGGTCGTGGCGGATCATCATCAGGCGGGTAACCATCGCCTGACGGGTGGCCTTGCGCTGGGCATAAGCGAAGACGCGGCTGAGGTAGCGGGGCAGTTCGCCGCGCTGGTTGGCGTAACGTTGTCGCAACAGCGCGCTGATGCGCGGCAGGTAGCGCACAAGCAGGTCGTCCTCCAGGGACATGAAAATCTGCGCCGAGCCGACGTCGCCCTGTCGGCCGGAGCGTCCGATGAACTGCCGGTCGACGCGACGGGCGGTGTGGCGTTCGGTGAGGATCACGTGCAGTCCGCCCAGTTCGCGCACGCCCGGACCGAGCTTGATATCGGTGCCGCGGCCGGCCATGTTCGTCGCCACCGTGATGGCGCGGTAGTGGCCCGCCTTTTCAACGATCGCCGCCTCTTCCTTGTGACGCACCGCGTTGAGCACCTCGTGGTTCAGCCGGCGCTGCGTGAGCAGTTCGCTCAGATGTTCCGACGCTTCGACGCTGCGCGTGCCGATAAGGATGGGCCTGCCGTCACGATGCAGGCGTTCGACCTCATCGACGATGGCCTGCCACTTGTCCGCTGCGCGGGCGAAGATGCGGTCGGGCCATTGCACGCGCTGGATCGGCCGATGCGTGGGGATGACGCGCACCGGTCGGCCGTAGGTCCGTTCCATCTCCGGCCGGGCCTCCGCCGCGGTGCCCGTCATGCCGCACAGATGCGGATACTGCTGGAAAAACCGCTGAAAACTGATCGACGCCAGTGTCTGCTGATCCGCGGTAATCTCCAGATTGTGCTTGGCCTGCACCGCCTGATGCAGACCGTTCTGCCACTGACGTTCAGGCTGAATGCGGCCGGTGTATTCATCGACGATCACCACCTGGTTGTCGATGATCTGGTACTGCCTGCCCTGTTCGTAGCAGTGACGCGCGACAAGCGCCTGTTCCACCAGTTCCAGCCGACGCCGCACCGCGCGCCAGATCGGATGCGATGCGCCGGACGGATTGGATTCGAGCAGGTGATTGACGAACTGTCGCCCCGCCGCGGTGAGCTGCACGCGACGATCCGCAGCCGAGACGGTGTAATGTGTGGGCATCTGAAGCTGATTGGCGATGTCGCGCGCCTGAATGTAGATCGCGGCGTGTTCGTTCTCGCCACTGCGCTGAGCGATGATGAGCGGCGTGACCGCTTCGTCGATAAGGATGGCGTCAATCTCATCGACGATGGCAGCGAAAAGGCCGGGCACCAGGGTCAGCGGCTGGGAGGAGGCATCATCGCTCATCCGCCAGATCGGCGAGTAGAGCCAGCGCATCGACACGGGATCGAGCACGCGCCCCAGTCGCAATCGATCGCGAAGCCAGTCACCCATGATTTCGCGCGGCGCGGCATAGACGATCGGCGCCTGATAGATCGCGGCTCGCTCCTGCGGTGTGTTTTCGCCGACGATCGCCTCAGCACGCAGTCCGCATCGGCGGTAGATCGGGTTGCGTCCCGCCGCGTCACGCTGCGCCAGGTAATCGTTGGTGGTGTAGAGATGCACGGGCCTGCCGGTCCACGCCAGCAGCGTCGCGCTGACAGCCGCGGTGAGCGTCTTGCCCTCACCGGTCACCATTTCCACGATCTGGCCGTGGTACAGTCCCAGCGCGCCCATGAGCTGAACGATGTACGGTCGTTCACCTGTGGTGCGTCGTGCCGCCTCGCGGATGATCGCCAGCGCCTCGCGCACATGATCGCGCTGCTGACGGCGGCGCTGAAACACCGCCCGCACCCTGGCCATGTGGTCGTCCAGTTCCGCATCGCTCATCGCCTCGCAGCGCGGGCTGAGGGCGTCGACCGCCTCCGCCTCGCGACGCAGGTAGCGCACGTTCACGCGCGCGTGGCGCGCGCGGCCGATCCACCGGTTGGCCACGGCGTCCAGCCCGTTGAGCGTTTCCAGCCGACGTCGCCGCGTGCGCAGCATCGACCAGAGCATCAGATCCGACTGGATCGGCCCGGGCGTCAGCACATTGGAAGCGGCCTGTGTCATGCAAAAACCAGCGAACCTGTCCGCGCGAAGTGCACCTTACAACGCCATCCGCGGGTCGAACACCTTCATGATGCGATCCAGCCACTGCACCGCCAGTGGCCGGCGCTGCGCAAGCGTGAATCGCACGTACACGCGCTGCCCCGGCAGCAGCATGGCATCATCGAGCGTGGAACGATCGGTTGGCAGCTTCAGCCACAGGTGGAAGTGCGGCCGCAGCGTCGTGCGACCCTCGCGATCGTCCGGATCCATCGCGATCGGCCCACCCGCCAGTGTGCTCAGTGCCGGGTGCGGCAGTTGTAATCGTCCCGAATCAAACGCACGGATCACCTGGCTTTCCATCACCCGTGACGCCATCCCCGCGATGCGCAGCTCCACCCGTTCCAGATCATTGAGCAGTGTCAGCGAGTTGTGCGCCTGATCCACCAGTGCCGTCACGCGCAAACTGTTCGGCTCGATCACCTGCCCGACGCTGTCACCCACCGACAGATACTGGCCTTCCAGCACCTGCAACGGCCCAGCCACCAGTTGCCCCGAAATCGGCGCGCGAATGTCGAGCATTGCCATCTGCTCGTCCAGCAGCGCCAGCTCCTCGCGCATCGCTTCGATGCGCTCCGCCAGCGCCGCCGCCTTACCCGGATCCTCAAGCAACGCCTGACGCCGGGCGATCACCAGCCCGCGCAACTGGGCTTCCAGCTCGCGCCGGTGCGCCGCCATCATCGGGTTCTCGACGGAGAGGATCAGATCGCCTTCGTTGAGCCACTGCCCTGTTTGTGCGTGGACACTGCGAACGAAGCCCGCGGTTCGCACGATGAGTTCCGCGCGATCGGCTGCCTCGATGACGCCAATGGCGCGCCGATGATCCGGCGCGGGCCACAGCCCTACCACCGCAAGTGCCACAAGCGCCAGTGAAGCTGTCACGGCAATCGCCCGGCCGCGCTTACGGTGCAGCGTGCCACTGGTCGCCAGCCAGTGCAGGAACTTGAAAAGCGGGATGCCCACCCACATGACGATCGTCCACAGCGCCAGCGCCAGTCCGACCGTAAACGCCCAGGTCGAGACGATCAGCACGATGCCGACCATGACCAGCACGCGATAGATCATCGCGCCGATGCCGTACAGCACCAGGAGAATGCGTTCGCGGCGATCGGTGCTGGGTGGATAGACGTTGCGCAGCCCGAAAAGAAAACGCTGGCATATCCAGCGAAGCTGCTGGTTCGCCCGCTCATACAGGTTGGGAATCTCCAGCGCATCGCTGAGCATGAAGTAACCGTCGAACCGCATCAGCGGGTTGGCGTTGAACAAGACGGTGGCAATCGATGTGGCCAGCAGGAGGTGATGCGCGATCTGCCTCACGAACTCATCGTCGGTGTACACCCACGCCAGTGCAGCTGCGCCGGCAAATGTCACTTCAAACATCATCCCCGCCGCGCCCACCAGCAGTCGCTGCCATTTGCTTTCAAAGCTCCAGGCGCTGGTCGCATCGACATAGGGGCAGGGAAAGAGCAACAGCAGCATCACGCCGGCTTCGTAAACAGGCCCGCCAAAGCGCTGACACATCAGCCCGTGGCCCATTTCGTGCAGCACCTTCGCCACCGCGAAGATCAGGATCGTCCAGCCCCAGTTAGCGGGCGTCGCCAACAGATCGGTGCTCTGCCGAAGGAACTCGGGCAGGTGCGGGAAGAACACCACGGCGCAGAACGTCAGCCACGCCAGCCACAGCACCAACCCCACCCGACTCAGCAACGGCCGAACGAACGGCCCCACCACATTCAACAGATGATGCGGATTAAAGAGCGGCAACTGCAGAAACAGGATGCTCATCGCCTGCCCGGTCCACCGCCGCACCTGCTGCCGCGTGTGTCGCGCCAGCAGCGGATGTGCATCGGTCGTCTCGTTGCTGCGCAGCAGGTTCAACTGGTTGAGCTGGCCGAGCAGCGTGATGACCTCGTTCTGCGTGGGAGCATCGTCGCCGTAACGTGCCAGCGTCAGCTCCCATGCCTCTTCCACGGTGCGTCGGCCATCCAGCAGCGCGACGAAGTGATACGCCACCGGGTTCAACCGCGAAAACTGATTGCTCAGTGGCTCATGCAACACGTACCACGGATGGCCGCGAAAGATTCGCCGCCGCACCACCACCTGCGGCCGCAGCGTCGGCGTCAGGCGATTCACCCGGCTCCAGGATTGGCTGAACGTGTGGCGGTCCATGGGGTGGTGTGGTTAGTGGTGAGTGGTGATTACCACCAGAGCCAGAGGCGCAGGGTGTCGACGATGCGGTGGGTGAGAATCCAGACGATCGGGCGGCGGCCCACATCCAGGCGCGCGGTGCCTTCCATGCCCGGCCGCAGCCACGGCGCAGGATCCTCCAGCGTGCACCACAGCTCGAAGACGTTCGCGCCATCATCCGGCCGGGCGCTGGGTACCAGCCGATCAGACACGATGCGGAACGTAATGCGCGGCTCAGCCCGCGTGGCCAGTTCGCCCGTGATCTGCGGTTGCAGGGTCTGGTTACTCAAAGCCGTGATCTGATTCACATCGATCTCATTCACGCGCACCACGGCTGTGAGCTGTTCGAGCGGTGCGATCTCAAACATCGCCCTGCCCTGCTCCACCATGCTGCCGATCTTGTCGTGCCAGTAGCCCGCCAGCACCACGCCGTCGATCGGGCTGCGAATGGCGGTGCTTTCAATGCGCTCGTGCAACAGCGCGATGCGTGCCTGAATCTGCTCGATGGAGGCGGCAGCCTGCGCAGCTTCGGGCTGCTTGTTCTCCAGGCTCGCCCGGTCACGCTGAATCTGAGCCGCGCGCAGCTCCGCATTCGCCTCCGCGAGATAGCTGCGCCACGTCGAGGCATCCAGTTCCGCGAGCAATTGCCCCGCCTTGACGATATCGCCCGGCTGCACGTGGACGCGATCGAGCCTGCCCTCGTACACCGCCGAGGCAACACGCCGATCATGCGCTTCCAGCCGGAAGGGCGCACTGATGCGGTAGGGCCAGGTCCCCACCAGACCATAGGTCAGCACCGCGAGCATCACCAGCGTGGCGAGCTTCCAGCCCACATGTTTGGGCCCGACCAGATACGCCGCCAGCCGCCGCAGCGACTGCCACGCGTGCCCGATCAGCCAGCGGTCGCTTTGATACCGATCGCGCAACTGCGGCCCGACCACATCAGCGGTCAGTTGCAATCGCTGCACCAGCGCCGGATCGAACGCCTGTTCCGTGCGCTCCACCGTCAGCACGCCCACCACGTCCTCGCCCGCCCGCACCGGCACCGACAGCACACGCACATCCGCCCGCCCCTCCAGCAACTTGCGGTGGCTGTACGTCACGGCCTGCGTCAGCAGCGGCTCGGCATCCTCGGGCACGGGCCAGACCAGTGGCTGCTCCTGGTCGAGGCACTCGGCCATCGCCATTTCCAACAGCCCCGCCTCGCGCGTGTGCCGTTTGACGTGGTCGACATCGTTCATGGCAATGAGGCGTACCGACGAACCACGCACCCACCCGAGGCTGACGCGCTGGGCCTGCAGCGTCGTAGCCAGTTCGTTGACCAGGTTCATGCATGCGCCACGGAAGCCGGTGGCCTCCTGCGCGCTCGCCAGCACCGCCGCCCCGCGGTGC
>ERZ777003.4084-NODE-4084-length-12856-cov-4.919616_pt1 | contig 12856 bp, 8 predicted proteins | sample MGYA00374956_ERZ777003 | MGnify/ENA primary metagenome ERZ777003 (study PRJEB29302, sample SAMN06268252) | bioreactor metagenome | isolation source: Joint BioEnergy Institute, California, USA | place: USA:Joint BioEnergy Institute, California, USA | collected... | reverse complement strand
GGTGTTGAGGCCCGCGCTGTTGGAGCCCCAGACGAACACGCCGTTGCCGGGCTTGTAGGACAGGCCCCACGGGCTGGACTCGACGTTGGCGAGGTAGCCGTCGGCGGCCGCGACCACCGAGTCGCGCACCCGGTCGCGGTCGGCCAGGTCGTTGGGGATCGTGGCCAGTTGGATGCGGGCCAGCGGGGCGGTCCAGCCCCAGTCGAAGCCGCCGTCGCGGAACACTTCCTCGTCGTCGGTGTGCAGCGGCGAGGAGGTCACCGCGTCGCGGTACTCCTGGGCGCCGGTGGTGAGGAAGAGCTCGGCCGCGGCCCAGTAGAACTCGTCGGTGACGTTGTTGTCGTTGTAGGGGCCGCCGCCCTCGCCGAAGGCCGGAGCGTAGACGGCGGGGTGGGCCTTGGCCGCGTCCCAGGCGGTCTCGGCCGCCTCCAGGCACTCGGCGGCGAAGTCCGCGTCGTAGGGCTGGAAGACCCGGGCGCACTGGGCGGCGGTGGCCGCGAGGTTGAGCGTCGCCGCGGTGGACGGCGGTTGCAGGTAGCGCGGCTGCGGGTCGTTGGCCGGCAGCAGCGGCAGGCCGGTCCACTGCTCGTCGTGGATCTTGTGGTGCGCCATGCCGGCGAGCGGCTCGCCCTCGGGCACCTGCATGCTGAGCAGGAACTCCATCTCCCAGCGCGCCTCGTCGAGCACGTCGGGAACGCCGTTGCCGGTCTCGGGCAGGCGCAGCGTGGAGTCGCCCAGCTTGTCGGGCTGGGCGGTCTCCGCCCGCTGGGCGCGCTCGTAGATGTTCATGAGCTGGTGCACCGAGATGCCGCCGTTGACCACGTACTTGCCGTGGTCGCCCGCGTCGTACCAGCCGCCCGACACGTCCAGGGAGTAGTCGCAGGTGCCCGGCGCGCACGGCACGTCGGTGTCGCCCTGGTTGGGGGGCACGCCCACGTGTCCGGCCGCGCGGCCGTAGCCGGGGGCGATGGAGTCGAGGATCTCGATGCCGCTGCGCTGCGGGTAGTAGAACGACAGCGCGTCGACGCGCAGCTCCTCGTAGGCGCTCTCGTCGATGTCGAAGGGGTGGCTGGTCTCGCCGTCGACGGTGAGCGTGTAGCCGCTGCCGGAGGTGGTGTAGGAGCTGAAGTCGACGGTGTGCACGTTCAGGCCGGAAGAGGACTCCGGTCCGTACGGCTCGGTCTGGCCGCTGGCCACCACCGTGCCGCCGGAGTCGGCCAGCTCCCAGGTGAGCGCCTCGGTGGCGTCGGTGACGACGGTCGCCTTCTTGGGGCCGTGCGGCAGGTAGCCGACCTGGTTGACGCGGACCCGGGGGCCGGTGTCGGGCACGTAGACGGGGGGCTCGGCCCCGCCCAGGAGGGCCACGTCGTCGACGCAGAAGGTCCACGGCACGTCGGAGCCGCCGATCTGGAAGGCGACCTGCGCGTCGTCCCAGTCGGCGTTGGAGGTGAAGACGTACTCGAATCTCTGCTCTTCGGGTCCGAGGAAGGCCCGCTGGTCCAGTTGGGTCCGCCACGGCTCCACCGGCTCCTGCACCAGGGCGCGGATGGAGACCGGCTCGGTGGCGGAGGCGGTGAAGGAGAAGGTGTAGGACTCCCCTTCGATCAGGGGGATGTCGTTCTGCCCGATGATCACGTCCCAGGCGTTGAGGGTGTCTCCGGGGACGTTCGCGCACAGCGCCCCGCTGCTGGCGTCGAGGTTGATGTTCGGGGTCCCCCACCAGGGGGCGGTCCCGTTGCTGAAGTCGCCGTTGATGATCTGGTTGACCTCGTCGGCCTGGGCCGCGGTGGTGGTGAGGCCGAAGGTCGTCGCGAGGGCGAGCGCCACGGCCCCGGCGAGGGGCGGTCTGATTCTGGGTCTCGACACGGGAGTCCTTCCGTGGAGGGGGATCGTCGTTGGAGGAGAGTCCGCATGCGGAGGCCACTGAAATGGGAGCGCTCCCATATCGTGTGACTTATGACATAGAAACAGGATCACTCATTGGTGTCAATGGGTTACGCTCAGATCAGACCTCTCCCTGGCGCAACGGCGGGGGCCGGTCGCCGCAGCGGCGACCGGCCCCCGTCCGACGGCCTCCCGTACGGTTCAGAGCGTGAACCCGCGGAACAGCAGGGAGGCCAGGATCAGCCCCGCGACCAGGTTGAACACCGTGGCGAGGGCGAACACCCCGATCGGGCGCCAGCCGGCCTCCCGCAGCGAGCCGACCTTGAACTCCAGGCCGATGCTCGTGAAGGCCGCGATGAGGAACCAGTCGCGCAGCGCCTTGGCGGTGTCCAGCCCGGCCTGCCCGGCCTCTCCCGCGACGTTCGCCCAGATGGTGGCCGCCACGGAGGCGGCGAGGAAGCCCAGCACGAACTTCGGGAAGCGGTCCCACAGCGTGCGCAGCCACGACGGGCGGTCCTGGGCGGCCTCGCCCTGCGCCGGGGCCACCCGGAAGGCGAAGTAGGCGGTCAGCGCCACCGCGGCCACGCCCATCAGGACGTTCTGCGTGGACTTGACGATGGAGGCGATCTGCAGCGCGCCCTCGCCCACGATGGCGCCGGAGGCCGCGACCGCCGCGGTGGTGTCGATGTTGCCGCCGATCCAGGCGCCGGCCTGGGCGTCGTTGAGGCCGATCAGCCCCACCAGCCAGGGCAGCAGGAAGATGGACGGCACCGCGAAGAGGATCACCAGGCTGGCGGTGTAGGCGAGCTGCTCCCTGCGGGCCTGCACCGCACCGGCGGCGGCGATGGCCGCGCTGACGCCGCAGATCGACACCGAGGAGGCCAGCAGGGCGCGCAGCCGGTCGTCCAGGCCGAACCGGCCGCCCAGCCACCAGGTGAACAGGAAGACCGAGGTGACCAGGATGAGCGCCTGGATGATGGCCGGTCCCGCGGCCTTGACGATCACGTCGAACAGGACCGTGGAGCCCAGCAGGACCAGACCGGTCTTGATGAAGAACTCGGTGCGGAAGCCCCCGGCCAGGCGGTCGCGCACCCCGATCGCGCTCAGCAGGGCGTTGACGAGCAGGCCGAGGATGATCGCGTAGACGGGGTACTCGATGGCCTTGGCCACTCCGGCGAAGCCGGTCCCCTCCGCCGCGGTGGGGACGACGTTCTCCAGGGTGCGGGTCACCGCGGCCAGGGCGACGACGACGATGACTCCGAGGAGCGCCCAGTACCAGGGGGTGGAGGCTCCCGCGGTGGCGGCCTCCTCGGGGCTGCGGGGGGTGGTCTCTCGCTCGCTCATCAGGGCACCAGTCCCGCGGGGATGAGACCGACGAGGGAGGCGGCCAGCAGGACCAGGCCGACGATGGTCGCCGCCCAGTCCTCGCTGATCCGGAAGCGGGCCGCACCGGCCCGCTCGGGTGCTCTGTCGTTCATACTGTCCTCACAGACGGGGGATAGGGGAAAGAGGCACGGCAGCGGGCGACCGCGGCACCCGACGCCGCTGACAACTAATCCTACCTGTTTAGTATGAATTTGGGGACTACCTCCCGCTTCCCGATCGGTCGCCTCGACCAGCTGTCCGCCGACCACTACCCTGAACCGCTGATCCGGTTCACCCAACGGTGACACGACAGCCGTCAGGAGTACCAGTGAGCAACGACCACCTGCCCGAGTTCCCCGCGGGATTCCGCTTCGGCGCGGCCACCGCCAGCTACCAGATCGAGGGAGCGGTGCACGCCGACGGCCGCGGTCCCTCCATCTGGGACACCTACAGCCACACTCCAGGGCTGGTGCTCAACGGCGACACCGGGGACGTGGCCTGCGACCACTACCACCGCTACGCCGAGGACGTGGAGCTGCTGCGCCGCCTGGGCGTGGACGCCTACCGCTTCTCCGTCGCCTGGCCGCGCGTGCTGCCCACGGGGGCGGGCGAGGTCAACCAGCGCGGCCTGGACTTCTACGACCGGCTGGTCGACGCCCTGCTGGAGGCGGGCATCACCCCCACGGCCACCCTCTACCACTGGGACCTGCCCCAGGCCCTGGAGGACGCGGGGGGCTGGCGGGTGCGCGCCACCGCCGAGCACTTCGCCGCCTACACCCGGATCGTCGCCGACCGCCTCGGCGACCGGATCCGCCACTGGATCACCCTCAACGAGCCGTTCTGCACCGCCTTCGTCGGCTACGCCGTGGGCCGCCACGCCCCCGGCGCCCGCGAGGGCACCCCGGCCCTGGCCGCCGCCCACCACCTGCTGGTCGCGCACGGCCTGGCGGTGCGCGAGCTGCGCGCCGCCGGCGCGCACGAGGTCGGCATCACCCTCAACCTCGACCGGGTACTGCCCGCCTCCGACAGCGAGGCCGACCGGGCCGCCGCCGACCGCGCCGAGACCCTGCACAACCGGGTCTGGCTCGACCCGCTGTTCACCGGCGCCTACCCCGCCAACGAGGCCGAGACGTGGGGGGAGCTCGCCGACGGCTCCTACCGGCGCGACGGCGACCTGGAGATCATCGGCCAGCCCTTGGACTTCCTCGGCATCAACTACTACCGGCCCATCAAGGTCGCCGACGGCCCGTGGGAGGAGGCCGACCCGGCGCGCCGCACCGCCGTGGACATCCGCGCCCCCGAGCAGCGCTTCGAAGGCGTGCGGCACACCGCCATGGACTGGCCCGTGGTGCCCGGCTCCTTCACCGACCTGCTGCTCGACCTCACCGAGCGCTACCCGGACCTGCCACCCATCCTCATCACCGAGAACGGCTCGGCCGAGCACGACACCGTCTCCCCCGACGGCCGGGTCCACGACGCCGACCGCGTCGCCTACCTCAACGACCACCTGCACGCCCTGGCCGCGGCGATCCGGGCCGGGGTGGACGTGCGCGGCTACTTCGTCTGGTCGCTGCTGGACAACTTCGAGTGGGCGTTCGGCTACGAGCGCCGGTTCGGCATCGTCCGCGTCGACTACGACACCCTGGAGCGGCTGCCCAAGGACAGCTACTTCTGGTACCAGCGGCTCATCGAGCACCACCGGGCCCGCCACGGCGGCTGATCACCGCAGGCGCACCGACGCGCGAGGAGGCGGCCCCGGCCGCACCGCCGCCTCCTCCGCCCCGACTCCGCCCCACGCCAGGAGCGCCTGCGCGTGGGGCGGTCAGCGCCGCGGCGGCCGGGCGGGGTCAGACCTGCTGGCGCACCGCGCCCGCGGCGGTGTCGACGACCTCCGGGTCGGCGCAGACGCGCTGGCCGGGCCCCATCCCCACGTACGTCCCCTCGGGTTCGCCCCACAGGAAGATCTCGATGCCGACGACGTCGGCGGGCCGGCACACGGCGGGGTCGAACCTGTCGGGGTCCGCCTGGTACAGGGTCCACGACGCGCTCTGGCCGGGCGCGAGCGGGAACGGCTCGGGCGGCTCCTCCGCCTGCACGGCCCAGCCGCCGACCTCCCGGAGGTCGGCGTCGACCCAGTGCACCTCCACCCGGCCCGGCATGAGGCAGGTCTGCCCGTTCTCGACGTGCAGCAGGCTGAACTCGACGACGGTGACGTTCAGCGCCGTGACCCGGCGCTCCTCGACGGCCTTGAGGTCCCCCTTGCCGCAGTGGCGCAGGTCGCCCCCTCCCGGGCCGCCCGCCTGCGCCGGGACGCAGACCAGTGCGGTCGCGGCGAGCACCACCCCCAGGAGCGTCCAGCTCCGGGCGGTGCGACGGAATACGGTCATGTTCCTCCCCCTTCCGAGGGGGAGAGTGCCCGAACAGGCGAGGACCACTGCGGCCAACAACTGGCCGCTTTCGACCATTTTCGCAGGTCATCGCCACTGTGTCGGTTCTTGACCGAGGTCCGTCGAGGTGCCGCGCAGCAGGTTGCGCGCCCGGGCGTAGTGGCAGGCGGCGGCGTGGCCCTCCCCCTGTTCGACCAGCGGCGGCGCCTGTCGCACACAGCGGCTGCGCTGCTCGCCGCTCAGGGCGGCGAAGGTGGGGCAGCGGGTGCGGAACCGGCAGCCCGACGGGGGGTCCAGCGGGCTGGGCACGTCGCCGGCGAGCACGATCCGCTCCCGCCAGCGCTCGCGGCGCGGGTCGGGCAGCGGGACCGCGGAGACGAGCGCCTGGGTGTAGGGGTGGGCCGCCGCGGTGAACAGGCGCTCCACCGGAGCCGTCTCCACGATCCGCCCCAGGTACATGACCGCGACCCGGTCGGCGACGTGCCTGACCACCGCCAGGTCGTGGGAGACGAACAGGTAGGACAGGCCCAGCCGCTCCTGAAGCTCCTCCAGCAGGTTGACCACGCCGGCCTGGACGGACACGTCCAGCGCCGAGACCGGTTCGTCCAGCACCAGCACCTCCGGTTCCAGGGCCAGGGCGCGGGCGATGCCGACGCGCTGGCGCTGGCCGCCGGAGAACTCGTGGGGGTAGCGGTCGGCGTGCTCGGGGTCCAGGCCGACCAGGCGCAGCAGCTCGTGCACCCGGCGCGGGCCGCCGTCGGCGAAGCGGCCGTGGATGCGCAGCGGCTCGGCGACCGCCTCGAACACCGTCATCCGCGGGTCGAGGGAGGCGAAGGGGTCCTGGAAGACGATCTGCACCCGGCTGCGCAGCGGCCGCATCCGGGCGCGCGACAGCCCGGTCAGCTCCTGTCCCCGGTAGCGGACGCTGCCGCGGTTCGCCGGGATCAGGTTGAGCAGCAGGCGGGCGGTGGTGGACTTGCCGCAGCCGGACTCCCCCACCAGGGCCAGCGTCCGGCGGGCGCGCAGCTCCAGGGAGACGCCGCAGACCGCGTGCACCTCCCCGCTGCGGCGGCGCAGCAGCCCCCTGGAGCGCACCGGGAAGTGCTTGACCAGGTCCTCGGCCACGAGCAGGGGGGCGCCGTCGGCCGCGGCGGGCGCCGCCCGGAGCGGCACGGCGGCGGTGGCGAGGGCGGGCGGGAACAGCTCCTCGGGCCGGACTCCGGCCAGCCGGTCGGCGAAGTGGCAGGCGGCGGTGTGGCCGTCCCCCTGCCCTGTCGGCGGCGGGTCGGTGTCGCGGCACACCGGCTGCGCCAGCGGGCAGCGGGGGGCGAACGCGCATCCCCGCATCTGCTGGGTGAGCGACGGCGGGGCGCCGGGGACCGGGACGAGCCGGGAGCGGCGGGCGGCGTCCATGCGCGGCCGACTGCCCAGCAGGCCGAGGGTGTAGGGCATGCGCGGGGCGGAGAAGACCTCGTCGACGCTGCCGGCCTCCACGATCCGGCCCGCGTACATGACCGCGACCCGGTCGACGTGGCCCGCCACCACTCCCAGGTCGTGGGTGATGAGCACCAGTGCGGCCCCGGTGGCGCGGCGCGCGGCCCGCAGCGCCTCCAGCACCTGGGCCTGGACGGTCACGTCCAGGGCGGTGGTGGGCTCGTCGGCGATGATCACGTCGGGGTCGTTGGCCATGGCGATGGCGATCACCACCCGCTGGCGCATGCCGCCGGACAGTTCGTGCGGGTAGGCGTCGACCCGCTGCTCCGGCTGCGGGATGCCGACGGTTCGCAGCAGTTCCACGGCGCGCGCCCGGGCGGCGGCGCGGGGCAGGTCGCGGTGGGCCTGGATCGCCTCGACGATCTGCCTGCCGACCGTGTGGACGGGGTTGAGGGAGGTCAGCGGGTCCTGGAAGACCATGGCGATGCGCGCGCCGCGCACCCGGCTGATCGCGGCGTCGCCCAGGCCGAGCAGCTCCTGGCCCAGCAGCCGGGCCGAGCCGGAGACCTGCGCGGTGCGCGGCAGCAGTCCCATGACCGCCAGTGCGGCCACCGACTTGCCGGAGCCGGACTCGCCCACGATGCCCAGCGCCTCGCCCCGGCGCAGCCGGTAGGAGACGCCGCGCACGGCGTGGAGGTGTCCTCCGTCGGTGGGGAAGCGGACGTGCAGGTCGGCGACGTCGAGGACGGTGCCGTCGCCCGCCGCGGCGGAAACGGTGTTCTCGGCGTGGTTGGTCGAGGTCATCTGCGCACCATCGTCTGTCGGGGGTCGAGTGCGTCGCGCAGGCCGTCACCGATGAAGTTGATCGTCAGGCAGATCAGCACGATGAACAGTCCCGGCGGGTAGAACAGCCACGGCCGGGTGAAGGCGGCCGTGCGCGCGTTGTCGATCATCAGGCCGAGCGAGATGTCGGGCGCCTGGATGCCGAAGCCGAGGAAGGACATGCTCGCCTCCAGCAGGATCGCCAGGGCGACGAGCAGGGTCGCGGCGACGATGACGGGGCCGGCGGCGTGGGGCAGCAGGTGCCGCAGGATGATGCGGGCGTCGGAGGCCCCGGCGGCGCGGGCCGCCTCCACGAACTCCTGTTCACGCAGGGACAGCACCACGCCGCGCACCACCCGGGCGATCGTGGTCCACGAGAACAGCGCGATGATGAGCGCCACCGCCCACCAGGTGGTGCCGCCGCGCACGTTGCCGCCGATGGCGGCGACCGCGACGAGCAGCGGGACCACCATGAGCACGTCGACGGCGCGCATCATGACCGCGTCGACCCAGCCCTGGTAGTACCCGGCGACCGCGCCCCACACCGCGCCGAACGCGGTGGCCAGCACCGACACGGTGAGCGCGACCCTGAGGGTCTGCTGGGTGCCGCGCATGAGCTGGCCGAGCACGTCGTGTCCGGCGTTGGTGGTGCCGAAGGGGTGCTCCCAACTGGGCGGCTGGTTGGGCAGGATCTCCCGGTGCACGGTGTGGTCCCAGGGCCACAGGAGGGGGCCGAGGAACGCGAAGAGCACGGTCAGGACGAACACGGCGAGGCTGGTCATGGCCATGCGGTGCCGGGCGAACCGGGTCAGGACCAGGCGGAGCCGGCCGTGGTGCGCCGTGCCGCGGGCGGCGGCCGGCGGGTCGGCGGGCGGGGTGGGGGCGCCGGGGCGCGTGCGCAGTTCACTCATGGCGGATCCTCGGGTCGAGCACGCCGTACAGCAGGTCGGCGGCGAGGTTGGCGAGGACGACGGCGGTTCCGCTCAGCATCAGCCAGCCCATCAGGGCGTAGGCGTCGCTGCGTTTGACCGCCTCCACGAAGAAGTCGCCCAGTCCGCGCCACTGGAAGACGGTCTCGATGAGGATGACGCCGTCGACGGTTCCGGCGACGGTGACCGCGGCGACGGTGGTCAGCGGGATGAGGGCGGTGCGCAGGGCGTGCCTGCGCAGCACCACCCGGTTGGGCAGGCCCTTGGCGCGGGCCAGGCGGACGTAGTCGCTGTTGAGCACCTCGAGCATGGAGGTGCGCTGGTAGCGGCTCCAGGCCGCGTATCCGGTGAGCATGAGGGTGAGCGTGGGCAGGACGAGGTGTCCGAGGTGGTCGGCGAGGAGCTGTCCGGCGGTGAAGCCGCGGGTGTCGGCCGAGGTCGCGCCGACGGTGTAGAAGATCGTGTAGCCGGTCTGCTGGTTGGCCCACACCCCGGCCTCCTTGACGAGCGCGCCCAGCCAGAAGGTGGGCATGGCCAGGGCGAGGAAGCCGACGAAGGTGAGGGTGTAGTCGACCGCGGAGTACTGGCGGACGGCGCTGACGACCCCGGTGAGGACCGCCAGGCCCAGGGCCAGCAGCAGGGCGGCGGCGACCAGGCGCAGCGTGCTGCCGAGCCGTTCGGCCAGGGCCTGTCCGATGTCGTAGTCGGGTCCCCGTACCGACGGTCCGAACTCGCCGCGCAGCAGGCCGATGTCGCCGTCGCCGCCGATGCCGGTCAGCCACAGCACGTACCGCTCCGGCAGGGAGCGGTCCAGGTAGAGGCGTTCCTCCTCGGCTTCGATCACCTCGGCGGGCACGGGGGGCTGCTGCACTCTCAGGTCGGCGAGCGGGTCTCCGGACAGGTCGACGAGCAGGAAGGTGAGGAGTGAGGCCGCGAGCAGGAGGGGGACGGTGCCCAGCAGGCGGCGGACGGTGTAGGCGAGCATGGCGGTCCTCGGCGGGCGGAGCGGGTCCGGGCGGACGTGCCCGGACCCGGTGCGGTCACTGGGCGGCCAGGCCCCACTCGTGGTGCTGGTAGAGGGCGCGCAGGCTGGAGGAGGGGTTGTCGCGGACGTTGACGTAGCCGTCGGTGACCAGGACGTAGATCGGCATGCTGAACAGGGGGAGGACGTAGGCGTCCCGGGCGACGATGCGGGCCGCCTCGTTGGCGTACTCGGCCGCCTCGTCCAGCGAGGAGGCGTTGCGGGTGAGCTCGGCGAGCCTGTCGACCTCGTCGTTGCGGTAGCGGCCGAAGTTGCTGTCGCTGCTGCTGCTCCAGTACTGGCTGGGCGCGGTGGCGAAGGCCGGGGAGCTGCTCCAGCCGTACTGCATGATGTCGTAGTCCTGTCCGCCGAGGGTGGCGCCCAGGTCGTCGGTGGGTTCGATGGTGGCGGTGATGCCGATCTCGGCCAGGTAGGACTGGATGAGCTCGGTGGAGGTGTCGCGCACGGTGTTGCTGGTGGAGCGGAGCCGGAACGGGCCGACCTCCTCGCCGTCCAGGGTCAGCGTCTCGCCCTGGTAGGTGTATCCGGCGTCGAGGAGGATCCGGCGGGCGGCCTCGGTGTCGCCGCTGCCCTGGCCGGTCTCGGTGATGACGTCGGTGTGGTAGGGGCTGGTGTCGGGGAAGATGTGGTTGGTGCGGGGCCCGGCCTCGGGGTAGAGCTGGGCGATGGTGCGCCGGGCGATGTCCTCGACGTCGATGGCGGTGAAGATGGCCCGGCGCAGTGCGACGTCCTTGAGCCACCTGTTCTCCAGGTTGAGGTCGACGTGCTCCCAACTGGGGCCGGCGGTGATGCTCACGTTGAGGCCGGGGCGCTGGCGGGCCTGCTCCACGGTGTCCTGGCCGAAGGCCACGGGGGAGGTGCCGTGTGCCTCGCCGTTGTCCAGGGCGCTGATCCAGGTGCCCTCGTCGGTGAGGAAGCGGATGACCACGGTGTCCAGGGTGGGGGCGACCTCGCCGTACCAGGCGGGGTTGGGCTCCTTGATGACCTGGTTCTCCAGGTCGCCCTCGACCAGCCGGTAGGGGCCGCCGGAGAAGGTGGGCATGGTGGTGTGCAGCCACTCGAAGTACTCGCCGACGCCCTCGGGGGTGGTGATGTCGAAGCCCTGCTCCTCGGCGACGTGGGCGGGGTAGATGCCGCCGGCGATGTCGGAGGCGCTGAAACGGTCCCGCCACTCGGGGTCGGCCGCGCCGTCGGCGAGGGTGACGGTGACGGTGGAGCCGCCGTCGCTGCCCTCGACGCTGGCGATCCGGTCGTAGTTGTCGGTCCGCGGCCGGCATCCCGTGCAGTGCCCGGCCTCCTCGGTGGTGCTGAGCTTCCAGGTGACCTCGAAGTCGGCGGCGGTGATGGGGGTGCCGTCGTCCCAGACCGCCTCGGGGCGGATCGTGAACTGGTAGGTGAACGGGTCCTCGTCGACGACCCGCGGTTCCTCGGCGAGCAGGTCCATGTTGGGGGTGAAGGTGACGCCGTCGGGCTCCCAGTGGCCGGTGTGCGGCAGGATGCCGTGGAGCATCTGGAGGGTGTAGACGCTGCCCCCCTCGGGGGACAGCGTGGCCCACGCGCCCGGGAGCGAGTCGACGATCCAGGTGATGTCGCCGCCCTCGGCCCGCTCCCCGCTGTTGCAGGTGTTGGGGTGTTCCGCGCAGTCGGCGAGGCTGCTGTCCGCGCCGACCTCCTGCGGTGCGCAGGAGGTGAGAACGAGCGTCGCCGCGCCGATCGACGCGGCGAGAGTGGTCAGCCTACTTCGGTCACGCATGGTCACTCTCCCTGGGTTGTTCGCACCCGTGGCAACGAATCCCGCAAAGCGAACAATCTGGGAGTAATGAGACCATTACTCTAAATCACAGTATAGATTTCGCTGCTTTTTGTGACCCAGCCGCAATCTCCGCGCAGCCCTCCTGTCACCACCGACCCATTGTTTCCGACAGTCCCGCGAACCGAAAGCCGAAACGGCGATATGCGAACTTTCCCACCCCGTGTTTCACCTGGAAGGGGCGGCCCTGCCATCCCCACCGCCGGAAAGGTGGACGTATCTCGAACAACGAATCGACACACTATGCACTTTTCGCCAGAAAACCCGAAAACAACGCCGAAACCTTGATTCCGCCAAAATTCCGACCGGCCCGGATTCCTGACGCTCTCCCCATTTTTGACCTGTAAGGACCTTTTGTCCGCCGGGGTCACCTGCGCCGGTACACCGACAGGCGGAAGGCCGCGGTCACCGCCACCGGTTCGGGCATCCGGGCCAGGCCGGAGCGCAGCTCCTCGGCGGTGACGTGGCGGGCGCTGGGCGTCATCTCCACCAGGGTCGCCGCCTCGGCGCGGGTCAAGCTCAGCTCGACCGCGACCCGCTCCTCCCCCGCCGCCGTGAAGCGGCCGCGCAACTGCGCGGCCAGCCGCTCCGCCTTGCGGGGGTCCACCGCGATCAGCCCGAGCGCGGAGCGCAGCTCGGCCAGGTGGCGGGCGTCCGGGGTCACCACCAGCAGGGTGCCGCCGTCGCGCAGCACCCGCGCGAACTCCGGCCCGTTGCGCGGCGCGAACACGTTGAGCAGCAGCCCGGCCGATCCGGCGGCCAGCGGCAGCGCCCGCCAGACGTCGCCGCCGACCGCGCCCGCGCGCGGGTGGGCGCGGGCGGCGCGCCGCAGCGCGTACCGGGACACGTCCACGGCCAGGCCGTGGGCCCGCGGCAGCGCGTCCAGCACCCCGGCCAGGTGGTGGCCGGTGCCCGCGCCGACGTCGACCACCAGTCCCCCGTCCCACCACCGGGCGGCGTGCTCGGCCAGCTTCGCGGTCAGCGGGGCGTAGTACCCGGCGTCGAAGAACTCGCCGCGGGCGCGCACCATCTCCCGGTCGTCCCCGGCGGTCGGCGGCCGCCCCGCGACCAGGTTGACGTAGCCCTGCCGGGCCGCGTCGAAGGAGTGCCCGCGTGCGCAGGCCAGCCCACCGCCCGACCGCCTCAGGCCGCCGCCGCAGTGCGGGCAGGCCAGTGCCTCCAC
>ERZ777003.4083-NODE-4083-length-12856-cov-13.049059_pt1 | contig 12856 bp, 9 predicted proteins | sample MGYA00374956_ERZ777003 | MGnify/ENA primary metagenome ERZ777003 (study PRJEB29302, sample SAMN06268252) | bioreactor metagenome | isolation source: Joint BioEnergy Institute, California, USA | place: USA:Joint BioEnergy Institute, California, USA | collected... | reverse complement strand
GAGAACGAGTAGGCGGTGACCCAGGTGACTGCGCCGACCCTGGATCGATCTCCGAACATCCGCCGTTCAAAGCGCACCTGCAACCCGTGATACCAGGTCGAGCCCCAAGGGTTGATAAAGTTCCTCACGCTGTTGAACTGCGGGATGGCGCGAAGCAGTTCGCGTCTGGCGATATCGGGTGAAGCTCCGAGAGGACGGTTCCGCGGCAGAATCCCATACCACGGATTGGGAACGCGCTCCTGATAATACCCGGGATTGAGCTGCGCCGCGTCATAGTGCTCTTTGCTCATGTCCGAAAGCTGCGTCGTGCGAGGCTCCTTATTTGTAAGGCTTCCGACGTAGGAGACCTCGAGAACCATGTTCCATGGCAATTCGCGTTCCAGGGTGTAAGACCACTGGAAGGTTCGCGGGATGAAGCGGTCGCGGCCATCAAACTCAATGCCGGATCCGACATTCGTTGAAATGCCTAGAGTATTCCCCAACGGACGGACGATACCATCCGGGAACGGATTTTCCAATGAATACGGGCCGGTAAGGCCGCTTGAAGGCGTGCGCCCGGCATCGAGCGAGTTCACGTATTCCGTGTTGATGCTGAACCCGGTTGACAGATTGCCTTGTGTGGCGGTCCGGTGAAAGATGCCAAAGCCTCCGCGCATGACTGTCTTATCCATAAAGTTGAAGGCGAAGCCGATGCGCGGCTGAATGTTACTGAGGTCCCACCGGTACACACGCCGCGGGTTTCCCCGGTTTCCCGCAAACAGCGGACCGCCGCGGATGGCATCCGGCGGAGGCGGAAAATCGGGATTCTCAGCCGCCAGTTCCCGCCACCGGGCGATCGCTGCGTCGCTGAAGGGCTGCACAGATTCAAAGTCGAATCCGTTCAACAGCCGGTCATGGAGTTCCGTTAACGGGAACTGTACGTCGTAGCGGAGACCTACGTTGAGCGTGAACCGTGGCGTCACTTTCCAATCGTCCTGGATGAAACCGGCGATATAAGGCTCGCTTCGGAAGTAGGTATCGTTGAATTCGATGCGGCCGCTGTTGATATGCCCAAGCAGGAGGTCCGCCACGGAACTGCCATCAAGGGAGCCCTGGCCGATGCCGGAGTACTGACGGGTCCAGACGCCGTTGAAGTTCAGAAGGCCGGAGGATCTCCCTGAGTCGAAGTTGTGCCTCATGATCCGGGCGACTTCGACGCCGTACTTGAGGTTATGCTTGCCCAAAACCTGCGCGATGTTGCCCTGGAAGTTTAGCTGCTGGCGGGAGCTCTGATTGACGAACCGGTTGCCAAACAGCTCCCGGTATCCGGACACCTCGATGCGAGGCATCAGCCGGCTGGGAAAACTGTCGACTTGCGGTATGTTCTTGATCCCGACCTGATCCCATGTGAAGTCGGGGTCTGAGACATCCGGAAAGTCTTCGACGAACCGGTTGTAACTGGCTTGAACGTGCAGGATCTTTGTCGGTGACAGCGTCTTGTCGTAGGAGATTACCAGATTCCAGTCGCGCCGGACAGTGCCCTCCATGTTGCCCCATTGCGCCGGAGGATCGAAACCAGTCTGATCGCGGAACTCGCTGCCGTCCTGGAAGGTAAAGAGGAAGTTCAAGCGGTCGTTGTCGGTAATAATCTTGTCGTATCGCGCCATCGGCTGCTCGTAGCGGTAACGCCCGAGATTGTCTGGGCGCGTGAAGTTGTTGGCGAGAGCCTGCGGCTGGAAGTTCGGCGCCGGGTAATAGCTGAGAATGGCGCGGCCGATCGGGCTGATTCGTGACGCAGGAAGAACATTGTTCGGAAACGGCTGGCGGACGAACACGCCCCCGGCACGGCAGTTCGTTCCGGGATCGGTACAGGGCCGGGAGGTCATCGGATCGTAGACTTTAATCGTTCCGGTCTGGCCCGCAGGTTGGAAGTTAAAGTTGCCGTCGCGGATCTCCATGGGCGGCACGCTGACATTCGAAGGGAACGGCACCCGCTCCCGCCATCCTTCGAAGCTAAAGAACACGAAATCCTTATCCTTCCGGATGGGACCTCCAATCACGCCGCCGAACTGATGCTGATTGCGGAAGCCGCGCTCGACGCCCAGGGCGTTGTTCTGCCGCGTGTTTGCATCCAAAATGCGGTTGCGCCAGAACTCGAAAACGGAGCCGTGCCACTCGTTCGTTCCGGACTTCAGCGTGGTGGAAACGTGTCCTCCTCCCGACCGTCCGTACTGCGCGTCGTAGGTGTTTACCATCACCTTCATCTCCTGCACAGCCTCGACGTTGGGAGCCAGATTGAACGTACCGTTCGTAGAGATAGGGGCGCCGTTCAGCAGAAACTGATTCGTCCCGGCTCGCCCCCCGTTCATCGTAAAAGAGCCGTTGACGTCCCACGCTCTTGTCCCGGAAAAACCGGTAGAGCCGAATACACGCTGCGTAAATACGACTCCCGGCGAGAGCCTCATGAGCATGTAAGCCTGCCGCCCATTTAGCGGAATTTCCTGCATTTTTACCGGATCAAAAACAAGGCCGCGGGACGCGGTAGCTGTTTGAACCAGCTCCTGCTCTGCCGTGACCGTCACTTCCTGGCTGACCTGGCCCACCTGCAGGTCAATGTTCATGTTCAGCTTGTCAGCCGTGAGCAAGACGATTCCGGTTCGGCGGATGCTTTGGAAACCTTCTGCACTGACAGTGAGCGTGTAGGTTCCAGGATCGAGCCCAACCAGGGAATACAGGCCCTGCGTGTTCGTCCTGGTTTCGCGGCTAATGTTGCTGTCTTCTTTGGTGACCCGAACGATGGCGTTTGGTACGGGCGATTTGCTCGGATCAAACACCTGGCCCAGGATCGTTGCCCGGTACTCCTGCGCCACCCCAATAGCGACAAGGAGACACAACCCCGCTACAAGGCGAAACAGTTGATGCATGGATTCTTACCCCCCAATTACGCAAGAATCAGCAGCATTATAATCGCGTATTTCGGGTAATTCAATTGGAATAACAGGCACTTAACATCTTCAATTTCGCTTAATGTGTATTGTTTTCATGCAAACGATTGTGAGATTTCTGACGAAAGACGGGCTCGGGCAGACGCGCTAAAGGCAGGCGGTGTCTGCGGTTTCGATGGGCTTTAACTTACTGGTGCTGCTCGCGGCGCAGCTGCTCCTCGAACTTCTTCCCCAAGTCTTCCACGGCTTTTCCGTAGCCGTCGGGATCAACGAAAGTGTCAGGCCGGTAGGGCTGCCCCGGCTTGTACTTCTTTAATAAGCCGTACTGCGATCCATGAGCAGCTAGGAAGATATCGCACGGGAGCTTTCGCTGAATCTCGAGCGACCGCGCGTAATCCTTCGCGATGTTCGGGTATTCGCGATTGCCTACCAGCTTCGCGCCGATCATCGTATTCAGGTTTGCGAACAGGACGTTGTACGTCCGGCCATTCTCCACGACACGCATGCTGTAGCTGACGCTTCCGCGTGTGTGGCCGGGAGTCAGGTGAACGTTCAGTTCCGTTCGTCCGAGCCGGATCTTCTGGCCATCCTTCAATCGCCCGTGCACCTTTACAGGCGGGAAGAGAGGCAGGTTCAGAAAATCTCCCTTGCCGCCCTGCTCGAGCACTGGCGCATCCCCGTCTGTGGCAAGCATTCGCGCGGACGTAAGGCGCTGGATCTCCGCCATGCCCGCCACATGGTCGAAATGCGCCTGCATGACGAGAAGAATCTTGATGTCCTCCAGGCGGAATCCCAGGCTCTGCACGCTGGACCGGATCAATGGAACCGAATCCTCAAGACCGGTATTGATCAGAATGTGCCCTTGGGGCGTAGTGATCAGGAAGCAGGCAAGGTCCTCTGTGCCGACGTAATAAACGTTACCGATGATGCGATGGGCCGGAAACGGTTTGCTCCAGTTGGCAGGTTGTGCCGAGGCAAACAGAGCTGACGCGCAAACAGAGGCCAGTATCCGGATCAAGAACGAAAGCATATATGGGAGAAAGTATACGAAACGCGACAGACACCCTCCATGGGAGCGACGGGACGCGGACAGCAAGGCTTATGTTGCGGCGAATTTTCGTTGCAATCTGCTTGCCGAAACTTGAGTACCCGGCAAGGCGTCCCTATAATCGAATGCATACAGTTCCGGGTGGCTGTATCCGCATGTTATAGAACCTCATTCAGTGAGGCGGCCATGGAAACCATCGGCAACCGAAGGTTTGTTGATATTCCGGGGGAAGAAACGCACGAGCTTCCTCCCCTTTTGGTACGCACCACGCCTCAGATCAACCGGCTAGATCGGGTCATGAAGATGGCAAGCGACCTGATTGACGCGGAAGAGCTCATACCGACGCTCCCTCAGGACGAATTCGTGGATCCCGTGAGCCTTGAACGCCGGAAGCTGGATCTCTCCATCAATCTCGTTGAGCAGTACCTGCAGCTTGTCCGCGTCTGGCAGTGGGGCGACAGCATCCTGGAATGGATCCGTCAGTGTGAAACAATGTTCGAGAGGCGCAGCAACCTGCGGCCTCTGCTTCGTCCTGACGTCTGGCCGCATGTCGGCCGCAGCAGCTTTGTCACGCTGCTTTCCGACAAAGCAGTCTCGCCTGAAGGCGCGGAACTTGAGCACGCAGTCGGACTCCGCCTGACGTTCCGGCAGCCGCCGCCGCTTTCCTGCTTTTCCGATCAGTTTCTCTTCTACCTGAACGAATCCGTCGCGACCAAGGCATACGAGACATGGGCGAGGATGAGCCCGGAACCGATTTCATCGCTGCCTCCAGAGAGGTTCCGGTTCCAGGTCGTTAACATGTCGATTTAGCAAGGCAAACGGCAGGGATACGCCCGGAGGTGCGTGCTCGTGTTAGAGTACAGTATCTATGCGTATTGCTGTAGCCGGCCTCGGGTTCATGGGCAGCACCCATATCAAGGCGCTGCAAGCGATCCCGGAGGCGCAACTGTTTGCCGTCGTCAGCGACGTACCGGAGAAGCTCGCCGGTGATCTGAGCGGAGTTCAGGGAAACCTCGACCGCCCGGGTGAGAAGCACGACTTCAGCCAGGTGCGGAAATACCGCAACATCAAGGACGCACTGCGAGACCCGGACATCGAAGCATTCGACCTCTGTCTGCCGACGCATCTGCACGCGGAAATCGCCATCGAGGCTTTGCGGGCCGGCAAGCACGTGCTCGTCGAGAAGCCGATGGCCCTGGATGGCACGGAGGCGGACGCCATGATCAAGGCCGCCCGCGAGTCCGGGCGGATTCTCATGGTCGCGCAGGTGCTGCGGTTTTTCCCTGCCTACGTTCCCTTACGCGAATATGTCGACAGCGGACGGCTCGGGCAGGTCAAGTGCGCGAGTTTCCGCCGCCGCTGCGCCGCTCCCACCTGGAGCAAATGGCTGTCGGACACGGAAAGGAGCGGAGGTGCCGTCGTCGACCTTCTCATACACGACATCGATATGTGCCTGCACCTGTTCGGCATGCCCGAAGCCGTTTCGGCCACTGGCCACGAAGACCTTCCGCGGGGCATTGACTGGATTACCGCACGTCTCCACTACCCGAACGTTCCCGAGGTCGTCGTGGCGGGCGGATGGCTCCATCCGAAGGCGTATCCCTTCGTGATGGAGTATACGGTCACCTTCGAAGAGGGCACTGTTGACTACAGCTCGGCCTACCGCCCGCCTGCTTTGTACCGCGTCGACGGTTGCGACGAAACGGTAAAGCTGCCGGAGACGGACGGCTACGAAGCCGAGATCAGATACTTCCTCGAGTGCTGCCGTGAGAACAGGCAGCCGGAATTCTGCCCCCCCGAAATGTCTGCCGCAGCGGTGAAGCTCGCGCGGTTGTTACGAACAGCGAGGGCGAAAAACGGAGAGTTAGTGCCATGCAAACTTTAAGCGAACGAGAGATCGGTGTTATTTTCTGGGCTACGGCGGACCCGCGAGCAACCCTCGCCGAGTATACGAAGCTCGGCTTGCGGTGCGGCCAGCTCGGCATCCCCGGCGACTATCCATTGGAAGGCGCAGCCGACGCGTGGAAAGGCGCCCTTGAGGCATGCAACTTCCGCATCTTTACCCTTGTCGGGGCCTATACGGGCGAGGACTACGCTGACATCCCGACGGTGGAGCGAACCGTCGGATTTATTCCGGAAAGCACCCGGAAAGAGCGCGTGGAGCGGACGCTGAAGATCAGCGATCTCGCAGCCCAGCTTGGTGTCCCCGGCATCGCGTGCCATGTCGGCTTCGTGCCCCACGACGCCACTGCGCCCGCCTATGTCGCTGTCCGGGACGAAGTGCGGCGGATCTGCGACCACGCCGCCAAGTATGGCCAGACCTTCGCGCTCGAGACCGGCCAGGAGCCGGCGGATGTGTTGCTGCGCTTCATCAAGGACGTCGACCGCCCCAATTTGCGGATCAACTTTGACCCGGCAAACATGATCATGTACGGCACCGGCGATCCCATCGAGGCGCTCAACCTGCTTGCCCCTCATGTTGTCACGGTGCACTGCAAGGACGGCGACTGGCCGCCGAAAGACGTTCCCGGCGCTCTCGGAACGGAGAAGCCGCTCGGCCAGGGCTCGGTCGGAATGGAGCGGTTTGTCAACAAGCTCAAAGAGATCGGTTACAAGAATCCGCTGTTCATCGAGCGGGAGATTCCCGATCAGGCCCAGCGGCTGCAGGACATCGCTTCCGCGATCAAGCTACTCGAGAGCTTACGTCACTAAGCAGCCTTACTTCCGCAGCCGGAGCGGCACGCTCGCGCCTCTCCGGCTACTCCACCCCGCTCGTCAGAGCGTTGAAGAATAGCTTGAAAGTCTGATAGCTTTGAGCCCGGTACTGAGGCCGGAAGCCAAAGAGGATCACTCTTCCCTTCCCGACCGGTATGTCCAGCAGGGCTGCCCGGTTCAGAAGATACTTCTCTCCGAGCAGCCACCCCGAAGCTAGCAGCTCCGACGGGTTGTAGCGGGCAACGACGACTGCTCCTTCAGGAGCCTCGAAAGCCGGGCTGGACTCAACCCAGATTGCAATCTTCTCCGGAAGCCCCGCGGCCAGAGGGTGCTTGCGATCGAGGGTTACGTTGAGGAGCGAGCCGGGCACGTAGAACTCGCGATTGGGCAGATCCCGGACAATATTCCTTGCTCCCACTCCCAGATGGCCGATCGCGAAGTCACAGGAGCGGTTAATAAAGACCAAGCGGCCTCCCTCTTCGGCGTAGCGCTTCAGCTCCTGCTCCCCTTTGCTTCCGAGGCCCCCGACGTATTCGTCGGGCATGGTTCCAGGCCGGTAGCCATGGTAGATCGTACCGGGCGACTGGTCCGGGAATACGATGACATCGTACTTTCGGGACAATCCTCCCGCCTGAATCTCAGAGTTGCGCAAGCTTGTGTACTCGAAGCCGAACTCTTCAAGCAGCCAGCGCGTCCAGCCTTCGTCCATCGACGGAACCCAGCTTCGATAGAGGCCAATCCGCGAACTCTTCTTCCGGTTCGCCTTACGCCACCACTCAATGTCGGATCGCGTGAGGCCGTTAGGTCTTGGGAAGGAGAATGAAGCTGCTCTGGTAAACGACGCACGGAACGGCTTTTCAATGGCAGTCACGTCGACTCCCATGAGCAATGGCAGGGTGTGCGCCGTGACGTCGTAGGGCCGTTTCGGAGGCCCGCCGGGATACATGCGAAGGTCCGGGTACTTCTGCCTCTCGAGAAGCGTCTTCGCAAAGGCGTTATAGGGCTGCTGCATTCGGATTACATAGGATCCGGCGCTGAATTTCCGGCCATCCGCTTCGAAGGGACGCTGAGCCCGCTCGATCTCTACGAGACCGAAGGCGAGCGTAGACAGGAGCTTCTCCGCAGAGCCCGGGTCCCGCTGCTCCGCGGGAACAACGAATGCGTAGGGCTGAGACCGCTTCACCGCACGCTGGCCGACCCGGTAAAAAGCGCGCAGAAGATCCTGACGCCGGACCGCAGCCGTATAGAGGCAGGACTCCATGGCAATCAACTGATAGTCGATGATGTCTCGCAAGCGCCAAACGCCGCCGAGCCAGGGCTCCAGATAGTTCCAGGACGATTGCCGCGGACTGAAACCAAGCGCCTCTGACGAGATCTGGTCCAGCGTGACCGTGATGGGCGAGGACAGGCGGGCGCTTGCGGATTCGCTCAGGATGCGCGCGCCTCCGTGGTACGCCTGATAGTGGCGGGCCGGAGTCCAGAAGTCATACATGGCGTTCACGGCTACCCCGGTCTTTCCCGCGGCGGTGAGATCGAGAGCCATGGACATGCCAATCATATTGGAGATCTGCATAAGGATCGGATCGACGTTAGGGTCGATCGGGTCAAGCCACGGCGGTACAAACATGCGGGAACCGTTCGGTCCCTGCTGATGCACGTCGTAGACAACCTGCGGGTGCCAGACGTTGTGCAGCCGGGAGATGGTGTTGCGTGTTTCGGCTTGAGAAAAGATATACCAGTCCCGGTTGTTGTCGTGGCCGACGTACTTCTGGTACAGCTCGGGCGGCGCGGTCCCCTCGTAAGGAGTGCCAAGGGTCTTTCGATACCAGTTCGTCACCAGGTCGACGCCGTCGGGGTTCAGTGACGGCACGAGAATGAAGATCGTATTGGCAAGGATCGCCCGCGTCTTCGGCCCGTCATCCGTCAGCATTCGGTAAGCAAACTGGACAGCGGTATGCGTCGAGGCTACTTCCGTCGAGTGGATGGAGCAGGTGATCATGACGACCACCTTGCCTTCGGCAATCAGCTTCTCCGCTTCGGGCTCCGTAGTCCGGCGGGGATCGGCCAGGCGCTTTTGAATTTCCTGGAAGCGATCGAGCGACCGGATCGTTTCCGGCGCCGAGATCCACGCCGCGATCATGGGCCGACCCTCGGTTGTCCTGCCGTACTCCGCGACTTTGATCTTGTCGCTGTTCTTATCAAGCAGATAGAAGTAGTCGACAACCTTTGCCCATTCGAGCGACGTCCGGTCCGCCCCGATCGGGTGTCCGAAATGAGAGTGAGGCGCGGGGACAGCTGCGGTAAGCCTTCCTGCCAGCAGCAGGAGAACGAGCACAATCATTCTCGCGTGAGCTCCCTCCAGAGAGCAGCGTACCAGCGAAGGAAGCGTTCAGGTTCGGCCGACTCCTGCGCTTCGCAAAGCGTATAGCGCTGATAGCCCGACTTGCGGAGCAGAACGAACAGCTCGCGCCAGGGGTAGCCGGGGCTGGCAAGTTCATTGATATGGACGTTCTTGATCCATGGACGGAGGAGCTCAAAGGAAGGCCGGATCGTGCCGTTGACGATATCTGTGGGATTTGAGTTCCAGCACACCCCCACCTGAGGATGGTCGGTGGCTTTCATGATTGCGGCAGAGACGGGAGGATTCTGGGTGATGCGCCCGTGCACCTCCATCCAGATCTCGACGCCACGCCCGGCGCCGTAGTCTCCGAGCTCCCGCAAGCAGGCTGCGATGTTGTTGATCGTTACCTCTTGCGGCACCTCCTTTGGTATACCGTTGGGACGCACTTTGATGCCCCAGGCTCCGGTGTCATGCGCGAGGTCGATGAATGCCTTCGCGTCCTCTACATTTTTGCGCCGCACGGCAGGGTCTGGGGAATGAAATTCGGCTACGGTGCCATAGGAGAGGAGGCGGACCTTCGATCGCTGGAAGCGCTCAGCCACACGGAGGCGCTCTTGAGTGGAAAGGGACGGCTCCACTCCGTGCTTGTGCGTGGTACGCAGCTCGACAGCCTCGAAGCCCGTGGCCTCGAGATTCCTGATGATTGTTTCAATGTCCCAGTCCTTCAGGACGTTATAAGTAACGGCGCCCAAACGCATTGCTGTTCTCCCTCCGCTTAGGATCGAAGGGCTATTGTAACAATGCGTGCTGTGCTGGAAGGCAGGTTAGCGCCCGGAGGCTTGGGAATCGGCGAGCGATGCCGCAGTCAGCCAGAAATTGGCTGCTGCGCACAAATGCTCCTGCAACTCCGAATCATCCACAATGCAGCAATTCACGTGCTGCTCGTAGAGAGCCGTAGCGTTGTCGACCGTGTCTGTAATCGCGACGATTGGTACTCGGCGGGTCTTGCGATTCTGCTTAAGGTCTTGCACCGTAAGCTGGTCGTCGCTACCTGCTTCGAGGACGAGCAGGTCCGGCAGGCGGGCGAGTCCGTGCTCGAGCAAGTCAACAACTTCGCTCCGATTCACCTCGCCATCAACAATCACAGTCAGTAAATGAGGTACGGCGCATTGGGAGAACGCTTCGCGAACACCTTCTCCCTTCGCAGAGGAACGAAGGATAGCCAGCACCTGCGCGGGTCTAAGCCGAGCAGCCATTTCCGCACTACCTTGAGAGCCGGCAGCATGCGACGCCGTTGAGAAATCCGTCCGAAGCCCAATCAGCCGGGCGCAGTGCCGGCCGGACTCCTCAGGCTTGCTCCATAGCAGCATCAAAGCAACCGCTCTATGGATTACAGGCATGCTGCAATCGTTTCGACACGTTTCAGCAACTCCCCGCCGCGCAGCGAGGCGCTACGCGGAATCGCAGGACAGCCGAGCCGGGATTCGACGCCGGAAAACCCTCGTCTGGTACCGTCCCTACCTTTTCAACTGAGCCCTACTTCCGGCGTTCTCGTCTCACTGATATGACGTGGAGATCGCACCGCAGTTTCATCGCTGAGGCCAAATTAACGGCGCCGATCGCAAAACACATCCGGTTCCTCAAAAGGCACGCAACCGGAGCATTCAAGCGCGTCTTCAAGAGCGGGGACGCTCTCGTGCAGCGGACCGGATCAGGCAGCCCGCAGGACAACTGGCGTGGATACGCATAGAGGCTATTGGTATACTCTGGTGCGATTTGCCATCAACCGGATGCGGAGGAGGCGTCTGGATGGCTAACCTCTCCAACACCTCTAACGCGGATGCCGGTACGGTGCCTGCCGCAGACTTCGAAGCCTTCTTTGAGGTTGCGGCGACGCCCTACATCGCGACTCTTGCAAACGATCCTACGTTCACGATTGTCGCGGTGAACCAGGCCTTTCTGACTGTCACAAACCGGGGCCGCGCCGAGCTAACGGGCCGGGGACTGTTCGAGACACTCATGAACCGGCCGGAGCTCCTTGATGTGGCGAATAAAGCCCGGGAGGCTCTTGCCCGTGTGCTGGCGACGCTAACCTCTCACGTGTTTCGTATTGACGGGCGCGATCTCCGGAAGCCGCCGGGCAAACTCTCTGAGCCGGATCACTGGATTGTGCACATTTCGCCGATCCTTGGCAAACAAGGGGAGCTGAAATACCTTCTGCATTCCCTGCAGGATGTCAGCGAGGTAACCCGGCTTGAGGAACTTGAGCGAATCCAATCCGCGCTGGTACGCCGTATCGAGGCGCTGTTTGCGCAGGCTCCCGTGGCAGTAGCCGTCCTCAGCGGCCCCGAGTTGCATTACCAGCTCGTCAACCGCAAGTACCAGGAACTATTCCCTCGCAGAACTCTTCTTGGACGGAGAATCGCCGAGGCAGTTCCGGAGACCTCTTCCGGGGCGATCGAGATTCTCCGGCACGTCTTCAATACAGGCGAGCCGTTTACCGCAGACGAATATCACATCCGTCTCGACCGGAATGGGGATGGAGTTCTCGAAGACAACTGGTTCAATGTGGCGCTTCAAGCGATACGCGAGCCCGATGGCTCAATTTCGGGCGTCATGGCGGCCGCCGTAGATGTCACTTCCGACGTCCGGGCCCGCAAGGAGTTGGAAAGGGTGAACCGGGACCTGCGAGAGTTCGCCTACGTGGCAAGCCATGACCTTCAGGAACCCCTGCGAATGGTGAATGCGTCCGTGCAACTCCTTCTCCGGCGGCTGGGCCCTCACCCCGATGTGGAGTTGCAGGCGCTGGCGCACTTTATCGGTATCGGAGTCAAACGAATGGATTCGCTCTTGCAGGACCTTCGCACCTACTCCCAGGTAACTTACGGCCCAATGGGGCCCGATACAGAGCGCGCGGACTTGAACGAATCGCTCCGGGAGGCGCTGACATTGCTGAAGACCGTGATCGATGAAAACCACGCCCAAATAACGACCGACACTCTGCCGACCGTTCCCGGCAATACGATGCACTTCAGCCAGGTCTTCCAGAATCTTCTCGCAAATTCGCTGAAATACCGGAAACCTGGAGTGCCGCCCAGCATTCGGATCTCAGTGGAGCGCCACGGACAGGAGTGGCTGATCCGCGTTCGAGACAACGGGATCGGCTTCGACCCAATCTACGCCGACCGAATCTTCGGGCTCTTCAAGAGACTGCACACGCAGGATGAATATCCCGGCACCGGTTTGGGCCTGGCGATCTGCAAGCGGATCGTCGAGCGCAACGGCGGCAGGATGTGGGCGGAATCGCAAGTGGGCGTAGGTTCGACCTTCTATCTCGCGCTTCCGGTGCTTGGCAATGAATGAGCCGGTTCACATCCTCCTTGCGGAAGACAACCCCGCCGACGTGATCTTCGTTCGGGAAGCGTTACTCGAGCATGGGATTCCCAATAAGATGACGGTCGTCGCAAACGGAGATGACGTCCTGCGCTATTTCGACCGGATGGGGATACAGCCGAATGAGGACTGTCCCGAACTAATTCTGCTCGACCTGAACTTACCACGGGCGGGCGGCTGGGAGCTACTGGCCAGACTCAGGGCCCATCCCTTATGCGCCCTGCTGCCGGTCGTTATCGTAACATCCTCCAACGCGCCCGAGGATCGACAAATGGCAGCCTCCCTGGGAGCGGAGTATTTCCGAAAGCCGGTGGACTTAGACGAGTTTCTCAAACTAGGCGCAGTAATCAAGGAAGTACTGAACCGCGACCTTCACAGACACGGGCGCAATTAGGCGCTTCTTACCGTAACAATCCTTACACTATGGGCGCGCTC
>ERZ777003.4076-NODE-4076-length-12874-cov-8.830096_pt1 | contig 12874 bp, 6 predicted proteins | sample MGYA00374956_ERZ777003 | MGnify/ENA primary metagenome ERZ777003 (study PRJEB29302, sample SAMN06268252) | bioreactor metagenome | isolation source: Joint BioEnergy Institute, California, USA | place: USA:Joint BioEnergy Institute, California, USA | collected... | reverse complement strand
TCACGATGAGGCATCGTTCCCGTGGGCGGAAGAACGGGGCTCACACAGGGGATACGGAGGTCCGACGCTGTGTGCAGACGGCACGTGGTCACACTCGAGCGGGCGAGGAACCTGCTCGCACCACGGTGGCATCGCCGGTGGCAGCCGTCGATCGAGTGGATGGACACGGAGCCCCAGTCACGGTACGCACCGTTCCTATGGTGGCCACAGCGGCCATTCACGCAGCAACCACTCGGGTCGGACATCCGGGGGGAAGCGGCGTTAGCCCCGACCCGGGCTGCCTTCTCGTGCGGTTATCACGCGTTCACGGTTCGCAAGCGTTCGCGCGCTAGGTCCACCTGGTCCCAGAGCCAGTCGACTCCCTTCCGGCGGCCCAGCTCCTCGACAAGCGCGTGTATGAACCGCATCGATTCCGCATCCGGGAAGTCACCTTGGTGACGCCAGCTCCGCGCCGTGAAGAAGAGCGTGTACCGGAGGTCGTCGGTCTCGGCTGCTGCCAGCGCTGCGACGCCCTCGCGCGCATATCTCGCCGAAATGCCGTTCGCGATGGCTGCGCAGGCCTCGAAGGAGCCGGCCGACTCGTAGCCGTCGATCGAGAGCGCAAGAAGCTGGATGTCGCCCCACGAGTCTGGCGAACGCGGGGGTGAGGTATCTCGCTTCTGGAGTGGCCCATCCCGCGCGATGACCCGACGTGCTCCTTCCACATCGAGCAGCTTCTCCGCCAGCAGGTCCGCGAGCAGCGGCTCCGGGAGGCAGGGCTGAAACTTCGACACCGGCGTCCGCTGCGCCGCCTGCGCGAACGCCAGCGCGTCCGACGAGGTTGGCCGCCCTGCCGCGCGGAGGCCCGCGATCTTCTCCCGGATCGCCTGCGTGCTCTTCGCTGCGCCCTCCTTGAAGGTCAGACGGGTGTTCTGCGCCGCCACCCGCCCACCCAGCTCGGCTTCGAGGACTTTCGCGAGGAGCGTGTTCGCCGCGCCGCCGGCGAAGGTCCACCACTCCACGTCGTTGCCTTTGTCGAGCAGCGGCGCGCGCTCGTCGGCGAGGAAGTCGTGCTCGGCGCGCATGAACGCGAGCCTGGACTGCGCTCGACGTGACCACGCCGGGTCGACGTCCTCGCCGACCAGCACCTCGCGCATCGACTGGCACAGCTCGTAGCTCAAGAAGCGGCTGCCGCCTGACCAGCGCGTGGACTTGCCGGCCGGCGCGGGCCGTACCTCGCAACGGCCGCGCTCCCAGTCGACCATCGCGATCTGCCAGGCCTTGCCGGCGAGGATGAAGGAGCCGCGCTCCTCGTCGGAATCGATCGTGGCGAGGAACTTGGCGTCCACGGTGCCGATCTCGCGCGTGTTCCAGCTCACGACCACGAGCTTCGGCGCGTCGAAAACGGCGTAGAGCTGTCGGAAGTTGGCGCGCCCGTACTTCTTCTCGCCCTCGTCACCAAGCCAAAGCTTGGCATCCGTGACGCGGAGGATGTCTTCGCGTTGCATGTGCGCGACGAGGCTCTGGCGCTCGTCGGGTGTCAGGTCCGCGAGGCTGGTCGCGCCCTCGAGCCAGCTCCACCAATCGCCCGGCTCCACGCCGCCGAGCTGCACGCACAACGCCATGAGTTGGTGAGCCAGGATGTGGCTTGCTCGCCGGCTGGGGCGCACCGGCTCGACGAATCCTTGACGATGAAGCCGAATGAGGGCCGCGGCTTGGAGCAGGCCGCTGTCTTTCGTCGCAAGGAACGTGCAGTTCGGAGAGGTGCCCTCGCGCCGGCCGGTGCGGCCCATGCGCTGGAGGAAGCTCGCGACCGTGGGCGGGCTGTCGATCTGCAGAACGTGATCGAGATCGCCGACGTCGATTCCGAGCTCGAGCGCGCTGGTCGCGACGATGACGCAGTCCTTGCCGGAGGCGAAGGCCTCCTCTGCACGCTGGCGCTCTTCGACCGAAAGCGAGCCGTGCGTCACGAACGTGCGAACCTTCTCATCGTTGAGCAGCTGTCCCAGCTGCTCCGCCTGTCGGCGGGCATCGACGAAGGCGAGGCGCTTCTTGCCCGGGTGGAGCTCCTTGATGACGCGTGCGGCGTTCTCGAGGCTGCCGACGAAGTCCAGGCTGATCTCGGGCACCTTCTTGGCGCCACCGGGATCGACGACGCGGCCAGGACGCTTCGAGCTGCCCGCGACCCAGCGGAGGATCTCCTCCGGGTTGCCGACTGTGGCCGAGAGGCCAATCCGCTGGATGTCGTAGCGCGCGTAGCGGGTCAGGCGCTCGAGCACGCAGGCGAGGTGCGCGCCTCGGTCGTCGTCCGCGAACGCGTGGATCTCGTCGATGACGACGGCGCGGAGGTTCGCGAAGAGCTCGCGCGCCGGGAAGCGCGAGCTCATCAGCATGGCCTCCAGTGACTCAGGCGTCGTGAGCACGAGGTCCGCCGGCTCGCGCAGGAACTTCGTGCGCGCGCTGGACGACACGTCGCCGTGCCACTTGAAGACGCGCCGTCCGATGAGGTCCGCGTAGCGCGCGAGGCGGTCTTCCTGGTTGTTGAGGAGCGCGCGGATGGGGGAGAGGTACAGGCACGAGATGGGCCGCCAGTCCTGTTCGTCCATCAACGACAGGACGGGGAAGAACGCGGCCTCCGTCTTCCCACCGGCCGTGGGCGCGAGGACAACGCAGTTGTCCCCGGCGAGGATCGCGTCGATCGCTTGCTCCTGCACGGGGCGGAGTGAGTGGAATCCGAGGCGGCTGACGATCTGGTGCTGGAGCGCGCCGCTCAGCCGGTCGAACGCGCTCATTCGAGAGAACCGTCCGCTCCGGAGCCGGACACCTCGTCGAGGTCCAGCTCGATGTCGTCGACCGAACGTGCGATGCCCGCGGCCTCTCGCTCCTGGCGCGTCATCTCGTTCGGCTGGATGGTGAAGTCCTCGTGGATGGCCGGATCGTAGTCCGGGTGCTCGTCGACCTTGTCGAGGACGTCGACGAGGCGTTTCAGGAAGATGCGCGGCGTCACGCCGACCTTGTTGCCGAGCTGACCGGTGACGCGATCGGCGATCGCCTCGAGCATCGCGTCGTTCACGCGCTCCTGGATGCGTGCTTGCTCCGTCGAGGGATAGAGCTCGCGCACGCGTCTGCCGACTTGAAGGAGCTTGTCCCTATCGAAGGGCGGGAGTCGAATGCGCACGGCGCGGGTGCTGTCGAAGCGAGGATCCTTCGCGAAGTCGACGTGTAGCCGCTGAGCGAGCGGATCGAGTCCGCCGACGCCGCGGGAGCTCGTGAAGAACGATTCCGTGCCGGTGATGAGGACGTAGAGGCCGGGGAAGCGCTGGTTCGCGATGTCGTCGATGAGCTGGCGCAGCGCATTCAGGCTCTTCTCACGGCTCTCCCGGCGGACGCGCTGAATCGTCTCGACCTCGTCGAGCACCAGGACGAGGCCCTTCTTGCCGGTCTGCTTCAGGACCTCGAGAAGGCCGCGGAGAAAGCCGCCTGCGCCGAAGTGATCGAGGTCGCCTTTGAGGTCGGCGGCTCGCTTGATGCCGGGGCCGACGTTGGGATTGCCCATGAGCCAGGCGACGAGACCCTCCGCGGTGGCGTGGTCGCCGCGGACCCGCGCCGCGTGGCATGCACGGAGGGCGGCCGCGAACTCGGGCTGCGTCGCGCTGACGTCGGCGAGGCGGCGCTCGAGGAGCTGGCCGACGGCGTGGGTGACGGCCTCGGGATCCTGCGCGTCGACTTTGCCTTCACTGAGGACTTCGTCCTCCAGCGAGAAGAACCAGCGGTCGAGCAACGCGCTGAATGCACCGTCGCTCCATTCGCTCGTCTGAAGGCCTTCGATCGCGCGCCGGTAGACGGTCTCCATGCGGTAGAGCGGCGTCTCCGTCTCGGAGATCTGGACCTGCGTCGTGGCGAAGCCTTTCTCTCGCGCGCGGTGCTCGAGCCATCGCGAGAAGAAGGTCTTCCCGGCGCCGTAGTCACCCTGGACCGCCTTGAACTTCCCATTCCCGGCGGCGACGCTGTCGAGCTCCTCGTCGATCGCCTTCTCGAAGCGTTCGAGGCCGACGGCGTAGAGCTCGAGGCCGCGCTTGGGCACGCTACCGCTTCGGAGGGCGTCGATGATTTCTCGTCGCTTCAGAGGGCTAGGGTTGTTCACAGCTTCACCCCGAACTGCGCCTCGAGGACGGCGCGGTGCAGGCGGATCTGCTTGCCCTTCAGATCGTGCGTGAGCGCCTCATAGCCGTCGACGTTGAGCGCCTGTTGGAGCGTCCGGACGAGGCCTGCGGCGCGCCACGCGGGCGTGCCCATCGCCGCGCAGAATGCGTCGAGGTTTGCCGTGTCGTTGCGCTCGCGCAGGTACTCGACGGCCTTCACGACGAGCTTTCGCTCGTCCGCCTTGGGTGTTCGCGCGATTAGGAGCTCGTTCGTCTCGAGCGGCGACGGCGCCTTCATCTTCGTCGAGGAGTGGCGGCGCGGCGGCGACCCACCGGTCTCAGCGGTGGTCGGCGACGTCGGCGGGGTGGGGGAGGGCGGCGTCACGGGTGTTGAGACGATGGGCGCGAGCGCAAGCTGCTCCTTCGGAGGCGCCTTGCCTGTCTTCTTCACGGGCCGGCGCGGTGTAACCGGCTCTTCGGTCGTCGACGACGACGGCTCTTGTGCGAGCTCGAGGTGCCACCACGAAGGCGCCATCAGCGGCATCACCTTCTGGGCGGGATCGTAAACGTCACGGCCGTCGTCCGGTGCGATGATGAGGCAGGGCGTGACGACTTCCGCCAGGCTCGCGCCGCCATGCTCGCCGGCAGACGCGCCGCCTCCGTAGCGCGATTGGTCGTCGGCAAGGAGCACGACGCCGTGCGCGCCTCTCGGAGCCCAGACCCCGGTCCCGTGGAAGGCGACCTCGTCGTCGTCGACCGGATCCCCGGGCTCTGCCCATGGCCGGAAGCGCGGGCTCGCTCCGGTGTAGTTGCCCTTCGACTTCAGGAGGTCGGCGGGAACATGTCCATGGTCGGCGGCGAGGAGCACCGCGCGTCTCGATTCGCGCGCCTTGTCGAGGAGCTGCACGAACGAGCGGATGCTCTCGGCGGTCCACTCGTGCTCTTGTTGCGTGTCGCCCTTGAGCGATGCGTCGATCGCGTTGATCACGATCGCGACGAGACGGCGCTTCGGATCGGCGATGAGGCTCAGCGCCTCCTGCGAGGCGACGCCGTCGTTCGTGTGACCTTCCCCGCGGAGAAGGAGCCTCGGATCGATACCCTCAGGCTCGATCTTCGCGACGGCCTTGTTGGCTAGCCACCGCTTGGGATCGTCGGCGGTGGACTGCACGACGCCGGCGGGTGTGACCTTCCCCGCGAAGAAGGCCGCGCGGCTCACTTCGGTGACCGTGGGCAGCTGCGCGAAGACGACCGGGGTGTTGCTCTGCCCGACACGTCCTTGTGAGGACGCGTGCCACGCAATCGGTCCCCATGGCGTCGCGCCCCAGCTTCCTAGCGACTCGATGATGGAGATCGCCTGCGCCCAGGCCATTCCATCCATGAGGATGAGCAGGAGCCTTCGCGACTCGTCGCCTTGGAGGAAGCGGAGTGCGATGCGCTCGACCGCCATGTCGATCGGAAGCGCCTGCTGAGGTGGGCGGCCAGCTTCAATCCAGCCGGCGAGCGAGCGTGCGAAGCGTCGGTCGAGCTCGCGCCGCTTGCGGTCGGCTGCTTCGACGACGGCCTGAACACCGTCGCCGAACGGATCCCCGGCGGGACCTCGCGCGCGGCGCCGGGCGAGGTCGACGAAGCCGCCCTCCTCGACGTACCAGCGGCCGAGGACTTCGGCGTCGCGCTGCGGCGTTTCAGTAGCAGGCTCCGGCGCCGGCTGCGGGGAGGCGAGCCACGCGAGAAGCTGCACGGCGCTTTCGGCGCGTCGAACGACCGCGCCGTGCTTGGGGTCCTGGAACCACTCGTGCGTGTCGAGCTGGGCGTACGCTTCGATGGCGCGCTCGAGGGTGGCGGCGTCGGGAGAGCGAGCACCGGCCGCGAGCGCCTCGCCGAGCGCGGCGAGGCGGAGCTCCCACGCAATGGGAAGACGCGTGCTCGAGACGAGGAGCGGCCGAACGTCGGGGGCCGTGATCTGCGCCTCGGCCGCTGCGAGCACCTCGCGGGTCATGCCCAGACGTCGGGATTCGACCCAGCGCAGCGCACGGCCGACCGCGTCGCCGAGCTCGAGCGCGACGCGGCGTGCGACTTCGTCGCTCGTCACGCCGAGCTCGTTCTGCTGCATGCCGCGCCACGTGAAGGCGGGCCCCGAGTCGTACTTGGCGAGCGCTTCGAAGAGCACGGCGAGCTCGAGGAGCTTCCTTCCGCGCCGCTCACGCCATGCCTTCCACACGACGATGCCCGCGTCGCGGAGCGATCGCCGGATGTGCTCTTCGATCGCCCTGACGAGCGCAGGATGCGAAGTTTCGAGTGCGTCGACTTCGGCGGCGCGATGGTCGATGGCCGCCCAGCCGAGGAAGAGGTCGAGCGCAAGGCCGTCGGTCGTGTCGATCCCGAAGCGAGCGCTCAGCCATCGGTCGAAGAGCGCGTCGAGCGTGACGAGGCCCCCGCTGCGCGCATGCTCGATCTCGGATGGATGCTGGAGCAGGTACTCGGCGAGCGGGGACTGGACCACGCCTTCGCCGAGCTCGGTGGCTCCGAGCAGGCGCTTGAGCCGGCTTTCCTTGCCGATGCGCTTGATGCGGCCGTCCCAGGAGAAGCGCCCGGCGAGATCGAGCGGCACTTCGCCGGTCCACGGCACGATGAACACGATCGGGGGCGTGACCGCTCCGATGGGCGGCATGTGCGCGCGTAGATCGAGCTCGCTGCGCACCGGGATGACGTGAACGCTCTCGCCCCCATCGACGGTCAAGGTCTCCTCGGTGCCCGGCGCGTAGCGGCCATGGAACGCGAACAGGCGCCTGCCTTGCTTCTCGCGACGACGAAGCTCCAGCAGCGCTTGCTCGACGTCTTTTCTGCTCAGCTCCGGAAGGTCCACGCGCTTCTCGATGTCGCCTGCGCTCGGCGCACGAGGCGGCTGCTACTCGGCGCCGAGGATACCATGCACGAGCTACGTCGACTTCTTGCGGATCTCGATGGTGGCGGTCAGCTCCACGTCCGCGCCGGCGCCCTCCAGGGCAGCTTTTGCCTTGGAGAGGAGCGCTTCGAGCTTGTTGGTCGAGTCCGCGGAGCCCTTTGCGGTGACCCGCTCCGAGAGCACCACCTTCCAGCCCGGCTCGGGTTGGGGCGCCGCCGGCGGCGGGCGCAACAGGGCAATCGCCTCCCTCGCGAGCGTCCGTAGCCCGACGATGGGCTCGTTGATCTCGTCTTGCCGGAGCACTTTGAGGGCTTTGTCGAGAAGCTCTGCGGCGCCCGGCAGATCGGCGGCTTGCGCTTTGAGCTGCTCGAACGTGTGGAAGAACACGTCGTCGTTGAGAAGCGTCGCCGCCTCCGCGAGCGCGCCGCCGGCCGCGCCCTTGTCCGACGCCGACAGGCTGCGTCCGAGCGCCTGCGCGCTCGTCTTCGGCTCGAAGCGCGCCAGCGTGGCAATCTGATCGAGGATTGGAGCGCCGCTGAGCGCCTTGCAGAGCGCCGCGCCGCTCTTTGCCGTCGTCATGCGATCGACGTCGATGCTCGCCCCGAGTGCGAGCAGGCGCCGCTCGAGCAGATCCGGCAACGCGATGGCGTTGCGCTCGACGAGCGCGAGGGCCTTGCCGAGAAGCACCTCGAACCTCTTCAGGTTGTCGGCGTGCAGCGCCTTGCCCGCGAGGGTGATCCCGAAGACATAGCTTGCGAGGCCGAGCGCCTTGTTCCACTCGTCCATCGGCGGGAGCGGCGGCTTCTCGAGGACGACGTCGTCCGCGAGCACGGTCCTCGCGGACGGCTCGAACGGCCTACCCCCTTGCACGAAGGTGCGGGCGGCCCAGCGCGCGTAGCAGCGGATGACGAGGTCTTCGGCCTCGGGGGTGAGGCCCATCTTGCGCTGCGGGTCGAGCCAGCGCCGGAGCTCGAGCACTTGCGGATCGTGGCTGCCGGCTTTGACGCGTGCCTGCTCGAGCATCTGGAGCGTCCTGTCCTCGACGAGGTGCACGGCGCCCTCGGTCGTGCGGACGAGGCCGAGCTCGCCGAGCGTGACGCGCATCTCGTTCACGAGCGCCTTGTCCGCGACGATCTTCTTCTGGTCGCTGTCGATGATCTCCCCGAACTTCTCGACGAGGCGTTCGACGCGCTGGGGTGTCAGTGCTTCGCCGAGCGGCGGGTGTTTCGGGTAACGCTGCTCGAGGAGCGCGCTCACGTAGCGGTCGAGCGCTTCCGCGAGGTTCGGCGCGAGCTGAGGTGAGACCTTGGCACCGGGCTTGAGCACGCGCAGGTGCTGCTCGACGCGCATCGACTCGTCGATGTCGCCGTCCTTCGGCGTGGCAAGGCCATAGGCCTGCTCGAGAACGCGGAGGAGCCTGCCGCGCTTGGCGTGGCGGAGGTTGTCGAGATCGCTCGTCGCGCGCTGCTGATCGGCGACGCCGAGGTGGCTTACGGCCTCACGCTGCGTGTCCTTCGACGCGAAGATGTGCTCGAGGATCGTGAGCTCGCCGAGCAGATCGTTGATCTCCTTGGAGAAGAAGCTCGGGAGCCACACGAGCGTCCAGCTCCCGCCGGCCTCCTCGATGAAGCGCTCGCACGTTTCCTCGTCATCGGCGGGCCCGTGGCCGGCGTCGTCGAACGGATAGTCGACGATGAGGCGCCACTCGTGATCGTCCTGGCATCGGAGGTGGTCGTGCCCGAGCTTGCGGACGTTGCCGAAGCGGATGTACCCGCGCCGCTTCGTGTTGTGCCACTTCACGACGTGCTCGAGGCCCGCATCGGCGACCGCTTCGACGCCCATCGCGCCGAAGAGGATGTCGCGCAGCACGCGCTGGCGCGCTCCGGGCGAGTCGGCGCCGCGGAACTTGTCGAGGATGGGGCCGAGGTCCACGCCTTCGAGCTGCAGGCGTACGCTCGGATCGGCACCGTCGCCGACGCGGAGCTGAGCGAGCGAGCCCGCCCATCGGCGGAGGCGCTGCGCGATTTCGGCGGCCTCACCGCCGGGGATCGGGACCTTGAGGCTGCCGTGATTGAGCTGAACGAGCTTGCTCGCGGTGAGGTCCTTGAGCGCCGGCACCTCGGGTACGAGCGCTGCGATGAGGAGCGTCTTCGCGATGCGATTGTCGGTGCGGCAGCCCTTCTCGGGGCATCCGGCGCATCCGAGGCGTGTGAGGTGGTCGGGCCGCTCGCGCTGGCACCGATCGGGTCCGTTCGTCCCGTGCGTCGAGCGGATGAGGGGCAACAGCTTGTGCCGATAGAGGCTCTTGGCCGCCTCGAAGCGGCTGCGCATCATGCCGTCGACGGCGTCGTCACCGGCCGCCAGCACGTCGAACAGATCCCCGACGCGCACGACCTCGCCGACGGTCAGGTCGGGAATGTGCTCGACGAGCATTTCCATCAGCATGCGGATCGCGGTGCGCTCGCGCTGAAGGGATGAAGAGAGCGCGACGAGCGCCTCGACGAGCGCCGGGCTGAACGGATAGAGCCGTCGGAAAGCCCGCTCGTCTTCCTGCCCCAGGAGCGTCTCCCAGGAGGCGCCTGCGGCTTTTCGGAGCCGGGCGAAGGCGTCCTCGAGCGAGGCCTTCGCGGCTTCGTCTTTGGGTTTGAGGACGCGGCGCTCGATGATCTCGGGCAGGTTCTTGTCCTCGAGCGTGATGCGCTCGTACCGACCCTCCCACCACCGGAGCGACTCGCGCAGCCGGACGTGCTCGTCGCCGAGCAGGTCGTCTCCAACCATATCGGCGAGATCGCGCTGGCGGGCGATGAAGCTGATGATCGGAACCGGTCGAACCGACTCCTGCGCCTCGACCAGCTTCACCATCTTCTGCACCTCGCGGTGCAGCACCTCCGGGCGTGCGGCGAGGCTCCAGAGCCAGAGGATGAGCTCGTCGAGGAAGAGGACGATGCCGTCGTAGCCGAGCGTCTTCGCGTGACGCGACATCACGCCGAGGCCGGTGTCGAGATCGACGTAGCGATCGCTCTGCTCGGCGAACGATCCGAACCAGCTCTTTGCGAGCGCGCTGAACAACTTGGCGCGCTCCTCGGGATCCGTGGAGGACGCGGCGACCCGGAAGCGTTCCCGATTCCACGCCTGCGCGCGCTTGCCCCAGCCTGGCGCGGCAGCGCCCGAGCTCTGCGCGTTCATTCGGGCGAAGAACCTCTCGTCGCCGAGCTCGTCGAGCATGCGTGCTGCGTCGGCGAAGAGCGCCTCGTCGGCGAAGAGCCCGGGCAGGTCGGCATTCGGGTGCTGTTCGCGGACGAAGCGGAGGTACTGATCGAAGATCGCGTCTTCGATCCCCCGCTTGTCGACCATGTGGAAGTGGAGCTCGACGAACTTCTTCTTCCCGATGAAGTCGTACTTCGGGCGAAGCGCGTGGAGCTCCTTGATGCGCCAGGCCTCCTCGTCGTTGCGGAGAAGGAGGCTCAGAAGGGCCATGAAGTGGCTCTTGCCGCTTCCGAAGCTGCCGTGGATGTACGCGGCTTTCGACTGCTGGTCGCGGAGCGCGGCGTTTACGAGGCCGAGCGCGCGATCGAAGGCGTCGGCCAGGCGCTCGGTGACGACGAAGGTCTGCGCGGCTTCGGCCGGGCGCTCGACGGCTTCGGTGAGCCGGACGACGAACGCGCCCTTGCCGACTTGGTCGGGAACGTCGAAGAGGTCGCGGACAGCAGGAGCGCTGGTCGTCGTGGCAGTCATCATCGCGGCTGGTGAGTATCGCTTGCCTAGACGCGATTGGCGTGAAAAGGAGCCATGGGCGTGCCGGGACGAGGTGAGACGAGGTGACAAGTCCAAGAAGGAGAGGCGGTCACAGCTCGTTGAATCTCGTCCCCTCGAAGAGGACGTGCTAAATTGCCGCGGTTTGACGCGGGCTCGCTCCGAAGCGGCAGGAACTGGACCCGCTGGGACGGCCTCGGAGTAAGGCACGTGTCCGAACGAAAGGGGGAGGCATCACTCGGATGACATCTGCGGTCGCGCCGCCGTCGCCGGTCGAGGCTGAGCTGTTCCACGGGAAGCTGGCGACAGGTCGAAACCGACCGGTGCGAATCACTGCTCGTGGTGCTGAGGGGCCCGTCGATTGCGTCGTGAAGCTCTCGAGCGCGATGAACCCTCCCGAGACCGCGGTCATCTCGTATCTCTGCGAGTGGCTCGGAACCGCGATCGCACGCTTGCTCGGTATTCCGACGCCGCGGCCCTACGAGGTCGCCATCACGCAGCCCTTCGCTGACGCCATTGTCGATCCAGAATGGCGCGAGCTCGCTCGTCGATCGATCGGGTCGGCGTTCGGCTCGGAGCACGTGGGCGGCGCTGGGTCGATCACGCAGTGGACGCCGGAGCTACCGAGCCACGAGCTCTGCCTTCCGGCGTGTGACCTCATCGGGTTCGACGTCTTCATCCAGAACGTCGACCGACGGGCAGGCAACCCGAACCTCTTCGTGCGCAGGAAGGAGCTGATCGCGTACGATCACGGTGAGGCTTTTGCGTTCCTTTGGGACTTCCGCGGACCGTTCTCGAGCGTGGAGGACCCCATGTTCGAGATGCTGGAGCAACACGCGCTTCGCGGCTGGGTTCATGGGTATCAAGCTTCGCTCGAGCGGTTCCGGGAGAACCTCGAGCTCCTGACGGACGAGCTTCTCGACTCCGTCATCGAAGCTACACCGAAGCGATGGCAGGTCGGGATCGCCAGCGGTAAGCTCGAACAGGTCGTGGAGTTTCTCAAGAGGCGGCGAGACGCCGCGGGGAAATGGTTGCCGCAGGTAGAAGCATGGCTGCAGAGGTGAAGACCCCCTGTACTGCCCTGATCGTCCGCTACGTGCACGATCCGCGGACGGCCGAGCTCCTGAACATCGGCGTGCTACTCCTGTGCAGCGAGCGCGACTATCTAGGTGCGCGGTTCCTCCGTCATTGGGGACGGATCACGACGGCCTTCCCGGATGCGGATCCGGTTCACCTTCGCCGCATCGCTCGGAGCTTCGAACGTGCATGCGAGGCCTGGATCACCACAACAGCCACGCAGCGTGCACTCGCCCGAGCGGAGGATCTCGTGGCGTTTGCGAACAGCGTCGTTCATCCCGATGATGGCAGCATCACGTTCTCGCCGCTCATCAGTGGTGTGACGAGCGACCCCGCACGAACGCTCAATGAGCTGTTCGCGTTGCACGTCGATCGCTATGTCCCGCATCGGACCGGGGTAGTGCGCGACGATCTGGACGTCTGGCGCAGCTTCCTCCTGAAGCTTGCGCGTCCCGAGATCGTCGCCCGAATCCAGCCTCACACGATCGAGACACCGCACTACAAGCACACGTTCGAGCACGCCTGGTTGAACGGCAAGTGGAACGTCGCTCAGCCGATCTCGCTCGACCTTCGAGACCCGGATGCGATTCGGGAGAAGGCGGCGCGATGGACCGGACGCGTGATCACCTTGCAGCCGAAGAAGCACGACACGGAGCTCTTCATGCTCGTCGGGATGCCGCGGTTGCAGCGCCCAAACGTGATCATGGACGCCGCGAACGACGCGGTTGAGATCCTGCGTGAGAACCTCGAATCACTTGCCGTGATCGTTCCCGAGTCGGAGAGCGAGCGGCTAGCGGAGAAGATGCTCGCCGACCTTGCCTCCAAGCTCAGCGCGGAGGCGAATTGAGGATCTGTCCGACCTCGCTCGCGTGCTCTGACGTTGCTCGAGCATCGAGGCGCGACGCGCTCATCCCGACTTGGCTCCGCGCGTGCGTGCTGCTGGGCGAATGTTCTCGAGGTCCTGCGTGGTGACGCCGTGCTCGCGGAGTTGTCCCTGCAGGAAGCCCTCGAAGGAGTCGCC
>ERZ777003.4075-NODE-4075-length-12875-cov-15.406318_pt1 | contig 12875 bp, 13 predicted proteins | sample MGYA00374956_ERZ777003 | MGnify/ENA primary metagenome ERZ777003 (study PRJEB29302, sample SAMN06268252) | bioreactor metagenome | isolation source: Joint BioEnergy Institute, California, USA | place: USA:Joint BioEnergy Institute, California, USA | collected... | reverse complement strand
CGCGTCAGCCCAGAAAGCGAAGAGCCTCCTAGACAGACCCCAAGCCCATGGTGTACACTGCATGCATGAAGGATCTGCAGGAAGCTACAAGGTATGACCGTATCTGAGAATCGACCGCTTCGCGTCCTCGGAATCTTCGCCCACCCCGATGACCCGGAGTTCAGCATGGGCGGGAGCGCCGCCGTCTGGGCCGACCAGGGCGCCGAAGTGTACTACTGCATCGTCACCGATGGCAGCGCCGGCAGCAACGACCCGAACCAGGATCTCGTGGAGCTGGTGAAGATCCGCGAGGCCGAGCAGCGCGCCGCCGCCGCCGTCTGCGGCGTCAAGGATGTCTTCTTCCTGGGGTACAAGGACGGCACGCTCGAGCCGACGCTTCAGCTGCGCCGGGAGCTGACGCGCCTCATCCGCCAGCTCCGCCCGGATAGGGTGGTGTGCGGCGACCCGACGGCGTTCTTCTACGGCGATGAGTACATCAACCACGCCGACCACCGGGCCGCCGCCGAGGCCGCGGTCACGGCGGTGTTCCCCAGCGCCGTGTCCCGCCCGATCTTCCCCGAGCTGCTCGCCGAGGGCTACGAGCCCCACCAGGTGCGCGAGCTGTACATCACCGACAGCGAGGGGCCGCACGTGGTGCACGTTGATATCTCGGCCGGCATCGAGCGCAAGATCGAGGCGCTCCGCTGCCACAAGAGCCAGGTCGAGGTCGGCGACGGCCAGTGGCTGCGCGACTGGGCGGCCGAGATCGGCAAGGCCGCCGGCCTGCCCTACGCCGAGGCGTTCCGCGTGATGCGCCTGGTGCGGGAGCAGCCGGACGCCGAGGCGCCCGCGCCGGAGACGAGCTCTCAGTAGCAGCTCTGGTACGCTTTGTGCAAATTGTCGCAGTGTTTCGAAGGGATGGCAGATAGCGTCGAGAACGACGTTTCCCCGCCGCTGGGCCGGACGAGCGCCGGCGCCGTGGGGACGATGGACAGGCGGAACCGCCTCGCAAGCGCGCTCCTGACCTGTTCGCGCTCCTCTCTGCGCCTCCGCTAGGTCAGCCGATGGGTAGTTGCCCAGGCCTGGGACGGAGGTAACGCCCTCATATCACCCTGCCCCGCCCTGCGGGGTAAGATCCCAGGACGACCCGCCGGTGACGCCTTCCGGCGGACCGCCCTTGAACAAAGTGCCCTGGTGGATCTCCGACGATCGACGGCCCGAGGCCGCCCCGAGCGCACGCGAAGGAGCCGGCGAACGGCGGTCGGTGGTCAAACTGGAGGCATTGCTCCGAAAGGCTTGATGAGGAGGTGCGTGCGAAAAGACCAGAAAGTAAGCAACTGAGCGCGCCCTGCCCCTGATGCGCTTGGTGGGGGGCAGCAAGCAAGCGTACAGGCCCAATAGACGGTCACACTAAGCACAAGCTATCCGAGACAAGCTAATCAGGAGGAACCAATGTCTCCGGTCGATCCGGCGTTGCAGCGCGCCCTCGCTGACAACGTCTGGCTCCACTTTTTCCAGATGGGGCACATGAGCAGTACCGGCGCGCGGCCCACCATCCTCGTTCGCGGGGAGGGGTCGCGCGTCTGGGACCAGGACGGCAAGCAGTACATCGACGCGCTTGCCGGGCTCTTCTGCGTGAACGCCGGCTACGGGCGGCGCGAGATCGTCGAGGCGATCGCCGCCCAGCTGATGGAACTTCCGTACGCCACCCCGTTCTCCTTCCCCAGCCTCCCTCTGATCCAGCTCGCCGCGAAGCTGGCCGAGCTCAGCCCGATGGGGCCGCGGACGCGCACCTTCTTCGTGACCGGCGGCTCCGAGGCGGTGGAGACGGCGCTCAAGCTCGCCAAGGCCTACCAGCGCCGCCGCGGCTTCCCCGAGCGCTACAAGACGATCTCGCGCCGCGTCGCCTACCACGGCACGACCATGGGCGCCCTCTCGGTGAACGGCCTCACCGGCGTGCGCAACGGCTTCGGCCCGCTCGTGCCCGGCGCGCGCCACGCGCCGCTGCCGCACCGCTTCCGCTGCCACGCGTGCGCCAACGAGAGCGCCTGCAACCTCTACTGCGCCGACGAGATCGAGCGCATCATCGAGTTCGAGGGCCCCGAGACCGTCGCGGCGGTGATCCTCGAGCCGGTGCAGAACAGCGGCGGCGCGATCGTCCCGCCGCCCGGCTACCTGCAGCGCGTGCGCGAGATCTGTGACCACTACGGCATCGTGTTCATCGCCGACGAGGTGATCTGCGGCTTCGGGCGGGTCGGGGCGTGGTTCGGCTCCTCCGCGTTCGGCGTCGTGCCCGATCTGATCACATGCGCCAAGGGCATCACCTCGGGCTACGCGCCGCTCGGCGCGGTCATGGCGCGCCCCGAGATCGGCGACGCCTTCCTCGGCGACGAGGACGACAAGTTCATGCACGGCATCACGTTCGGCGGGCACCCCGCGAGCTGCGCCGCCGCGCTCGCCAGCATCGCCATCCTCGAGCGGGAGCAGCTCTGCGAGCGCTCCGGTGCGATGGGCGACTACATGATGCGTGAGCTGCGCGCCGCCATCGGCGATCACCCGAACGTGGGCGACATCCGCGGGATGGGGCTGTTCATGGCGATCGAGCTGGTGCGCGACCGCGCCAGCATGGAGCCGCTGGAGGAGCCGAACCTGATGGCCTGGCTCTCCGAGCAGTTCAAGCGACGCGGCCTGATCTGCCGCGCCGACGACCGGCTCGACCCGGTGATCCAGCTGGCGCCGCCGCTCAGCATCCCGCAGGAGGACGCCGACGAGGTCGTGTCGGTGGTGGCCGACGTGATCCACGCGCTCGGGCGGCGGATGGGCACCCAGCCAACGATGGCGGCCATGCCGGCCGGCCAGCCGCTGGCGCTGAGCCGGAGCGCGTAGGGGCGCGCGTTACTTGCCCATCGGGCGACCCTATGCTATAATCCGCCGCAGTGCGTGAAACAGGCAGGGTGGCGCCGCGTATGCTGCGCGGCGCTCCCCCTGCTCTTTTATGTGATGGAGCAGCGAGGACATGTCCCAGCAAATCATCGAGGAGATCGAGCGCCGCCAGCTCAAGGAAGGCATTCCCGAGTTCAACGTCGGGGATACCGTGCGCGTCGGCGTCCGCGTGGTCGAGGGCAACCGCGAGCGCGTGCAGGAGTTCGAGGGCGTCTGCATCCGCAAGCGCGGCTCGGGCATCAATGAGAACTTCACCATCCGCCGCATCGCCTCGCACGGCATCGGCGTCGAGCGCACCTTCCTTCTCCACGCCCCGCGCCTGGACAGCATCTCGGTGGTGCGGCGCGGCAAGGTGCGGCGCGCGCGCCTGTTCTACCTGCGCGGCCTCACCGGCAAGGCGGCCCGCATCAAGGAGCGCCGGTAACGGCTGGAGACTCTGTCCGGCGGCTGCCGGGGCGAGGGCTCGGGGACGGCGGCCTCGAGCCCTTCTGTTTCTTCGGCGGCGGACCGCGCCGGCAGCGCAGAGGCGGCGTGGCGCCCCGCTGAGGCTCTGTCTGCAATAACCATGTACGCACGCCTGGTCCGCTGGCTCTTCCAGCGCCTGTACCGCGAGTTCGCCTGGAGCTACGACCTGGTGGCGGCGGCGGTGTCGGGTGGGCGCTGGCGCAGCTGGGTGCTTACCGCCCGGCGCTACGCGCGCGGCCGGACGCTCGAGCTTGGGTGCGGCCCCGGCTTCCTGCAGCAGGCCCTCGCCGGCGAGCCGGGCGTGGCGCCGATCGGGATGGACCATTCGCCGCAGATGATCGCCCTGGCGCGCAGGAACGCCGGCGCCTCCGCCCCGCCCCACCTGCTCCGCGCCGACGCGCGCGCGATCCCCCTCTCCTCGGCCACGGTCGACACGGTCGTGGCGACCTTCCCCAGCGAGTACATCGCCGACCCGCAGACGGCGGCCGAGATCCGCCGCGTGCTTCGCCCGGGGGGGACGGTCGCGGTCGCGCTGTGGGCCGAGCTGGAGGGGGATTCGCTCTACCACCGGGCGATCGACCTGGCCTATCGGCTGACCCTCCAGCGCTCGCCGCGCGTGCCGCACCCGGCAGCCAACGACGCCGCCGGAGCGGCGCCGGTGCCCGCTTCCCAGCGCCGCCTGGGCGAGCTGCTCGCCGGCTCCGGCTTTCGCGTCGCCTACGAGCGCGCGCCCGCGCCCGGGAGCCAGGTCCACTACGTCGTCGGAACGCTGCAACCCTAAGGTCTATGCCGGCAACTTCACAGAAGCGCATACGCCCCACCGCCGAAGAGGAGCTGCGGCTGCGCGCCGCCGGCCACCGCCGCATCGCCGGCGTGGACGAGGTCGGGCGCGGCTGCTGGGCCGGGCCGGTGGTGGCCGCCGCGGTGGTGCTTCCCGACGAGGCGCTGCTGGACAGCGAGCTGCTCGACGGGGTCGACGACTCGAAGCAGCTCACGCCCCACCAGCGCGAGATGCTCTCCGAGCGGATCACCAGCATCGCGGAGGACTGGGCGATCGGGGCGGTGCCGGCGCACGTGGTGGACACCCACGGTATCCTGGCGGCCACGCGCCTGGCGATGCAGGTGGCGCTGCTGCGCCTGTCGCGGCCGGCCGACGCGCTGCTGATCGACGCCGTCGAGCTGAAGGGCTGGCCCTGCCCGCAGCTGGCGCTCGTGAAGGGCGACGCGCGCTGCCTCTCGGTCGCCGCGGCCTCGATCGTCGCCAAGGTCGCCCGCGACCGCCTGATGGCCGATCTGGGCCGGGCGCTCCCCATGTACGGCTTCGAGCTGCACAAGGGGTACGGCACGCCGGCCCACTACCGGGCGCTCCGCGCGCACGGCCCCTCCATCCACCACCGCCGCACCTTCCGGCCGATCGCCGACTACCTCGCCTCCGGCCTGTGGCCGGACTAGGGGCCTCTCAGCGCCATACATCCCGCCGGGCCGTCCCCTCGAAGCTCGCCCGCGACATCATCGCCGCCGCGGTGTATAATCTGTCGCTACAGATGTTGCGAACAGACAGGTTCGGTGTGGTGTGAGCGCAGGAGGCCGCGCGCCTCCCCAAGCACCCCTTCCCCGGCGCTCCGCGGCTATGCCGCCTCAGAGCGGCAGGAATGAGTGTTCGGGACGCCTGCGCCCTCGAGACCGCCCCACGCGACATACTGCAGCATCCCGTACGTCCTGACACGAAGAAACTCTGGAGCCCTTACATGACCATTGACTTCGCCGCCGCAGATTACGTCAAGCAGCTTCGGCGCGCCGGCCTGCGCCCCACGGAGCGGCTGGCGCAGAACATCACCAACGCGGGCGAGGCGGCGGTCGGCCCGCTGCTGGACCTGGCGTGCGACGTGGAGCTTCTGGAGGGCGCGCCGCCGGAGTGCTACGCGCCGATCCACGCGCTGCGGCTGCTGGGCGAGCTGCGCTCGCCGCGGATCATCGAGCCGCTGCTGCGCGCCTTCAGCCTCGATCGCCAGGGGAGCGGCTACCTGCGCGTGATCTGGGCGAACGAGATCCCGCAGATCATCGGCCGCCTGGGGAGCGCCGCTGTGGAGCAGCTCTGGGCGATCTTCGACGACGAGAGCTACACGATCGACCAGCGCGGCGCCGCGCTCATGGCCCTGGGCTGCGCCGTCGCCGTCGACGAGGGCCTGCGCGAGCCGGTGGTGGCGGCGCTGCGCGAGCGGCTGGCCGCCAGCACCGAGCCGTCGATCACCGGCCACCTGATCGCCGCGCTGGCGAACCTCGGCGTGAGCGAGGCCTACAAAGATGCGATGGCCCGCTTCCGCGCCGGCGAGGTGGACCTGGACGTGACCACCGCCGCCGAGGCGCGCCAGCTCATGCTCACCCCCGGCATCAAGCGGCTGGCCTGTGCCCGTCACCCGCTCTGGGAGCGCTACGACGAGCACGGCCCGTTCGCCGAGAACGAGTGAGCATCCCGGCTGGCATGACGGGGGGCGTGCCATGTTCGTCCTGCGCCCGATCCCGCATCACTTCGTGATCTGGCTGCTGCTGGCGCCGCTGCTGCTCATGGAGGTCTACACGCTCGACTCGTTCCTGCGGCTCGTCGCGCTGCAGGACGCGAGCCGCGCCCGCACGGCGCTCGCCGAGGTGGTGGAGCACCGCAGCGGGTCGCGCGGGCCCGAGATCCGCTACCGCTTCGGCGTGGCCGGTTCGCCGGCCACGTACCACGCGCGCAGCCCGCTCAGCAGCAGCAGCCAGTGGGTGCCGATCAGCCCGGCGGCCTGGGAGCAGGCGCAGCGCACCGGCTCCATCGCGGTCCGCTATCTGCCCGAGGACCCCTGGACGAACCAGCCGGCCGGGCGCGTCGGGCACCCGGTGGCCGACAGCTTCTGCCTGTGGGGGCTGTTCCTGATATTCGACCTGATCTGGGTGGCGGAGTCGTACCTGATCGCCCGCAACTTCGCCCGCTGCCTGGCGATGGTCGAGCGGCGCGAGCCGTACCGCACGCGGTTCTGGGAGTCGCGCCAGGTGGCGGACCGGCGCTACGCGCTCGAGAGCTGGCATAGTGCAGGAGGACACAGATGAACGTGGCACAGACACGCATCGGGCCGCTCCAGCTTGGCATCCTCGTCCTGGCCCTCGCGACGGCGCTCATCCACATTATGCTCGCCATCCCCACGAACCTGATCCTCTTCTACCTGAACGGCCTGGGCTACATCGCGCTGGCCGTCGCGCTGCTGCTGCCGCAGCTGGCCCCCTACCGCCGCCTCATCCGCTACGCCCTGATGGCCTTCACCGCCGTCACGATCATCGGCTGGGCGGTCGCCGGCGAGCGAAGTACGATCGCCTACATCGATAAGCTGATCGAGGTGGCACTGCTCGTGCTGCTGATCGTGGACATGCGCCGGTCCAGCGACGGGGCGGCGGCCTAGCGCGCGACCGCCCACATCGGCGCCGCGCAGGGGCGCGTCGGAGACGTGTGTCTGGGTGTGGCGGCTCCGCCGTCACATCCAGACACATCCTTTCAGGATGAGGACGTGCGCGCAGCGGTGCTGCGGCATCTCCCCACGAGGTGCGGGAACGAGGCCACCGCGTAAGGCCTGTCAGATCATACAGACGGAAGCTGTGTTGGCGATTTGTCAATGCAAGGGTTGGATATGAAAGGGGATCGCACCCATGGCGACGAACGGCAGCCATCACAAATACACAAATCGCTTGATCAATTCGACGAGCCCGTATCTGCTTCAGCACGCCCATAATGTTGTGGATTGGTACCCCTGGGGAGAAGAGGCGTTCAACAAGGCAAAGCTCGAAGATAAGCCTATTTTTCTCAGCGTTGGCTATAGCGCTTGCCACTGGTGCCACGTCCAGATGCACGAGTCGTTCGAGGACGAAGAGACCGGACGGCTCATCAACGAAAAGTTCGTGAGCATCAAAGTTGACCGCGAGGAGCGGCCCGACATCGACAACATCTACATGACGGCGGTGCAGGCGATGACCGGCGGCGGCGGCTGGCCGATGACGGTGTTCATGACGCCCGAGGGGGTGCCCTTCTTCGCCGGCACGTACTTCCCCCCCGAGGACCGCTACGGCATGCCCTCGTTCCGCAAGGTGCTCACCGCCGTCGCGGACGCCTACGCCAACCGCCGCGACGAGCTGCTCAAGGCCGGCCAGGAGCTCGTCGAGCGCATGCGCGAGGCGGCCGTCGCGCGCCTGCCCGCCGGCAACCTCACCCCGGCGACGCTCGACGCGGCCTACGCCACGCTGGAGAGCCAGTTCGACGAGACGTACGGCGGGTTCGGGCGGGCGCCGAAGTTCCCCCAGCCCACGACGCTGGAGTTCCTGCTGCGCTACGCCGCCCGGACCGGCGCGGCGCGCGGCATGGAGATGCTCGAGCGCACGCTGCGCGGCATGGCCGAGGGCGGCATGTACGACCAGCTCGGCGGCGGGTTCCACCGCTACAGCGTGGACGAGGAGTGGCTCGTGCCGCACTTCGAGAAGATGCTCTACGACAACGCCCAGCTCGCGCGGGTCTACGTCGAGGCCCACCAGGCCACCGGCGACCCGTTCTACCGGCGGGTCGCCGAGGAGACGCTCGACTACCTGCTGCGCGAGATGCGCCACCCGGACGGCGGCTTCTTCTCGACCCAGGACGCCGACTCGCTGCCGTCGCCGGACGCGGCGCACAAGGAGGAGGGCGCCTTCTTCGTCTGGACGCCGGCCGAGGTGCGCGAGGCGCTCGGCAACGACGCCATGGTCTTCGCGGCGCTGTACGACGTGACCGACCACGGCAACTTCGAGGGCAAGAACATCCTGCACGTGCGCCGCTCCCCGGCCGAGGTGGCGCGCGTGATGGGCATGCCGGTCGAGCGGGTCGAGGAGATCGCCGCGCGCGGCCGGCGGGCGCTCTTCGAGGTGCGCGAGCGCCGCCCCAAGCCCGCGCTCGACGACAAGGTGATCACCGCCTGGAACGGCATGGCCATCCGCGCCTTCGCCCAGGCCGCCGTGGCGCTCGGCCGCGAGGACTACCGCGACGCGGCCCGCGCCTGCGCCGACTTCGTGCTGCGCGAGCTGCGGCGCCCGGACGGCGCCCTGCTGCGGAGCTGGAAGGACGGCCGGGCCGGCGCGACGCGCGCCTTCCTCGATGACTACGCGCTGCTGGCCGACGGGCTGCTGGCGCTCTACGAGGCCACCTTCGAGGCGCGCTGGCTGCTCGAGGCCCGCGCGCTCGCCGACACGCTCCTCGCCGACTTCTGGGACGATGGCATCCAGGGGTTCTACGACACCGCCGCCGACCACGAGCAGCTCGTGGTGCGCCCGCGCGACACCGGGGACAACGCCACGCCCAGCGGCAACTCGGCCGCCGCCGACGTCCTGCTGCGCCTGGCGGTGATCTTCGACAGCCAGCTCTACCGCGAGCGCGCGCTCGCGGTGCTCAGCGGCGTGCAGCCGTTCATGGAGCGCTTCCCCACCGGCTTCGGGCGCTACCTCGCCGCGGCCGAGTTCGCGCTGTTCCCGCCGAAGGAGGTCGCGCTGGTCGGCGACCCGAGCGCCGCCGACACCCGGGCGCTGGCCGAGGCGGTGCTGCGCCCGTTCCTGCCGGGGAAGGTGATGCTGCTGCGCGATCCGCGCGAGGAGCCGCCCGCGGTGGCCTCGCCGCTGCTCGAGGGCCGGGCCATGATCGACGGCCGGGCCACGGCCTACGTGTGCGAGAACTACACCTGCCAGCTGCCCGTGACCGACGTCGACGGGCTCAGGCGCCAGCTGGGGCTGGCCTAAGCTCTTGAGGGATTCAGGAGGTACTGCTGCCGGCCCCGGCGTCTACGGGAGCATCAGCGCGCCGAGCCAGGCGGAGGTGACCGAGACTCGCTCCCGCGAGCGGGCGATCGCGGCTTTACCCTCCGTGACCATTCTGCAGTATCCGCAGCGCGTGGCGCACATCGGGCGCGACGATATCGGGCTGGGGGAGGTCAGGCTTCGGCTCGCCGATCAGCACCGTGAGCATGCCCAGCTCGCGGGCCGGCGGCAGGTTGCGCGGGGTATCCTCGATCAGCACCGCGCGCTCGCCCGCAACGTCGAGCGTCTCGAGGATGCGGCGGTACGCGGCCGGGTGCGGCTTCGGGAGGAACTCCGCAAACCGGATGTCGAAGATCCGGTCGAAGTGGCGCTCGATGCCGAGGATGCCCAGCACCCGCCGCGCGTGCTCGGACGGCGCGTTGGTGAAGATCGCCTTCACGGCCGGCACCTGCTCGAGCAGCGCGTCGAGCTCGGCGTCGGCGGCGAGCAGCTCCTCGAGCTGCAGCTCGTGGACGAAGCTCAGGTAGTCCTCGACATCGAACGAGTGGTCGTTCTGCAGGCCGCGCAGCGTCGTGCCGTGGCTGAGGAAGTACGCCTGCCGCAGGCGCCTGGCCGTCTCCAGGTCACACCCGACGATCCGCTGGACGTAGGCGGTCATGCGCTCCTCGAGGCGCGCGCCGACCCCCGCGCTGGCCGGGTAGAGCGTGTTGTCAAGATCGAACAGGATGGCGTCGAAGCGCATGGCGTGTTCTGTGGCGAGCGGTGCGTCTCTTTGCACATTGTAACATGCGTAAAACCGATTCGGAGGCTTCGCCTCCCCAAACCCCTCCAGCGAGGGATGTGGAGGGCGGCACGCCCGCCAGGGCTGCTTCCCGCCAGGCGGTGAAAGGGAGCACGCCCGCCGGGAGGTGTGGAGGGCTGCTCTCCTCCGGGGCTGTTTTGCGCCGGGAGGTGTGGAGGGCGTGCCGCCCTCCACGAATACTTTTTCCGCCACTCTGCGCCTGCTTTGCAGGCGCAGAGTGGCGGAAATTCTTGGGAGGCTTGCCTCCCCACCCCACCGGGGTGCGGGCATTACGGGGAGGCGTTGAGGGCCAACAGCCCTCCACTACTTGACAAACTGGTTCGTGAACGCCTTCGTGATGTCCACGTCCTGCTTGAGCAGCCCGCTGTCCCGCAGGAAGGTGTGCGTCGCGCGCCAGCTCGCCTCGTCCGTGACGCCCAGCCCCTCGCTCTGGGTCAGATCGCTCTGCCAGTAGGGCAGCGTCTCCTGAAGCACCGCGCGCTGCAGCTGCTGGGCCTCCGAGTCGGTCTTCAGCTCGGGGATGTACTCGAGGCTGGTCTCGAACGCCGCGTCGGGCGCGTCGATCACGTCGCGCATGCCGCGCATCGTCGCGCGCACGAACGCCTCCACGACATCCGGCTGCTGGGCGATCATCTGCTCGCTGGTGATGATCCCGTCCGACGCCAGCGGGTAGTAGTCGGCGACGCGGATCACGTTGACCGGGATGCCCTGCCGCGCGAGCTGCACTGGCTCGTTGTTGCCGTAGCCGCTCGCCACCTGCACCTTGTCCTCCACAAGCGCTGCGACCTGCGCGAAGCCGATCTCCTGGATGTTCAGCTCGCTCTCCTGGATGTCGGTCGCGTACAGCAGCGCCAGCAGCCCGATGTAGCTCGCGCCGAACCGCCCCGGGATGCCGACCGTCTTGCCGCGCAGGTCATCCGGCGTGGTGATGTTCTCGCTCTGCTTGCTGAAGAACACCGTCGGGAAGCGCTGGCTGTTCGTCGCCACCGTCACCACCGGCAGGCCCTGCGCCCGCGCCAGCAGCACCGAGTCGCCGCTGGCCATCCCGAACTGCACGGTCCCCTGCGCCACCCGCTGCACCACGTCGGTCTCGAAGTTGTAGTCGAAGGTGACCGACAGCCCCTCCTCGGCGTAGTAGCCCTTGCTGTCCGCCACGTAGAACTGGGCGAACTGCACGTTCGGGATGTACGGCATCGCCAGGATCACCTCGCGGCGCGCCTGCGGCGTCGGCTCAGCCGCCCCCGGCAGCCCCGCGCAGCTCGCCAGCAGCGCCCCAGCCACCGCCAGAACCATCACAGCGCGAAACATTGCTACTCCCTCTGCTCGTAACAAGCTGACACAGTTTCTCTCGACACGCCGGCACAGACCGCCGGTCAGGGCTCCCAGCGGACCAGCGCGCGCTCGAGGAGCGTCGCTATCAGGTAGAACACCAGGGTCATGCCGGCCAGCATCACCAGCGCGGCGAACATCAGCGGCGTGTCGAACAGGCCGCGGGCGATGTTGATCAGCGCCCCCAGCCCGTCGCGCCCGCCGACGAACTCGCCCACCACCGCCCCGGTCGTCGCCAGCGCCAGGCCGGCCTTCACGCCGCCGAAGATCCCCGGCAGCGCCAGCGGCAGCTCGACCAGCCGCAGCGTCTGCCAGCCGCTCGCGCCGCTGATGCGCGCCATCTCGAGCAGCTCGCGCGGCACCGCGCGCAGGGCGACGATCGTGCTGCTCAGAATCGGGAAGAAGGTCACCAGCGCCGCGACGACGATCTTGGCCTCGATGCCCACGCCGAGCCACAGGATGATCAGCGGCGCGATCGCCACCACCGGCACCGCCTGTGTCGCGGCGAGCTGCGGGGCGACCACGCGCTCCAGGCGGGGGGTGTGCGCCAGCAGGTAGCCGAGCGCCAGGCTGGCCGCCAGCGCGATCGCGAAGCCGCCGGCGGCGGCGGTGAAGGTGAGGCGGGCGTGGTGCAGCAGCGTGCCGCCCGCCAGCTCCGCTGCCAGCCGGCTCACCACAAGCCCCGGCGACGGCAGGATGAACGCCGGGTAGCCCTGCACGCTGACGATCAGCTGCCACACGGCCACCAGCAGCAGCAGCGACACCGCCATCCACGCGCCCGAGGAGCTGGGCCGCGCGCGCTCGCCCCGCCGGTCCCGCCGCCCCTCGCTCCGCGCACCGGCGCTGTACCGAAAGATAAGGTCTCGAACCATCGCAACGCCCTTCATTGGCACATAAAAAAACCCCGAAGTCATTCGACTTCGGGGCAGGATTCTTCGATACCGAGCGGCCCTGGCGCGCTGACGCCAGCGCGGCCTGCCGGCCGCCGCTCACCCGCGCTCACGGGCTGCGGCGAGCACTCATCCGCAGACGTTCGCCGCAGATCCCGCGCCTTTGATGCGTCAGGTGCGACAACGTATGCCTCTGCGTACTACGGCATGACCGCGGCCGGCGGCGCCAGGCCACGGGACGGCGCGTGGGCCGAACGGCCTACACGCCTACTCGGTTCGTCGATCTTCTCCCATCCGGACTCTAACCGTCGGCCCCGGGTTTGCACCGGTGTCCTGCCTTGCGGCTCGCGGGCTCGTCTGGAAGCTCCGGCGCGGCGCCACGGGCCAGATTGCCAGCCCTTGGCTCCGCGACCCTCGCTCCCGGCATCACCGCCGATCGGGAATTTCACCCTGCCCCGAAGATCGCTTGGTGTCAGAATAGCACCAGCACATGTCTTTGTCAATCGGTCCAACGGCCAGTGCGCCCTCCGTCCAATGCCTAGCCTGCGAGCCCGTGGATCACTCAAGTGCGGCGTGCTTGAGGGCGAGAGGGGTTGCGACCCCTCTCGCGCTCTCCCCCGCCGGAAGGGGCTATGCAGCCCCTTCCGAACCATCCCCGCAAGCGGTGCCGC
>ERZ777003.4073-NODE-4073-length-12881-cov-7.979963_pt1 | contig 12881 bp, 12 predicted proteins | sample MGYA00374956_ERZ777003 | MGnify/ENA primary metagenome ERZ777003 (study PRJEB29302, sample SAMN06268252) | bioreactor metagenome | isolation source: Joint BioEnergy Institute, California, USA | place: USA:Joint BioEnergy Institute, California, USA | collected... | reverse complement strand
AAAAGACCCTCCCGGTGAGGGAGGGTCTTTAGGTAGCGTTCCTGGGGGCTCGTCAAGCGAGGATCGCCAAAGCGTCGGCGAAACCCACGCCCTCCAAAGCCAGCAGTCTCCGCCACGGCGCAGGGTCGTCCAGACCGAAGACCGCGGCTGCGGCCCAGAAATGGGTGTCCGAAGCGTGCGGCGACGGCGGGTAGACAGGCATCCGGGACCGCGGGACCGGCTCGGTGGGGCCCGTCAGCTCGACATACATCGCTTCCAGTTGGGGCATCAGATGCGGCCCGAAGCTACGCGCCTCATCCAGCACCTGCGCCGCGGGAAACAACCCGTGACGCATCACCCCCAGCTTCACCAGCCTGTCAGGCAAAGCGCCTTCGTCTGCGGCACACAGCGTCTCGAAGCGGGGACGGATCGCCTCATCGGCCCTGTGCAGATGCGGGGCTTGGAAAATCGCACGCACCTGCGAGTAGCGGCCCTTGCCGAACGGGGAGGTTTTCTCCGTCTTGTACGACAGCTCGTCGGCTGCCATGACGACCTCCTCGTCGGAAGCCGAAGCGGCAAAGACGAGCGGGTCGGCGAGGAGGCGGCGGAAAGCACGCTTGAACTCTTCGCGGCCCGAACGGAAATCCGGCTTCACGTCCAGCGGCAGACCTGCAACCTGTTCGCGGAGCAGCTCCACGGTGTCTTCGGTCAACCCGGGGGAAGTCACCCCGCTGTAGAAGACCGTCGCCACCTGCCAAGGTGCCAGCGAACTGAAATCGGTCTGCTCGATGGTGAGCTGGGCCAGCTGGTCGAAAACACCTTCGCCGGTTCCGGGGTCGAACGACAACTCGACCGCGTTGTGGGACACCACATGGAAGAACCCGACGAACCCGAGAGGTTGGCCGCGTTCCACCAGTCGGCGCTGCACGTCCGGGTCGCCCAACAGCACCCCGTAGGCCAGCATCTGCGGCACGGAGGGGACGAAGTTGTCGGCAGACGCAGCGTGAGCTTCGAAGCTGTCGATCGCCGAAAGCGCCACGTCGGGCGGGCAGTCGCCCAACAGGGACGCCATCAGCGCCCGCTTCGGGGGCGGGGGCGGCAGCCACGTCGTCGACGGTGAGATCCCCTAGAGGGATTTTGGGAAGATAGCGCCACAGGAGAGAGACCATCTGGTCGGCCCATCCGGTGCGGCGCGCCAACCCCACGAAATCCTCAAAAGGCAGGTGGAAGTTGACCAGCTCCCGGATGATCGACACCCGCTTCTCTTCGGCGAAGCGGCTGCGTAGATAGTCGACCGACAGGTAGCGGCCGTACCGGTCCAGCAGCCTCACCACCTCTGCGGCGCGCATCTTGTGGGGTTCCGCCAGAAACAGGTCCGCTTCCTCTTCGGTGCGGGGACGCCAACGTCCATCCAGAAGCAGGTCGTAGGCGTCCTCTTTCGCCACCTCCAAAGCGGCGCCGCACAGCAGCGGGGAAGAAACCCAGCTGGAGGCGGGAAGGTCGGGGGATTCGACTCCGGCCAAAATCACGTCCAACGGTTTCCCGATGAACGGATTCGAAGGGCCCAAGGGGTCGATATTTTCCAGTTCCATACTTGCAACCGTGGGCGCAGGAATGCCCCGCACCAAGCGAGAAGGCACGGGGTCCATCGAAGGCGACAAGGCGGCGGCACACGATGAGACCCAAGCCCTCGGTTGAACCACACATCAGCGCACACGCCGACCCGGAGGGGGGAAAACACCCTGGGCGATGCAGCTCGTCGTGCGCCTCGAGAAACAAAACCCTGCGGGCCGCACCGAAATATGCGAAGCGGCCGCAATGGCGGTGGTCCATCTGCTTGCCGGAGCCGACCAGAACGACCAGTGGCGGCGGGCGGTGGAACGCTGGGAACAAGGGAGGATCCGCAAACACTGCCGGCGAGCCCGAGGAGCCAAATGGGAAAGACTCGCCGAACTGGACGGGGTGACGGTCGAATGGCGCGGTGTTGAAGTCAGAGCCCTAGTACCCGGCCCGGTCGACGCCATCCCCGAGCTGGTGCGCAAACTCCAACTGTCCGGAACCGAACCCGGAGACCCCAACCGCATCAGCCACATGGTGGCGCCGAAAGAGGCGGTGGTCATCGCCATCCCCGCCGACACGCCGATGGGACTCGGCAAAGCCGCAGCCGCCGCAGGGCACGCCGCCCAGCTGACGTGGATGCAGATGGACGCCGCCAGGCGTGAACGCTGGTGCGGGTCCGGGCCGCACGTGAAGGTCATCCAACCGGACGGTCGTGACTTCCAAGAGGTACTGGACCGAGCCCAGGTGGTCGCGCGGGACGCAGGGTTCACCGAAGTGGATCCCGGCACCATCACCGCAGCCGCCTACTGGCAGGACTGGCACCGCAAGGGGCGCAACTCGGCGGGGCAGGCAGCCGACCCTTGGGGCATGCGAAGGCCAGGCGCAAACACCCGCAACACCGCCCCTTCGGGCCGGAGCCCCGAAGGGTCAGGCGGCGGGCTCATAGGATGGAAACGAGCGTACCTGCTCGTCCGCTACCAAGGCGGGGCCGCCGACCTTGGCGGTTTCCGCGCCCACGTGTGGGACGTGTCGTACCTGGCCACCTCCAAAGCCCGCTGCGTCGCCCACCCCGACCATTGGCCGCCCGTCGAAGACTGCGTGTGCGGATTCTGGGCGAAGAACCGGCGGCGGGACATCGAACAGCGGTGCTTCGCCGGGGCGGCACGCAGCCAGTTCGCGACCTCGGCGGTGTGTCAGGCAGCCATGTGGGGGAGAGAAGTGATCGAAGCCCAACACGGGTACCGGGCGGAAAGGCAGACCATCCTGGGAGCCACCCTGGACGGGCGCTGCGTCGAATGCGGTCAGCAGGCGACGCTGGGAGTGGGGGCGGTCCACTGGCAGCACCGTCAAGGCGGAGCGGAGATCCGAGGGGTGGTGGCGATGTGTGACAGCTGTGCGCGCTGGTGGCCCCAACCGCTGCGGCACACACCATCCGAACTGTGCGCGCTAGTCGGCACCGAAGTCACCATCCGCAAACTCAAACTCGAAGAGGCCCCCAGATGACATCCAACCCCCAACGCTGGGCGGGGATCGGCGGACGGGTCGGATCCCATGTGGCAAGACGCGCCTTCGCCGCAGAAGCCGAAGCCCGCACAGCAGACATCGTCCAAGTGTTCTTGGGCAACCCACGCGGCTGGAAAGCCGGCCAACCACTCTCCGAAGCCGAGCTGGGGCTGGTGGGGTTCGAGCCCGGGCAGATCCCGCTGGTGGTGCACGCCACCTACCTCATAAACGTCGTGTCCGCCACAGACGAGGTGCGCCAGAAAAGCATCCACGCGCTGGCAGAAGAGCTGGACACCGCCGCCAAAAGCCGCGCCCTGGGCGTCGTCGTCCACGCCGGGTCGGCCGGCAAAGGAGGAACAGCCGAACAGTCGCTTGTTCGCTGGCGTCAAGCCGCCGAGCAGCTGGCCGAAGCCGGTAGGGACGTGGGGCTGTGGGTGGAGAACGTGGCGACCGGAAACCCGCACCCCGGACGAGACCCCCACGGGTTCGTCGAGACGGTTTCGGCGATCCAGGAGATCATGGGGAGGCGGGCCGGGACGTGTGTGGACACCTGCCATGCGTGGGCGGGAGGCTGGACATCCGACGACGCCGCCACAGTCGCCGAAACGGTGGGGGTGGCGCTCATACATCTCAACGGATCCAACGACGACTGGGGGTCGGGGCGGGACCGCCACGACAACCTTCCCCAAAGCAGAATCCCACCCAGCTGGCTCGACGAGCTCACGAGCTCCATATCCGAAACCCAAGGGTTCACACCGGCAGTGATCGTCGAAACACCGGGCGGGGAGGAAGCCCAGCGGGAAGACATCATCTGGTGGCGAGCTCGGCGGCAGACCTGATCGGGACGGTCGCCCACAGAGTCGCCGGACCCATCCCCCAGTTGTCGGCCAGATGGGAGAGAACCCGGAACACCACATCCTTCGACAGGTCCTTGACGATCGCCTCCACCACCGAATGCGCAGGGTCGGGATAGGTGGAGAAGGTCACCAGCACCTTCGCCAGGTAACGCGGATGAGAGGGGGTGGGATAGGTGGACACCCGGACAGTGAACTCCCCCGCATGTTGTGCGGCGACCGCGTCGGCCAGCTTTGAGGCGATCAGCAGAAGACGCGGCGGCGGGTCTTCGAACAGCTCCCGGATGAAAGCACGCACCTGGCGGGCCACATCCCCAGAAGACGTGAAAACCCGGTGCTCCACTCTGCGCCCCCTTCCCGAACACAGCCTATCGGCGCCCGTGTGATACAGCGACGGCCACTGCGCCCCTAGGGGGGTGGTGCACAGTTGAGAAGGTGCGAACCCTCACCGCAGAGAAACAGCAGCACGCGGACAGATACACGGAGCATCTTCTGACATGGCCGTGAACCCCCGAAACGCCGGCGACTTGGTCTACGGCTCCGCCTACGTGCCCCAGCCGGCCGCCGACGCGCTGTTTCTGCTGCACCCGACCCGCGCCTTGTCGTCGATCCGTCTGCCGTCCGCGGCGACATTCGAAGAGCATCTGCGGCGCGCCGACGAAAGGGGCGAGTCGCTGTATGTGGCCGGGCTGGCAGCAGGAGACACAGAACAAGCGAAGGCATACCTCGAAAAGGTGCGAAGACGCAGCCAGCAGGGCGGGCGCATCGCCTGGTCGCTGGTCGGAGCAGGGCTTTCCAGATGGCCGAACCTGGCCGCCGAAACCGCCCAGAAGCTAGCGGGGATGGATGCGGTCGAATTCGTCGTCGGCGTCACCACACGAGGTGGCCGACTCGGCGGCATCGAACCTGGGGCAGACCCGACGATCGAAGCGGCCGCGAGGGCGATCGGCGCCGAGGTCGATCTCGAGACCAGGATCGAAGCTGCACTCCGGAGCGGCGAGCAGATGCGCCTGACCGAACTGACCCAGACGTGGATGTGGCGGATACTGGCAGAGAACGACCCACACGAAGTGGTGGAAGCCACCCCGCGGTCCCTGTGGCCGCACCTGGCAGCGGTCGCAGCCACCACCCCCCAAGCGGGGGTACTGGAAACCACCCACATACATGCCGACCCACTCCAACTCGAGCTGGCCCGCACCCAGATGGGACTCCCCTCCATCCAGGCGATGGCCGCCAACCCGTTCTTGGGACCCAAAGGCAGCGCCATGGTGGGAGCGGACCTCCCAGAAGGGTGGCGAGACACCACAGCCGCGCTGTCCCAACTGGTCGGGTTCCGACGGGGAGGGACGGCGGTGGAAACCGACGAGGACATCGTGGCAGCACTACAGACAATCCTCGCCCACCAGCCCAAACCTATCGGCCAAGGGATCTGGGAAGCCATCGCACCGGCCGCGATCGCGGCGGGGCTGGTGGGAGGAGGGTCCGGGCATGTGACGCTGGGAAGATGGGCGCTGGGGGAGGGCGGGACCGTCCACGAGCTTCCCAAACCCCACACCGGATCCATATCCGAAGAATGGGCAGAAGCGGCAGAGCTCATGGGGGACATGCCCACACCCCGCGACGCTGCAGCAGTCAGCTCCGAGATGGAACGGTTCTGGGATCTGGTCGACCGGACCCGCTCACCCAAAGCAGCCGCCGAGCTCGTCTACTGAAAAAGGCCTCCAAGGCAGGAACCGCAAAGCACGCGGCGGCGTCGGAGAGACAGCCAGCCTCCGGCAGTCACACATCTGCGGTGAACTCGAAGCCATGCCCTTCTTCAAACGCACCACACAGCACCAAAACCACGACCCCGCCCACGAAGTGGCCGAATGGGTCCGCACCCAAGCCCGCATCGAAGACCAAGCCGGGCTTACACGCGTGTCAGACGCGGAAAGACACCAGACCCGTCAGGTCGTCTGGGCGCAGCTTCGGGCCAACCCGCAGACAGCGCAACCACAGCCGAACCGGCGAGGGGTGAGGAGAAGGCTGAGCGGGTGGGTGGCGGCACAACACCAAGGGGTGGTGGTAGGGGCGGCGGCGATGGCGGTGCTGCTCTTTGGACTCGGACAGGTTGTGACACCGACAGGTGGAGGCGAAGTCGCGAAGACAGAGGCGGTGCAGGTGGTTGCCGACCGAGGTGGAACCGCTGCGACCGTCGAAGTCGACGTCTTCGCCTACGACACATCCCCACCTCCGGGAGACACAGCAGAAAACACATACGCCGATCAAGACGCGGCAGCCGCACAGCCAGCCGACGACACAGACCACGGTTCGACAACCGCTGAGATCAGGTTCGAATGCCCCGCCACCTGTCCCGGCTGGGTGAAAGCCATCACAGCCCACACACAACGAGCATGGTTCGAGGAATGGACCGGAAAGCCGTTCGGCGTGTGGGTGGAAGGGGACTGGCATCCCATCGAAGCAGGCGAATGACGAAACCCGGTGAGTGCGTGAGTGTCAAGTCAGGCGACCGGCTGGGCCGCCTCGGAAGAGCGGCCCAGCATCCCGCACACCAGCTCGGCGATCTTGGCTGGGGCGGTGAACGGAAGCGAATGCGGACCCGGAACCACCACGCTTTCCACACCCAGCCGGCGAGCAGAAGCCAGCTGGTGACGCAGCGGAATGGTGGTGTCGTCGGCGGGGATGATGAACAGTGACCGGTCGGGCAGAGCGAGGCCGGAAAGATCGGAGGCGTCGAAACGCAGCAGCTCCATAGCCGCCTGGCGGAGCACATGGGGGGCGGGGGCAGCCTGGAAAGTCCACGTCGACAGGGGTGCGAGCTCAGGGTCCAACATGCCCAAACGTCGGAAATGAACCCACAGCGCCACAGGAGAAGAAGGGGTGCGCAGAAGGTGGGCCACCCGGAGGGCAGCGCGGAACTGCGGCCAGTCGAAGTAGGCGGACGTGGCAGACAGCACCAGCCCAGACAGCCGGTCGGGACCAAGCCGAGCTGTCATTAGAAGCGCCAACGCCCCACCCAACGAATGACCCATCAACAGCGGGGGGCGCTCCAGATCCAGAGACTCCAAAGCCGACACGAACAGGTCTGCCGTCACAGCCAAGGAGAACACCTCGGGGGTGGGGGCCCGCCCGTGGCCGGGCAGATCGAAAGCGTAGACGTCGCAGGGAAGAAGAGCTGCCAACGAATGATACGTAGACGCCGCCGACGACCCCCAGCCGTGCAGCAGCACCGCAGGAGGCAGAGAAGGATCCGACCCTCGACGCCGCCACAGTGACACCTCAGCGTCGGGCAGGGTGAGGATGCGATGCGACCCTGGGAAAACAGGCGGGTAGGCGGGGAGAGTGGGAAGCAGGGTGCGGCGCCGCCTATGCGCCCGGGCAGCCTGAACGGAAGGGACAGCTGCCGCCAGCAGAAGCCCAGCCGACAGCAGGTGGCGCGGGGGGACGCCCGCTTTCAAAACCGATGAGAAACGTTGCGGACGGGGCGGCATTTGAGTCGAAACAGTGGCCGATCCGCAACCGTTCGGAAGAGACCCCGAAGCGGGGCAAAACAAGAAGAGGTGGGGCGGCAGGCTGTCCGGCGCTGCAGAGGCGCTACGTAAGGGGGATCGTGTTCGCCTCAGCGGATATCCGGAGCGTCAGGCGGACGTCAGCCACCCCAACACCTACTCAGCTCAGCTGGCAGCAGCCTCCGCTGTCTCCTCGGCCTGCTCGGCCTGCTCGGACTGCTGAGCCTGCGACTCGGGATGCTTGTTGCGGATGTGTGCTGCCAAACCCTGCGGAGCGGTAGCCACGAACTTGCATTCCGGGCAAGTCAACTCCGCTTTCGACCATTTGCGGGTGCGGCGGGTCCTGGCCCGTGGAGTCGACTTGGGGCGCTCCACCTTCGGGGCGGGCGTTACAGAAGCTCCGTCGGTGGATTCGGTGCCGGAAAGAGACTCGAGCGCAGCGTTTATCTGGGCAAGCCGTTCTTCCAGCTCCTTTCGCTCCTCAGTCAGCAGACGCTGAGCGTCTTGCAGTCGGGTAGTCATCTAGCTGCCTCCTTGAATGAGATGGCCGTGCCGTAGTGTGAAAGCTGGTGTGGCCGCAGCCCGGCACTACGAGAAAGAATCATATACCCACCCAAGCTGAAAGGGAATCGGGAAGTTGACAGCAGCCTTGAAGCTTGCCCTTGTTGGCAGCCTGCCAGGTTGGGGGACGGTGAGGGGAAGTGAACCGCGACCGACGCTCCCACCTCACCACAGCTCTCCTCATCGGCGCAGGAATAGTCCTGGCCTATGCGGCGCTGGGCATCCTGCGTGACATCCGCTGGCTGCTGGAAGCAGGAGTGTGGGCGCTGTTCGGAAGCTTGTCTTTGGAGCCGGCGGTGGATGCGCTGGTGCGGCGCGGATGGCGCAGAAAACGGGCAGCAGGCGCAGTGCTGGGCGTCACCGCAGCAGGGATGCTTGTCGTGGTGGGCAGCATGATCCCCGCCGTGACGCGAGCCATCGGCGACGTCATCGGCCAGCGAGCAGTGCTGGGGCAAGAAGCCGGCAAACTGGCAGCCAGGGTCGGACTGGACTCCGGGACGGTCACCGAGCTAGTCAACAGCGGGCTGTCCAACATCCAGCACCTGGCAACCGACACGTCGGTGGGGGCAGACGTGGCAGCCGGGGTAGCGGGCGGGCTGGTGACCGTCGCGACCGCGGCGTTCCTCATCTTCTACATGCTCTCCGAATTCGACCGGGTGGAACGCGCCATCGTCCGTCTCCTGCCGGTAGGGCAGAGGGAAGTAGGCCTCAAAGTCATCGACCTGGCGGTTGAGCGGGTCGGCGGCTTCCTGTACGGGAACCTCATCTTGGCGATCATCGCCGGCGCCTTCACCGCGCTGATCTGCTGGGCCCTCGGGGTGCGCACCGCACTGGGGATGGGGGCATGGACGCTGGTAGGCAGCCTGATCCCGGTGGCAGGTGGGTTCATCGGAAGTGTCCTGCCGGTGGCAGGCGCGCTGGTAGCCGACCTCGCAGCAGGACAAGGGCTTTGGCGGACAGCGGTGCTTGTTGCGGTGTTCTTCGCGTTCCAAGCAGCAGACAACTACTGGCTGCGACCCAAGATCCTGTCCCGCAGCGTCGAAATCCACCCGGCCGTTGCGTTCCTGGCTGTCGTGGCGGGAGCCTCCATGTGGGGGATACTGGGAGCGCTGGCAGCGGTGCCGGCGGTGGCGGTCGGGTCAGCGTTCGTCAAAGAATGGATCGACACCAGACCCGAAGTCGACCCGACCTCCGCATCGCGTGTCCGCAGAACACGCAGAACCAAAACAAACCAGGCCGGAGGCGGTGGCGGCCAGAAAGAACGCCGACACTGATCCGGGGTGCTGACCGGCCAGCAGATGCAAAAGGGAAACGGGGGTCCGAGGCAGAGGACCCCCGTTTCTCGAGGAGACGGGACAGAAGGGGGAACATGTCCGCACGTCTCCTTTAGCCGGCGACTCGACTCATCCCAGGGGAGGTTGTGACGTTTTAGCCACGCCCCAGGAGGGGTCTGCCGGTATTCGGCCCCCATCGGAGAAGGAAGGGGCCTAGTCACACATCAACCTTCGCGTAAGGGACGGGTACCGAACCCTCGCGCCCTATTCAATGTGTCGGCCTCGCAGCCGACAACAAGCAACCCGACCCGCATCAGGCCCCATTTGGTCGAGTATTTACAAACTCGTCACAGCGGGGCGAGAACGTGGCCGGGTGGACTGTCCGGAGGCGGGAACGCGCCCACCATTCGACATGTGACAAGCACATACCGCCCCGACCAACCCCACATCCCCCCAAGCCGGGATGAAGCAAACTTCGACGCCGTAGTGGTAGCCACCGACGGGTCGTGTCTCGGCAACCCCGGGCCCGGCGGGTGGGCATGGTATGTGGCGGACGACTGCTGGGCGGCGGGAGGGCAGGCGGCCACCACCAACAACCAGATGGAGATCCTGGCTGTCGCAGAAGCGCTTCGGGCCATACCCGCCTACATGGCGGTGATCGTCGAAGCGGACTCGCAGTATGTCATCAGCGGGCTCACCGACTGGATCCACGGGTGGCGGGCCAGAGGATGGCGCACCGCAGCCGGCAAACCGGTAGCCAACCGCCAGCTGTGGGAAGAAGTCGCGAAGCTGATGGAAGGAAGAGACGTCACCTTCCGCCACGTCCGCGGCCACAGAGGTCATGAGCTCAACGAGGCAGCCGACAGCCGCGCCCGGGCGGCAGCCACCGCCATCCAAGAAGGCAACCCGATAAACCACGGACCCGGATGGACCCACGGTGGGGAGGTCGAACCGGAACCGGGACGCCTGTTCTGATAGGGAGGGTGGGATGAGTGGCGTGATCCGCATGCTGGTAGGCGAAGTACAGGCCGACGGTGTGGTGCTCACCCCGGCCGGGGTGGGATACGCGGTCGAAACCCCACAGCCCCTAGAAGCCGGGGAGCAGGTGACGCTGTGGTGCACCCACATCGTCAACGAACGGGGCGAGAAGCTGTACGGGTTCGGCGCACCCCAGGAGCGGGAAGTGTTCGAGGCGCTCACCGCGGTCCGTGGGGTGGGGGGCGCCATGGCGATCCAGATCGTCGCCGCGCTCGGGGCGGACGGGGTGCGGCGGGCAGTCGCCAACCAGGACCCCAAAGCCATCGCCGCCGCCAAAGGAATCGGCGCCAAAACCGCGGAGCTGATCGTCGTCAGCCTCGCCGACAAGCTCGAAGCGCCGCCACAGGACACACAGAACGGGCGCAACGGCTCGACGAACGCCGACAAGGCGGTGGCGGCGCTCACCCGCCTCGGATTCGACACCACCAAAGCCCGTCAAGCCGTGGAAGGTCAAGAAGACGACGCAACCGTAGAGGAGCTGGTACGCGGCGCCCTGGGAAAGCTTGGAGGCGGACATGGCTGACCGCAAACCACAACGCGGCAATGACGCCAAACAAGCGGCGGAAGAGGCTGCCCGGAAGCGGGACGCCACGCTGAAGCTCGGCGGCGGGCAAGACCTCACCGCAGCCGCCGCCAAAGACGACAGAGTCTGGAAAGTGGCGGTGCTGGTGGGGGACCGCCAGCGCTGGCGCACCTGCCAGGGCGGCCACCTGCTGGCCGAAGTGGTCGAACTGGGAGGCGGGGAGGAGCTCACCCGATCCCCAGCCCAAGCGGTGGCGGAGATCCGCGCAAAATACGGAGCCGAGACGGGGGCAAGCTTGGGTTCCGACGAAAGCCAAGACGGGGTGCGCTGGCTGGTAGAAGCCATCGTCGCCAAAGCCGACGACAGCTTCTGTGACCCGGGCGACATCGACGTCAGTCAAATATGCGTCAGACCCGAATGCGGCGTCCCGGTCGGAACAGCAGACGTTGGCGAATGGCTGCGCCGAGCAACAAGCGGGGTGTCGGGACGGGGGCGGGTGCTGGGCAGGGCCGAGATCGAGGAGATGTTCACTGCGGCCCAAAGAGAAGACGCCCGGCGGCGGGAAGAGCGGGAGAGGCGGCGCAGAGAACGGGACCGCCAGAGACGCCAGAAAGCCAAAAAAGGCGCGACCCAGAAAACCGGTGTCGCAGACGGCGCACCCTCAGGGCGGAAGACCGCCGAGAAGAAGGCCGGAACCTCCGGCAAATGACACAACCCCCACACATGTGGGGGTTGTGAGATGTTTCGCTGCGAGATCACAGCAGAATGTCTATGGCGTCGTCTATCGAGCCGATCCGCCACGCCAACGCGACAATCGGCTCCCAGTCGGACGAACCGACCCGGTCAGCCAGCTCCGCCCACTGGGCAGCAGCCCAAGGGTCACCCTGCGCAGCGAGACGCCCCGCCGGATAGGAGCGGACGGCAGCCCGGATGCTGGGGGTCGCCGAGAACTGGGCCCACAGTCGGGACACCATCGCTTCGGCCACAGCGCCGAACTCCATAGCGCTCAGGAACAGGTCCAGGTCGTTGCGGGAGGCGGGACTGTCGATGGGCATCGCACCCATGAAGCCGGGGTCGGTCACCGTGGCCACCAGAGTCGACGGGTCCTCATATGTGGGCCAGAGCGCATGGAACTTGGGGGAGGCGGCAGCCAAGAACGGGCTGTTCATCACCACCGTTTTAGTCAGGTTCCGCGACATGCGCTCAATCGCCACACACAGCTCGGCGTCGTAGAACGGCGCCGGTGTGGATGCAAGCATCCCGGCGGTCTTGGGGTACAGCTCCGGCGCTGACAGGAACACGTCCCGGCAGCGGAGCGAATACGCCCACTCAACCAGCGCTATAAAGTCCCTGGTCGCCCACGACTCGACCAAATCCATCAGGTTGGTAGCAGAGACGGTGGGGTCAGCCACGCAGGCGATCATCCACGCTCTGCCGTGGGTGAGCAGAGAAGAGTCCACCGGATGGCCGGTCGCCCACAGGTAGAGAGCCATGAACGGCCGCTCCACCATCATCCGAGCCACCTCTGTGTGCAAGGAAGGCAGCTTCTCGCCGTGGGCGTAGAGGAACACCGTAGGGGAGGTGCCGGCAGTGTCAGGACGGTCGACGTAGCAGCGCGCCAGATCTTTGGCAGCTTCGAACGGCATCCGCGAGAACACAGCCGGGTAATCGCCGAGCTTGTCCAAGAATTCGGGGGAGTCGAACGCCGCCTGGACGGCGGCAGGGGTGAACTCCCACAGCCCCGCAAGGGCAGCGGGGGCCGCCACACGCACCAGCGCGGGGCGAACCTGCTCGGGCACTTCCGGGGCTGTGATGAGCCGGTGGAAGCGCCGCAGCCGGTCGAGGTCGCGGCCGGCGGAGCCGGCGTCCATGTGCTGTTTTGTCAGCAGATCCATGCCGCCGACCGTCGCCGCAGGCTGAGGTGGGGCAAGCGCAGCTGGAACCTGCGAACCGAAAGCCGCACCAGTAGCGGCGGGCCGCATGGCGAGAGGTGGCAACCCCCACACTGTTTGGGTCCTGGCCGCATACCGCTCAACCGATCCGCCCGGCTGGGTGCGCAAAACGCATTGGCCCAGCAGCT
>ERZ777003.4065-NODE-4065-length-12898-cov-5.016585_pt1 | contig 12898 bp, 14 predicted proteins | sample MGYA00374956_ERZ777003 | MGnify/ENA primary metagenome ERZ777003 (study PRJEB29302, sample SAMN06268252) | bioreactor metagenome | isolation source: Joint BioEnergy Institute, California, USA | place: USA:Joint BioEnergy Institute, California, USA | collected... | reverse complement strand
GTAGGGGCAGTCGATGTGGTCCGCGCGGCCCATCTCGAGCCACACCCGGGGATGGCCGAGGGCGCCGTCACCACCGTCGCAACACACGCGCCTGCTGTCGACGCTGATCGTCTCCACCGGTTCCATGGGTATCGCTCCGTCCCCTCAGTCCGACGGTTCCCTATGGCATCGGCCAGGCGAAGGCAAGACCCTGGGTCCGCCTAGCGGCTGCGCTCGATCTCGGCGAGCACGCCAAGCCACATGTTGGACCGGCATACGCGGATCGCCGCATCGCGGCCGATACGCTCGACCAGCCGCCGCGCCGTGGTCCGGACCAGATCCGCCTGGGCGCTGCCGAGCGAGGCGTCCCCGCCGGTCTGTTGCTGCTGCTGCATCGGTGCACCCTGGTGTTGATGGGATGACATCAGTGAACGTCCAAACTGTTGACAAAGCCTCAACGCCCGCGCCCGGAAGGGCCGCGGCGTTAAGGAAGGTTGACGGGCCGGGATGGCGGCTAGTTCGCGTACTCCGGCGGCGGCGGCGGCGGGATGAAGCCCGGTGCCGGAGTGGTGGACTGGTTGCCCGCCGGCGCCGTGATCTGCGGCACCGGCTGGGCCGGCACCGTCTGGAGCGGCTGTGCGCCCGGCGGCGGCTGCAGCGGCTGGGAGCCGGGTGGCAGCGTCTGGGCTCCCGGTGGGGGCTGCAGCGGCTGCGGCGGGGTGGTGAGCGCCGCCGCGACGTCGCCGACCACCTCCATGGTGATGCCGCCCCGTTCCTGGCGCACGCGCACCGTCACCTGGTCGCCGTTGCCGTTGATCACTGCGGGCGACCCGGCGACGGAAGCGCCGGCCCGCGACGGATCGGCGAAGGCGACGCTGACCTGGCAGCCGGTCGGGCACTGGCCGCGGAACAGGAAGGCCACCTCTTCGGCGGGCACAACCTGGGCCGGCCCGCCGTTGATGCCGACGGCGATGGGCCAGATGGTCCCGTTCTCGAACTGGAATGCCCCGGCCGGCGCGTTGATGCCGACAAGTCCGGCGGCAAGGGCCGCCGCGGCTCCGCTCAGGCTGATTGTCCGACGCATGGCTCCATCCTCACGGTTCTCCCGTGCCCCTCGCGCGGTCATATGGTGGCCGATTGTGGCAGGACAGTGACAGCAGTCACGACCCGGTCAGCGCATCTCGACCAGGTCGTCGTAGGTCTCCGGCCGCCGGTCGCGGAAGAACTGCCACAGGTTCCGGACCTCGCGGACCATGTCCATGTCCATATCGGCGACAACAAGCTCGTCCTTGTCCTGCGACGCCTGCGCGATGATCTGGCCCCGCGGATTAACAACGTAGGAAGAGCCGTAAAAGGTTCCAATATTCCACGGGGCCTCGGTGCCGACGCGGTTGATCGCCCCGATGTAGCAGCCGTTCGCCACCGCGGCTGCCGGCTGCTCGAGCTCCCACAGATACTGGCTGAGGCCGGCGACCGTGGCCGACGGGTTGACGATGTACTCGGCCCCGTTCAGCGCCAGTGCGCGCCAGCCTTCGGGGAAATGGCGGTCGTAGCAGATGTAGACGCCGAGCTTGACGTAGGCGGTGTTGAACACGGGGAAGCCGGTGTTGCCGGGCTTGAAGAAGAACTTCTCCCAGAAGCCGGACACCTGCGGGATGTGGGTCTTGCGGTACTTGCCGAGGTAGGTGCCGTCGGCGTCAATGACGGCGGCGGTGTTGTAGTACACGCCGGTCATCTCCTCCTCGTAGATCGGCACGACGATGACCATGCCGTACTTCTTGGCGTACTCCTGCATCAGCTTCGTCGTCGGGCCGTCGGGGATGCGCTCGCAGGCGGCATACCACTTCGGATCCTGCGACGGGCAGAAGTAGGGCTGGGTGAACACCTCCTGGAAGGAGAGCACCTGCACGCCCTGGCGGCCGGCCTCCTCGATCAGCGGGATGTGGGCCTCGATCATCTTCTCGCGGATCTGCTCCGGCGACATGGAGGTGTCGCCCTTCAGTCCCATCTGGATCAGTCCCGCCTTCACCGTCGCCATCGTCGCGAGTCTCCTCAGTCGTCAGATCGAAAATGCAGCGGCGGCGCCCCCCGGGGGCGCCGCCGTGCCGCAGCCACGCCTACTCGGCGACGGCCGCCTCGTAGATCTCGTGGGTGTAGGCCCCTTCCGGCCGCTGGGTGATCACCGGCGCGTCGCCGCCGCCCAGCAGCAGCACGTCCACCGACCGCTCGAACGCCGCCGGATCGAGGTAGCCGACCGGGGTGTCGCTCGACACCAGCTTCGCCACCTCGCGCATGCCGTAGATCTGCTTCTCGGTGGACTGGGTGAGGCCGGTCTCGTCGTTGTTGACCACGGCGTCGACCGCGCCTTCCGGATCGGCGGCCGCATCCACCCAGCCGCGGATGCTGGCGCGGACGAAGCGGACCAGCTTGTCGCGCATCTCCGGATCCTCGAGGCTGGACTCGAGCACGTAGAGGCCGTCCTCGAGTACGGAGGCGTCATAGTCCTCGTACTGGAAGGTCACCAGGTCCTCCGGCGTGAAGCCCGCATCGAGGATCTGGTAGTACTCGTTGTAGGTCATGGTCGTGATGCAGTCGACTTCGCCGTTCAGCAGCGGATCGACGTTGAAGCCCACCTTGACCACCTCGACGTCCGGATTCTCGCCCTGGTAGCTGAAGCCGAGGTTGTTGAGGAAGGCGAAGGTCGGATACTCGTTGCCGAAGAACCAGGTGCCGATCTTGCGGCCCGCGAGATCCTGCGGCGTCTGGATGCCGGAGGAAGCGGGGCAGGTGAGCCCGAGACCGGACCGGGTGTAGATCTGGGCGATGTTGACGATCGGGGTGCCCGCCTCGCGGGTGGCGAGCGGGTTGCCGAGCCATTCCACGGTCGCGTCCGCACCGCCGCCGACCAGCACCTGGATCGGGTTCACGTCAGGGCCGCCGGGGTTGATGGTGACGTCGAGGCCCTCTTCCTCGTAGTAGCCGTGATCGAGCGCGTAGTAATAGCCCGCGAACTGGGCCTGGGTGACCCACTTCAGCTGCAGGGTGAACTCGTCCTGCGCGTGAGCGCCTCCGGCGGCCCCGAACAGGCCGCAGGCCGCACCCAGCAAAGCCAGTTTCCGCATCTCGTCCCTCTCCCTCCGTTGTTGGTGCGATCGCCGGTCCGCACACCCGGCCGGCCGCACCTCTTGCCTCGGGCAAGTCTTACGCCAACTCCCGCCGGCAGGCAAAGCAGCGTTCGTGCCGTCCGTGGTCAGCGGCGGTGGGACGGGTGCCAGAAGGTGAAGATGCGCTCGAGCAGCGCCCAGAGGCCGTAGAACAGCGAGCCGGCGACGGCCGCGACGGCGATGGTTGCCCATACCATCTCCAGGTTCAGCCGGCCGATCATGGCGCTGATCCGGAAGCCCATCCCGGCGAGCGGGGAGCCGAAGAACTCGGAGACGATGGCGCCGATCATGGCAAGCGTTGCATTGATCTTGAGCGCATTGAAGATGAACGGGAGGGCAGTCGGCAGCCGGAGCTTCAGCAGCCGGGTCCAGTAGCCCGCGCCGTAGGAGCGCATCAGGTCGAGCTCCATCCGGTCCACGATGGCGAGCCCGCCGAGGGTGTTCACCATCATCGGGAAGAAGGTCATCAGCACGACAACCGCGGCCTTCGATTCCGGGCCCGAGCCGAACCACATGATCATGATCGGCGCCACGGCGACGATGGGGATCGCGCTGAAGGCGCTGCCCAGCGGCAGCAGCCCGCGGGCGAGGAACGGGCGGCCGTCGACGACCAGCGCGAACAGGAAGCCGGCCAGCGACCCGATGGCGAAGCCGGGCAGCACCGACAGGAAGAAGGTGACCTGGAAGTCGCTCCACAGCAGCCGGGTCTCGCTCGCCAGCGCCTCGCCGATCGCCGCCGGCGACGGGAGCAGAGCGCGCGGCACGAGGAACCAGTCCACGATCACCTGCCAGTACCAGAGCAGGGCGACGCCGAAGGCGGCGGCGACGAGCCCGCGCGATACCACCCGCGGCATGTCCGCCATCGCGAGCAGGGCGAAGGCGCGCCAGAGCAGCACCGTGTAGCCCAGCATGTAGAGGAGGAAGGTGAGCCCGGCGGCGCCGAGGGCGCCATCGCGCAGGGTGGCGAGCGGGGCCAGCGCCCCGGCGGCCGCGAGCACGGCCACGACAATGCGGAGCGGCCGTGCGGGCGGCCTGCCGCCGGCAAGCAGGAGGGCAATGGCGGCGAGCGCGGCCACGGCGGACACGATCGCCTGCACCGGCGTTCCCTCGGGCCCGGGCGCAACGAGGAGTGCCACGGGAAGCGGCGCCATCAGCGCCGCGGCGACGATGTCCCAGGGCCAGTAGGCGGCGGTGCGGGCAGCCATCGTCTCAGCCTGCCTGCATCGCGGGCGCGGGCGCCGTGAACAGCCGCTCCGCGCGGCCGACCAGGTACACCAGCAGGATGGCGAGGAGGGACGAGGTCACCAGTGCCGTCCACATGTGGATCATGTCGCCGTTGTAGGAGGCGGTGAGCAGCCGCCCGCCCAGCCCGGCCTGGCCGCCGGTGGAGAGCTCGGCAACCATGGTGCCGACCAGCCCGAGCGCGATCCCGACCTTGAGGCTGGCGAACAGGTACGGCATGGCGGCCGGGAAGCGCAGCTTCCCGAGCACCTGGGCCCGGGTGGCGCTGTAGGTGCGCATCAGGTCGAGGGCGAGCCGGTCGGGCGCCCGGAGCCCCTTCACCATGCCGACGGTGACCGGGAAGAAGCACAGGTACATCGAGATGATCGCCTTGGGCGCGAGCCCAGTGAGCCCGATGTTGCCGAGCACCGCGATCAGCATCGGCGCGATGGCGAGGATGGGGATGGTCTGGGAGGCGATCAGCCACGGCATCAGGCTGGCGTCGAGGGTGCGCAGGTGGACGAGCCCGATCGCCAGCACCACGCCCAGCAGCGCGCCGAGGGCGAAGCCGAGCGCGGTCGCCCCCGCCGTCACCCCCACGTGGTAGAGGATGTTGCGCCGGTTGGTGACCGATGTCGAGGTGGCGGAATCCCAGAAATCGGCGGCGATGAGATCCGGCGTCGGCAGCATCGGCCGGTTGTTGTCCCAGGTCGCGGTCAGCCGCTCCGAGAAGCTGAAGGTGCGGTTCGGGTCGATGCGGGCGAACAGGTCCTCGAGCTGGGCGCCGTTGAGCGGGATCGCGATCAGGTACCAGAGGGCAACCAGGCCGGCGAGGACCGTGCCGACGGAGGCAAGCTGACCCGACTGCCGGCCCCTGCGCCGGCCGGCCGTCGCCTCAGTCGTCATAGCTGTGGCTGTCGCGCAGCGCCCGCCGCACCCGGGCGGCGATTTCCAGGAACTCGGGCGCGTCGCGGATGGCGAGGTCCCGCGTGGCGGGCAGCGGGCAGTCGATCACGTCGATGATCCGTCCCGGCCGCCGGCTCATCACCACGATCCGGGTCGAGAGGAAAACCGCCTCGGCGATCGAGTGGGTGACGAAGATGACGGTCTTGCCGGTCTTCGCCCACAGAGCCAGCAGCTCCTCGTTGAGGTGATCGCGGGTGATCTCGTCGAGGGCGCCGAACGGCTCGTCCATCAGCAGCAGGTCGGGGTCGAAGGAGAGCGCGCGAGCGATGGACACCCGCTGCTGCATGCCGCCCGAGAGCTGCCACGGATATTTCCGCTCGAAGCCGGTGAGGCCGACCAGGGCCAGCCGGTCGCGGCTGCGCCGGCGCCGTTCGGCGGCGGACATGCCCATGATCTCCAGCGGCAGCTCGACGTTGCGCTCGACGGTCCGCCACGCCTGCAGGGTCGGCGCCTGGAACACGTAGCCGTAGGCGCGGCCCAGCCGCGCCCGCTCCGGATCGCCGCCGAACACGCTGATGCTGCCGGCCGTCGGGCGCTCCAGGTCCGCAATCACCCGCATCAGCGTGGTCTTGCCGCAGCCGGACGGGCCGATCAGCGACACGAACTCGCCGCGGTCGATGGACAGGTTGATGTCGGAAAGTGCGTGGACGGCCTGGTCGCCGGCCTGGAAGGTCAGTGAAAGGCCGCGGATGTCGATTGCGGCCGACCGCGCCGGCGCCGCGTCACCCGCCGTCCGTGTTTCCGCTGTCGCCTCGCTGACGTTCACGCGTGATCCCCCGTGGAAAGTGGCGCGGACGCTACCATGCACGGGCGCATTCGGGCAACGCGGCCCGGTGCGCGAAGCTCACCCTCTCGTCTCGCCCCGGAGCGCGCACGGAACACCGCCCGGAAAGTATCACGGCAGTCGTAGCGGATCTGTTGTTCCGCATTCCGCGGAGTGCGCGTAGGATAGTACTGCCGGTTCATCGGCAAACAGAACTGACGGAGCGAAAAAATCCCGGGAGGACTGCTCCGGAAGGAAAATCATCAGGGAGAGCAAGACATGAAGAGGACGCTCATGATCGCGTCGGCATTTGCCTGCCTGCCCATTGCCGAAGCATTGTCACAAGGTGACAATCTGGACAGACTTCGCCAGATGCAGACAACCGGAACCGGCGAAATCACGGTGGTTCCGCAGGACACGGACTACGCCGCTCAGCTGCGGCGGAACCTGGAGCGGATCAACCTGCCGCCGGGCTTCAGCATCGATCTGTTCGCCGTCGTTCCCGATGCGCGCCACATGGCGGTGGGCACCAACATCGCCGTCTTCGTCGGCACGCGGAAGACGGACGTGTGGGTGGTGACCGACCGCAACCGTGACCGCGTCGCCGACGAGGTGAAGCGCTTTGCTCCGTCGATCGACTTCGCGGTGCCGAACGGCGTCTGCTTCACCGAGGACGGGTTCCTCTACATCGCCGAGCAGAACCGGGTGGTGGCGTTCCCGGCCGCCGAGTTCTTCTACGAGAGCCCCGACGTGGCGGTGGACATCGTGGTGCCCCAGGGCGAGCTGATCCCGCCGGAGGAGGAGTCGTTCAACCACACCGCGCGGGTGTGCGCGTTCGGCCCGGACGGCAAGCTCTACATCGCGCTCGGCCAGCCGTTCAACGTGCCGCCGCCGGAGAAGGCGGACCTCTACGCCCAGTGGGGGATCGGCGGCATCATCCGGATGAACAGGGACGGCAGCGGCCGCGAGGTCTATGCCCTCGGCATCCGGAACTCGGTCGGCATGGACTTCAACCCGGCCAACGGCGAGCTGTGGTTCACCGACAACCAGGTCGACGGGATGGGCGACGACATCCCGCCGGGCGAGCTCAACCGCGTCACCGCCATCGGGCAGCACTTCGGCTTCCCCTGGTACGGCGGCGGCAGCATCCGGACCAACGAGTACAAGGCGGAAGAGCCGCCGGCCGACGCAATCTTCCCCGAGGTGGAGATGGACGCGCACGCGGCCGATCTGGGCATGACCTTCTATGACGGCAGCATGTTTCCGGCCGAGTATCGCGGCGGGATCTTCAGCGCCCAGCACGGGTCGTGGAACCGCACCCAGCCGGTCGGTGCCCGGGTCATGTTCACCAGCCTGAACGAGGACGGCAGCGCGGCGGAGACGCGGGTGTTCGCCGACGGCTGGCTGCTCGACACCGGCGAGTACATGGGCCGGCCGGTGGACGTGAAGGTGCTGCCCGACGGCTCGCTGCTGGTCTCCGACGACCTGGCGGGCGCGATCTACCGCATTTCCTACAATGCGCCGTAGTCGGGGAGCGTGGCGGCCGGCGCTGGCGGCGGCCACGGTTGCGCTGTGCCCGGCCGTGGCGGTTGCCGGGGGCGACATCGCGGAGGGGCGCCGCATCGCCGGCCAGTGCGGCGTCTGCCACGGGATGAACGGCATCGCCCAGGTGCCGGACGCGCCCAACATCGGCGGGGAGAACGCCTTCTACCTGGAGCGTCAGCTCCGGCTGTTCCGCTCCGGGGAGCGGCAGCACCCGCAGATGTCGATCATCGCCCAGGGCCTGAGTGACGAGGACATCGCCAACGTCGCGGCCTATTACGCCGCGATCGTGATCGAGGTGGTGAGCGTCCCCGAATAGCGGGGGCAGGGGGCCGGCCGTGAAAACGGCCGGCCCCCGGCATTCCTCAGACGAGGGGCCCGGTCGCGCGCCGGGCCTCGTCGAAGCGGTCGGCGAGCCGGGTCGCCGCGCGGTAGGCGAGCGCGGTGATGGTGCTGGTCGGATTGATCGCCGCGCCCGTCACCATCACGCTGCCGTCGATGATGTAGAGATTGGGGCAGTCCCAGCTCTGGTGCCACTGGTTGACCACCGAGGTTGCCGGGTCGTCGCCCATCCGGCAGGTGCCGAGCAGGTGCCACGCCGGCGGGGCGTAGCGGCCGTCCGGGTTGCGGAAGGCGTTCACCTTGATCTCCCACGCGCCCATCGCGCGGGCAAGCTCGACGGCCCGGTCCAGCCCGAAGTTGGCCAGACGGCGGTCGTTCTCGCACATCTGGTAGGCAATGTGCGGGGCCGGCAGCCCGCTGGAATCCTTCAGCGTCGGGGAAAGGGTGACGCGGTTCTGCGGCCGGGGCAGGTCGTCGCCCACCACCAGGATGCCGACCCCGTGCCCGAAGTGGCGCACGAACCAGTCGTGGTGCGCGGCGCCCCAGGGGGCGACGTTGCCGGAATGGGAGCCGAGCGCCTGGTAGCCGGCACCGTTCATCCGGACCACGTGCAGCGTCACGCCGTTGACGAAGCCGCGGCGGGTGTCGGTCTCGGCGAACTCCTCGCAGATGGCGACGGCGGAGATGATCCCCTTGTGGCTGTCGGTGACCGGCTCCACCCAGCACTCGACCAGCCCCAGGGTGTGGTGCATGAGGTTGCGGCCGACCTGGTCGGAGCTGTTGGCGAGCCCCTTCGGATGGCGCGCGCTTTCCGACAGCAGCAGGAGGCGCGGGGTGCCGACGCCGTTGGCGGCGAGCACCACCACCTCCGCCGGCTGGAAATGGCGGGTGCCGGTGTTGCGGTCGACATAGACGACGCCGGTGGCGCGGCCCTCCCGGTCGGTCTCCACCCGCTCCACCCGGCATTCGGTGCGCAGCTCCGCGCCCGCGGCGATCGCCTTCGGCCAGTGGGTCACCGCCATGTCGTTCATCGCGCCGCGCGGGCAGCCGTTCTGGCAGTTGCCGCACAGGTTGCAGCCCGGCCGGCCGTCGTGCTCGCTGGCGAGGATCGTCACCGGCATCGGCCACCAGTGCCAGCCCAGCTTCTCGAACGCCGCGGCCGCCACCTGGCCGAGGGGCCCGGGCGCGGTGGGGAGCGTCTGGAACGGCCCGCGCGGAGGCATCGCCGGGTCGCCCGGCCATCCGCCCACGCCGCAGGCCTCATCCGCGATCTCGAACCAGGGCGCGAGGTCCTCGTAGGTGATCGGCCAGTTGGGGGCGAGGCCGTGCTCGTCGCCCTTGCGGAAATCCGACGGGCGATAGCGGGGCCAGGTGGCGGTGTAGATCGCGGTGCCGCCGCCGACGCCGTTCCACATCAGCGTGCTCTCGTCGACGGAATCCACCGGATAGTCGTGCGGCAGGTCGCGCACGTTGGGCGAGGTGGACCAGCGGGTGAGCCGCTGCCACTCCCAGTCGGTCCGGCCGTGGGGGCGGCCCTCCGGGCGGAACCATGGGCCCTGCTCGAGGCAGACCACCTTCAGGCCCTTGCGGGCGAGCACCAGCGACGTGATGGCGCCGCCGGGCCCGGCGCCGACGACGACCACATCGACCCTGTCGCGGGCGGCAGTCATCGCCGGACCTCCTCGCGGGTGCCGGTGGACAGCAGCCCGCGGCCGGTGGCCGTCCCCTGCTCCTGGCGGTAGTCCTCGGGCGCCAGCGGATCGGGCGGCAGGGGCGAGAGATCGACGCGGCGCACCTCCGCGGTGGGAACATAGCTGCCGCGGCGGTGGCGCGGCGCGTGCAGCGGATCGTCGGGGTCGAACGGCGGCATGTCGTAGCCGGCCGGCTGCGGCGCCGCGTTGTAGACGTGGCCCAGCGCCCGGATCGCGCGGATCACGGCCGGGCTCTCGTAGTAGGCGGTGAACAGGGCGAGGCGGACGAGGCCGAACAGCTCCGGGTGCTGCGTCTCGAAGGCGCGGACGACGGCGGTCCTGTCTGCGGCGGATGCGAGCGGTCCGCCGCAGGCGCGCATGGCTTCGATCACCCGGTCGAGGCCGGCCTCGCCGGCGCGGGCGCGGATGCGGTCGGCAGCGACGCCGTGAGCCCCGGCGGCGGTCGCCGACGGGAACCGCGCATCCCCCGGCAGCATGGTGTCGCACAGCGCCGCCAGCTCGGCGGCAAGGTCGTGAGCCTGCCCCTCCATCTCCTCCCCCGGTCGGTTTGCCCGAGCGGTGCGGACACCGCGGCGGGCATTGTCCGGAGGGGGCACCAAGCCGTCAACGGGCGGAGGGCGGGGTCAGACGGCGTGCAGGGGCCCGACAGGCGCTGCGGCGGCGACCTCACGCTCCTTCCGCGGCGACCACAGCCGCTCGTGCACCGCATAGGCCAGCGTCTGGATCGCAGGCTCGATGATCCCGATGCCAAGCGCGACATGCCAGTCGCCGGAGACGGCATAGGCGACGCCGACCGCCACCGTCAGGTGCATCGCACCGTAACTCAGGGTCTTCACGATCGGCCGCATTCCGGTTCTCCAGCAGTCAATCTAGAATGAGAATGATTCGCAAATGAGAGATAGGGGAGATGCGGGTGGACTGCAAGGGGCACGCGACGGGGGGCGGTGATGACGCGCACAGACGGCCGCGGCGGGGAGGGTATTCGCCCGGCGCTTCGGATCGGCCGGGCGGCGGGCTAAGGTTCCGCCCTGCAGGAAACAGGGAGCGCAGCAATGTCGGCCGTCGTCTACGTGATCATCGTCTTCTTCTCCGCCATGTCGGGCGCGCCGTTCGACACCGGCATCAACACGCGCACCTACGACAGTCTGGAGGCGTGCCTGGCGGAGATCCCGGCGACCATCGCCGCCGAAGTGCCGGCCTCGCTGCAGGACAAGGTCGAGGGCGCGGCCTGCGTGACTCCGCCGATGGCGGACGCCATCATGGGCGCGAAGGACGCGCTGACGCCCTGAGCTACTTCACGCCGCCGCTGGTGAGCCCGCGGATCAGCCAGCGCTGGAAGAAGGTGGCGAGGACGTAGACCGGCGCGATGCCGGCAAGCGACGCCACCGCCATCTGCCCGTAGCGGAGCTGCCGGTCGCCCTGGTAGAGGGCGAGCCCGGTCGGCAGCGTCTTGGTCGCGTCCGGCTTGTTGAGGAAGGCGCCGAGCAGGAATTCGTTGTACGCAAGGATCAGGCAGATGATCCCGGTGCTGACGATGCCGGGCATCAGCAGCGGGATCGCCACCCGGCGGAGGACGCCGAAGTAGCTCGCGCCGTCGATGTAGGCGGCCTCCTCCAGCTCGACCGGCAGCCGGCGCACGAAGCTGGACAGCAGCCAGAATGCGACCGGCAGGTTCATCACGCCGTAGACGATGCCGAGGCCGATGATGCTGTTGTTGAGCCCGATCTCCTTCAGCAGGAAGAACAGCGGGAACAGCGCCACGATCGGAGGCGCGACGTAGGTGGCGAGCACGAAGCCCGGCAGGAACCTGCCGCCGACCTTGAAGCGGATCATCGCGTGGGTGGCGGGGACCGCGAGCAGGAGGGTGATGGCCGCGCCGATCACCGCGGCGAGCGCCGAGTTGCGCAGGTAGAGATCGACCGCGACCGAGGCGAAGGCGTCGCTGTAGTTCTGCCAGAACAGCTCGGTGGGGAAGAAGCCGCCGGTGGCGATGTCCGACTGGGTCTTCAGGGAGACCATGACCAGGAAGACCACCGGGAAGACGAAGAACAGCACGGCTGCAAGGGTGGCCAGCCAGCGGAGCGGCGTCCACCCGGTGAAGCGCAGCCGGTCCGGCTCGCTGCGGAAGGTCGAGTCCGCGCTCATGACAGGCGCCGCTCCGCATAATCGTGAGCGGCGGTGAAGGGCAGGGTGATCAGCCCGACCATCACCGCGAACAGCAGCGTCTGGGCAGCGGCTGCCCCCATGTCGAACTGCTGGATCGCCTCCTGGTAGATGTGGAAGGTCGTGAGGCGCGTGTCCTGCCCCGGCCCGCCGGCGGTGAGCACGAACACGAGGTCGAACACCTTGAAGCCGATGACAAGCTTCAGCACCGCGACCGCGAACAGGGCCGGCGCCAGCATCGGCAGGGTGATCGAGCGGAAGATGCGGAAGCCGGAGGCGCCGTCGAGCCGGGCGGCCTCGTAGACATCGGCGGGCTGGGTCTGCAACGCGGCATAGGTCATCAGCGCGACGAAGGGCGACCACTGCCAGATGTCGGCGAGGCAAAGGAAGGGCAGGGCGTAGGTGGAGGTGCCGAGGAAGGACACCGGCTGGCTGATCACCGTCAGGTCCATGAGGAAGCTGTTGAGCCAGCCGCCCGACGGCATCAGCAGCAGCTGCCACATCACCGCCACCGTCACCGGCGGCGTCATCAGCGGCAGCAGGATCAGGGTGCGCAGCAGGCTGCGGCCCTTCACCGCCCGGTCCACCAGCACCGCCACCGCCACGCCGAGGATGAGCGCGCCCGCAGTCGTCACCAGCGCGTAAAGGACCGAGCGCCAGAGCGAATCCGTGTAGCGGGTGTCGCCGATGGCGTCGGAAAAGTTGGCGAGGCCGACATAGCTGTCGGCCAGGAATTCGAGCGAGCGGTCCGAGAAGTCGAGGAAGAACGGCGCCGCCAGGTTCGCCTTCATCAGCGACAGGATGACCAGATAGATGAACGGATAGACCGCAAACACGATCAGCCCGGCCAGCATCGGGGTCACCATGAGCCACGCCACCAGCTGGCGGCCGCTGATGCCGGTGCGGGCGCGGCGCGGCCGGGCACCAGCTTCGGCCCGGCCTCGGGACAGGGGGGTGGTGAGGCTCAACTCTCGGTCCACAAACGGAAGCGCCGGCCCGCCGTGCGGCGTCGCGGCCGGGCCGGTCCAGGGCCACGATGGGCAAGA
>ERZ777003.4055-NODE-4055-length-12923-cov-14.015931_pt1 | contig 12923 bp, 7 predicted proteins | sample MGYA00374956_ERZ777003 | MGnify/ENA primary metagenome ERZ777003 (study PRJEB29302, sample SAMN06268252) | bioreactor metagenome | isolation source: Joint BioEnergy Institute, California, USA | place: USA:Joint BioEnergy Institute, California, USA | collected... | reverse complement strand
CTGAGGACTGAGGACTGAATTTCCGTTACCCTGTCGGGCGAGGCCTCCGAGAGATGTTGCGGGACGGCTGGATGAGGCGAAGAAGGTCGCCGCGATGGGCGCTAGGGGTCGCCTGTGCGCTCGCCGTCGCCTGCGGGCTCGCCGCGGGTGATGCGCGCGCCGACAGGATCACCGACGCGGAGGATCTGTTCCGCCGCGCGAAGGCGCTCATGGCGGAGAACAAGTACAGCGAGGCGTGTCCGCTGCTCGAGGAGAGCGAGAGGCTCGATCCGCAGATGGGCACCTTGCTCAACCTCGCCATCTGCCACGAGAACATCGGCAAGATCGCCTCCGCGTGGGGCGAGTTCCGTGCGGTCGAGCAGCAGGCGCGGGCAGCCAATCGCGAGGACCGCGTGAAGCTGGCGCGCGAGCGCGCCGCGAAGCTCGAGCCGCGGCTCTCCCGGCTGAAGATCGTCGTGCCTCCGGAGGCGAAGGTGGAGGGCCTCGTCGTGAAGGTGGACGGCGAGGAGAAGGCGGAGCCCCTCTGGACGGGGTTCGCGGTCGATCCGGGGACGCGCACCATCGAGGTGAGCGCCCCGAAGAAGAAGACGGCGACGCTGGAGGTGAACGTCGACCAGGAAGGGGCGACCTTGCCGGTGACGATCCCGGTGCTCGAGGACGAGGTCGTCGAAGAGCCACCGCCTCCTCCGACCGTCCCGATCGACGCGCAGTACGACGCGAACCGTTCGCGCAAGACGACGGGCCTCATCGTCGGCGGCGTCGGGCTCGGCGCGCTCGCGGCGGGCGCCGTCTTCGGCGTTCTCGCCATCGCGGGAGACAGCGACGCGGAGAAGGCGTGCCCGCAGCCGTGCTTCGCCGGAAGCAGGGAGGCCGCCGAGGCGGACGCCGCGACCGATCGCGCGCTCGTCTTCGCCAACATGGCGAACGTGGCCATTCCGATCGGCGTCATCGTGACGGCGATCGGCGGCTACCTCGTGCTGAGCGCGGGCCCCACGAGCAAGCCGTCGACCGCATTCGTCGCGCCCTCTCGCGGGGGCGGCGCGCTGGGGGTGCGATGGTGATCGGCACGAAGCGAAGGGTCGCCCTCGGGATCGCGCTCGGCGGGCTCGCCGCCGCCGCGTGTCAGGTCGTGGCGGGCATCGAGCACGTCGAAAAGCAGCAACGCGCCGCGAACGTGGACGCGTCGAACGGTGGAGACTCGGGCGACTCGACCTCGGACGCGTCGGATCCGTGCGCCCACGTGCGCCCGGCCGCGCCGCCCGAGAACGACGATGCTCCGATGGAGGAGATCCCGCCGTTGTACTTGGCGCTCCGGACCATCAAGCTGGTGCCGGACGCCAACGACCGGTACCAGGGCTTCGACCTCGACGGCACGTGCACCTGCGACAAGCGCGAGGGCACGGCGCACAACGGCGAGTCGTCGTGCGTCCCGAAGGGCCCGGACTGCGACTCCAACGGCGGCATCGACAACGCCGCGACGAAGCTCTTCGAGACGTTCGCCCCGTCGGGCTGGGACCCGGACGAGTCGGCCAACAGGTCGCTCGCCAAAGGCGAGAGAGGGCTGCTCCTCTACATCACCAAGTACAACGGCAAGCCCAACGACCTCCAAATCGAGGTCGGGGCGATGATCAGCCACGGCATCGTCGACGGCTCCGGCTGCGGGACGACGCCGGATCCGGAGAACAACAAGGCGCCCCCTGGCTGGTGCGGGTACGACAAGTGGACTTACTCGCCGGCCCATGCGCGCCCGGGCACGAAGGAGCCGACGTTCCGCGGCGTGGGCTACGTCAGCAATGGCGAGCTCGTGTTCGCTTCGGAGAACGACCTCGACATCTTCTTCAACAGCACCGTGCTCACGTTCGGCTCGCCGATCGCCTCCGGCCGCTTGACGTTCGAGGACGGCAAGTGGAAGCTCGACGGGGTCCTCGCGGGGCGGATCCCGGTGAGGGAGCTGCTCCGCGCGGTCGGCAACTTCGAAAGCGACGGCTCCTACCTCTGCAAGTCGCCGCTCTTCGTGGCCGGGGTGGTGCCGACGGTCTGCAAGACGGTCGACATCATGGCCTCGAGCGCGTTCGATCTGCGCAACCCGAAGCTCGCCTGCAACGCGGTGTCCGCGACCATCCGCTTCACGGCAGAGCAGGCGGATGTCGGCGACGAGCTCCTCGAGGAGGAGGCGCCGGCCGGCTGCAACGACGTCCCCGCCTCGGTGTACGAGTGCCCGCCTTGAGCCGACGGCTCGGGGCCGCCCCCCTGCCGGGCGGCCGGGCCATTTGACGGCTCGTGCGAAGACCAGTTGCCCTGAGAGCCGCAGAATGCTAATCGCCCGTCATCATCGGTGGGGCCCTCGTAACGCTCGCCGGCTCGACGCCGCGCGACGTGAGGCTCCGTTCCAGTCCACGCCCCCGCACGTCTGCGGAAGGAAAGGCGCGCCCCTCTGAGAGGCGCGACCAGGCGATTGTCGACGACCCCGTTCACGGAAGCGCTGAGCCAGCTCAACGACCGCGCCCTGCGCAGGTTGCTGGGCGCCCGTGCGTTCTTGCGCGGGTACGACTACGTGCGGCGGCAGGCCGTCTCCGACGTCCAAATGGAGGAAATCTCCGCCCGGGGGTCGGTCCGCGGAACGGATCCGGAGCCTTATGCCGTCAAGCTTCAGGTGACGCCCAACGGCTTCAGCTCCGAGTGCACCTGCCCGGCGTTCCCGAAGATCAACGGTCACTGCAAGCACGTGGCAGCTCTACTCATCGCCTGTCGTGATCAAGTGCGGCCGAAGCAGCCGCGGCCGGAGCAGCAGCAGCAGCCGAACGGCGCGGCGGCGGCGGCGGTGCCCGCGCAGGCGACAGGTGCCGACCCGCTCGACATCCCGGTCGTCGGCACGAGCCGACGGGCTCGCCGTCGAGCGCGCAAGCTCGCGGCCCAGCGCGCGATGGCTGCCGCGGGGCTCATCCCGGCACGCCCGGGGTTCACGATCGGCCCGGCATCGAACGGCATCGAGGCCTGGGTGGCGGACCCCCTGCCGGGGGCGCCGAAGACGATCGAGTACCGCATGCAGGTGCGGTCCGGGGCGCTCACGATCTCGCTGCTCGACCCGGACGCGCGCACGCCTTTGTCTGCGACGACGCTGCTCGCGTTCCAGGCGCAGAAGCCGACCGCGGACCGCGAGGCGCTCCGCCTGCTCGCGCGCCTCGAGGCCGAGGGCCCGCGGCGCGTCGGGATCGAGGTGCGCGGCGAGGACGCCGCCGAGCTCCTGCCGCTGCTCAAGGGTCGGCGCGTGATCATCGAGCCGCAAATGATGGAGCTCCGGTTCGGCGACGAGCCGCTCCGCCCGCGGTTCGATCTCGAGCTTTCTCAAGACGGGCAGCAGGTGCTCGTGAAGGCCTCGTTCATGCGCGTCGGCGACCCCCGCAAGTTCACGTTCAGCCAGGGCGGCTGGTTCGAGGGCAGCCCGGGCTGGCACGTCGACGCGCAGGAGGGGTGGGCGCGGCCGATCGATCGGCGCGTCTCGCCGGCTTCGCTCCGGCGCCTCATGCGGACGCCGACGATCAGCGAGTCGCTCGACAACCTGCCGACGCTGATTGCGCAAGGCCTGCCGCGGGTGTCGCTCGAAGTGGGCGCCGACTTGCCCGACCTCTCGCAGGTCGCCGACGTGCTCGACATCCCGCCGACCTTCCGCCTCCGCGCGGGCGGCACGCTCACCGAGGCCCGCGTCTCGCTCCGTGCCGCGTACGAGGACGTCGAGATCGACGTGCGCGCCGACGGGATGACTCCGCCGGTGATCGTGAAGCCGCCGAAGGCGACCGCTCCGGCGGAGGAGGAAGAAGAGCTCACGCGCGGCCCGCGCCGCGTGCGCGCGGACAAGCGCGCGACGGTCATCCGGTGCGACATCGCTGCGCAGCAGGAGGCGACGAACAAGCTCCGCGCGCTCGGTCTCAAGGCGGACGAAGACGGGCAGGGCTTCATCGCGCACGGCGACGACGCGCTCCAGTTCTGGACCGAGGCCGTCGGCGCGCTCCCCGAGGACTGGGACCTGTTCATCCCCGAGGACCTCGTCGACGTGCAGGTCCGCTCGAGCGCGCTCACCGCGAACGCGCGCGTGTCGAGCGGCGTCGACTGGCTGTCGCTCCGCCTGACGTTCGAGGCCGACGGCATCCCGGTCACGCAGGACGAGCTCGCGCGCTGCCTCGCCGAAGGCCGTCGCTACGTCCGCCTGTCCGACGGGTCGTTCGCGAAGCTCGATCCCGAGAAGGTGAAGGCGGTCCTGCTCCGCCAGGCCGAGATCCTGGCGACGAGCGGCGGGCAGGGCGGCAGGCTCCCGCTCTCGCAGGCGGGACGCATCCAGGAGCTGCTCGAGCAGGTCGGCAAGGCGCACGTCTCGGACGGCGCCAAGGAGCTCTTCAAGAAGCTCCAGCACGTCGACGAGATCAAGGTCGTCAAGAAGCCGCGCACGCTGAAGGCGCAGCTCCGGCCCTATCAGGAGGCGGGCTTCCAGTGGCTCTGGTTCATCCACGAGATCGGGTCGGGCGGCATCCTCGCCGACGACATGGGTCTCGGTAAGACCGTCCAGGCGATCGCGCTCCTGCTCGCGGTGAAATCCGCGGTCGAGAAGGACGCGAAGGCGGACGGCAAGAAGAAGTTCAAGGCGCTCATCGTCGCGCCCACGAGCGTCGTCACGAACTGGGAGCGCGAGCTCGACAAGTTCGCTCCGTCGATGCGGCACATGGTGTGGCACGGCGGCGATCGGAAGGAGCGCACCGACGAGCTCGAGGACGCCGACGTCGTGATCACGAGCTACGCGCTGCTCCGCCGCGACGAGGAGCTGCTCGCGAAGCTCGATCTCACGTACGCCATCCTCGACGAGGCGCAGAACATCAAGAACCCGCTCTCGGCCACCGCGCGCGCCGCCAAGCGGCTCAAGGCGCAGCGCCGGCTCGCGCTCACCGGTACGCCGATCGAAAATCGCCTCTCGGAGATCTGGTCGATCTTCGACTTCGTCAGCCCGGGCCTGCTCGGCCCGCTCGACAAGTTCGAGGAGCGCTACGCGCGCCCGATCGACAACGGCGATCAGAAGGCGGCCGCGCGCCTCCGCGCGACGATCCACCCGTTCATCCTCCGCCGCACGAAGGCGGAGGTCGCGAAGGACCTGCCCGAGAAGATCGAGACCGATCAGTTCTGCGAGCTCACGGGCGAGCAGGCGGCGCTCTACGCGGCCGTGCTCAAGGAGGTCCGTGCGCAGGTCATGGGCGAGGTCGAGCGCCATGGCCTCGCGAAGAGCCACATCCAGATCCTCGCGGGCCTCACGCGCCTCCGTCAGGCGGCGTGCGATCCGCGCCTGCTCGGCCTGCCGCGCGAGTTCAAGGACGAGGACTCGGGCAAGCTGGTCGCGCTCCGCGAGCTCATCCAGACCTCGATCGAGGGCGGCCACCGCGTGCTCGTCTTCAGCCAGTTCGTCAGCATGCTCCAGATCATCCGGCGCGCGCTCGACGAAGACGGCGTCCAGTACGAGTACCTCGACGGCACGACCAAGGATCGCCAGGCCCGCGTCAACAACTTCCAGCGCGAGGACGGCCCGCCGGTGTTCCTCATCTCGCTCAAGGCGGGCGGCTCGGGTCTCAACCTCACGGCGGCCGACACGGTCATCCACTTCGACCCGTGGTGGAACCCGGCCGTCGAGGACCAGGCGACGGACCGCGCGCACCGCATCGGTCAGACGAAGGTCGTCACCACCTACCGCCTCATCGCGAAGGGCACGATCGAGGAGAAGATCCTCGAGCTCGGGAGCAAGAAGCGCGAGCTGGTCGGCGCGGTCCTCTCCGAGGACGTCGGCGGAACGAAGAAGCTCACGAAGAGCGACCTCGAGGAGCTCTTCCGGCTCGACAACTAATCGTCGAAAACGTTCGACGGACCTGTACGGCGGGCGCGAGCGGCTTTCGTGCTCGTAGATTCACCCGAAGCGGTCCGGTCAGTTATGATCTCGCGGACGGCCATGTCTGCGAGCGACGACCAGCCTGCGACCGTGCCGCCTCCCGCAGGCGAGGACGACGCGTACAGCGCGGCCACCAGGGTGGGCACCATGCCCGCCGACCTCCTCGCGAAGCTGCGCGCCGAAGGCTTGTTGCCCGAGGAGGAGACCGAGGAGCCGACGAGGCTGGCGCCGCAGCCGCTCTTGCCGGAAGAGGCGGTGCCGTCACCGCCGCCTCCTGCGCCGGTGCCGCCTTCGGACGGGAAGGTCCCCGTTCTCTATTCCACCGCGCCGCCGGCCGATGGCCAGGCGATGGCGTCTCCAGCCGTCGGGCAGGCGCCGCCGCCGGCGTTTCGATCGCCGCTCGAAGACGCGCCGCCGCCGTCGTCGCTCCAAGCGTACGAGACGAGCCCGGTGATGGAGACGCCGGTGGCGTTCACGGCCTCGCCCCAGGCTCCGCTCGGCGCCCCGGAGAACGGTCCGTCTGGCGCCGTCGACGAAGTGCCTGCGTTCTCCAGGCGACTGTCGAAAGGGCAGGTCATCGTGTTCCTCGTCGTCGCAGGGCTCTTGGCCGTCGTGGGGCTGCTCTTCATGTTGGCGCTGTCGAGCCAGCCCGGGTAGGCTCGCCGCGATGATCTGGCTCTCGAACTCCACCCTCTCGCGGCTCCGAGATCAGCTGAGGGAGCGCGGGCAGCGTCCTTCGATGGTCGTGCCGGATCCGACCATGCCTCCGGAGGAGGTGGAGCGCATGAACGTCGTCGCGGAGTACGGCCCGCTCTGCGAGGCGATGTACCTCATGATGAGCGCCGACGGAAAGATCAGCGACGACGAGCGCGAGGTGCTGAAGGGCGCCCTTCGCAATCTGTCGGACGACACGATCCGGGGCGCGCACATGGATGCGATGCTCGACTCCGCCGGCAAGAACGTGCTGGAGCACGGGCGAGAAGCACGCCTGAAGCAGGTGGCGGCCGAGCTCCACGACGATCGGGCGCGCGCCGAGGTGGCGTTCGTTCTCGCCGCAGCGATTGCGTTCGCGGACAACGCCATCGCCGACGAGGAGAACGAGACGCTCAACGATTTCGCCGAGGCTCTCGGGATCGACGAGACGCGCGCGAACCAGCTCCTCGACGAGGTCGAAGCGGACCTCGCCGCGCAGAAGCAATCCTCTTCTTGAGGCTCGCCACGCCTCGATCGTCGCTTCGCACGGCGCTGTTGGGGTCGGCTGCCGAGTCCGCTAACCTCGTAGACGCGCGGTGACGAAGGCGGAGGGAACGGAAGAAAAGATCGGCGGTTACCGCGTCGTTCGCAGGCTCGCGACCGGCGGGACGAGCGACGTCTTGCTGGCGAAGGCCGAAGGGCCTCTCGGGTTCGAGCGCACGGTCGTCCTCAAGGTCCTTCTGTCGCAGTTCCAAGAGGACGACGGGATCGCGCGCATGTTCGCCCGCGAGGCCTCCGCCTATGCGCGGCTCGCCCATCCCGCGATCGTGAGGCTGTTCGACTTCTTCGCGATCCCGTCGTCGCCGGCGGGGCAGGGCGCGCGTCCCGAGAGCCGAGCGGGGCAGCTCGTCATGGTCCTCGAGCACGTCGACGGCCCATCGCTGAGCCGCCTCAAGTCGATGCTCAAGGCCGCCGGGAAGCATCTCGACGATCGCGCGGCCTTCTTCGTCATGTCGCGCGTCTTCGATGCGCTCGCGGCGGCGCATGCGACGGTCGACGACGGCGGCGTCCCGGCGCCCGTCATCCATCGGGACGTGAACCCGTCCAACGTGCTCGTCCCGTGGGACGGGGAGGTGAAGCTCGCCGACTTCGGCGTCGCGAAGGTCACGGGACTCGAGCACCACAGCGTCGCGGGGATGATCAAGGGGACCTACGGGTACATGGCGCCCGAGCAGGTCAAAGGGGAGAACGTGACCCCGCGCGCGGACGTCTACGCGGCCGCGATCATCCTCTGGGAGCTCCTGACGAAGCGGAAGGCCTTCCAGCGCGGGGCGCTGCCCGAGATCGACGCGCTGCGTGCGATGGCCGAGCCTCGGCTCCCGTCGATCGACACGCTCCGCCCCGACGTCGACAAGAACGTTCGTGAGGCGCTGAAGCGAGCCCTCGAGCCACGCGCGGAGCGCCGCACGATCACGGCCGAGGAGATGGTCGCGGTCCTCGGTGCCGTCGTGCCGGCGGACGAGGGGCGCGAACGGCTCGTCGCCGCCCTCGAGCTCGTTCGGAAGGACTCTCGCGCGGCGGCGGTGGCGGAGCCGCCCGCGCCTCCGCGCGAGCCGCCGCTCCGACCGAGCGCGACACAGAAGGCCGTCACGCAGCTCGGTCTCGCGCCACCTCCGCCGCCGGTGCCGAAGCCGGGCGGCGCGAGCGTGCCGCGCATGCCGGCGGTCGTTCCGGCGGCCCCGGCCGGACCGCGGACGCCGGAGCCGCCCCGAGCGGCGAGCCAAGCGAAGATGCCCGCGGCGACGCCGCCGGAGCCGCCGCGAGCGGCGAGCCAAGCGAAGATGCCCGCGGCGACGCCGCCGGAGCCGCCGCGCGCGACGAGTCAGGCGAAGCTGCCTGCCGTCACGGCGCCGGCGCCGCCGAAGTCGCCGAGCCAGGCGAAGCTGGCCGCGGTGACGGTACCGGAGCCGCCGAAGGCTCCGAGCGCGTCGAAGCTGTTGGCGGTGACGCCGCCGCGTCCGCCGCCACCGAAGCGTCCGAGCGCAGCGCAGCGGCTCGCCGCGACGGCGCCCGACACCACGCGGGACGTCGCGGCCGCCGCCGCGACCGCGGACGAGCTCGCCGAGACGGCGAAGCGAGCGCCCTACGATGGACCGAAGCTGTTCGAGGCCATCGACGAGGTGCTGAAGGGCGTGCCGAGCTCGATGCCGCCTTCCGTGATTCGAGAGGCGAGCCATCCACCGCAGGCGTCCGCGTCGCCCACTCCGGAGAAGGCGGGCGATCCCGCGCCAGCGGACGCCGCACGGCCCTCTCACAAGATCGGCGAGATCCCGCCCGCGCCGCCGCCGCTGCAAGGCATCCTGCAAGGCATCCGTTCGGACGCAGCCGACGGCGCGCGCGCTCGGGAGCAGGCCGATGCTCCGCCGGAGGAGCCGAAGAAGCCCGTGTCCCCGCCGACACCGAGGATGATGCCGGCCGCTCCGGCCAGCGGCTCCGAGCCTCCGTTGCCCATCCTGTTCTCGCCGCCTCCTCCGCCGCCGGAGACGGCGGGCGTCGGCTCGACCGCGCTCATGGGGCCGTTCATTCGGCGTGACATGCTGACCGCCGGGGAACCTGCGCAGCCGGCACCCGCGCAGCCTGCGCCCCCGCCGCCGCCGCCGCCCGCGCAGCCAGCAGCGCCGCCCGCGCCGCCGCCCGTGCCTGCGCAGCCGGCGGCGCCGCCACCCATGCCTGCGCAGCCGGCGCAGCCCGCGGCGCCGCCACCCATGCCCGCGCAGCCGGCGCAGCCCTCGCCCCCGGCGCCTGCTCACTTCGTCCAGCCCTCGCCCCCGGCGCTCGTGCCGACGGCTGCTTCGTCGACGCCCCAGAACGCGTCGCCCGCGTACGAGTCGGGCCCGCACGTCGCGCCGCCACGTCGCTCCGCTGCCGGGATCGGCATCGCGGTCGGGCTCTTGATCGTCATCGGCGCGGGCATCGCGGGCACGATCGGCTACGTCCGTTCGCAGCTCGGCCCGTCGGCGGCGACCCGAGAGGTGCCGACGGCGAGCGCGCCTGCCACCGTCGAGCCGCCCGCGAGCGCGGGCGCGGAAGACACGGCCGGCACCGCCACCGATGCTGCCGTCGCCAGCGCCGAGCCCCTCACGACCGACGCTGCCGTCGCGAACGCGGAGACGCCCGCGACCGACGCGGCCGTCGCCACCGCCGAGCCGCCCGCGAGCGCGGCGCCTACAGCGAGCGTCGCCCCATCCTCGAGCGCCGCGCCGCCTGCGAGCTCGGCGCCGTCCGGCCCGCGCGTGCCGCCGGACATGGGCGTCATCATCACGAAGGGCGCGATCCCCCATCGCCGGATCTTCGTGGACGAGAAGACGGTCGGTCAGACCCCGCAGAGCGTCACGGTGAAATGCGGCCAGCGCGTGGTCCGCCTCGGCAGCGCGGGCAAGCGGCAGACGGTCGACGTGCCGTGCGGGGGGGAGATCGTGGTTTCGGACAAGTAGTCAGTCCTCAGTCCTCAGCTTTCCCTCCTTGCGGGCTGCTGGCGAATGGCGACGAGGTACGCGGCGAACGAGCCGCCAGCTCGTAGGGAATGCATGCTCGCCGCTGCGCCGTTCTCGACCCTCGAGGACGAGTCGCTTGCGAGCCAGCTTCGAGGCAAATGAATGACCGAGCACGCGCCGTCGTCGATCTAGCGTGCGCGATCGAGCGTGTGTGGAAGCGGCCGGATGTTCGACCGGAGAGCGCTGCAGGTCGACAGCTCCTGGCAGCGAGCTCGAGGCGCGCGCAGGTCGAGAGGAGCTCCTGCTGAGGACTGAGGACTGAGGACTGAGGACTGCTCGCTCACTCGATATCCGCGCAGCAGCGGAACCCCGTCGAGTAGTCGTGGTACGTGAAGTTGTGCGCGTCGGTGCGGTAGCCGCAACCTTCGCCGTTCTGCTCGACGTCGAGGTAGTAGCCGCCCTGGAACGTCCCCGCGGGATCGTCGACCCACTCGTGGATGTTCCCGACCATGTCGTAGACGCCGTAGCCGTTCGTGCAGCCTTCGTGCGAGCCCGTCTCGGCGAGGGTGCCCGGAAGCTGATTGAGCTGCGGGTCGTTCATGATCTTGTACGACGAGAAGGCCGACCCGTTCTTGACCGCGGCGGCGTGGTAGTAGCCGAGCGGGCTCCGGCCGTTGTCGTTGCACGTGCCCGGCGATCGCTTGTTGTCGTAGCCGTACTTGAGGTTCTCCGGCCCCTTGCAGGCCATCTTCCACTCGTGCGGCTTGCAGAGGCGCTTGCCGGACGCCTTGCACGCGGCCGCGGCCTCGCGCCCGCTGATGTGCGCCTGCGGGTAGACGCCTTTCTCGCTCACCGCGCGGACGTTGTGCCCGGCGGGGCGCTCGAAATACGGGAACGGCCGCTCCTCGCCGTCGGGAAGGATCTCGACGAGCGACGCCTCGTACTTGTCGATGCAGAAGCGACCCTCGATGCTCACCATGTTCGGCGGGCACGGGTCCTTCGTCGGCTCCGCCTCGGGAAGCTCCTCCACGGGCGTCTCGGCCGAGGCGAGCGTCGTCGTCGAAATCACGGCCGAGGTGAGATGAACGGAATCCCCCGTCACAGCAGGGCGTTCAGGAGTGGGCTCCGAGCGCTTCTTGAGGATGCGAGCGGCGAGCGTGCTCCGCATCATGAGCTCCGAGCTCATCGAGGTCACGCGCGCGCACCCCGCGACCGTCAACAGCGCCGTGAGGCCAGCCCCAAAAGCCACCATAAGCCAAGCCGGGCGGGGATGATTCGTCACTCTCGACCTCCGGCGGGTTCCCTCTGGGGGCTGTCCCCCAGGGGGCGCGAACTGAGCTATGCGCGACCCTGGGTGTACGATCCACCAGGGGGTCGGTCGACCCAGAAATGATCTGAGACGCAAAAAATGTGAGACCTCGTCTCTAGTTACCCAAGGTCGAGCTCGCCGAACGGTCTCGCGAAATCCAGCAATTCTAGAGCTTTACCGAGCCATCCTTGAGACCGGCTCTCAGCGCTCCGCGGGTGGGCTGAACTCCTACGGTAATCGTCCAGTAGAGCTGGAACGCCCGCGGCCGAGACCGACCGCGAACGACGCGAAGCGGTTTCGATCGAGATAGGAAGGCGGCTACGCTCCTCGCGGCCTTCGTCCCCACCGATGGCGTCGAACGCCGCGTCCGGTGCTCGTGCACCGGCATCCATGGAGTCGATCCGTGCGCGATCGCTTGTACCTCACACCGGGAATGTTCGGGTTCGGCAAGCTCGCGTCGTACGACTACTTCGCTCACGTCGCGCGCGAGCTCCGGCGCAGGTTCGAAGATCGAGGGATCGAGCTCGAGACGCACGTCGTGGACGTCGCTCCGACGGCATCGATCCGGCGGCGCGCTTCGCGGCTCGCGGAGGTCGTAGCGGCGACCGCTCGCGGCGACGAAGGGCCGATCCACTTGCTCGGGCACTCGACGGGAGGGCTCGACTCGCGGCTCGTCGCGTCGCCGAGCTCGCACTTGCCGGTCTCGAAGGAGAAGCTCGCGTGGCTGCCTCGCCTGAGGAGCGTCACGACGATGAACACGCCGCACTACGGCACGCCGCTCGCGAGCTTCTTCGCGACCGTGAGCGGGCAGCGCATGCTCTACGCGGTGAGCGCGCTCACGTTCGTCGCGCTCTCGCTCGGCGCGCCTCCGCTCGCCGCAGCGAGCGCGCTCGCGGCGACGGTGGCCCAGCTCGATCGCGCCGTCCTCGGCATGGACATCCGCTTGATCGATCGCACGACGGAGGCGCTCATGCGCGCGCTCGAGCCGGCGACGAGCCGCCAGCTGCGCGACTACCTCGACGCGATCACGAAGGATCAGGGCGCGGTCATCCAGCTCACGCCCGAGGCGATGGATCTCTTCCAAGCCGGCGTCGAGGACAGGCCCGGCGTGCTCTACCAGTGCACGTGCGCCATGGCGCCTCCGCCGTCGGCGCGCCGGCTCGCGCGTTCGATGTCGAGCCCGTGGCGCGCGGTGTCGTCGACGCTCTTCGCGACGCTCTACGGGATCACCTCGCGCTACGACGAGCGGTACCCGTGCGCCCCGCCGGAATCGAGCAGCGAGGCCGCCCTCGCGAAGGCCTTCGGGAAGGCGCCGCCGCTGCGCGCGAACGACGGCGTCGTGCCGGTTCGGTCGCAGGTCTGGGGCAAGATCGTGTGGGCGGGCGCGGGCGATCACCTCGACGTGCTCGGACACTTCCCGTCGCTCGCGAGGGATTCGAAGAGGGGGATCGTGTCGCGGTTCGTCGGACGGTTCTGGCGCGAACGCTCGTCCGTGGACGCGATCGGC